>Ga0315910_10000339_pt1 | contig 48445 bp, 36 predicted proteins | sample EdamamesoilMG_FD_204470 | JGI IMG/M metagenome (GOLD analysis project Ga0315910, IMG submission 204470) | Garden soil microbial communities collected in Santa Monica, California, United States - Edamame soil | ecosystem: Environmental > Terrestrial > Soil > Garden | place: USA: California... | reverse complement strand
CTTTCGCGCCACTCCTCCACCCACGACCTACGTTCCGACTCTGGATACCTTCGCTGTCTTGCCATGCCCCGCCGCGCTACACGAAGAGCCGTGAACGGCGGGCTACCCTGTCCGTAACGGGCTTACGGAAGGGGAACAAGAAGGGCGCGCGGCGTCGGTGGCGCCAGCGTCGCGAGAAGCCCGCTCCGCGCACGCATGGAGATCGCACGAGCCGTACCCGGCGATAAGATCATTCTCAACCTGCGCTTCGTTACGCCGTTCGAGGCCCGCAAGGTGACCGAGTTTCTGCTCGTCGCATGGCGACAAGACGGACGCGCGTCGGCGCCGCAGACGCGTCCGTGCCAGCTGCAACCGTCGTTAGCTCGCCTCCTCGGGAAGGCAGCAATTGTGCCCGAAAGGCTCGTCGCCATCTCCGAAAGGCAGAAATTGTGCCCGAAAACCTCGTCGCCATCTCCGAGAGGCAGAAATTGTGCCCGAAAACCTCGTCGCCATCTCCGAGAGGCAGAAATTGTGCCCGAAAACCTCGTCGCCATCTCCGAGAGGCAGAAATTGTGTCCGAAAAGCTCGTCGCCATCTCCGAGAGGCAGAAATTGTGCCCGAAAACCTCGTCGCCATCTCCGAGAGGCAGAAATTGTGCCTTCTGCGGCACAGAACCACGTTCCGGTTCTTGGGTGTCATTTCCCGCAAACTTGAGCCTCTTTCGCTGAGATTTCTCAGCACATGACCCGCCGCTCGCGGGTTTCTCGGCAACATGAGCCAGCCGGTAACGGGCTTTCGCCGCAGCAAGGTTCGTCGCGATCGTTTTGGATCACGAGACGGGGTGGGCCGTGCTGGCGGCGAGCGCCACTTCAGAGCGCCGGAAGTAGTTCGACCAACGCCGCACTACCTTCGGAGATCTCGACGTCTTCAGGGATCGCCTGCAGCGACCACTCGACTTCGTAGGTGAGGTCGTCCCCTTCTGCGAGTTCAGTCGACGCTCCAATCGGTTCGAGCTCCAGGAAAGGGCTCGCCACTTCATCGAGCTGCCACCAGATCTTCAGGTCTCCGTTCCCCTCCGCGAAATCTGCCTCCGCGATGTCCGGGAAGCTCTTGAGCAGGAGCAAGCGGGAGTCCTCGAACGCACATCCGGCCCACCCCATGGCATCCGTGAGAAGCTCGCCGTTGCCATCCTCGGTCCTCTCGGGGATCCACGCGATGCCCTCTGCGACGTCGGGTGTGACCGGTGTCGCGTTGTTGTTGTACTCCCACGTGTTGGTTCCGTCGCCCGGCGCGAAGAAGCAGAGGCCCATCGCGTGGCGAGAGACCTCCCAGGGTGCCCACGTCACGGCAGCGAGTGCGGTGATGGTGTACGTCACCCGCACTGCTCCATCGTCGTCCATCGCAAACACCTTTTCGATGCGTACGCCGAGGTTCGTGTCGTCGTCCGACGTGAACACGGCCGTGTCACCCACGATCTCATAGTCGTAGTCTTCGTCGTCGATGGTCGCCGGCGGCGGCCAGTCCGTGGGCGTCCAGTTCTTTTGAGGAGAGACCCAAAGCGTCGAACCTTGCTGGTGGCGCTCCCCGGTCGTCCGCAGCACGTTCTCCCCGCCGAGGCTGTACTCCATCACCCGTGCGCCCGCGACTTCGATGACGAGCTCGTGATCGGGTCCAGCGAACGTCACGCCGTCTCCATTGTCCGTCGGGGTGACGGGGGCCACCTCGGTATCCGTCGTGGGGGTCGTCTCGCTCGCCTCACTGGATTCGCTGGTGGACGTGGTGCCGTCATCGGGGTCCGTGGAAGTCTCTTCGCCCGATCCTGCGTCGCTCTCAGACTCGGCACCGGAGGAGGAGGAGGACGAACTCTCCTCCGCGGAAGCTTCATCTCCTGTGGACGCTCCCGCGCCTTCGCTCGAGCTGCTGCTGCCTTCCTCGCTCTCGCTCGCGTCGTCCCCTTCGCCGGTCTCGTCCCCTGCGCTGGTCGGAGGATTCGCGCTGGGCGCACAACCCAACGCAAGCGTGGTCAACAGCCATCCCAAGGAGCTAGAGCGCATCCTCCACACTGTACCAAAGGCGAGCGGTGCCGGCTACGGCGAGCGCCGAGAGTCCGATCGCGAGGAGAAAATGCGTCGCGTATCCGAGCTCCGTTGCGGAGAAGCCTCCGAGAGCACCGGCGCCGATGGTCGCGATCACGACCGCGCTCGCCTGAATCGTATAGTCGGTGGCACTGTTTTCTCGCGCGCACCAGTCCATCATGCAGGTGAAGAGCGCGGCGGTGGCCATGCCGCCCGCAAAGTGCTCTGCACCACACACCCACGGCAGCAGCTCGGGGGACGGCACGAGGGCCGCATAGGCATAGCCGGCGAGCGAAGCCCCCTGGAGCACGCCGAACAGCAGCAACGCGCGGCGCCGGCCGAGGGGAGTGACGAGCGCGCCTCCGGCGACGGCCCCGAGCAATCCGCTCACGAACCCCACGGTACCGAGGAGCCAGCCGATCTCGTCGAGATCGAGACCCGCGTCGGAGAGGAACGGACGCAGCATGCTGGTCGCGAGGGCATCGGGGGCCTTGTAGATGCACAGCAGTGCCAGGATCGGCAGCGCCTTGCGGTGACGGAAGAACGTCCAAGGTCTCACCGAGGCTACCGCCGCGTCCGCGGGGGGTGTCGTCTCCCTGAGGGCGAGTACGGGCACGCTCGCGAGCGCGATCGAGCCGGCCATCACCTGAAACGTCCTAGCGAGGCCGAGTCTATCGAAGGTGAAGAGGAGGACGCCACCGCCCAAGATCATCCCCACGCGATATCCGGCGACTTGCAGTCCGTTGGCGAAACCCCGCTCGTGCGGTTCGAGCAGGTCGATCGCGAGGCCGTCGGTGGCGATGTCTTGCGTTGCGCTCAAGAGGTTGATGACGAACACCCCGATGAGAAGCCAAACCACACCTCCCTCGAGGCCCACTTCCGAGAGGGCGACCAACGCGAGCACCGCGAGACCCTGCAGCGGGAGTAGCCACGACCTCCGTCGACCGAGCGCCTGCGAATACCAGCCATCCACCACGGGGGCCCACACGAACTTCAATGCCCACGGAAGTGCAAGAAACGACAGGAGCCCGATGTCCACGAGGGAGTAGCCCTGCTCCCGCAGGAGCACCGGCATCGCCTGCGTGAAGAACCCAAACGGTAGACCCTGGGAGAAGTACAGCGCCGCGAGAAGGCCATACTTGGCGACGAGCCGAAACCCGCGGGGACTCCGAAGCGTAGCCGCCACGGGAACAGTTTATCAGGGTCCGGGGCCCACCCCATGGTTCGCCTGACGCGATGCGGATCGAAAGGACGCACGCTTGACGCGCTGCGGCAAACCGGGGGAGCCTGGACGCAAGGCTCGTGGGAGGTCTGGTCGCATGACGATCGAAGTTCTGCCGGAGGGCGTAGCCGCGCGGATGGGTGGGCACCTGACGCACAGAGGCGCAACGTTTCGTGTGTGGGCACCCGCGGCCCGCGAGGTGTACTTGCTGTGGGGGCGAGAGAGCCGGTCGGAGCGTCCATCGAACGCGTGGAGACTCCACAAAGACGGCGAGTTCTTCGTCGGGTTCTTGAGACGTGCGAACGACGGCGACGTCTACCGCTACTGGATCGTGGGCCCCGGCGGTGAGGGTCCCAAGCGCGACGCATACGCGCGCGAGCTCGAGTGGCGAGGCTACCCCGATTGCGACGCGATCCTGCGCGACCCGGACGCGTATCCTTGGGCGTCCAACGCCTACCGCCACAAGCCCGCCCACGCGCTGATCCTGTACCAACTCCACGTCGGAACGTTTTTCAGCAACGACGCCAACGGTCGCGACGCTCGCGCTGCGCGCGTCGGCCGGTTCTTGGACGTCCTGGATCGCTTCGAGCATCTCGTCGCTCTCAACATCACGGGGATCCAACTCCTGCCCATCGTCGAATGGCAGACGTCGCGGAGCCTCGGGTACAACGGGACGGATCTCTACTCGGCCGAGATGGACCACTTCATCCCGCCCGAGGAACTCGGCCCGCACCTGCTCACGCTCAACCGTTTGCGCGCGGCGGTGGGAGCGAGCCCGCTCACCGTGGAGGTCCTCGCCTCCGGCGTCCATCAGCTCAAGGCGCTCATCGACTTGTTCCACCTGTACGACATCGCCGTGTTCTTCGACGTCGTCTACAACCATCTCGGTGGCTCCTTCGACCCGCAGAGCATCTACCTGCTCGACTTTCATGCGACGGATCGCAAGCCGCACGGGCCATACTTCCAGAACGCGGGTTGGGCTGGAGGTGTGATCCCAGACTACGCCGAGGCCCCCGTACGCCGCTTCCTGGCGGAGAACGCAGTGGCCATGGCGCAGGAGTACCGCATCGATGGCATTCGCTACGACGAGGTGACCGTCATCGACGACCACGGTGGGTGGGGGTTCTGCCAGGAACTCACCGCCGGTCTCCAAGATGCCGCCCCCCACGTCATCAACATCGCGGAGTACTGGAAGGGCGACAAGAGCTGGGTGATCCGCGATCGGGAGCACGGCGGCGCAGGCTTTCACGCGGTCTGGCTCGACTCGATCCGCGACGCAATTCGCGAGACCATCGCCGCGGCAGCTCGAGGCCGGTCTGCCTGGGTGGACATGTCCAAGCTCGGACATGCGTTCCACCCCACGTTCGGCGACGGAGAGGACCAACACTGGCGGGCACTCCACTACATCGAGAACCACGACCTGCACAAAGCCGGGCACGAAGAACGCAAGCCTCGCATCGCGCGTCTGGCCGATTCGACGAACAGTCGCTCTTGGTATGGCCGCAGCCGGAGCCGCGTTGCCAACGCGCTCCTGCTGTCCGCCCCCGGGATTCCGATGCTCTTCATGGGCCAGGAGCTCCTCGAGGACAAGTACTGGAGCGACAACCCCGAGTACCAGCAAGACACCTTGGTATGGTGGAACGGCTTGCAGGAGCAGCCGCAGATGCAGCAGCACCTGCGGTTCATGCAGGACTTCGTGCGGCTCCGCCGAGGCCTCGCGGGCCTACAGGGTCGCTACACCCGAGGCTACCAGACCCACGACATCGATCGTCTGCTCGTGCTGCTCCGCGGTACCGGAGACGGAGCCGACGACGTCGTCGTCATCTTCAGCCTCAACGAGAGCCCACTGTTCGGATACGAGGTCGGGTTTCCGCATGGTGGGACGTGGTACGAGCTGCTCAACGGCGACGCGTACGAAGCGGACCCCAACCACATCGTGCGAGGCAATGGCGGCACGGTGGTGGCAAGCGGCCCACCGCGGGCGTCCATGCCCACCTCCGCACGCGTGACGATCCCACCCAACGGCGTGCTCGTGCTGGGGCGTCACCCGCTACGGCCCGACGAGCATCCATGACCGCTCGCTCGTGAGCATCGAAGCGGGACGCCGCGGACCGCTTGCGTCCGAGGCTTGCTCGGAAAGGCACCCCCCGTCCGGTTCGACGTGTTCGAGGAGCCGGCGAGGATCATGGGTCGCTGTCCACGCAACACCGCGCGCCCCCACGAAGAGTCCGACAGGTCGCCTACCCGACACGTCCGCTGGCGGGACTCCTTTCGTCCGTCACCCTCGCTGTCACAGTCTTTCTTTCTTCGAAGCGCCTTAAGCCGAAGCACTGCGCTCGCGAGCGTTTCGCGATGCAGCTCCGTGCTGCAGGCCATCGCGCGCGGGTTTTCGAACTTTGCTCGGCTCGTGGACTTCGAAGCGCCTTCGCAAAGACAGCTGTCGTCCCGCTCGACCTTTCATCCTGCCAGCAAAGGCCTTCACGAAGATCGCGAAAACCGGCTCTCATGGGGCGGACGAGCGTGTTCTCGCGACTTCGAAAGATCTTATTAAGGCCCCACTGGCTCTTTGATCGGCACCTTAATGTTTAAAGCGCCCCCACGAGGGTAAACAACGCGTCCGAACCGACGAATAACAGGAACAGGTCGCAACGAGCAGCAAGAGGTTCCGCCACCCGCTAGTGGCACCTCGCTCGCCTGCAGAGTCGTTCGTTTCAGTGTCGCCCCACAGCAACGCCCCCTCGTTGCTCATTCGTCGAGTTGTCGCATGTCTAACGTCTCCATCGTCCGCGCTCAAAGCTGGTCTGTCCTTCCCATCGTCATCGGCACCCTGTTCGCGGGCGCCTGCGATGCACCCGAACAAGAGATGCTCGTCCAAGAAGAGGTGAGCACGGCGGTCCCCACCGCCGTAGAATTCCGCAGCGCCGCGCCGGCGCCGGTCGACGACCAGAACGACCTCGCCAGCTACATCGCGCAGTGCGAGTCGGTACTCGGAAAGATCCCGCAGATCAGCTGCGACCCCGAGAACCCGGCACCGGGCACCAAGGTCACGAAGATCCCCGTGTTCGTGGACGGCCTGCTGCTCGGATTCGACGAAGACCTGACGGCCGAAGAGCAAGAGATCCTCGCCCAGCGCGCGATGGACAGCGACTACAGCTGCGACTTCCCGAGCATCGGCGGTGATTTCTCGTGCGCCGTGGGTTCGACGCTCGTCCAATACCAGAGCGAAGAGAACCCCAACGTCCAGTGGGTGGGCCTTTGCCGCGGCGTCGGGGAGGACAACCCGGGCTACGACCGCTTCATCGGCAACGGACTCATCGGGGCCAACGAGAAGACCGGCGAGATGTGCTTCTTCTTCGGCAGCAACCCCAATCCCCAAGAGCCCTACGAGTTGCCCGCGCTTTCGAGCGAGCAAGCCGCCGACGCGATGAGCCCGTGGCTTCCGCCGCGCGAGATGCCGGGCTCCTGCATCTCCTGCCACCCGAACAACGACCCCTGGGTCCTCACGCCATGGGTGCAGCCGACCTACATGAAGACCACGCTCACCAACCCGGCGTACCCGCTGGAGCTCGGGGGCGTCGAGCTCGAGGAGACGCTCGCGGCTCGCTTCATCAAGGAGACCCCGACCAAGTACAAGACCAAGCTGCCCACGCCGCTCCCCGAAGGTCGTACCGCTTGGACCGAAGAGGAGATCTTTGGACCCGAGGGCGAGCTCGTCCATCGCCAATACCGCCCGGTCGGCTCGAGCTACGTCGACGCCGAAGCCAAGGGTGAAGTCCGCCCCCGCACCGGCATGAAGCCCGAGTCCTGGTCCGTCAACTTCCGCGATCGTCTGCGTCTGCAAGAGCCCTCCTCCAGCTGCGCCAATGGCTGCCACGCCCTCGCCAACGAGCACACGCTCGTCCTCGCGAAAGACAGCATGGGCACCAAGTACGCCTCGAAGTACCTCTCCAACCTCATGAGCGACGCTGACGCTCCCGGCCAGGGCTGGATGCCCTCCTTCGGCGGCGACCTCGAGCACTGGAAAGGCATGTTCAAGGACACCGACTTCACGATCCCCGCGATCACCGAGTGCCCGATCCCCAAGCAAGTCGACTCGACCCCCGACACGCAAGTCATGTGCAACGAAGACGGCAGCGGCGCGGTGATCGTCGAGTGGGACTACATCAACGACTACGGTGACGTCCCCGGACGCGACGACGTGCGCTTCGACGTGGCCTTCGGCAACGGCCAGACGCCCGTCTCCAGCACCTCCGCCCACAGTGACTCCGAGGGCACCATCATGACCGAATCCGCCGGCAACACCCTTCTCCGCGACCTCGCTCCCGAACCCGGCACCGCTTCCTATCGCCTCGCAATCCCCTTCACCGGTGACCAAGACACGCTCACGCTCGACCTCCAACCCAAGCGCTTCTGCTTCGAAGAACCCGACCGCCGTCCCTTTGCCTACGCTCCTGCTCGCCACCTCGAGATTGACCTGACCACTTGCCGATAGACCCGACGAACTAGAAACGACTTGGACAGGCCGCGGCGCGACACCGCGGCCTGTCCTTTTTGTGTGTTCCAATCGCACATGCGGTGAATCGAATGTGATGTTGCGCAAGACCCCTCGTCACGGGGACTGCCCACCGGGACGCCGCATCGGTAGACTGGCCCTTCGATGACGAGCGACGGGACGACCACCCATCCAAGCGCGACCGCGGTGCTGCAGATCTTGGACGCGGGTGGATATCACGCGCCAAGTGGCGCTTGGGTCGACCTCCGAGAAGACCAGGCGCGCTCGGAAGATGGCACGGAGCTCTACGATCCAGCGCGCCTCTCTGAGCTTCGCGACAGAGACCACACCAGGACCGCGGAAACCTCCCTTTCGCCGCTCGCGGTCCTCGATCTCACCACCCAAGAGGCGAGCCACTCGCTGTTGCAGGATGGCCCCGTCGCGCTCCTCAACTTCGCGTCTGCTCGGAATCCCGGCGGAGGTTTCCTCGGCGGCGCGCAAGCTCAAGAAGAGGACCTCTGCCGTTGCAGCGGTCTCTACCGCACGTTGCTCCAGAAGCCGGCGTACTACGAGTTTCACCGCGAGTACCGGTCCCTGCTCTACTCCGACCGGATCATCTACTCACCCCGCGTGCCGTTCTTCCGCATCTCGGCCGGCTCGGCCTTGCTCGAGCAGCCATACTTCCCCTCGGTGATAACCGCCCCCGCGCCCAATGCCGGGGCTCTGCTCCAGAACACTCCAGAGGACGCTTCGTTGGTGCGTCCCGCGTTCGAGCGTCGGTGGGCCGCCGTCTTCGAAGTCGCGCGAGCGCACGGACACCGTACGCTCGTGCTCGGGGCTTGGGGTTGTGGAGCCTTTCGCAACGACCCCGCCGTCGTCGCGGAGGTCGCATCCGCGGTCATCCATGCGCCACGATTTCGCGGGGCGTTCGATCGCATTGTCTTCGCGATCCCCAACAAAGGTAAACGCGGCGCGAGTAACCATGCCGCGTTCCTACGCGCGCTCCAACACGCACAGTAGAACGCACACGATCACGGAAGCCGCGTCAGCGCGTGCGAATCCTCGCCACCGGCGACGTGAAGCCTGCCGTCGGACCTGCTTCGTCGATCAACGTGAGCACGCCCTGGAGCGTGTGCTCGCCCGGTTCGACGGAGACGACGAACGTGCACTGGCTGATGGACGGCGCCTCGCAGAACCCACCGCGAAAGGTGTCGTCGACGAGCAACTGAACGCGGATCCGGCGGTAAGCCAAGGTGTTGCCGGCAGCCGCCGTGACTTCGACTTGCAGCGAACGTGCATCGAGCTCCACGGCGTCACCGTCGGCGGGCCGCACGAGCACGACATGAGGCGCCACGGTCGAGGCCGCCCAGACGCTCTGCCCGGCGGAGAGGGCGAGAGCCAAACCCAAGGAAAGCATGGGCACCCTCACTGCGAACCGTGTGCCAAATCGGCGGGACCGCCTCCGTCTATCCCCAGGCGTTTCCCTCGGAATTCCGGCGCACCAAGCACAGCCCCAAGCAGGACGGGATGCTCCACGACACAAACGTCAGACGGGGGGCGTGGGCGTCGCTCGTCTCCTGCACCGCTTCCCGTCCATCGCGGTACTCCACCCCCGTGAACCGACGGTCCTGTGGCCATGTCTTCGTCCACGCCTGCCTGGCGTTCGCCGCATGCTCCGAGGACCCCGAGGCATCGACGGACGGCGAGGAATCGGGTTCGGCGTCGAGCGGTGCGCTCTCGAGCGAAGACGGGAGCGAATCCGCCGTCGGTGAGACTGAGCGCATGGAATCGAGCGAAGGCTCGGACCCGTCGTCGTCCGAGGGCAGCTCGACCTCGACCTCGACCTCCTCGACCTCCTCGAGCGGCGGAACCACTGCGATGGAGTCGAGCGAGAGCACGGGGGATTCCAACGATACGACCGAGGCCGAGGCCTCGACGACGGAGCCAGGGAGCACCTCCACGAGTCCCGAAGATACGGGTAGCGAGAGCGGCGACGTCTCGCCCGCCGACGAGCTGATCGGTTGGGCCGCAGTGAACGACCCGGAGCAGCCCGGCGTGACGATTGGGGGTGCCGGCGGGGACACGGTCCGAGCCACGAGCATGGGCGAGCTCAACGGCTACCTCGAGTCCGAAGATCCACTCATCATCGAGGTCTCCGGGACACTGACCGGTACGGCCCAGGTTCGAGCGTCGGACAAATCGATCCTCGGCCTCCCCGGAGCGCGGATCGAGGGCGCGCTCGAGATCGTCGGTGACGAGGGCGCTCTCCTCCAGAACATCATCGTTCGCGACCTCGTGATCCGCGGCACTGGGTGCGGAGAATGCACGGACGCCGACACCGTCGGGGTTCGCCACGCGCACCACGTTTGGCTCGACCACCTCGACATCTCCGATGGCGACGACGGCAACCTCGACATCACACGGGAGGCCGACTACATCACGGTCTCCTGGACACGTTTTTCCTACTCGAGCGCCAACCGAACGCACCGGTTCTCGAACCTCGTGGGCTCCAGCGACGACGCCACAGAAGACTCCGATGACCTGAAGATCACGTTCCACCACAACTGGTGGGCAGACAACGTCACCGAGCGGATGCCACGCGTTCGCTTCGGTCCCGTGCACATCTTCAACAACTACTTCAGCGCAACGGGCAACAACTACTGCGTCCGAGCCGGGGTCGAGGCGAATCTCGTCGTCGAGAACAACTACTTCGACAACGTCAATGCGCCCATCGACTCGGACATCGGGAGCGGCGCTGCGATCCGAGCGTCGGGCAACGTGACCGGGAGCGGCCCCTGGAACGGAACGAACGTGGGTAGCGCGTTCAATCCTGGCATGGCCTACGACTACGAGCTCGACGCCGCCCAAGACGTGCGCGCGATCGTCATGGCGGGCGCGGGACCACGAGATCCCTGAGGCGAGGGTGCGACGCCCCTTCTTCGCGCCCTGCAAGGCTGTTTCGACCGGGCGCCTTACACCCGGCAGCGTTGGCTGATAGAGTCCGGGGGTGCCGCGAAGACGCGAGCGCTTGTCTCAACCTGCCCTCGGCGGCGTCGTGTTGGCGCTCGCCATCCTGTTCTTTTTCGTGCTCCTGACCGCCAATCTCGGGCGCACGCTCCTGACCCCACGCACGACGGTGCGGGCGGATTTCACGAGCGCCACGAGCCTGCGCGTGGGCAGTTCCGTGCGCCTGGCGGGGGTCCACGTGGGCTCCGTAGCCTCGATCAAGTTCGTGAAGGTCCGCTATGGATGCGACCCCGTCACCGAAGATCTCGGCCGTTTCGGGGATGGTCGCACCGACGACTGCGATGGCAGCCTGTTCTGCACCAGCGCAGGTTGGTGCGGCTCTTTGGAGCCGTGGGCTGGACGTGGAGAACACACGCGGTGCGACACGAGCGAAGACTGTCCCGAGGACGAAACTTGCATCACGGGTGCGTTCCGCGATCACTCCCCCCACGTCGACTGGGGCGGACCCGTCGGGGTCTGTGCGCGTTCCGAGACCGAGCACTGGCGAGCGCTCGTCGAGATGGACATCCGCAAAGACGCGATGCCGCTGATCCGCACCGACAGTCGGGCGATGCTCGCGTCCAACAGCGCCCTCGGGGACATCCTCGTCGACATCTCACAAGGTCGCGGACCTGCGCTCGGCGATGACCAACGCATCCAGAGCCGCCCTTCGCTCGCGGACGACATCGATCGTTTGCGCAGACGCGTCGATCGCTTCATGCAAGAGGCGGACGACAGCGTGGTCGCGTTGCTGAGCGTGGTGTCCGAGCTCAAGGATGAACCCACCATCGATGCCTTGCAGGGGTTCTTCTTCAACGTGGAGATCATCTCGCGGGACTTGGCCTATGGCCGCGGCGTCGTGGGAGCGCTGCTCGCTTCCCCGCATCTTCGCAGGGAGGTCGGGACGATCGTCGCCGCGCTCCGGAGCACGAGCGTGGGCATGGAGGATGGCGTGGCCAGCTTGCGAAGGATCGGCGCGACGATCGACCGCAACAGCGGCCCCGTCCTGGCGGACGCAGACGCTGCGCTGCGCCAACTCGATGCCCTCCTCGTAGGACTGCGCGATCCGGAGAATCAGAGCGTCGTTGCGCACATTCTGCGTGACCCCGAGGGTAAGATGGTTGCCGACCTGACCGCCGTGGTCGAGAACGGACGGCAGATCATCTCGAGCGTGGCCGCCCTCGCCGCGGCGATCGAGACCGGCAAAGGAACCCTCGGAAGGCTGATCGGAGACCCGTTCGTGATGGACCGGGTTACGCGCTTGCTGCGGTCGATCGCGCAGCGCGACGTCTTGCGGTTTGCGCTGGAAGTGGTGCTCGAGCGCAATGGCTTTCCAGTGGCGGAAGCACGCAGCTCCGCGGGTCCGCCACGCTGAACCCGCGCGTTCGCAACGTGAGTGCCAGCCCTCACGGTCGCGAGCGCCGCGTTTCGTCCCCCAAAAATGTCGCTTGACCCCGATCGAAGATCGCGGAACAAGGCGCATCGTGAGTCACATCCATTGGATCGGCGGAGAAAAAGGCGGTGTCGGCAAGTCGGTGGTTTCGCGCTTGCTGGCCCAATACTTCATCGACGACCAGCGCCCGTTCGCAGCGCTGGACGCTGACACGTCGCACCCCGCGCTCGTTCGCTACTACAAGGAATATACCGATGCGGTGGATCTCTCGAACCTCGAGAGCACCGATCAGATCATCGAGAAGTGCCTCGACGAAGACCGCGTCGTCCTCGTCGATCTCCCCGCCCAAAGCGCCCGCTCGCTCAAGAGTTGGCTCGACCAAGCCGGCGTCCTCGAGTTCGTCAATGAACACCGCATCGGATTCACGATGTGGCACGTGACGGACGGCGGATTCGATTCCGTGCAGGAGCTCGCGTCCCTCCTCTCGGCCTACAACGATCGCGTGTCGTACGTCGTGGCCCGCAACGAAGGCCGCTCTTCGAGCTTTGCACAGTTCGACGAGTCGGACGTCCGCAACAACGTGCTCGGGCTCGCCGGGCGCATCGTCAGCATCCCGGCCCTGCACCCCTCGACGATGTACAAGATCGATCGCCAGGGCTCGAGCTTCTGGGCAGCGATCCACGACACCAACTCCAAGCTGGCGTTGCCGCCCATGGACCGCCAGCGGACGCGGTTGTGGCTCAAGCAATGCTTCCGCGTGTTCGACGACCTCGGTCTCCGCCGCTAGAGCGCTCAACGGACGGCGAGGACGGGAACGGGCGAGCGCCGGATCACGCGCTCGGCAACGCTTCCAAGGAACGTCTCGGGGAATCGGCGCGGTCGGCCCACGCCGAGGACGACGAGCACGCCATGCCGCCTTCGCGACTCGTGGACGATCACCTCGGGTGCGTCCCCTTGGACCACGATCGCCTCGTCCACCTCGGAGGCCTCGAGCCACTCGTCGAGCTCACGTTGGTCGGGGTGGTGTGTACGGCGATCGCTCGGGTCGTCGACATAGAGGACCGTCAGCGGCGCTCGCTCCTCGGCAAGCACCCGCGCGTAGTCCAAAGCGCGCCGCGAGTTCTCGGAAAAGTCGATCGCCACGACGATCCGTCCAAACTCGAGCGGCCACCCCGCGCCGCTGCGATGGCTCGCGAGGATGTGGCACTTGGCGTTGCGAACGACCCGCTCGGCCACGCTCTCGGAGAACAGCCCGCCTCCATGCGTGGCCATCACGACCAGGTCCGGCTTGTTCTCTTCGATCTCCGCTTGGATCGCTGCGTAGGGCGACTCCCCTGCGCGCGTCTCGAACCGCACGCGCAGTGGAGGGCGTGGGGTGGCCGCCCCGAAGCCGTACTCGACCTCCGAGAGGCGCGCCTGAGCGCGGCACCAATTGCGCTGGACTCGCTCGGGTGGGGCACCATGGTCGAGATCGACGTGAAACACGGTGAGCTCCGCTTTCCGCTGCATCGCGAGCCAGGCTGCGCGGTCGAGGGCCTCATCCGCCGCTACCGAAAAATCGGTGGGCACCAAAATCCGATGGATCGATACCTCCATGCAGCCTCCACCCTCGCAAGTGTAGGCAAGAAGGATGCCGAAGGCAGCTCGATTGGGGACAGGGTCGTGTTGAGTTCTTCACCCAAGCGCCTGAACGTTGTCACCAACGACGAAACACGCCATTCGCAAAGATGGTGAGAAACCTTGCGTTTGCGCGCTCGACCGCTCGCACACGGCTCCGACACGGGGGAAGGAAACGGCGCACGCACCCGACGGAACGTGCGCTCGACCGCGCGTTCACGCCTCGGGAACGGCGGGGAGAAAACAGCGGACGCGGTTGCCGCCGGACGTCTTGCGTTCGACGCTGACGTGACCGCCGGCGCTGCGGACGAGCTGATAGACCCATGCGAGGGCGTTCTCGCCCGGGTCTTGCTCGACGAGGCCGTACCACATGGCCTTCGCGATCTCGGTCGCCTTGAGCGAAGCGCCGTCGTCATCCACGCTCAGGAGGACGCACGGCCCCACGCGCTCCTCGTCGGTGAGCGTGACCGGCATCCAGTCGCGGTCCTCGGCCTCGAGGTGCAGCATCTTGGCGCTCGCCGAGACCTTTCGCGCGCGCCGGACGAGCAGCAGGACCAGCATGTCGAGCTTCTTTTGATCCATGGCGACGAGGCGAACCCGGCCTACGCCATCGAGCGCGACGTGCCCCAGGGCGTCACCGCCATCGAACGACGCTTGAATCAAACGCCGGCACGCCTCCTCCACGCTGCTCACGAGCGCGGTTCGTAAGTTCTTGCGCACGCCGGTTAGGATGTGACGCCGCGAGGTGACATCAATGGCTCGTAGCGACAACGGGTTGATACATCGCGACCGCGCCGCACCCGGTTTCACCCAGGCGCCAGCGCCACGGGTCTAGACGAGGGGCGACGAACGACGCGGCCACGCATGCGCAGGGCTAGACACGGGCTCCCGCGCGGGCTATCGCAGTCGATGCCGTGGACACCTCATCGATCGATCGCAAGGCATCCGTCGAGCGCGTTTGGCTCGACGACACCTCCTGGTTCGATCTCGTTCGCGGCTTCGCTCGCGATCCGCAACCCTTGTTCGAACAGCTGTTGGACGAGGTGGATTGGCGCCAGAGTCGGGTGATCCGGGGCGGACGCAAGGTCGATGATCCGCGCCTCGATGGTTTCCTCTCGGACGAGCGAATGACGCGCTATCCGGCCCTCCACGTCGCACGGCTCGTGCTCGAGGCCCGCTATCGCGTGCGCTTTGGCGGCGTCCACCTCGTCCTCTACCGCGACGGTCGTGACGGGATGGGGTTCCACCGCGACGATGAACTCCGCTATCTCGAGCGCACGATCATCGCTGGTCTCGCGCTCGGCGCAACGCGTACCTTTGCGTTGCGCCCGCTGCGTGGTCACGAGCCCCGGGAGTTCCCGATGGCGAGCGGCGACCTGTACGTGATGGGCGGGCGCTGCCAAGCCGACTGGGTCCACGGCGTGCCGAAGCTCGACTTCTGCGGACCCAAGATCTCGGCGGTATGGCGCTGGGCGTGGAAGCATGGGCGACCCGAACCCCCTTCGACCTGGGGCCCGTAGCACGGCTCAAACCCAGGTAAGCTCGCCTCCGTCGTGGGGACCATCCAAACGCTGCCACACGTCATCCCGTTTCGGGCGCCGCTGCGCGGCGACATGATCACGAACGGGAGCAACGGCACTTATTTCATCGGAGAGAGGATCGGCGCGGGTTCGTTCGGCGACGTGTACGAGTGCACGGACGAGTGGTCCAACCCGCTGGTCGTCAAGGTGCTCAAGCCCGCGTTCTCGTTCGAGGAGATGTGGCGCCGTTGGGAGAGCGAGGTGGAGAACCTCATCCGCATGCGACATCCCAACATCACGTACATGCACGATGCATTCGTGCACGAGCACGTATTCTACATCGTCGTAGAAAAGTGCCTGTACAGCCTCGATCGCGTGCTACCGCGGGTCGAAGAGAACTGGCTGCCCCACATCGCGCGGGACGTGCTGCAGGGGTTGGCCTTCATTCACCGCCACGGATACGTCCACAAGGACGTCCACCCGGGCAATGTCTTCGTGAGCCTCACGAGCGACGTGATCAGCACGGAGGCGGGCCCGTTCCTCTCGTTCAAACTGGGCGATCTCGGCGTCACGCGCTTGGAGTCGGACATCCGCACGGTCGGGACCATCATCGCACCGTGGATGCGCCCCCCAGAAGCGATCGATCCGCAGAAATACGGCACGGTCGGAAAGCCCACGGACGTCTACCACACGGCGCTGCTGCTGCTCTCCGTGCTCCACCGCGAGGTCCTGCCGTTTTCGGAAGCCGAGATCTTGAGCGGCACCCCGCAGCGCGTCGCGGACGCACTGCCGAGCGTGTTTTCGCGGGCGCTCGGCAATGCCCTCCATCCCCAAGTGCTGTTTCGGACTCAGACACCCCTCGAGTTTTGGCGCGAGATCCAAGCGGGCATGACCTTCTATTGAGGCTGCGAGCTTGGCCCTGGTACAGTGTCCGGGTGCTATTTCCGGGCGACACCGCAACGTCCCTCGAGCAGCTGCGGCTCGCCGTTCCAGGCCTCGCAGGACTTGCGGGTTTCGTCCTGTTTCCCACGTTCGGCAGCTGGTTTCGCCTGGCGCTCGAGACCATGGAAGCCGGGCGAGCCCACCTCGGCCGCCCGCGTCGGGTCTCCACGCTGAGCGGGATGCGGGCGGGGCTCATCACGCTCGCGTTCGGATTCTTCGTCCTGACGCTGTTCCGCGCCGCGGGTGAGCTGCGCGCCGTCGAGACCGAGGCCGCGGTCGTCGGACCCAGCATCCAAGGCGCCGTCATCGGTGTCGCTTTTTGGATCGTCTACGGGCTCGGGATCTCGGCGCTGCGCGCCGATGCGGCGCGGTTGCGCGGCGACCGACGGATCGACTTCACGCTGCGCTGACGACCGACCCGGCTCCCAAGACCCGCAGCGGGCGTAGCCGGGTATGCTACGGGCGTGACCAACGTCTACGTCGCCCGGCCCGTTCTCGACGCCGCGCTCCAGACCGCGGAGCGCTTCGGCTTCTCGCGCGCGGAGACGCTCGAGATCGCGGCGCTCGACGAAGAAGAACTCGCGGACCCCGACGCGTTGGTCCCCGAGCGCGCCGAACAGGCGATCTGGGAGTTCCTCGTCGAGCGCACCGGGAATCGCGGGCTTGGCATCGAAGCTGGGCAAGCCCTGAGCCGCGGAACGTTTCAGGCCGCGGAGTACGTCGCCCGCACGTCGGAGACTGTGGGTGAAGCCCTCATGAGCTTGCCGCATCTGGGCCGGCTGCTGCGGAGCTACGACCTCTATGGCATCGAGGAAGACGCAGATGGGCTGCACTTGCTGTTCTTGCGCGCGTACGACCCCAAGAACGCCGCCCAGATCGTCGCCATCGAAGCGGCGATGATGGCCATCATCTCGCTCGGGCGCAGTGCCACCGGCGTCGTCTGGTCGCCGCGGTGGGTCGCGTTTCGCCACTCCGCTCCCGAAGATACGTCGTTCTACGCCCCGCTCGGGTGCGAGATTCGCTTCGATCAGCCGCGCGTCGAAACCGTCATCTCATGCGAAGACGCGGCCAGGACGATGCTCGACGCCGACCCCGTGTTGAACGCACTCATCACGGACTGCGCCAAACGTCGCCTCGCCGACCTCCCCAGAGGGCGTCCGATCATCTCCAAAGTGCGCCAGGCGCTGCTCGAGCTGCTGCCCGACAAGGAGCCGAGTCTGCAGGCCGTCGCACATCAGCTCGACATCAGCCCGCGTGTGCTCCAGCGCAAGTTGCAGGCCGAGGGCACGAATTTCCGCACCCTCGTCGAAAACGCGCGCGAGGAGATCGCAAAGCAGTACCTCGCGGAGACGAGCATGACGGCGATCGATGTCGCGATGCTGCTCGACTATGCCGATGCACCATCGTTCTATCGCGCGTTCAAGCGTTGGACGGGCCTCTCGCCTGGTCAGTTTCGCCGGCGGGTTCGCTGAACCCTTGCGCCACCGCGCAAGCACGTTACAAGAGTCTCGTCGCGAAGTACCAACCGAGCGTCGTGCCCGGCCATTGCTGCCCGCGCCCGTCGCTCCATGTTAGCCGTATGACTTGCGCAGTTCAGCAAGAAGACCTCGGAGACGTCCACGAAGCGTGTTTGGACATCGAAACGAACGGTCGTCTCGAGTTTCCTCGCGGCCTTCGCTTCGAGTTCGTGGGGGTCGATCGCGTGCGCTTGGTCGCGATGGCCCAGCCGCCCCTCGAGACCATCTTGAACCTGTTGTTGCGGCGTGCGATCGCCTCTTCGGCCTACGGGGACGCCATCCGCGTACAAGCGGAGAACAGGGACTCCATCCCCACGCCGTTGACCGGGGAAGAACAGCCGTGCCGCTGCGTGATGGTCTCCGTCGAAGACGAAGGCGTACCCGTCGAGGCGTCGGCGATCGCTCGGTCGATGTGGCTCGGACTCGGCGAGCAGGATCCCGGCGCGGACACCCTGGCGTGGGTCTACTACCTGGTGCGCCAGGCCGGCGGGCGAGTCGACGTCCAGCGTCCCGCCGACGGGGGAACCAAGGTGAGCTGCTTCCTGCCCATGGCGCGCGAGTCCTAGATTGGCGCAGAACGCGCGGAAATGACGCCATCGGAGCGCTGCCATCGCTCGACGGGGTGTTTCTCACTGCGCTGTTCGCAGCGAACGATCCTACACGTCGGTAGGTCATCTCGTATTTCTTACCGATGCGAATGAAGTCGGTCATGCCTCGTCGTGACCGGACTTCCGGGGTCGAATCCGGATCCACCGCGATGCGACGTCCGACATCCATGTCGTAATTTTGCGGCGGCGTCTTCTCCAGATCGCCTTCTAGGCCGCGCTCTCGCCCCATCCCCCGCGAAATTGCTCCCGCCATTCCCGCGACAGAGCTGCTACCTGTATGCACCTCACCGTCCGGGCACACAGGCAAGAGGTTCATGTTGGCAAACGGGAGCAAGCGAAGAGTTGTAGTCGTCGGAAACGGCATGGTGGGCCTGCGCTTTTGCGAGCGGCTCACGCAGTACGACACCGACGGCCGGTACGAACTCGTGACGATCGGCGAAGAGTGCCGCCCGGCCTACGATCGCGTCCAACTGACGAAGTATTTCGATACCAGGAACGCGCAGGACCTGAGCCTCGCGGACGCGAGCTGGTACAGCGACAACGGGATCGCGCTTCGACTGGGGGAGCGGGTCAGTCACATCGACCGCACCCGCAAGATCGTGATCACGGACAAGGGGACGGAGGTCGCCTACGACATCGCGATCCTGGCCACGGGATCGGCGGCGTTCGTCCCACCGGTTCCCGGCATCAAGAAGACGGGGGTCTTCGTCTACCGGACCATCGAGGATCTCGAGCAGATCATCGATTACGCCAAGCAGTGCCGGAGCGCGGCCGTCATCGGCGGCGGCTTGCTCGGCCTCGAGGCCGCCAAGGCCGTCCTCGATCTCGGCTTGCAGGCACACGTGGTCGAGTTCGCGTCGCGCTTGATGCCGCGCCAGCTGGACGATGGCGGCGCCACGGTGCTCGCGGACAAGATCCGGCAGCTGGGCGTGGAAGTGCACGTCAACTGCAACACCGCGGCGGTGCTCGGTGACGCGGTCGTCACCGGACTCCTCTTCAAAGACGGCGAGCAGCTCAACGTCGACATGGTGGTGGTCTCCGCAGGGATCCGCCCGCGCGACGAGCTCGCGCGCGAGTGCGGCATCACGGTGGGTCCTCGCGGCGGGATCCTGGTCGACGACGAGCTCCGGACGAACGACCCGGACATCTTCGCGATCGGCGAGTGTGCGCTGCACCGCGGCATGGTGTTTGGCCTCGTGGCGCCGGGTTACGAGATGGCCGACGCGGTCGCGCGCACCCTCACCTCGGAGGTCACGCGCTTCACGGGCGCGGACATGTCGACCAAGCTCAAGCTCATGGGGGTCGATGTCGCCAGCTTCGGCGACTCGCTCGCGAGCACGAGCCGCGCGATCGTGTTCGAGGATCGCGTCCGAGGCATCTACAAGAAGCTCATCATCAGCGAGGACTGCGAGCGGATCATCGGCGGGAGTCTCGTGGGCGACGCCAAGGAGTACGCCCAGCTCCTCCACCTCACGAAGTCGTCCGCGGCGCTTCCCCCCACCCCCGAGGACCTGATCCTCGGCGCCCGCGACGGCAGCGCGGCTTCGGGCGAGTTGCCCGACGACATGCAGATCTGCTCCTGCAACAACGTGGTGAAGGGCACGTTGTGCAAGGCCATCGTCGAGGACGGGGTGATGAGCCTCGCCGACCTCAAAGCCTGCACCAAGGCCGGCACGAGCTGCGGCGGCTGCATGCCCGAGGTCACCGACATCTTCAACAAGCAGCTCGCCAAGCTCGGCAAGGCGAACAAGCCCGTGTTGTGCGAGCACTTCGCCCACACACGCCAGGAGCTCTATCACATCGTCAAGGTGAAGCGCCTGACCTCGTTCGACCAGGTGCGTGACGACTGCGGCACGGGCAATGGCTGCGAGATCTGCAAGCCCGCGATCGCCTCGATCCTCGCGAGCGTGTTCAACGAGCTCATCGTTCATCACGACCACCTCCAGGACACGAACGACCGGTTCTTGGCCAACATCCAGCGCCAAGGCCTCTACTCGGTGATCCCGCGCATCCCGGGCGGCGAGATCACGCCCGACAAGCTCATCGCGATCGGCGTCGTCGCCAAGAAGTACGACCTCTACACCAAGATCACGGGCGGACAGCGCATCGACATGTTCGGCGCGCGCGTCAACGACCTGCCCAAAATCTGGGAAGAGCTCGTGGACGCGGGCTTCGAATCTGGCCACGCGTACGGCAAGGCGCTGCGTACCGTGAAGAGCTGCGTGGGCAGCACGTGGTGCCGCTACGGGGTCCAGGACTCCGTGGGCATGGCGATCCGCCTCGAGAACCGCTACAAGGGCATCCGCTCGCCGCACAAGCTCAAGTCGGCCGTCAGCGGGTGCATCCGCGAGTGCGCCGAAGCGCAGTCCAAGGACTTCGCCTTGATCGCCACGGAGCGCGGCTACAACGTCTACGTCTGCGGCAACGGAGGATCGAAGCCCCGCCACGCAGACCTGCTCGTCGCCGATGTCTCGGACGAGGACGCGATCCGCTACCTCGACCGCTTCATCATGTACTACATCACGACCGCGGACAAACTCACGCGGACGAGCGTGTGGCTCGAGAAGCTCGAGGGCGGCATCGATCACCTGCGCAGCGTCGTGTTGGATGACAGCCTCGGGATCGCGCAGAGCCTCGAGGCGGACATGCAGCATCTCGTCGACACCTATCAGTGCGAGTGGAAGTCCGTGGTCGAGAGCCCGAAGCTGCGCGCGAAGTTCCGCCACTTCGTCAACTCCGACGAGGACGACTCGACGGTCGAGTTCGTCGCCGAGCGCGAGATGAAGCGACCCACCGACTGGACCAACGGGAAATCGTCGCAGCTCGTCCCGATCCGCTTGCCAGCCCCCAAGGCCGCAAACTGGGTGAGGGTCGCGAAGACGGAAGATTTTCCCAACGACGCCGGCATGGCGATCAAGTACGGAAACGCCCAGATCGCCGTCTTCAACTTCTCGTCGCGAGGCCAGTGGTATGCGGTGCAGAACGAGTGCCCGCACCGCCACGACATGGTGCTGTCGCGCGGGATCGTCGGAGACCAACAGGGGGTGCCCAAGGTCTCCTGTCCGCTGCACAAGAAGACGTTCTCGCTCGAAGACGGCAAGTGCCTCAGCGGCGAGGAGTACGAGGTCGTGACCTTCCCCGTGAAGGTGGTCGAGGGAGACGTCTGGGTGGAGCTCCCGAGCGTCGCGGAGACCGAGAAGCTGGTCGGTGCCGATCGTCTGCGACGCACCTGCAACCACGAAGAAGCCCCCCAAGCCACCGCCTGACGCCCGAACGCTCGGCCGGCGGGTCGTTTTCCGCCGGTCGCCGCAGTGCCATTTCCGACCGCCGGGGTGATCGGGATGACGCCCGCGGAGGGTCGCCGCGACCGCCGAGGTAGGCTAGATTGGACCCAGCGCGGCATGGGCTTCCTCAAAACACTCGCGAAGGTCGGGCTCGTGGAGCTCGACGAACCCGAGCAGGTCCGGGTGGATGCTCCGCCCGGCCCCGGGCTCGACGACGCCGACCTCCAACGCATCTTGGCGGAGGACCCCGGGCCACCACCTCCGGCCACCGAGTACGCCAAGCCAGACCGCGGCACCCCCTACGCGCCTCCTAGCCCGTCGGGACGAACCGTACCGGCTCCACCACAGACGGGAGCCGCGGCCCCGGCCTCGTTCGGGGAGTCGATGAGTTTCGAAGCCCTCTACGCGCAAGCGGACGTCCCCCCGAGCGCTTACCCTGCCGAAAAGCTCCTCAAGCTCCTCGACGGGTTGCGCGCGATGGACCCCGCGACGCGCAAGGTCGCCGTGCTGGCGATGGATGCCGCCGACGACGACTGGACCGTCGCCGATGCCGTCCTCGATGCGCAACGCAAGACCCGCGCACTGCGGCAGGCAGAGCAAGGGCTCGCGGCGGCTCTGCGCGCGGCGGAGCAGCAGGTCGAGCAAGAGCTCGCGGCCAACGACCAGTACAGAGACCAGGCGACGACGGCGATCCGCAAGCAGATCGCCGACCTCGAAATCCTGCTCCAAGAAGAGCTTCAGAAGGTCGCCGAGAAGAAGGCCCAAGCCGCCGCGCTGCTCGACCGCCAGCGCGACGCACACGCGCGCGAGGTCGCGAGATACGAACAAGAGATCGCGCGGCTCATGGAGCTCTCGACGACCTTCGGCTCCGACCCTCCCCCTCCAACGGGCTAGTCTCACGGCAGCCCGCGTGCAAGCGCAAGGAACCGTTCCGGCATGGCAAGACTGACTCCCCTGGCAAAAGGCCTCATCGCGATCGTGATCTTGGGCGGCACGGCAGCCGCAGCATGGCGCCTCGGCATCAAAGATCTGATTCAGGGCGGCGGGGAACCGTCCGCGCAGACCAAGAGCTCCACCCCAGACGGTCCGACCGTCACCGCCGGCCCGGCGGGCTCGGAGACCAAGACCAAGGCCCCTACCGGGCAAGCCGTCGGCACGGCCGCAAACCCGCTCAAGGTCTCGATCGTGAGCTTCCACGGCTACGCGCCCGCCTTGGTCGCCAACGGGAACTCGCTCACGACGCAGCCGGGCTCGCTGTTCGCGACCAAGGGTGTCCACGTCGAGTTCGTCATCCAGGACGATATCCCTACGCTCGCCACGATCTTCGAATCGGGCGCGGCGCAGTGCGCATGGCGGACCAGTGACTTCTGGGCGCAAGAGCAGCCCAATCTGCGCAACAACGGGCTCGACGCGCGCGCCGTCGTGATCGTGGACAACACGCAAGGCGCCGACGCGATCATCGCCCGCGATCCCGCGATTGCGCGCGTCGAGGACCTCGCGGACCGTAAGATCGCGCTGCTGCAGTACACGCCTTCGCACGGCATGGTGATCGACGCGGTCGACAACTCGAGCCTGAGCGCGCGCAAGAAGACGAGCGTCGAGTACGTCTTCATCAACGCGGACGAAGGTACGGCGGGCGTGCGTGCGGCCTTCACCGGAGGGCAAGTCGACGCCGCCGCGCTCTGGGATCCCGACCTTTCGCTCGCGCTCGAGGCGAGCCCTGGCGCACACGTCATCTACTCCACCAAGACGGCGACGAACCTCATCTACGACGTCATCGTCTGCGACAAGCGCGTCCTCGACAACGCCGCGAACACGAAGGCCCTGGAGGCATTCGTGGCCGGGTGGCTCGAGGGCGTCGACGTGGCGGAGGGCGATCCGGACAAGGCCGTCCAAGCCCTCGTCGCGACCGAAGAGTTCTTCGCGCTGCTCGAGAAAGAGCAAGGCGCAGGGTTCACCAAGGCGCTGTTCCAAAACTTGGTCTGGACGGGGCTCGAGGACAACGTCCGCATCCTCGGCCTCGCCGGTGGGACCAACCACTACGAGCGCGTCTATAAGCGCTTCGATGGGATCTATCGCGAGGCTGGAGCGCTCGCAGACCCCAAGTCGCCCGTCATCAACCCCACCGATTCGTTCGACTATCGCTTCGTGAAGGCGCTGATGGCCGCCACGCCCAAGGCCAAGGAAGAGGCGGCCAAGCCAGAGTTCACGTTCACCCAAGCGGAGAGCACCAAGGCCGCGCAGAAGCCCGCCGCCCTCACCAAGCCGGTGATGGTGAACTTCGAGACCGGCTCCGCCGAGCTCAACAAGCGCGCGCAGCGGACCCTCGATACCGAGGTCGTCCCCGTGATCGAGAACCATGGCTCGGCCTATTTCGAGGTGTCCGGCAACACCGACTCCACCGGTTCGCGCGGCGTCAACATGAAGCTCTCGCAGGCGCGCGCCAAATCGGTCGTGGACTACCTCGTCGCCCAATGGGAGTTCGACGCCACACGATTCGTCGTCGTGGGCAACGGCCCGGACAAGCCGCTGTGCAACGAGAAGCAACCCGAAGAGGGCATGAGCCTCGAGGACTGTAAGGCGAGCAATCGGACGACCCGCATCGCCGTACTCGCGCGCTAGTGCCGCGACCGATGAGTTCTGACCAGCTCTCCGACCCGGACGGCATCATGTGGAACCCGTATCTCGAGCTCAGACCCCGTGAACGCCAGATTTGGGGCGTCATCGCGGTCTTCTGCGTCCTGCTGCTGTGGGCCGTCCTGAGCGGCGGGGGCTTCGTGGGCCCCGCCAAGCTCCCGACGCCGTGGGCGACGGCCAACGCACTCGTCACGTTGTCCTGGGACCCCGATCGAGGCCAGAGCCTCCTCCTCACCGCAACCCTTTGGTCGCTGTCGCGGGTGCTCGTCGCCGGGGTGCTCGTGGTCGTGCTCGGCGTACCCGCGGGCGTGCTCATGGGCGCATCGCCTCGCATCAACGCGGTCCTCTCTCCCCTGGTCGATCCTTTCCGCTCGGCGCCCGTCGTCGCCCTGCTCCCGATCTTGGTGATGTGGCTCGGGATCGGGGAGGCCATGAAGATCGCGTTTCTCTTCCTCGGCTCCGTCGTCTACCTCATCCCCATGGTGCGCGATGCCGTGCTCGCCGTGCCCCAGGGCTATTGGGTGAGCCCCAGGGACCTCGGTGCGACCCCTTGGGAGGCGGTGCGCCACGGCGTTCTCCCGATGGCCAAGCCGCGGATTGCGGACGCGATCGTCGTCTCGGTCTCCGTGATGTGGACCTACATCACGGTGGCCGAGTACGTGAACGCCAAGAGCGGCCTCGGCCAGCTGATCCAGAACGCGCGCCGGTTCTCGGCCATGGATCAGGTCTTCGCGGGCATCTTCGTCATCATCGCGCTCGCGCTCGTCACGTATCAGTCGATGACCGCGATCAAGCGCAGGCTCTATCCCTGGGAGGCCGAATGACCGCGGATCCGGGTCACGTACGGGTCGAGCTGCGCGAGATCGTGCAGGAATACGCACGCCCGGAAGGTGGCGTGGTTCGGGTGGTCGATGGCGTCGATCTCGCGTTCGATCGCCCTGGCATCAACATGTTGCTCGGTCCTTCGGGCTGCGGGAAATCCACCCTCCTGCGTTTGCTCGGAGGTGTGCGCCCCATCGGCGTGACGGCCCCGACCTCGGGGACCGTCCTCATCGATGGCGAGCCCTGCACGGGCGCGCACGACGACGCGGTGATGGTGTTCCAGCGCTACGCAAATCGCCCCGATCTGTCGGTCCGCGAGAATGTCGCGTTTCCGTTCCGGTTTGGACTTTGGCGCAGGCGTGTGCCTGCCGCCGAGGCCAAGGCGCGCGTGGACCAGATGCTCGAGGCCGTGGGTTTGGCGGAGAAGGCAGCCCTGCGCCCAGCCCAGCTCTCGGGTGGCCAAAATCAGCGGGTCGCTTTGGCACGCGCGCTCGTCCTCAAACCGCGCATCCTGCTGCTCGACGAACCGTTTGGCGCCCTGGATGCCCAAACGCGCGAGGAAATGCAAACCTTGCTCGTGAAGTTGTGGGAGGAGCAAAAGTGCCTGATCGTGTTCGTGACCCACGATGTCACAGAAGCGCTCCTCCTCGGAGACCGCGTCATCGTGCTCTCCACCCAACCTGCGCGGATCGCCGATGACTTCACGATCCCCGAGCCCCGGCCGCGGTCGGCCCTGTGGCAACGTTCCACGGAGGCGACGCAGCTCGAGGAACGCGTCCTACGTCAGCTGCATGCGAGCACCGGCAAAGGCCAGGTGCGGGTGAGTGTGTAGGCCATGACGGAAGTCCCCGTCAGCCGCGGTGGCGAGCAAGAGACGTCCTACTTGGGCGAGTTCCTGCGTCATCAATACACGCTCTATGGCCTGCTCGGATCGCTCGCGATGAGCACCCTCCTCGCGATCCCCTACGACCTCGGCGTCGCCGCCCTCCCGCTCGTGGGATTCGCCGGGGCCACGTCCATGGCGGCGTTGTTCGTCCCGAGCTCCGCACACTTCCGCAATTGGGTGAACCGCAAGAATGCGGCGAAGCGGCGCGAAGCCGTCCGCTCGCACCTCATCGGGGAGCTCACGTCTCGGCAAGGTGGGGCGCACCCCAACTGGAACACCTATCATCGCTTGGTCGCGCGCGTCGGGTCCCTGCGCGCGCTGTCGCACGATCGCAAGACGGCCTTGACCGCCACCGACGTCGACAAGCTCGACGACGCCACGCTGGACTACCTTGGGCTTTGGCTCGCCGGCCTCTCGATGGGCGACCGGCACCACACCCTGCACGATCAGAACCTCGAAGCCCGCCTCGCGCGCGTCGACGAGCAGCTCGCGTCGGCCCCGGCGGGCGATCGCGGCCGGCTCGAGAAGGCGCGCTCCGACTTGGAACGGTTGCTGCGCTCTCGCAAACGGATCGAATCGCATGCCACCGCCGTCGACGCGAACATGCTCGCGATGGCGGACGCATTCGAGGAGGTCTATCAGGGCATCATGAGCAACCCGGGCTCGAACGACGCTGGCTCGCAACTGCAGGCGGCGGTCGATCGCATCCGGATCGAGGAAGACCTGGGCAACGCCATCGAAGACGACATCGGCGAGTTGCTACCCAATCGACAAGCCCAGCGGGCGCAGGTCCGCGCGCGGCAAGGAGGCTAGACCGTATGGTGGAGATCACAGAGGCCGACCTGCGCAAGTTGTACGACTTCGACGCCGAAGCCGAGCTCGTGCGGATGGCCGTGTTCGAGAGCGTCCGCGGACCCGACGCGACGATCCGCTTCATCGGGAGATACGCGGCGTGGAACGGGTGGTTCGGCTCCGGAGTGGCCTCGCTCGCGGCCAAGATCGGGCGGGGGCGCGACCTGTTCCGCGATCCCGCAGAACCAATCTCGGCGCTCGCGGACCGCAGCGTGCTCGTGGGAAGCTACTTCTTCGACGCTGCGCGCGACGAGTTCGACGATCGGGACACGGCTCACCGCGATACCCACCGTTGCTTGGCGCAGGCCCTGCTCAAGGGCGTGCTCCAATACTTCAGGACCACCCACGCGTACCTCGAAGATCTCCCCACCGTGGAGGCCTTGCTCGTCCCGCCCCTCTGGCACGATGCCTTGTGCGCGCGGGTGTCCATGGGCTACGGCAACGGCCTCCCGGACACTCTGCCGAGCATCTTTCGCGCGATCGGATATCACGTCGGCTCCGAGGTCCTCGCGGATCGGGAGTTCTCGACCATCGATCGTGCGCTGCGCGACCACGCGCCGGCGCTCGTCGACTACCTCGGCGAGACCAGCGTGGAGATCGCGGGACAGTCACACCGCGCGTATCAGTGGCTCTCGATCCACTCTGGACACGGGGGCGCCGTCGAAGCGGAGCACTTTGCGTGGGCGACCAAAGGCGCCAATCTGGCGTTCTCCTACGTCCCGAGCGCCCTGCACGACGCCCTGTTGCGTCAGCTCCAGCTCGGATTCATCGATTTCGCGCGGGATCATCAAGAGTTCTTCGAGGGCGTCACCACGCGCTAGCTAGGTTGCGGGAAGGAACGAGTCATGGCGGAAACCAACTTTTGGACGCGGATGTCGAACCTGTGGAGCGGTTTCGTCTCCCTGTGGATCTCGGACATCGAGAAGAAGCACCCGGAGATCGCCTACGAGAATGCGATCAACAGCATGGCGGTCAAGTACACGCGGCTCAAGTCGGCCACCGCGGCGATCATCCGGAGACGCGACGAGATCACGCACCGGCTCGGGGCGGCCACGCAAGACCTCAACGCCGTCAAACACGATCTCGAGGCCGCGCTCTCGACCGGACAGGACGACCTCTCGCTCGTCCTCATCGAGAAGAAGAACCTGCTCGAGGCCTCCGTCAACGAGCTCAACGCCGAGATGGCGCAAGCCAAGGGGGACGCCGACGATGCCAAGGCCTCGCTCGTCTCGGTGAAGCAAGAGATCGCGAAGCTCAAGGCGGAGAAGGACCGGATGCTCGCGAAGATGCAGAGCGCGCAGGCGCGCGTGAAGATCCAAGAGCAGCTCGAAGGTATCTCCGTCGACGCGGAGGTGAAGGCACTCGAGAACGTCCGCGAACACATCAAGAACAAGGTGGCCGAGGCCAACCTCGGCAAGGAGCTCGCGGACTCCGATCTCGACCAGCGCCTCAAGAAGCTGCGCGAACGCAGCGGTAGCATCACCGCGCGTGCAGAGCTCGATGCCCTCAAGGCCGCCCGTGCTCAGCAGGCCGAGGCCGCCCAGAGGAAGATGTAGATGGCCGCGGCAGAACCGCGACCGAGCTGGGCCGAGAAGGTACGGCACGCCTACCTGAGCGGCGAGACGTCCATGTTCCTGCTGCACATGAACGTGCACGACCACGTTCCGCACGGCAACGGCTTCATGCAGTTGACCGAGTACGTCGCGCGCGTGCTGCTGTGGGACAACAAGCGCAACATCCTCGTCTACGAGCCGTCGGCGGGGATCACCGTCCTGCGCGGGGAGCCCGAGGTGACGCGCATCGAGGAGCTCCGGACGAAGAGGGCCCCACGCGACGTGCTCCCGCTCCTGGAGGCCATCCTGCTCAGCCGGGACTCCACGGCGATCATCCTTCCCTACGCTGGCGCCCTCGTCCCCGCTGGCGAGATGTCGTTCTTGAGCGAGCAGGACCGCGCCAACATCGTCACGCTGCACCGCTGGTCGTTCACCCCCGCGCTCGCCAAGAAGGACAGCGTGGTGTTCCTGCAGAGCGAGGCGCTGACCGAGGTGCATCCCATGCTCGTCGGAAACCCTCGCATCGCGACCGTCGGGGTCCCTCTCCCGGATCGGCCCACCCGCGCCCAAGTGATCCGCCAAAGCGACCCGCGCCTGTCCTCGGAGCAGGTCGAGCGCCTCGCCGACGAGACGGCGGGTCTTCGGAGCCTCCAGATCTCGAGCCTGCTGCGACCGAGCACCGAGTCCGACTTGGAGGAGAGCGAGCGCAGGACGTTCATCGCGAACTTGCTCGGTACCGGACCTGACATCGCCGATCGCGCCCAGAAGCTGGCCGCGCTCACGCGAGGGATGGGTCCGGAGGAAATCCGCCACCTCATCAACCCGACGGTGTCTCCTGCGAGCACCGAGGATGCGTTCGGCGAGCTGCTCACCCTGCTGCACCAACGCAAGCGCGAGATCATCGAGAAGGAATGCGCAGGCCTCATCGAGTTCATCGACTCCAAGCACGGGCTCGATGCCGTGGGGGGTCTCGATGGCGTCAAAGAAGAGCTGCGCCAGGTGGCGGCCAGCGTGCGCAGCGGAGATCGTGCGAGCATTCCCATGGGGCTCCTCTTCGTGGGACCGATGGGCTGCGGCAAGACGTTCGTCGCCAACGCCTTCATCAAGGAGAGTGGCCTGAGCGCGGTCCGGCTGCAGAACTTCCGCTCGAAGTGGGTGGGTTCGACGGAGAGCAACCTCGAGAAGGTGCTCAACATGGTGCGTTCTCTGGGGCCGATCATCCTCGTGATCGACGAAGGCGATCGCGCCCTCGGTGCGACGGGCGACTCCGATGGCGGGACGAGCTCACGTGTCATCGCGCGGCTCAAGGAGTTCATGAGCGATCCCGAGAACCGCGGGCGCGTGATCGTGATCCTCATGACCAATCGCCCCGACAAGCTCGACGTCGACATCAAGCGGGCAGGTCGCCTCGACCGCAAGATCCCGTTCTTCTACCCCGATCGCCCCGAGCAGGTCGAGGCCGTCCTGGACGCGCTGCTGCGGCGGTATGGCGTTCCGACGGAGCTCGATTGGGAGAATGACCGCTCGCAGACCTCCGCGAAGCTGGTCGGCTATTCGAACGCGGATCTCGAGGCGGTCGTCTTGCTCGCCCGGGACCGCGCGATTCGGGCTGGCGCGGCGGTGGACGCCTGGGTCATGGCCGAGGCCGTCTCGGACTATGTCCCGAGCCGCGACGCCGACATGCTGGAATATATGGAGCTCCTCGCCGTATTCGAGGCATCGCGCCGATCGTTGCTACCGGAGCGGCTCCGTAACCTCAGCAGCGAGGAACTCAATCTCAAACTCAAGGAGAAGCGCATCCAAATCAGGATGTGATCGCGAGGATCCATGCAAACACTGTTCGAATCGATCGACCTCGGCCTCAACCACGTCCAAATCATGGTGCGAGGAATGTTCGCCGTCGCTCAATGTGACGGTGTCCACGCGACCGAGCTGGTGCTCCTCCGCGAGTTCTACTCCGGATGCCAGCAAGCGGCGGGAGGGCTCGCAGATTTCGATGACCTCGTCCGGGTCCCCTTCGACGCCGAGACCGCCTGCGACGTCCTCGAGAGCGCCGAACACCGTCAGGTGTTTCTCCGCTCCTGCTTGCTCCTCGCGTTCGCGGACGGGGGCTACTCGAGCGGCGAGCGAGCCAAGATCACCGAGTTCGCCGGCGCCCTGGAGGTCGATTCGGCCATCCTCGCAGAGCTCGAAGACCAGGTCCGCGACCACCTGCTGCGGCAGGTCGCGTCGATCCAAAACATCGACGCGCTGCGAGCGGTCGCCAACGAAATGGGCTGAAAGTCGCGCGAACGGCGGTGTTTCCGTTCGTGGGACTTTCGCCACAAACGGCTGCGAGCCGCCCTGTCAGGCTCCCGTGGGGAGCACGGGGTGGGTATCGCTCTCCGAGCAGAGGACGACGAGCAAGTTGCTCACGAGCTTCGCGGTCTGCTCGTCGTCGAGCGTCACGACCTGCTTGGACCGCAGGTCGTCGAGGGCCATCTTCACCATCCCGACCGCGCCTTCGACGATGCGCTGACGGGCATCGATGATCGCCTCCGCCTGCTGGCGCCGGAGCATCACCCCGGCGATCTCAGGCGCATAGGCGAGGTGGCTCAGGCGCACCTCGAGCACCTCGATTCCGGCGATCGACAGGCGCTCGGTCAGCTGCGCCATCAGTTCGCCCTGAACCTCGGCGGAGTCGCCGCGGAGCGAAACCCCGCCCTCCCCAGGCGCGTCGTATGGGTGTTTGGCGGCCGTCGCCCGGATCGCCGACTCCGTCTGCAGCGACACGTACGCCGGGTAATGGTCGACATCGAACAGCGCCTGGGCGGTATCTTTCACGCGCCAGACGACCACGGCGCCGATCTCGATCGGGTTCCCGCGTTGGTCGTTGACTTTGATCTTGGTGCTGTCGAAGTTGCGGGCCCGCAGCGAGACGTGCCGACTCGCGGTGAATGGATTGACCCAATGGAAACCAGCCCTCCGGAGCGTCCCGCGGTACCTCCCGAACAGGAGAAGCGACTTGCTTTCGTTGGGTTCGATGAGCACGAGACCGCGCATGAGCAGGAGTCCGAGCCCAAACATCAAGATGAGGGGGAGCGAGACCGCCAACATCAGCAGCCCAGGGAGCACGACCCCTTGATAGGCCTTCTCGTGGGTCGGGACGAGCTGCGACCTCGACGTCTGGACCGGAAGTGAAGGGGCATCTTTGCGGTACGACACACCTTCCTCCTACGCCGCGTTGAGAACGGCGTCTACACCCGGCGGAACCTGACCCCCAAGGACCCTCTGCCGCTCGGCTCGCGACCTTGGCCAGGCACGTCCGGGGTTGCCACGCGCCACGCGCTGCCGCACGCGCGCGCATTCGAGTCCAAGTCGAACGCACGGACCCGTCGAGAGTCCCTCGCGGCTCGCAGCACCTCGGCGGCGCTGGGCATGACGTGAAACCACCGGCCGCGCGCGACCGTCGAAAAGGAGTCGCGTTCACGGTGATTTCGGGGAGCGCTTCCACGCGGGAGCAAAGCACCGAGTACGGCGAATGAAACGCGACGTTCCGTCTTTGCTCGGGGTTCCCGGTCGCGCGTCCGAAAACCCCCGCGGCTTCGATGCAACACGCGGGGCGTTTCCGTCTTTTGGCGGTTCGAAAACGTGACCCGAGCGACGCACGCACCGCAGAAGCTTGCCGCGTTCGATGCGCGACGGCAGCTCAACGCCGACCTCGGGGCTCCACAGGTGGACACCTTCGCCCGCCATCAGAACAGCGAGGTCTGGTACCGAGTCCGAGGTTCGCTTCCTTGTGGGATGCCCGACGGGGAGGATGTTTCCGTGGTGGCCCGCTTCGAACCCAATACAATCACACGCGCGATTCATGCGTGCATACGAAAACCGTTTCATTCGCGACGTTTCGATGCGACGCACATCCCGTTCTGGAACGGCGCTCCTGGCCTTTTGGTCAAGCACGCTTACGAATTTCTCGATTTCATCCGTCTCATCGCACACAGTCACACACTCGCTTGCCTTCACTGCTATGAATGCAAAGCCGCTGGAATGTGTCCTCCAGAATGCTGCGAAATCGCGACTCCGTTGTTTCCCGGTCGCACGGCCGAAAGATCGCGATCGACCCGTCGTCGAACACATCTCCTATTTCGTTGACTCTCCGCCTGATAACACTGATCCTGGTTCCGCGGTCGTCCGGCGAAACGATCGCTCAACAAGACGGGGAGGACGAAATGGCGAAAAGAATCGTAGGCAAGTGGCTCATGGTCGTTGCACCACTCGTGAGCTGTGATGGGTCGGACGATCGTGAGCACGACGGGGACGGAGACGGGTTCCGTCCGTACATCACGTTCGACGATCACGTGATCATGAATGATTGCAACGACAGCGATTCGACGATCTTTCCGGGTGCGGACGAGATCCCCTACGACGGCATCGACCAGGACTGCTCTGGGTCCGATCTCACGGACGTCGACCGAGACGCGTTCCCGGGGGGCATGGGGGGAACGGACTGCGACGACACGCGGAGTGACATCAGCCCAGCGCAGGTCGACGTCTGCGGGGACGGAATCGATCAAGACTGCTCCGGGACCGACGAAGCCTGCAGCGCCGAAGACCGCGATGGAGACGGTTCCTCCCCTCTCGCTGGCGATTGCAATGACGACGACGCCACGATCTCTCCAACGGCGACGGAGGTGCCCTACAACCTCCGTGACGACGACTGCAACGCCGCGACGGCCGATGACGACCTCGACGGCGACGGGTGGTTCCAAGCGGGCCACGGAGACTGTGACGACACCAACGCCAGCGTTTTTCCTGGGGCGGACGACGTCCCCTACGACGGGATCGACCAGGATTGCTCAGGATCCGACCTCGCGGACGTCGACAACGACGGGTTCGCGGGTGGCCTCGGCGGCACCGATTGCAACGACTCGCGTGCGGACGTGAGCCCGAGCCAGGTCGACGTCTGTGGCGACGGGATCGACCAGGACTGCTCAGGCATCGATCTAGGCTGCACCCCCCTCGATGCCGACGGAGACGGCATCTCACCCATCGGTGGCGACTGTAATGATCACGACGCCACGATCAGCCCAGCCACGCCAGAGATCCCCTACAATCTGCGAGACGACGACTGCGACACCGCGACGCCCGATGACGACCTCGACGGCGACGGATGGAGTCAGGAAGGTCACGGGGATTGCAACGACGCCAGTGCGACCGTGTTCCCGGGCGCAGACGAGATCACCTACGACGGCGTGGATCAAGACTGCTCCGGCTCGGACCTGGACGACGTGGACCGCGACGGCTTCGCGGGCGGAGTCGGGGGCAGCGACTGCGACGACGCGCGTGCGGACGTGAGTCCTGCGCAGGTCGACGTGTGCGGTGACGGGATCGACCAGGACTGCTCCGGCGCCGACCAAGCGTGCAGTCCTCAAGACGCGGACGGCGATGGATACTCACCGCAATCCGGTGACTGCAACGACGACGATTCGGCGATCAACCCCGGTGAAACCGAAGTCCCGTACAACCTGCGCGACGACGACTGCGACCCGGGCACCACCGACGACGACCTGGACGGCGACGGCTGGTTCGCGAACGGCCAAGGCGACTGCGACGACACCAGCGCGACCGTGCATCCGGGCGCCGACGACGTCCCATACGACGGCATCGACCAAGACTGCTCGGGTTCGGACGTCGTGGACGTCGATCGCGACGGCTACGCCGGAGGACTCTCGGGGACCGACTGCAACGACGCGCGGTCCGATGTCAGCCCAGACCAAGTCGACGTGTGCGGTGACGGGATCGACCAGGACTGCTCGGGCTCCGACCAGGCCTGCGCGGCCATCGACGACGACGGCGATGGATACTCGCCCATCGCCGGCGACTGCAACGACGACGACGCCTCGATCAACCCCGGCCTCGGTGAGACCACCTACAACGGCCAGGACGATGACTGCGACCTCGGCACGCCCGACGACGATCTCGATGGCGACGGGTGGTTCCAGGTCGGTCACGGAGATTGCGACGACACGAATGCGGCGATTCACCCCGCGGCGGACGACATTCCCGCCGACGGGATCGATCAGGATTGCTCCGGCCTCGACTACGTCGACCTCGACGAAGACGGATACATCGGCGGCGTGGGAGGCCCTGACTGCGACGACCTCCGTGCGGACGTCAATCCGGCGGAGATCGACTTCTGCGGCGATGGCCTGGATCAGGACTGCACGGGCACGGATGAGGTCTGCGACATCCCCGAGCCGCTCGCGGTCGGCGTCGAGGACCTCTTCTTGTCCCCCGGGACATGCTCTCAGGCGAGCGTCACGTACAACTCGGTCATCGGGCTCTACTATGCCGTGCGTGCGAATGCGACATCCGATCCGATTCGCACGTACGACCTTTCGGGCCTCCAGGTCAATACCGTCACCTCCGCCTTCGACTATCGTGGGCTGTGGTACAATCCGAACACGAATACGCTCGAGGGTAACGGCTTCGGGTCACTCGGCATCCGCGTGACCAACCTCAACCCCACCACCGGGTTCCCGGGCTCCAGCAGTACGACCGCGGGCACGTTCCAACCGTTCAATCAGGCGTCCGGCGCGTACGACCCCGACGAGAACGAGATCGTCTATTTCTTCAACGGATCGATCTACCGCTACGATCGCGCGACCCTGACGCAGTCCGCGGTGGTGCCGGTCACCGGCCTGCCGGCTCCGGTTTCGAACCTCAACGACAACAGCATGGGGTACTCGGGTTCCCCGGGCTTCGAGTACATGTTGTACGACCGCATCTTGCAGCGCGTCTACTTCATCAATCGGGCAACGGGGGCGTACGTCGAAGACACGCAGCTGCCCACCAGTGCACCCACGCCGACCCGCTTCAACCTCAGCTTCGCCAACAATCGCGTCTTCATCAGCGATTGCGTCGCCTGGCGCAGCTACATCATCCTCAACTGAGGACGACCGGACCCGGTGCCGAAAGCAGGCACCGGGCCCGGGCTCAGAGCTTTGCGTTGGACCGCTGCAGCGTGATCGCCTCGGCATCGCCGACGGCGATCGCCTCGTCGAGCAGCCAACGAAACATGAGATGGGGCACCGTGCGTTCGTCGCGTTGATTCCACAACCAAACGGCTTGGGCACACACGGGCCGATGGACGACCGTGAAGGCGGTGGTCCGCGCCTGGAGGCCGGACCTCGTCCAACAACGCTCGTAGAGACGGACGATCGCTTGCCACTCCTGCCATTCGTCCACGGCCGCGAGCCTGCGGTCGGCGCTGACCCGCCCCTCCAACGCGGCGACGCTGTCCTCCAGCACCTCGAGATCGGCCGAGCGCACGCGGAACGCCGCATCGTGCAGGATCCCCGGAGCATCCGGCCGATCGAGCAAAGCGCCGAGTTCGCACGTGGCGTTGCGCAGGGTCTCGACCAACATCTCCAAGGCGGCGTCACGGAGCCGCTCGCCGACCCCGGGAGGGACGCCGAGGGCCCGCGCACGCTCCTCCCAAAGGGAGAGCGCCGGTTCGTCGAGCGCAGCGCTCCATGCGAGTGCGAGCGCGAAGATCCCATCGGCGCGGAGCTCTGCCGGGCAAGCGTCCGCACGCAACTGGAGGTCGAGGGCACGATCGCGCGGATCGGCAGCAGGTTCGACGACGCGGGGAGCCGCGGTCGGAGAGGCGCCTGCGGGGGTCCGCAGCGTCCACCGCAGCAACGGCAGGAGAGCCGGCCACCGCAAGGCCCAAGCGCGCCGTTGCAGGCGCGTCCACCACGACGAAGCCGCGTCGTAGAACGGATCGGAGGCATCGCGGGCGGTGAGGTGCATCGCGAGCTGCCCGAGGACCGCTCGCTTCCCGCGCGCCGAAGGCGGATGAAAGGCCCACTCGGTCGCCGCATCGAAGTCTCCGCGGGTCATGGCCTCCGCGACGAGCCACTCGAGCGCAAGGTCGCGGACCGTGCGGTGATAGGACGTCTGATCGAGCGACGCCAGCGCGATGCACGTCCGGCGTGCTTCCTCGGTCCGTCCGCCCGCATCCAACACGATCGCGTGCGCGAGCAACCCGCATCCTCCGAGTTCCGTTTCCGCCGCGACTTTGGTCGCAAGCCAAGGCCAGCGCTTCGCGCTGCCGGAGCGCACGGCCGCGAGGCTCGCGAAGTACAACGCCTCGTCGCGCGAGTCCGTGGCCCAGTACCATCGGGCCGTCCGAGCGAGCCAATAGGTCGCGCGCGGCCATCCACACGGGATGAACACGTACCTGCAACAGGTTTGGGGCGCCAACAAGACGCCACAAACCACCGCCACGAGCCATGCCGACACGGTGCCGGAGAGCGCATCGAAGAGCCACGAGGCCGTGGCGCCCACGAGCACGGGCATAACGACGACCGCCCACCAATGGACCCGACGTCGTGTCGGATCTCTTGGCTTGGCCCAGAGGGCGACGACGACGACGAGGACGAGGAGGTGGAACATGGGGACCCACGGGACGTCGGGGCTCACCGCGGCGCCCTGAGGCCGAGCGCGACCAAAGCATCGGGAGGTGGTGATGCCACCTCGGCCGCTTCGCTCGGCGTTTCATCGCAGCGATCGCCGCGAAGCATCCAGAACTCGTGAGCGATGCGGCGCACCGGATCGCGTAGCTCGTCCGCCGCCTTGCGCACGGCCTCGGGGGTCCGAGGCCTGCGTCCGAGCGGCGTCGCGTAAGACATCGCGCTCTGCAGCGAGAGCTCGAGCTTGGCGAGCCACACCTGTTGGGCCCGCTCGATGTCCGCACGCGCGCAGGTCGGCGCGAGCTCGAGCACGTAGAACGGATTGTCGATGATCTTGGCGCGCAGGCTCATCGCACGCCCGAATCCATGCCGTGTTCGAGGACGCGGACCTGTTCGGGGAGCAGGGCCCAAAGCGAACGCGTGGCCGTGCGCACCCCCTCGTTGTCGTGGGCGGCCATCGCCCGGCGCCCTTGTTCCACGATGGCTTGCGCGCGCGGGAGGTCGCGGGCGTCGTGTACCCGAGCAGCCGCGGCCTCGAACATGTTGGGCCACGCATCGGGATCGCGCAGCCATGCGGCGTGGCCGAGGCGCGAGACCACGTCCGCTTGCCGCTTGAGATCCCGGATGTCGTGGCGACGGAGCGCCTCCCCCATGCGATCGACGGCCTCCTCCAGCATGCGGCGCTCCTGGGCCGTGCCGTAGCTCTCGATCCACGCGGACGCCCGCGACGCGTCCCTGGCCGCTTTGGCGCTGAGCTCGGGCCAGTGCCGAGCCTGTTCGCCGCCCTCGATCTCGGCGTCGAGCTCGATGAGGTTGCGGCGCGCCCTCTGGGCCGCGTCGAGATCGCCACCTCGGGCCGCCGCCAGATCGCGCTCCACCTCGAGGACGCGCGCGTCTGCGCGTTCGAGGACGAGGATGAGCTCTCTGCGGGCCTCGCGAAACGCCGATGCCCGCAGCGCGGTGAGTCGCTCGACCAAGCGCTCGAAGTGGGGCGCGAGCTGGGAAGGATCCACCCCGGGAACGAGCAACGTCTCCACACGCTCGAACACCTGCGCGAGCGCGGGGATGAGAGCCCGCGCCGCCAGCGAGCCTCCGCGATCGAGCTCGAGCGTCACCTCGACGGCCGACCCCGCAGGCAAGGTCGCTCGCACCGCGTGGGCCGGAATCTCGAGGGTTCCGACCAATCGGCACAGATGCGCCGCGTCGTGCTCGCCCTGGACGATCGGGATCCGCAGCACGCTGTGCTCCGCACCGGGAGCCACGGTCATGGTGGTCGTGTGCGCGAAGGTGCAACGCGCCGGCAACGGCGTCCCTCGCTCGAAATAGACGCGGACGCGATCGTTGGCGAGCGCGACGCCGACGGAGCGCGAGAGCGGTGGATCGGCGATCGTGAGGCCCTGGAAGATCTTGATCTCGCTGGGATGGACGGGCAGCGGCGCACTGTCGCGGCCGACCCCTTCGACGCGAAATACGTTGGAGCGGCCGACTTCCAGCTGCACCTGCACCGCGAAGCTACGCTCCGCATCGAGGACGGCGCTCGTGGAGCGCCAACCGTCCGAACGAACGAGGGTCACGGCGTGGAGCGCCTCCGTGGCGGCACCGATGGCCCGCCCCACCACGAAGGGCTCGGTATCGCTGCTGACGGGCGGGTATTGCAACCAGAGCGTTTGCTCGCGCGCGTCCGCGACCTCGCCCCGGGCATCGAGGTTGGAGGTGGCGGCATAGATCGCGGCCCCCCGAGCGACGAGCGTCATGGGATCCAAGCCGTCCGCCGCCGGCGCGCCGAGCCGCTCCAACACGCGTCGCCGGAGCACCGGCATCATCGTGGGACCGCCAACGAACACGACCTTGCGCAGCGCTGCCCCGTGCACGCCATGTTCGTGCAAGAGCGCCTCGCAGACATCCAAGGAGCGATCGATGAGCGGCGCGCAGAGCCGCTCGAGCTCGGCGCGGGTGAGGGTCAGGTCCAGCTCCAAGCCGAGACCGTGGAGAGGAATCGCGGGCGACAGTGCGGCTTCCTCGGCGCGGGAGAGCTCGATCTTCGTCTCTTCGGCGGCGCGCTTGAGCTGCTCGATGGCGGCGGTGTGCTCCGGATTCGAGCGCGACAGCCCTGCCGCGGCGCCATCCTGCGACGTGGAGATCGCCCAGTCCACGATCGCCGCGTCGACGTCACGTCCGCCCAAGAAGTTGTCCCCGTCGTGGCCCACGACCCGCAAGAACCCAGAGTTCGACTCGAGCAGCGAGACGTCGAACGTACCTCCACCGAGGTCATACACGAGCCAGTAGCCCTCGCCGTCCTCGGCCGACCACCCGGAGGCCAAAGCCGAGGCGATCGGTTCTTGGATCAGCTCCACGCGCTCGAACCCCGCCGCGAGCGCGGCCTTCGTGGTCGCTGCGCTCTGAGCGAGCTCGAACAACGCAGGCACCGAGATGACCGCTCGCTTGGGTTCGATCCCGAACTGAGCCGCGACATCGGCCCGCAGCGAACGCAGGACCTCCGTGGCGAGCTCCTCCGCGGTCCGTTGGACGCCGGCGGCCGGGAACGCGTAGGTCGCCGCGGTGCCCATGAGACGCTTGAACTCCATCACGGTGTTCTCGGGATCCCGCTCGGCGAACTTCCGGGCCTTGTCTCCCACCGTCACGCGCCCTCGCCCGTCGATCCGCACCACCGAGGGGGTGAGCGGCGATCCCACGGCGTTGCGAACGATGTGCGCGCGCTCGCCATCGAAGACCGCCGCCGCAGAGTTGGTCGTCCCGAGATCGAAGCCAACGTAGAAAGCGTCCGCCGCCATCCCGATCAGCGTAGCGCCAAATCAGGGCGGGCAGGGCCCCCAAAAGCCGTACGTGGCGGACTACCGGAGCTCGACGATCCCGTAGCCTGGCCGCGGATGGACGGCGATCTCGAGGTCGTGTCCTTGCAGCGCGCTCACGATCTGCTCGGCCCGACTCGCGACCACGAAGGCTCGTCCGCCATCCGCGAGCCAGCTTGCGAGCGGCAAGAGGAGCGCACGCAAGCCGTCTGGGCTCGCATGCGTGGGAGGATTGACGAGCGCGAGGTCCGTGGATCCGGCCCATTGTGGCCACGCCTCGAGTGGAGGCCATCCATCATGGAGCAACACCGTCACGCGTGACTCCAAGCCCACCCTGGCGACATTGAAGCGCGAGAGCACGGCGGCGGCGATGCTGCTCTCGATCGCGAGCACCTCGCAGCTCGGCCAGCGTCGAGCGGCGAACATCGCGAGCGGGCCGACGCCGCAACAAAGGTCGACGACCCGGCGCGGCTCCAGGGGTTGCTCCGCCACCCAATCCATGAGGCACTGGGTGCCGGCATCGAGCTTTTGCCGCGAGAACACTCCCGGCGCCGTCCGGAGCGAGATGCCGTGGAGGCGCGGGTCCTCGATCTCGTACTGGATCTGGAGGCACGCCCGCGCCTGCGCCTCGTCGAAGCCGGCTCCCTTGACGCTGCACAGCAGGCGGTAGCCGCGATCCCGTGCGACGACCTCCACGTGGCCCATCATGCCTTCGATGAGCTTCGCCAGCGAGTCCGCGCCCTTCTGTTTGCGAACTGCACACAAGACGCGGCCGCCTTCGCGAACGCGCAGCGCCGCCACGGCGAGGCACTGCTGCGCAAAGTCCTTGCCATGGTGCGCGCGCGGCCAGACGAGCGAGACCGAGGGCGCGCGTTCCGTGCTCGGGATGGATACGTCGCCGTTCCCGGCCCAAGGCAAGGCCCCAGGCCCCAGCTCGCGCACGTCCAAGACGATCCGCCGTGCTCCCGCCAGGCCCGGGACCGGTCCCATCGCCACCAGCAGGACCTCGGACGCCGGCACCTCGCTCGCGGCGTTCCGCAGTAGCATCACGCCGGGGTCGTTGGGATTGAAACCGTCGACGTAGGCCGGGGACCCCCCCGCCGCCTCGCCCGGGCGCCGCGACGAACGTGTCACCCGCCGATCTTGTCCTCGATGCGTTGGAGTCGGCCTGGCGCCAGCTTGCTGCCGAGTCGCACCGCCGCCTGGTATTGCTCGCGCGCCGCCGCGTACTGCAGGACCTTGAGCAGAGCGTCACCGTATTTGATGCGATAGCTCGCCCGCCGAGGTTCGATCGCCACCGCCCGCTTGGCGTAATCGACGGCGCGACCGTGTTCGGCCTTCTCGAAATAGAGGTCGCTCAAGCCGATGAGCGCGCTCGCGCTGTTGTGATCGTTCTGCAACGCGGAGTGGAACAGGCGTGACGCCTCGTCCCACGCGCCCGCGCGCAGGGCCTCGTGACCGCGCGCTGCGAGCGTCTTCGCAGCCTTGGGGCTGCGCCGAGTCTCTTCCAGGGGGTCATCTCCGGGCTCCGGCAAGCGATTGTCGAGGATCGCCTCCGCCAACGCATCCGTGAGGCTCTCGAGCGAAGGCGGAGGCAGCGGTGGTGCGACGGGGACGGGCACCGGTTCGACCAGCCCCTCCTTGCGGAACAGAGCTTCGATCCGCGCGTCGCGGACGATGGACGACGAAGCCGCCTGCGCCCGCGACTTCTGCCACTGCTGGGCCTTCTCTTTGCGCGTGTCGCGATCTTCGGCCGCCAACGCGGCGAGCACTTCACCGGCCTCGAGCTCGGGGCGGCTGAAACTGCCGTCCCGGGCTTTGCGTTCGAGCTCGATGAGCTCGCCGGCCATCGCGGACGCGCGCTCGCGGGCGTGGACGCGGGTCGCATCGAACACGAGCGCTTGGATGTAGTAATCGATCGCGAACGGCCGCCCGTGATCGAGCACCCAGTAGTGGTCGCCAATCCGCACGAGCGTGTCGGCGAACTCCTGGCGCAGCGCCTGGCCGCGAGCGAGGCCGAGCTCGCGCTCCTGCGGGTCCTCGAGCTGCTCGAGCTCGGTCACCTTGCGAAATGCCGTGGGGACCTCGGTGTCGCCCGACGGAGGATAGATGAACAACGCCCGGGCCGCGGCGTCGCGGGCCTCGGAGGCCAGCGTATCCACGCGTGAGACGGCCTGTGCCGCGAGCGTGGGCTCGGGTGTCAGCCACACGAAGCTCGCCATGGTGGCGGCGGCGCCCGCGATGCAAGCACCGAGCAGCGCGGGGATCCACCAGCTCCGACGCTTCTCGGTCGAATACACGACGCGCAGCTCGGCCAGGCCGGCCTCGATCTTGGCTTTGCGCGCAGCCTCGACGTCCGGCACGGCGAGGTCGTCCCAATCCGTCCGGATACCTGCGGCGAGCTGCGCCTCGAGGAGGGCAGCCTCGAGCTCCCGCATGTCGGGGTATCGCTCGACACGCTTCTTGGCGAGGCACTTGAGCACGACGGCCTCGAGGGCGGGGTGCACGACCTCGCCGGGCACGAGCTCCCGCGGAGGCTTGGGCGTCTCCCGCATGTGCGCGCGCAGGATGTCCTTGAGCGTCTCGCCGCGAAACGGCGGGCGGCCCACGAGCAGCTCGTACATCGAGCAACCGAGCGAGTAGATGTCGTTTTGGCGCGCGACCCCCATCCCGAGCACTTGCTCGGGTGCCATGTAGCTCGGGGTGCCCTGGATATCGACCGCTTGGCCCACGACGGCCGCGATCCCGAAGTCCATGATCTTGATGCGATCGCGGCGACCGTGGGCTTGCGGCTCATGCTCATCGAGCACGAGCAGATGCTCGGGTTTGACGTCGCGATGCACGAGCCCCGCATCGTGGGCGGCGGCCAAGCCCTTGCACGCTTGGCGGAAGATCGCGATGAGGCGCTTGGGATCCATGGGCGCCTGCTTGACCTCGCGATCGAGCGAGATCCCCCGCAGCCGCTCCATGACATAGAGCAGGCGCCCGTCCGGCAGCTCCGCGAAATCGATGACCTCGACGATGTACGGCGACCCGATCTTGGTGGCTGCGCGCGCCTCCTCGCGGAACGTCTGCAGCATCTCCGGATCTTCGCTGTGCTCGGTGTGCAGGACCTTGATGGCGACTTTGCGCCCGAGGTCTTCGTGGGTGGCCTCGTAGACCACACCCGTCCCACCGTCCCCGAGCCAGCCGTCGATCCGGTAGCGCGTGCCCGGCACCTCGTTGCCCGGCACGAGGCGCACACGCGGTCGCCCATTGCGAAGCTCGACGAGGCGATCGAGATCTTCGTCCGAAAGCTGCGCCTGCGGCTGCGGTCCCGTCAACTGGCGCGTCCGGGCCTCATGCGGCTTCGAGATCGTCTCGACCGAGGCGGGAGGCGGCATCGAGCGAAGTATAGGAGAAGCCGTGCCGGTGCGGCTGCTCAGTATCGCGCAGATGGGCCGCGATCGGTCCGCCCCTCCAGCCCCCCGCAACCGCGCCTTGGCGGTAGGCTCGCAAACCGGCCACCGCCGTCTCCCGCAATGCGCCTTGGACCGCTCAATACATTGATCTGCAGCCCACCAGGGCCGATTCGGACGGCGCTCGAGGAGCTGCTCCTGGAGTCGGAGCTGTTCGAGGTGGTCGCCCGGCTGAGCAGCGCCGACAACCTCGCGAACCGATGTCGGGCGATCTGCCCGGACGTGCTCATCCTGGACGAAGGGCTCGCGGGGGCCGACGTCCACCGCCTGGCTCGCACCCTGACCCTCGAGCGGCCACTGCCCACGCTCTTGCTCGTGGACGAGGAGCAAGACCTGTCCGAAGCCGACGACGAGCTCCTGCGCATCCTTCGGGTCCAACACCTGGCCAAGCGCCGACTCCTCGCCACCGAGCCGGTGGGGCGCGCGAGCGCCCGAACACGCCTGCGTCTGCTCGCCACGCGTTCGATGGAGCCAAAGCACACGGTTCCCCGCGGCAACCTCCGCGACGTCGTCGAAGAGCTGCTCGCCGAGGAACCCCTCGAGAGCGACGGACCTCGCGAGCCCGCGCTGCGTTGGGCACTGCACCCGCTCGACCTCGTCGTCCTCATCGTCGACCTCCCGCACGCACGGGACCTCGCCGAGGTGCTCCCTTCGATCCGCGCGTCACGGCTCCCCGTGGTCATGCACGTCGAGGACCTCGGCGCCGGCATTCTGCTGCGCCGGGCGGCCGCCAAGAGCGGTTTGCCCGTCGGCGAATTGCACCAGCCCACCGCGGTCCGACGGGCGACCGGCCTCCTGTTCGCACCGGCCGAGCGCAAGCTCTGGCTCGACCGCGATGTCTTGCGCCTCGAGGACGGGCCGCCCGACCCTGCCCGGCTCATCGACTCGCTCGCCAGCGCCGAAGGCACGGTACTGCCCCTGCTCGCCTCCGATGAGACACCGCTTCGCGACGCCCTTCGTCGGCTCGCGCGAGCCCGCCACCCCGCAGCCTTTCTCGCTGCCGATGGGGGTGCACGAACACCGGTCCCACCCCCCGAGACGCTCTACCCGAGCGATCTCGTGTGGCTGCTCCGCCATGCCTATCCGCGGCGGGTGTAATCGTGGCTTCCAAACCTCCAGCCGTAGACCCTTCGTAGGCGCGAATTGCGGGGTCACGACCTCCGCTTTGACCAACACGGAGAACCCGTGTTAGACCGCCCACGCACTGCTGGCGCCTGCTGCTCGTCGAAGCTGCGTGGCGCCGCATCTTCGACATTTTGTCCGTTTTTTCGGGCGTGCCACCTGCACGCCTCCGCCTCAGAGCAACCGTGATCAAGCTCGAATCTTTCCTCCCCATGCTGGAGCCGGAAGCGCTGGTGAAGTTCGTCAGCGTGCAAGCGCTCAAGGCCGGCAAGGAGCTCTACGAGAAGAACGCTGTTTCAGATCTCGTCTTCTCAGGCGACGGCGTCTCCGGGAAGGTCAAAGGCTCGCACGCGATCCCGCACAACACGACGCTCAAGCTCGAAGCCGGCAAGTTGGCCGCGCAGTGCTCGTGCCCCACGTTCACGGACGGCTGGGAAAAGGTCTGCCACCACGCGGTCGCGCTCTCCCTGGCCCTGCGCAAACACTACCAAAGCGGCTCCGAGATCACGACGACGCACAACCCCTGGGTCGAAAACGTCGACACGGCGGCAGCGTCTCGACTTCGCCGCTACCAAATCGAGCAGACCGGTGGCACGTGGGTGGTCCAAGTCTTTCAGACCGGCACGGCGACGGCCCAAAAGCGCATGCGCAGCAACGAAGGCGTGCTGCATCCCGCCGATCGGTTCGTCGCGCACTATCTCGATCAAGAGATCGAGCGCACCGAGGAAGGCGCCCACGAGCTCGAAGATACCGCCCTCGCCGGGATGCTCTACTTTGCCCGCGACGCGCAGGTCTCCCTCAAAGGCGTCGGTAAGCTCAAGTTCCAGAGCTCACCGGTCGTGCTCCGCGTCCAGGCCGAGGCGAGACAGGACGCGAACGTCGACCTGCACGGCTTTCTCTACCACGAGGCAACCGGCCGTCAGCTGGAGGTCGACAAGGGCCGAATCATCGCGGGCGCGCCCACGTGGTTTCTGTATCCCGAGACCGCCGAGCTCTTCCTCGTGCCCGACACACCGCCTTGGGTGCTCGAAGCGCTGAGCAAGCAACCGCGCATCGTGATGGACGCCCGCGTCGACGCGGAGGAAATGGACGCGCTCAGCCAGCGGCTCCAGGCCGTCGGCGTGCCGCGCTCGGACCTGTTCGCGCTCGCGAGCGACGCCCGGACGATCGGGCAGATCACCGCCACGATCGACGGTGAGTCCAACTCGGTACGCGTATCGCTCAGCGTCCGCTACGGCAACGTGACGCTCGCGATCACCGGCAGCGATCCCGAGTCCGCCCGCTATTCGATGACCGTCGGCGACGAGACGGTCTCGTTCTACCGCGACCTCGACGGTGAAGCGGCGGCCCGCAAGGTGCTCACGGATCTCAAGCTGCAGTGGGAGCCCGCCGAGGACGCGTTCACCGCCAAGGACGACCCCGCGATCGAGTTCCTCGTCGCGGGTGTGCCGCTCCTGCCGGAACACTGGGAACGGCGGATCCCCAAGATGCCCAAGATCCGCAGCAAGTCCCCCACGCCGCGCGTGTCCGTTTCCGCGGGCGACGGATCGATCCTCGACATCGAGGCGCTCGTGGAGGTCGAGGGCGAGGAGAACCTCATCTCGTTCCGCGACCTCCTGCGCTGGCTGCACGAGGGGCGGCGCTGGGTGACCCTCACCGACGGCAGCGTGGCCAAGCTGGATCCAAAGATCCTCAACCCCGTCGCCGAAGCGGCCGGGGACCTCCAGTTCGACAAGGCCGGGCACGCCGAGGTCTCCACGCTCGAGCTCGGCAACCTCTCGCGCTTGCTGACCGAGATCCCCACGCAGAGCGTCGGGCTCGAGGTCAAGAAGCTGCTCAAGAGCATGACCGGTGATCGCGCCTCCAAGGCGCCGCGCAAAGCCAAGGCGCTGAACGCCAAGCTCCGCGAATATCAAAAGTCCGGCTTCGCTTGGTTGTGGCAGCTCCATCAGAACCGCATGACGGGGATCCTCGCCGACGACATGGGTCTCGGCAAAACCGTGCAGGCGCTCGCCCTGCTCACCAAGGCCAAAGAGGACGAGGGTCAAGCGCCCTCGCTCATCGTGGCGCCGACTTCCGTGCTCTCCGTATGGAAGCAGGAGGTCATGAAGTGGGCACCGAGCCTCTCCGTCCTCGTGTGGCACGGGGCAGAGCGCGAAGAGAATCGGCGCCTGCTCAAGCGCACGGACGTGGTCGTCACCTCCTACGCCATCATGCGGCGCGACGTGGACGAGCTCGCCAAGGTCCGCTTCCGCTACCTCATCCTCGACGAAGCCCAGTACATCAAGAACTGGACCACCTCGACCGCCAAGAGCTCCAAGCAGCTCAAGGCGGATCACAAGCTCGCGCTCTCGGGTACGCCGGTCGAGAATCACCTGCTCGATCTCTGGGCCGTGTTCGATTTCCTGGCCCCCGGCTTCCTCGGCAAGCTGAGCGACTTCCAGAAGAACTACGTCAAGCCCATCGAGGACGGCGACATGAAGCGGCTCGAGGATCTGCGGGTCCGCGTGCGGCCGTTCATCATGAGGCGCAAGAAGGAAGACGTCGCGACCGAGTTGCCGGCGAAGACCGAGCAGACGATCTTCGTCCACTTTGGCAAGGCGCAGCTTGGCCTCTACAACCGCATCCTCAAGGCGGCCAAGCAAGAGATCACCGGTCGCATCGACGAGGTGGGGCTCGAGAAGTCCCAGATGACGATCCTCGCGGCGCTCACTCGATTGCGGCAGGTGTGCTGCGATCCGGCGCTGCTCGGCTTGCCCGAGGGCACGCCGGTGCCCTCTTCGGCCAAGCTCGAGGCGTTCAAGGAGCTCGTCGCCGATGCGGTGGGGTCAGGGCGCAAGTGCCTCGTGTTCTCGCAGTTCGTGGAGATGCAGAAGATCCTCGGGCAGGCGCTCGACGAGCTCGGCATCCCGTACTTGTGGCTGCACGGCGGGACGAAGAACCGCGAGGAGCTCGTGGCGCAGTTCCAGCAGAGGGACGGGGCGCCCGTGTTCCTCATCAGCCTCAAGGCGGGCGGGAGCGGGCTCACGCTGACGGAGGCGGATACGGTCATCCACTTCGATCCTTGGTGGAACCCGGCGGTCGAGGATCAGGCGACGGACCGGGCGCATCGCATTGGGCAGGACAAGGCGGTGATCGTGTATCGGCTCGTGGTGGAGGACACGGTGGAGCAGAAGATGGTGGAGCTTGGGCAGCGGAAGCGCGAGGTCGCGGAGTCGGCGCTTGGGCGGGATGTTTCGGCGGGGAAGAAGTTGACGATGGCGGACATCGAGGACTTGCTGATGACGCCGGCGACGAATCCCTGGGATGCGGTCTGACGGGGGGCTCTCCGCGTTCACACCAGCGTTCGCCTCCTCGGAGGCCGCGGGCAGGCGGCTTACGGACGGCCATCATGCTCGCCTCTTCGGAGGCCGCGGGCAGGCGCTTTGCTGACGGCCATCATGCTCGCCTTCTCGGAGGTCCGCGGGCAGACGGCTTACGGACGGCCATCATGCTCGCCTTCTCGGAGGTCCGCGGGCAGGCGCTTTGCTGACGGCCATCATGCTCGCCTTCTCGGAGGTCCGCGGGCAGGCGCTTTGCTGACGGCCGACATGCTCGCCTTCTCGGGCTCGGGCACTCCCCGTTCGGGCGAACACGGCTCCTCGCGATGAGCCCGGTGGTACGACTGCGCTTGGCCTTTCCTTCCGCGGGGGGCGTCGGCGCTGCGAATCGCCCGAACGGGGAGTGCCCGAGCCCGTGCGGCTTCGCGGTGGACGGTCGCTAGGGCGTCGCGGCCCCGGAGTTTGGGGTCCTCGCTGAGCCCGGGCGACTCCGCGGTCCTCCGCGACTTGCCGGACAGCACGAAGCATTCGAGCCTCCTCGCTGAGGTGGGGGTGACCGCCGCCGCGGCTCCGCGCTGTCTGCCCAGCAACAAGAGGTCGGGCTCCTGGTTGGGTTCGCGGGGACCTCCGCTGCTCCTCCTCTGTGTCTGCCCGGCAACATGCGGCTCGGGCTCCTCCTTGGGTCCGCGGGACTACCTCCCCCGCTCCTCCTCTCTGTCTGCCCGGCCGCACGGGGCTCGGGCTCCTCGTTGGGTCCTCGGAGACTCCGCCACTCCGCACTGTCCTGCCCGGCCTCGCGGGCCTCGGGCGCCTCACTGGGTCCGCGGGGACCTCCGCCGCTCCGCACTGTCCTGCCCGGCCTCGCGGGCCT
>Ga0315910_10000338_pt1 | contig 48463 bp, 31 predicted proteins | sample EdamamesoilMG_FD_204470 | JGI IMG/M metagenome (GOLD analysis project Ga0315910, IMG submission 204470) | Garden soil microbial communities collected in Santa Monica, California, United States - Edamame soil | ecosystem: Environmental > Terrestrial > Soil > Garden | place: USA: California... | reverse complement strand
GGTTTGGTGTCGCTGGCGACACAATCCCCCCGCCTTGGGGTGTGCCTCGGCCGGGCCGCGGCACGGCGGAGCACTGACCCGTCTCGCACGGGTCCGCGCCGGAAACTTTGCAGGAGCTCGGGGTCGCGCCTCGGGCTCCTGCTCTTTAACCACCGAGCGACCGGCTGGACCGCGCGGCGAGCGCCGGATCGACGCGCGCCGACGATGGCCTTCGTCTACGGGCCGGCGACCTCTCCCTGCGCGACGAAGCGCCGGAGGTACCCGCTGGAGACCTTGATCGTCCGCTCGGAGCGGCTCCAACCCGCGCTGCCGTCGCCGGCGGCGAAGCGCAGCGTGACCTGCGAGTGCCAGTCGAAGCGCCCGAGGATCGACTCGAGCTCGGACTGCAGGCCGGTGGAGACCAAGGCGTCGGAGAACTCGTTCTGCGCGTCGCACACGACGCGCGTTTCCTTCGAGCGCAGGCCGTCGGGCATCCAGAGCGGCCCGAGGATGCGGCGCCAGGCGCGGTGGATCTCGGCGCCGTAGTCCTGCGCCTTCTGCAGGTCCCGTTCGGACATCGCGACGCTCTCGGCGACGGACTGGTACCTGGCGGGATCGGCGGCGACGGCGAGGGCGGCGATCTGGAAGGCGCGCCGTGCGTCGCTGTCGTGCTCGCCGTGGACAGGCCATTCCTCGCGGGACACCTCGCGCGCCTCGATCATCAACGAAGTCGTGCGTGCGCGGAGCACCGCGGCGGCGCGCTCGGGCAGCTGCGTCGTCAGGTAGTGCGTCGCGAAGGCATCGGCCATCGTCTCCTCGTTGCCGAGCACGGGCAGGTCGAACTCGCGGATCAGCGCGTGGCCCAGTTCGTGGAGCACGACGTGCAGGGTCACGTCACGGGCGAAGTCCGAGAGCGCGACGGGTGCTGGCCGAGCCGGGCGCTCCGCGGGCCGGGTGTAGTCCGGCGCCAGGCCGGGAGTCGCTGCAATGGGGCCGTGATCGCAGTCGTCGTGCCTGAACCGCTCGACGGCCACAGCCAGTTGCGTCTCGTCGACCTGGAAGTGCACAGCCGCGGCTCGCAAGAGCTCCTGGCCAGAGGCGTACCTGAGCTTGGCCCCGGCCAGGTACGCCGCGACCTCGACCTCGGGGCGCCCCAGTGCCCGGATCAGCGCGTTGGAGACGGCGTCGGACATCATGCCGGCCAGCCGCAAGTCCACCTGGCACTCCGGTCCGGCCTGGATCACCGACGCGGGCTCCTGCGTCGTCGTCGGCGGGTGCGCGCCCGGCGTCGGGTCCGCGGACTTCGAATCCAGCGCGTCGCCGGACTCGGGCGCGCTCGGCACGGCGCCGGCCTGCGGGTTCCCGACGCGCTGAGGAGCGGGTGACGTCGTCGCACAACCTGCCAGGACGAACGCAGGTGCAATCCAGGCCGCGCAGCGTTTCATGTTCTGCTCCCGTGGAGAAGTCGGTCCGACACCCGAGCGTCGGACGGCCCGCTCATCCTACAGGGACCGAGCGCACGCCTCCCAGCCGCGGGGTCCCGGGGCAGCTCGCGGTCCTCTTGCCGCGGATCTCGCCGGCGCCGTGCACGCGGGCTACGCTCACCGGCGAGGTCGGACATGCCGGACACGAGCTACTTCGTCATCAGCGCGCGCGCGGTCGCCCGCGGGCGCTTCACCGCCGAACCGGGTCCGGTGCGCTACCTCGAAGTGCCGCGCCAGGCGACGCCCGCGCCGGCGCACGAGCTGACGGCGGCGCGCTGGATCGCCAAGGTGCGCGACCGCGCGGACGGGCGCGCGGACGGCAGCACGGGGGCGCTGGGCGACGTGCTGATCTTCGTGCACGGCTACAACAACGACCTGCCGATCATCCGCAAGCGCCAGCTGCGCCTGGCGGACGACCTCGAGGCCGAGGGTTGGCACGGCCTGGTCGTGTCCTTCGACTGGCCCAGCGACGACTCGACGCTCAATTATCTCGAGGACCGCAGCGACGCGGCGGAGGTGGCGGGCGCGCTCGTGACGCACGGCGTCCAGCTCCTGGCCGCCGGCCAGGATCCGGCCGCCTTCGGCCGCCCCGGCGGCGAACCCTGCCGCACCAACGTGCACCTGATCGGCCACTCGACCGGTGCCTACGTGATCATGGAGGCCTTCGTCCAGGCGGAGAAGCTGGGCGAGCTGCACAAGAGCGCCTGGCGCGTGGCGCAGGTGGCCTTCATCGGCGGCGACGTCGCCAGCTCGTCGCTCGAACTCGGCTCGCAGTGGGCGCAGCCGATGCTGCGGCGCGTGATGCGCGTCACCAACTACTCGAACGGATTCGACCACGTGCTGGCGATCTCGAACGCCAAGCGCCTGGGCACCGCGCCGCGCGTCGGCCGCGTCGGGCTGCCCGAGCGCGCCGAAGCCAAGTGCGTCGACGTCGACTGTTCGGCGCACTTCAAGACGCTCGATCCGGAGCAGTCGACGTTCTACGGCACCTTCGCCCACTCCTGGCACATCGGCGACGCGCTGTTCGCGCGCGACCTGGCGCTGACGCTCGAAGGCCGCTTCGACCGCCACGTGATCCCGACCCGCGCCTGGCGCGAGGGCGGCCTGCACCTGGCGCAGGGCACGCGGCCGGAGTTCGCGGCGGGGTGGACGCGCGAGGAGAACGAGGTCGACTGACGCGCGCTCAGTCGAGCGCGCCGATCGGACGCGCGCTCAGTCGAGCGCGCCGGCTCTCAGCCGGTCCTTGAGGCGCTCGAGCAGCTTCATGTGCATCTTGCACACGCGCGACTCGGAGAGGTCCATCAACTGCCCGATCTCGCGCATCGAGAGCTCCTCCCAGTACTTCAGGTACACCAGCCGGTACTCCTGCACGGTCAGCTTCTGCGCCACCAGCCGCAGGATCTCGTCGCGCGTCAGCTTCTCCTCGGCCGCCTCGCCCTGGCCGTCGGCGACGATGTCGAGGCCCGGCGCGGAGTCGTCGTCCGGCCCCGGGGCGGTGGGCGTCAGGAGCGGCGCGCTGGTCTGGCCCAGGCCGAAGAGCTGGCGGTACTCGGCCAGCGGCATGTCCATCCCCAGCGCGATCTCGGCCTCGTCGGGCTCGCGCGAGAGCTGGCCGCGCAGGCGCTCGACGGTGCGTTTCTGCAGCTCGATGCGCGCGCGCCAGGGCCGCGGCAGCCAGTCCTGCGTGCGCAGCTCGTCGAGCAGGGCGCCCTTGACGCGCAGCTCGCAGTAGGACTCGAAGCGCACGCCGCGCTCGGGATCGAAGCCCTCCAAGGCCCCCATCAGGCCGACGTTGGCGGCCGTCGACAGGTCGCCGCGGTCGACGTTGCGCGGCAGTCGCAGCGCGAAGCGTCGCACCAGCTCCTCGACGAGCGGCTGGTAGTGCTCGACCAGCTGGTTGCGCAGGAGGTCGTCGTGGCGCGTGCGGTAGCGCGACCACAGGCGCTCCAGCTCGGTGGCCCTGGCGCGCGAGGGGGCGCGCGAGGCGCGCTTGCGCTTGGGCCCCACCGCCTCGGGCGCGTGCGCGCCCCCCGTCGTCGACGGTGCGGGCTTCGGCGCCGGGTCGGTCGAGAGGTTCAAGCGGGGACTCGCTGCGGAGGCGCGCGAGCGCGTCGCACGCTCGTCTCGCTCTCCCGTGCTGCATGGATACCGAACGGCGCGCGCGGATCAAGCCTCGACTGGCAACGATCTCGCGCGTGCGACACGCGCGCGGCGGGCACTGCACGCAGGTGCAAGGTGCTCAGGGATGCGGTTTCGTATCGTCGGCGTACCCGAGCGCGCGCAGCACCGTGCGCTCGGCGCGGCGCATGCGCGCGCGCGCGCGCACGGCGTGATCGTCGTGACCGCACAGGTGCAAGGCGCCGTGCACGATGTACAGTGCGAGCTCGCGTTCGGGCGCGACACCGCGCTCGCGCGCCGTGCGCCAGGCGCAGTCGAGGCTGACGTAGATCTCGGCGGCAGGCCCAGTTCCGTCGTCCTCCAGCTCGAAGGCCAGCACGTCGGTCGGGCTCGGATCGCCCAGGAACTGCGCGTGCAGCGCGGCCAGCCGGCGATCGCTGACCAGCACCAGGTCGACCGCCAGCCCGCCGCGGCCGCCGTGCGCCAGGGCGGCGCGCAGCACGCGCAGCAGCTCGCGGTCCCGACCGAGCTTACGCGCACTGGCACGGTAGACTCGCGCGGCGGAGGACCGCGGCCGGTCCGCGCGGCTCACCGCCGGTCGCCGTCGCGACGTATGTCGCGGCGGTCCTCGGCACCGCGCTCGCGGCCCGAGGCATCGCGCGGCGGCCCCTCGTAGGCGCGCACGATGCGCTCGACCAGCGGGTGGCGCACGATGTCGCGCGGGTCGAACTCGACCATGCCGATGCCGTCGTGCCCGCGCAGGCGCACGATCGCGTCGATCAGGCCGCTCTTCTGGCCGCCCTCGAGGTCGTTCTGGCTCGGGTCGCCGGTGACGACCATGCGCGAGCCCTCGCCCAGGCGCGTCAGGAACATCTTCATCTGCGCCGGCGAGGTGTTCTGGCCCTCGTCGAGGATCGCGAAGGAGTGCGCCAGCGTGCGGCCGCGCATGAAGGCCAGCGGCGCCACCTCGATCACGCCGGTCTCCTCGAGGCGCTGGACCTCCTCGAAGTCGACCAGGTCGAACAGCGCGTCGTAGATCGGGCGCATGTAGGGGTTGAGCTTGGCCTGCACGTCGCCGGGCAGGAAACCCAGGCGCTCGCCGGCCTCGACCACCGGGCGCGTGATCACCAGGCGCTTGCAGCGGCCCTGGCGCAGGGCGTGGATCGCGGCGACGACCGCCAGGTAGGTCTTGCCCGTGCCCGCCGGGCCGAGGCCGAAGACCAGCGGCTGCTTCTCGATCGCCTCCAGGTAGCGGCGCTGGTTCTCGGTGCGCGGCGTGACGATCGGCGTGCGCGACACGCGCGCGGGCGCGCCCTCCGCCGCCAGGCGCGCGGCCCCGCCGGCCGATTCGTCGCGCTCGTGGCGCTCCTCACCCGACGAGGCCGCGCCACGCGGTGCACGTCCGAGGCTCGGTGGGCGCGGCCCGCCCGCCGGGCGCGGTCCATTCGGCGTGCGGTGGTTCGCGGGCCGGCTGACGGGACCGGGCGCGGTCGCGCGGTGCTCGAGGCCCAGCAGGATCTCCTCGGTCTCCTGCAGCGGCAGCTCGCGGCCCTTGCGCAGCTTGCCGAGCAGGTGCTCGACGCGCCGGCGCGCCTCCTGCACGCTCTCGTCCTCGCCGGACAAGCGCAGGTTGCCGCGCCGCGTGGTGATCTCGATGCCCAGGTCCTGGCGCAGCAGCTTGGCGTAGCGGTCGTAGGGACCGAGCACGAGGATCGCTTCGTCGTGCGAGCGCAGGGGGATCGTGATCTCGGTCAAGGCGTGCGGTTCGTTCTGCGCCCAGGATCCAGCGGCGCGGAGCGCCTGTCAAACTCCAGGGTTCACTCGGCGGGGAACAACAGCGGAAAGAGCACGATCCCGACCGGGATCGAGAACAGCACGCTGTCGAGCTGGTCGAGCAGGCCGCCCGAGGGCCCGAAGCAGGTCGAGGAGTCCTTCACGCCCGCGCGGCGCTTGATCCAGCTCTCGAACAGGTCGCCGGCCTGCGCGGCGAGGTTGAGCAGCGCGCCGAGCAGCAAGCCGCCCGCCAGGCCCCAGCGCCCGTCCGGCAGCAGCCCGCACTGGACGAACACGCCCCCCACCGCCGTGGCGGCGACCAGCGACGCGACGCAGCCGGCGACGGTCTTGCCAGGGCTGATGTTCGGGAAGGGATGGCGCCGACCGATCGCGCTGCCGACGTAGTAGCCGGCGGTGTCGCCGATCTTCGAGAGCACGAGCAGCGCCACCAGGCCGGCCGTGCCCCAGCCGCGCCAGATCTGCCACAGCCACGGCAGGGGCGGCAGCAGCCACAAGGCCAGCCCGACGGCGATCAGCCACTCGCGCCCGGCGCGCATGGCGAGCACGGCGGGCAGCGTGCAGACCGCGATCCAGAGCAGCGACCAGGTCAGCAGGCCGACCACCAGCCCGGCGTCCCCCTGGTTGCGCAGCAGTCCCCACAGCACGGCCAGCGCCAGGATCCCCAGCGCCACGCGCCCGAGCGAGCGCGGCCGCCACCAGCCGCCGCGAACGAAGGCGAAGCTCGCCGCCGCACCCAGCCCGACCAGCGCCAGCTCGTGCAGGTAGTCGGCGCGCCAGGGCGACGAGGCTGGCAGGAGCGTCGCGCTCGGCTGCGGCCAGCGCGCCGCGACGAGGTGCAGCGCGATCAGGATCAGCGCCGGCACGCCCAGCACCCCGAGCAGCGCGCGCGAGGCCAGGGCCCCCATGCGCGAGACCTCCCACACCGCCGCCAGGAGCACCAGCGACGTGACCCACAGCACCGGCTCGCCCGTGCCGCTGGCCGCGGCCCACCACAACAGCAGCGCGATCGAGCCGGCCAGCGCGCCGCCCGACAGCGTGCGGCGCAGCAGCTTCTGCGCCTTGCTGCGTTGGACCGGTGCGGCGGTTGCCTGGGCGGCGTCGGACATGCGCCGGGCCTACGCGCCGGTCTCGCTGGCGCGCGGCGGCGCCTGGTCGGCGATCAGGCCGCCGAACTTGCGCTGGCGCCGGGCGTAGGCGCGCAGCGCCTCCAGCAGCGCGGGCCGCCGGAACTCGGGCCAGCACACGTCCGTGACGTGGAACTCCGAGTACGAGATCTGCCACAGGAGGAAGTTCGACACGCGCATCTCGCCCGCCGTGCGGATCAGGAGATCGGGGTCGGGCGTGGTCGTGTCGTAGAGATAATCGCGCAGGGTCTCCTCGTCGACGTCGCCGGGCTGGATCAAGCCGTCCTGGGCGTCCTGCACCACGTGCCGCAGCGCGTCGGCGATCTCGGTGCGGCTGCCGTAGGAGAGCGCCAAGCGCAGCAGCATGCCCGGGTTGGACTTGGTCAGCTCCTCGGTGCGGCGCAGCTCCTCGAGCACCGCCGCCGGCAGGTCGGAGATGCGTCCGATCGCGCGCAGGCGCACGGCGTTCTCCATCAGGGTCTTGCGCTCGCGCACCAGGAAGCTGCGCAGGAGCGACATCAGGTAGCGCACCTCGGGACCGGGGCGCTTCCAGTTCTCGACCGAGAAGGCGTAGAGCGTCAGGCTGCGCACGCCCATGCGCGCGCACTCGGTCGTGATCTCGCGCACCGAGCCGATGCCTTCCTTGTGGCCGAAGACGCGGCGCAGGCCCTGTTGCGCGGCCCAGCGCCCGTTGCCGTCCATGATGATCGCGATGTGCTCGGGGAACGGGCCGCCGAGATCGGGACGCGCGATCGGCTGCTGCGTCATGGCCTAGAAGGGCTGCAAGCCGCGCGGGATGACCTGCTCGCGGTCGGGGCCGACCGAGAGCATCACGATCGGCACGGAGAGCTCGCGCTCCAGCCACTCGACGTAGGCGCGCGCGCGCTGCGGCAGGTCCTCGAAGCGCCGCACGCGCGTGATGTCCTCGCTCCAGCCGGGGAAGGTCGTGTACTGCGGCACGGCGCGCTCGACGCTGGCCAGGTGCGCCGGCCAGGTCGAGAAGGTGCGGCCCTCGAGCTTGTACTCGACCGCCGCGCGGATCTCGGGGAAGCCCGAGAGCACGTCGAGGTTGGTGACGATCAGCCCGTCGGCGCCCGAGAGCTCCAGCGCGTAGCGCGCCGCGACGACGTCGAACCAGCCGCAGCGCCGCGGGCGGCCGGTGGTCGAGCCGTACTCGTGGCCCTGCTCGCGGATGCGGTCGCCGACCGCGTCCTTGAGCTCGGTCGGGAAGGGACCCTCGCCGACGCGCGTGGTGTAGGCCTTGGCGATGCCGACCACCCGGTCGATGAAGCTGGGCGGGACCAGGGCGCCGCTGGAGATGCCGTTGGCGCCCGTGTTCGAGGAGGTCACGAAGGGGTAGGTGCCGCCGTCGATGTCGAGCATCGCGCCCTGCGCGCCCTCGAACAGGATGCGCTTCTTGGCGCGGTAGGCGGCGCGCACCTCGCCGCCGGTGTCGCCGACGAAGGGCCGCAGGCGTTCGGCCACCGAGACGTAGCGGTCGAGCTGGCCCTCGAGGTCGAGCGGGCGCTCGTTGTGCACCTTCTGGATCAGCGCGTTCTTCTCGGCCAGCGCGGCCTTGAGGCGCGTGCGGCAGTGGCCGGGCTCGAGCAGGTCGCCGACGCGCAGGCCGGTGCGCGCCGACTTGTCGGCGTAGGCCGGGCCGATGCCGCGTCCGGTCGTGCCGATGCGGCCCTCGCCGCGCCAGCGCTCGCTGAGCTGGTCGATCAGGCGGTGGTGCTCGAAGATCACGTGCGCGTTGGCCGCCAGCCGCAGGTTGGCGCCGCTGACCGCGATGCCGCGCTGGCGCAGGCCGTCGACCTCCTCGAGCAACTTCAAGGGATCGACCGCGACGCCGTTGCCGATCACGTTGACCTTGCCCGGGTGCAGGATGCCCGAGGGGATCAGGTGCAGCACGTACTTCTCGTCGCCGACGACCACCGTGTGGCCGGCGTTGGCACCGCCCTGGTAGCGCACGACGAGGTCGGCGTCGCGCGCCAGGAGGTCGATCAGCTTGCCCTTGCCTTCATCGCCCCACTGGGCACCGAAAACGCTGAGAGAGGGCATACGGGGAGCTGGGTTCCTGGACCTCGGGAGGGCGTCGCCGTGGCGCGGAAGCCCCACGGCCGAGGCCGGATTCTTGCTCCGCCGGGCGGGACCGACAAGCGGAAAGTGCCGCGCGAGCAGCGCCGCGGACGGCGGGGCGGCGGGGGCCGCCGGGGAGCGCAGCAGCGCGGCCTAGCGCTCCTCGTCGGGGTAGTCGAGCACCTCGTGCGGCAGGAAGTCGAGCACCTCCCAGCGCACCAGCGGCACGATCACGGTCTCCTCGCCGCGCTTCGTGCGCCACACGACCGAGCGCACGATGCGCACCAAGGAGTCGCCGCGCTCCTCCTCGGCGCGCTGTTCCTCGGCGCTCTCGGGCACCTCCGAGACCCCGCCATCCTGCGCCGTCGAGCGGCGCGCCAGGATGTAGATCGTGAACACGTAGCTCTGCGTCGAGCACAGCTGCATCACCTGGTCCTGCACGCTGGGCGTCATCGACTCCCAACCGTCGAGTTCCTGGACCTCCGAGGGCTGCTCGAAGATGCGGCGCTTGAGGATCGGGCGGCCGTACTCGTCGAGCGGCGCGTCCTCGGGGTTCTGCTCCTCCTCGCCCTCTTCCTCTTCCTCCTCGAGGTTGCGGTGCTCGATCACCTTGTCCCAGAAGCGCGGGTGCAGCTCGCGGTCGTCGAACAGCGACTTGAGCACCGCCGCCGGCGCGGTGTTGATGTTGACGGCGTAGCCGTCGGTCTCGCTCGCCGACAGGCGCTCGCTGCCGTCGGCGTTCTTGCCTTCGGCGGGCGGGGCCGCGCCGCCGGACCCGCTCTGGCCCGGCGCGGGCTGCTGCGGCGTCTGGCGGTTGCCGGTGTTGCGCCCCGCGGCGGGCGCGGGTGCCGCCGCGGCGCGCTCGCTGTCGAGCTCGGCCTTGCTCTGCAGCGAGCTCCAGGTGGTCAGGAAGCTCTCGATCGTGTGTACGACCTTGCCCTCGTCGTCGCGGAAGTCGCGGTACAGGCTCTCGTCGAAGCCCGGCAGCACCATGAACTCGCGCAGCGAGAGCGGCAGGACGCGGTCCTCGTTGTCCTCGATGTCGGTCAAGAGCTTGGGCCGCGGGAAGTTCGAGCTCTGGCGCTTGGTCATGTACTCGAGCATGGCGCGGCCCATCTCGACCGCCTTGCTCTCCTCGATGTCGGCGCTGGTGCCTTCGCGGCACTTGTCGAGGATGCGGATCACGCGGTTGAGCGCGGCCTCGGCCAGCTTCTCGTCGGGGTTGAGCAGGTTGAGCACGTTGTACTTGCTGTCCTCGTCCTGCACGAAGATGCGCAGCTTGACCTCGTTGATCTCGGTGCGCTGGGGTGCCGCCCACTCGTCGCGCCGCGAATCGACGGGCTCGGTCTGCTGCCCGCCGGCCGCCGCGGGATCGGGGTTCATGCCCCCCGCGCCGCCAGCTCCCTCGCCGCCCGCCGCCGCCGGATCGCCGGCCGCTCCCGGCGCGGCTCCCGCGCCCCCGGCATCGGCGTCGATCGAGAGCGTGTCGTAGAGCTGCAAGAGCGCCGACTCGCAGGCGTCGTCCATGATGCGCAGGTTGACCTCGTTGCGCGCCGTGCGCGCGTCGGTCTGCGCCGTGACGCTGATCTGGAACACCAGCGCGATCAGGATGAACAGCACGAGCAGCGACATCAGCAGCGCGGCCCCGCGGCGCGGACGGGCAACGGAACTCATCGGACGCAGGGTCGGCATGGCGGTCGGTGGACGCCCGCGGTGGGACGGGCTTCCGCTCATCCTAGGCTTTCGACCGGCGCCAGGCTGCGGGACGAGGCTCGCGACCGGGCCGGCGCGACGCGGAGGACGACCCTGGGGCAGTAGGATCCTGGGCATGAAGCTCCTGCTGCCCTGCCTCGCGTCGCTGACCGCCCTCGCCGCCTGGTCCCGCCCCGCGCAGGAGCCGCCGCCCGGCTACCGCGACACGCCGCTCTTGCCCGGGAGCCCGTGGCACGTGCACGACTCCGAGCGCCCGCGGCCGCCGGTCGTGACGCCCGGGGAAGCCGGAGCGCCGCCCTCGGACGCGATCGTGCTCTTCGACGGCCGCGACCTCGCGCACTGGCGCAACGGCGACAAGCCCGCGGGCTGGAAGCTGGTCGAGGGCGCGATGGAGGTCGACGGCAGCGGCTCGATCGAGAGCGTCGAGCGCTTCGGCGACGTGCAGCTGCACGTGGAATGGATGGCGCCCGCGGCGGTCGCGGGCTCCAGCCAGGGCCGCGGCAACAGCGGCGTCTTCTTCATGGGGCGCTACGAGGTGCAGGTGCTCGACTCGCACGACAACCCGAGCTACGCCGACGGCCAGGCGGCCGCGCTCTACGGGCAGACGCCGCCGCTGGTCAATGCGTGCCGCAAGCCGGGCGCGTGGCAGAGCTACGACATCGTGTTCCGCGCCCCGCGCTGGAACGGCGAGACGCTGAGCGCGCCGGCGCGCGTGACGGTCTTCCACAACGGCGTCCTGGTCCACGACGCGCAGCCGCTGCTGGGCGCCACCGCGCACCGCGCCGTGGCGCAGTACAAGCCGCACGCCGCGGAGCTCCCGATCGGCCTGCAGGACCACGGCAACCCGGTGCGCTACCGCAACATCTGGGCGCGGCGCCTGTGAGCGGCGGGCTCAGGTCGCGGTCGACCCGCCGGCCAGGGCACCAAACCAGCGCTCGAGCACCCGTCCCAGGTCCAGGGCGCGCATCGGCTTGGTGACGAAGTCGTCCATGCCCGCGGACAGGCAGCGATCGCGATCGCCCTCCAGCGCGTTGGCGGTCAGCGCCACGATCGGCAGGCGCGGGGAGTTCGCGCCGCGGGCGGCGCGGATGCGGCGCGTGGCTTCGTAGCCGTCGAGCACGGGCATCTGGCAGTCCATGAAGATCAGCTGGTAGTCGTGCTGCGCCGCGGCCGCCACGGCCTCCTCGCCGTCGCGGGCGAGGTCGACCTGGCAGCCGAGGCCGTGCAGCATGCGTTCGGCGACGCGCGCGTTGACCGGGTTGTCCTCGGCCAGCAGGACCCGCAACCGGGCGCCCTGGAGCTCGGCGGCCGAGTCGCGCGCGAGCGCCTGCGCCGTCCGGGCTGGCGCGGGCAGGCACGGCTCCACGCTCGCGGCGGCGACGCCGGGCTGCAGGGCGCGTTGCACGTGCTCCGCGAGCTGCGACTCGCGCAGCGGGCGCGCGAGGCAGCTGACCGGACCGGGGTAGTCGGCCAGCGACGGTTCCTGGCGGCGGGCGAAGGGCGCCAGCACGAGCACCGGCAGCGTCGCGGGCCCCTGCGCGGCCTGCAGGCGCGGACCCAGCTCGCGGCCGAGCTCGCCCGACAGCGCCTGGTCGACCAGCGCGAGGCGGAAGGGATCCCCGGCGGCCCGCGCGGCACACGCCAGCGCCAGCGCCGCGCGCGCATCCTCGGGTGCCTCGACCCGGGCACCCCAGCCGGACAACAGCTCGACCAGCTGCCGGCGCTGCGTCGCGTGCGCCTCGACCAGCAGGACCCGCGCTCCCGCCAGGCAGGGACGCGTCGTGCCGCCGCCCGGGTCGGCGGCCGGCAGCAGCGGCAGTCTCAGCCAGAAGCAGCTGCCGACGCCCGGCGTGCTCTCGACGCCGATCTCGCCCCCCATCAAGTCGACCAATCGCCGCGTGATCGCCAGCCCGAGTCCGGTGCCGCCGAAGCGCCGCGTGGTCGAGCTGTCGGCCTGCGAGAAGGGCTGGAACAGCCGCGCGCTGGCCGCGCACGTGAGGCCGATGCCGGTGTCGCGCACTTCGATGCGCAGCCACGGCGCGTGGGCCGGCCGCTGCTCCAGGCGCGCGTCGACCGCGACTTCGCCGCGCTCGGTGAACTTGAGCGCGTTGGAGACCAGATTGGTCAGGATCTGGCGCAGGCGCGTCGGGTCGCCGAGCACGCGCTGCGGCACGTCGGGGTGCACGCCGTGCAGCAACGCCAGCCCCTTGGCCTGGGCCGCGAGGGCCAGCAGCTCGACCACGTCCTGCAGCGGCTCGCGCGGGTCCATCGGGATGGCCTCGAGCGTCAGCTTCCCGGCCTCGACCTTCGAGAAGTCGAGGATGTCGTTGATCACCGCCAGGAGCGCCTCCGCGGAGCGGTGGATGGTCGTCACGAACTCGCGCTGCTCAGGATCGAGCGGCGTGTCGAGCAGCAGTTCCGACATCCCCAGCACCCCGTTCATCGGCGTGCGGATCTCGTGGCTCATGTTGGCCAGGAACTCGCCCTTCAAGCGCGCGGCCAGGAGCGCGGTCTCGCGCGCCCCGACCAGGTCGTCGATGCGGTCGGTGACCATCACGATGCCGCCCTGCGCCCCGTCGGCGCCGTACCAGGGGTGGATGGCCCAGCGCAGGTGGATCACCGAGCCGTCGGCGCGCACGAAGGGATCCTCGGGCGAGGTCAGCAGTTCGCCGGCCAGGCAGCGACGATGCGCCTCGCGCCAGCGCTCGGGGATGTCGGGGAAGACGTCGTAGTGCGAACGACCGACCAGCGTCTGGCCGACCAGCTCGTAGTCCTGCAGCCAGTGCTGGCTGCAGGCCAGGTAGCGCATCTCGTTGTCGAAGAGCGCCATCGCCACGGGCGCGCTGGAGATGATCGCGCGCAGCTGGTGGTGCTCGCGCTCCAGCGCGGCCAGCGCGCGCTTGCGGCTGGCGATGTCGCGGAAGACCAGCACCGCGCCGGCGGGCCGGCCGTCGCGCAGCACCGGAGCCAGCACGAACGAGACGTCGAGCGGGGCGCCGCTCAGGGTGTGGAAGCGCGCATCGTCCTCGCGCTGCGGCGTGCCCGCGCCCAGCCGATCGGCGGGCGTCCCCAGGCAGGCCGCCAGCGCCGCCGGATCGGGCAGCTCGTCGCCCTCGACCTGCAGGAGTTGGCGACCCGCCGGGTTGAGGTACTCGCACCGGCCCTGCGGATCGAGCACGCACAGGCCGTCCCCGACCGCGGTCAGCACGGCGCGCAGCATGTCGCGCTCGGTCGCCAGGCGTGCCTCGGAGCGCTGCAGCGACTCGGTCAACTGCAGCATCTCGGCCGAGAGCGTGCGCAGCGAATGCTCGCGCAAGCGGCGCTCCTCGTCGGACTCCTGGTAGGCCTTCTCCACGCGCTGCAGCAAGGCCTGCAGTCGTTCGTCCTGCAGCGCCAGGGCCGCCGGGTCCAGGCCGCAGCGCCTGAGCTGCCGCTCGAGCAGGGGATGGACCACGTCTCAGCGCTCGCAGATCGTGGTCAGGGTCATCGTCTGGTTGTGGAGGTCGCAGTGGCCCGAGGTGTAGGGCGAGATCTCGCCGTAGCTGTAGAAGCCGATCTGCTGCGTGCCGGCCGGCAGGGCGGCCAGTGCCGCCTCGATCTCCTCTTCCGCCCGCTCGCCCAGGATCAGGCGCCGGCCGACGCAGGAGATCGCGATCGAGAGCACGTCGTCGTCCGGCAGCAGCTCGCGCAGCTCGGCCAGCGTGCCCTGGGCGGCACAGGCCGCGCCCTCGATCAGGCGCTCGAAGTTGGCGCACATCAGCTGCGCCAGGCTGGCCTGCGGCACGTCCCCGGCGAAGGTCAGCGACTGCGCGGCCTCGTCGATCGAGAGCACCGTGCGCACCAGCACCTTGCTGTCGGCGGCGTGGGCACGGATCGCCAGCGGGAACAGCAGCGCCGAGGCCGGCAGCCCGGCCGCTCGTTCGCCCAGGTAGTCCTTGTAGAGCTGGAGCGCGGGGCGCCCGTCGAGTTCGTAGAGCACGTTGCCCGCGGAGCGCGTGATGCGCCGTTCGGGTCCGAAGATGTCCCAACCGCCGCGCGAACCGTGCCCGACCTGCACGCGCTCGCCGTACAGACCGGCGGCCGAGACCAGCCCGTGGCCCGGGCCGTCGGCGCCGACGATCCAAGTGCGCTGGAAGCGCGCGCCGTCGCCGGCCAGCCCGCCGGTGACGGTCACCGTCGCCGGCACCACGGAGTTGACGCCGCGGACCAGTTCGCTGCCATTGACCATGAGTCCATCGGAGAGGATCAGGATCGAGCGCAGGCCGGGGCCGGCCAGCGCTTCGCCGATCCTGCGCCCCGCCGCGTAGGAGTCGGCGGCGTGCCCGACGCGCGCCGTCGACGTGCGCAGCTCGGTGTGGTCGAAGCGCGCCACGGCGACGCTGAGCGTGTCGTCGTCGACGGCCGCGCCGTGGATCTCGCCCGAGGTGGAACAGCCGACCAGGTGCGATCGCGGATAGGCGGCGCGCAGTTCGTGCAGCGCCGCGGGTTCCTCGGCGTAGCGCGGAGCGCCGAACACCAGCACCAGTGTGCGCGGGGAATCGAGGGGCGGCAGCGCAGCGCTGGACCAGCCGCGCTCGAAGGAGTGGGTGAAGGTCTCGAGGTGCACGGGCGAACGTGGGCTGGGGAGCGGGGCGCGACCGGGGAGGGCGGGGCGAACACGGCCCTATCGGTCCAGCGCGAGAAGCGACTTGAGGCACCCCTGGGCGGCGCGCGCGCCCCCCGACCGAAGGACCCCGAGGCCCGCCCGGCGATCCGCTCGACACCGCGGTGTCGCGCTCAGAACTCGCGGTTGAGGTCGCTGCCGGTCAGGATGCGCGGGCGGATGAAGAACAGCACGTTGGCCTGTTCCTTGCGCTTCTGCGTCGACTTGAACAGGTAGCCGAGCACCGGGATCGCGCCCAGGATCGGCACGCGGTTCTCGGTGTCGACCGTGCGCTCGCTGACCAGGCCGCCCAGGATCACGGCCTGGCCGGGCTCGAGGTACACCACCGTCTGGGCCGCGCGCTTGCTGACGATCGGGTTGGTGACCACCTGGTTCGTGCCCAGGGTGAAGGTCGCGGCCGTGCCGGTCTGCGCCGAGGACTCGATGTCGATGTTGAGCGCCACGGTCTGAGTGCCGACCACGCGCGGCACGACGAACAGCTTGATGCCGACCTCTTCGTAGTAGAGCTGCGCCGCGGCCTGCCCGCCGGCCTGGATCTGGCTGACGCTGTAGCTCGGCAGCTTGACCGTGTTGAGGATCTTGGCCGTGCCGCCCTCGCGCACCGCGATCTTGGGCCGCGAGATGATCGACACGTTCTCGTAGGACTGCAGCGCCTGCAGGATCGCGTTGAAGGCCACGCCGTCCTGCACGGCCGAGAGCGACAGGAGCGAGTTCACCACGCCGGCCGAGTTGGGCAGGTTGTAGGTCAGGCTCTGCACGAAGGTGTGGTCGGGGAAGCCGAAGATCGGCGTCGCCGAGTCGACCGCGCGCACGCCGAGATCCAGCGAGTCCGTGGTCGTGACCTCGACGATCTTGGCCTCGATCTCGATCTGCGGCACGCCGGCCGCGAACACATTGATGAAGTCCTCGACCTCCCTGAGCCGGTCGAAGCCGGAGGTCACCACCAGCCAGTCCGCGACCTTGAACGTCTTCTGGTCGTCGGGCACCGGCGCGCGCAGGTCGGCGAACTGCTCTTGGTCCCACTCCCCGAGCAGCTGGAGTCGCACCTGGTCGGGCGCCTGCAGGCCGTCCTTGTAGAGCGGGAAGTTCCCGTAGCTCTCCATCAGCTCCATCAGCTTCTTGCCCGTGCCGATGCGCAGCGGGAAGGGCTTCATGATCAGCCCGTTGGCGTAGACGACGATGCGCTTGCCGAACACCAGGTACGGGTTCTCGGTCGGCTGGGCCAGCGGCCTGGGGAGCGGCTGGGGCGGGTTGGGCTGCGTCCCCGGATGCGTGGGCGCGGGCTCGCCTGCGGGTGCGGGTTCGCCGTCCTTGGGCGGCGCGGGCGGACCGGGCGCCTGCTGGGCGCGCGCGCTCTCCTCGGCCGCGGCGAAGGCGTCGCCGCCGGTGTTGGGCGCGGGGTCGGCGAAGAGGTGGCTGTCGTCGACGCCCTCGACCGGCTTGAGCGCGCCCTGCGCGATCAAGTCGCGGATCTGATCGACCGTCAGATGGTTGTCGGAGGTCGGCTCCGGCGCGCGCGCCGCTTCGTCGGAGCGGCAGGCGGCCAGCAGGGACAGGCACAGCGGGGCCAGGAGCACGAGCCTGGCCGACATGGCCGGCATCGATCGGCTCGCCGGCCAACGAAGGCACCGGGGACCGGAGTGCGCGCTCGGTCGCACCGGGCAGACCTCAGAGCTGGTCCTTGACCGCGTCCGTGATGTCCGGGACGGCGCGCCCGTCGCTGTGCCGGACCAACTTCCACACCGAGCAGTAGCCCTTGGCGGCGCGCAGCTTCTCGCACGCGTCGCGCACGCGCTCGCAACCCTTCTGACGCAGCTGGATGCCCTCGGCCGAGTTCGGATCGATCTTCTCGTCCTTCATCTTCTTGTACTCGGGCGTCGCCTTGAGCAGCGCGTCGTAGTCGACCTTGGCCGGGTTCGACAACGTCTTCGGGTCGTCGAGGCCGCAGATGCTCTCGGTGCGCTCCGCGATCCAACCCAGGCCCGACTGGAAGCACGACGTCGCGTTCTGGGCGTTCGATGCGTCTTGGGCGCCCGGGAGCGCCGTCAGACAACACAGCGCCGAGGCGACGAGCAGGGAGCCTCGGAAGAGCGGGCGCAGCGCAGTGAACATGGTCTCACCCCCGGTGGAACTGGCGGAACGCGGAACTTGGAGCTTCCGGAAACCAGCGGAGGCAGGGAGTGGTTCGCAGGCTCGCCAGGTAGCGTGGCGAGTCCGGTCACCGAGCAGTTCGGACGACCGCGGGCTGCCGCGGCCACCCCTCTGCGCGCGCTCGGGATCCTCTGGCGGTATAGCAAAGGCTCCCGGGGCGCGCCGCGTGTTTCCAGGTTTTTGTAAGAACGTGACGGTCGGCCCGGAGCTTGGACGGAGCGACCCCGACTCGCCCGCCACCTGCCGCTCCGGGAAGAACTTTCCGGGTCGCGGGTGCGCAGCGGCGCGTCCGCTCCCTTGTCGGACGGCGCGCTGCGGAACTGGCGCCAAAACGCACGCGGGCCCGGCGCTCGCGAGGAGCGCCGGGTCCGCGTCGCAAGAACGGCTCAGCCCTGGCTGGCGGCCTTGTGCGAGAGCTTGATCTTGCCCCGGTCGTCGACGTTGATCACGACCACCTCGATCACCGCCCCGACCTGCACCACGTCCGTGACGCGGTCGACGTAGCCCTCGGCCAGCTCCGAGATGTGGCACAGGCCCTCGACGCCCGGGAGGATCTCCACGAAGGCCCCGAAGTCGCGCACCGACTTGACCGTGCCCTGGTAGCGCGAGCCGATCTTGGGCGTCTCGCACATGGCGCGGATGGCGTTGGCGCAGTCGATCACCTTGCGCGAGTCCGTGCCGAAGACCTGCACGTTGCCGGTGTCGTCGACGATCGAGATGCGCACCTTGTAGAGCTCCTGCATGGCCTTGATGTTCTTGCCACCGGGCCCGATCAGGAAGCCGATCTTCTCGCCCGGGATCTGCAGCGCCTCCATGCGCGGTGCGTACTCCGAGATGTCGCTCGAGGGCCGCGGCACGGCCGTCAGCATCTTGCGCAGGATGAATTTCCGGCCGGCCAGCGCCTGGTCGAGCGCGCGCTTGAGCAGGTCGCGCGAGACCGACTTGACCTTGATGTCCATCTGCAGCGCGGTGATGCCCAGGCCCGAGCCGGCGACCTTGAAGTCCATGTCGCCGTGGTGGTCCTCGGAGCCGAGGATGTCGCTGAGCACGACCTCGCGCTGGCCGTCGGTCACGAGCCCCATGGCGATGCCCGCCACGGGTTGCGACAGCGGCACGCCGGCGAGCATCATCGACAGGCAACCGCCGCACACCGAGGCCATCGAGGACGAGCCGTTCGACTCGGTGATGTCCGAAACGATGCGCACGGTGTAGGGGAAGCGCGCCTTGGGCGGCAACACCACCGCCAGCGCGCGCTCGGCCAGCATGCCGTGGCCGATCTCGCGCCGGCCCGGTCCGCCGAGGCGGCGCGTCTCGCCCACCGAGTAGGGCGGGAAGTTGTAGTGCAGGTAGAAGGCCTTCTTGTACTCCTCCTCGAGCCCGTCGATGATCTGCTCGTCGTCGGGCGTGCCCAGCGTGGCGGAGACGATGGCCTGCGTCTCGCCGCGCGTGAACAGCACCGAGCCGTGCTGGCGCGGGATGAAGTTCGGCACGATCGTGATCTCGCGGATCTCGTCCAGCGCGCGCCCGTCCAGGCGCTTGCCCTGCAGGATCTGCTCGCGCTCGACGTCGTGCACCAGGTCGCCGAAGTAGGTCTTGACCTGCTTGACCCGCGCCGCGAGCTTCTTCTCGTCGGTGATGCCGGCCGAGAACTTGGCCACCACCTCGGTCTTGATCGCGTCGATCGCCTCGGCGCGCTCGTGCTTGCCGGAGGTGAAGACCGCGTCGACCAGCGCGTGCTCGTACGCGCGCAGGCCCTTGATCAGCTCCTGGTCCTTCTGCGGCGGCGTCCAGGCCATGGCCGGCTTGCCGGCCTGGGCGACCAGCTGGTTGGTCAGGCCCACGACCTCGGCGATCACGCGCTGCGCGAGCTCGAGCGCGTCGATCATCTCGTCCTCGGAGAGCTCGCGCGCGCCGCACTCGACCATGGCGATGCCCTGCTCGTGGCCGGCGACCACCAGGTCCAGGCGCGACTCGTCGCGCCGGCGCGGGTCGGCCGGGAACGGCACGAGTGCGCCGTCGAGGTGGCCGATGCGCACCGCACCCATGGTGGCCTCGAAGGGCACGCCCGAGATGCGGCAGGCGGCGAAGCTGGCGATCATCGCCACGATGTCGGGGTTGACCACGCCGTCGTAGCACAGCGCGTGGCTCATCACCTGGACTTCGTTCTTGAAGCCCTCGGGGAACATGGGCCGGATCGAGCGGTCGATCAGGCGCATGGTCAGGATCTCCTTGGTCGTCGGCCGGCCTTCGCGCTTGAAGAAGCCGCCCGGGATCTTGCCGGCGGCCTCGGTCTTCTCGCGGTAGTCGACGGTGAGCGGGAAGAAGTCCTGCTCCTCCTTGGCGGCTCCGATCGCGATGGCCGCGAAGGCCATCGTGTCGCCCAGGCGGGCGATCACGGCGCCGTGCGCCTGGCGGGCGACCTGTCCGGTCTCGAGGACCAGGGTCATGCCGCCGCACGTGCCTTCAACACGAACGTGGTTGGTTTTCATCGAAAGAACTCTCTATGGCCTCTCTGGGCTTCTCAGGAACTGGGTTGACGTTGGACGGTGGGAGCGACGGAGCGTTCAGCTCGACGCCGTGCGCGGCCCTGAAATGCGGCGACCCGCGCCGTGGCGCAGGTCGCTCGTCGCCCGCGCGGAGGCTGCACCTGCCGCGCCGTCCTGGCGCGGTCGTGTGCAGCGTCCCTCGAGCTCTCGGCGGGTCATCGGCGATCAGCGGCGCAGGCCGAGCTTGTCGATCAGGATCTGGTAGCGCTCGGGCGCGGCGGTGCGCAGGTACTTCAGCAGCTTCGAACGCTGTCCGACCATCAGCAGCAGGCCGCGGCGAGACGTGTAGTCCTTGCGGTGCAGCTTGAGGTGGTTGGTCAGCTCGTCGATCTCGGCCGACAGCAGCGCGATCTGGACTTCGGGGGACCCGTTGTCGCCCTTCTTGCGAGCGAACGTGCGGATGACCTCCGCCTTCTTGGCCGGCTTGATCGCCATGGGATTTCCTTTTCAGCTGCGGGGGATGGGACTTGCCCGTGAGCCAGGGAAAGGCACCCCGGCCCAGGGTGCACCGGCCGCCGGCCCGAAATGGGCGCGGTCTCCGGTCGGCGCGACGAGGGCCCCCCGCGGGGCGGACGTCGGCCGGTTGCGAGGGCGGACAGTGTAGCGGCCGGCGCCCGATCGACAAGTCGGCGACGAGGCGGCGACCGGGAGGCCGCTTGGCGGCGACGGGGCACGGGCCCGGGAGGGGCCGCGAGGCACCTCTACGCGAGCCGCGGCCGGCTCGAGCTCAGTTCGCGTGGCCCGGCTTGGCCGGGCGCGCGGGCAGGGCGGCCAGCAGCTCGCCGGCGATCTTGTTCGAGAGCGCCGCGCGCAGCGGCGCATCGGTGCTGTAGCTCTCGCGGTCCTTGCCGAGGTCGAAGCGCTGCGTCAGCTGACCCTTCCAGAGCTCGGCGCCCGCGGCGTCGGTGATCGAGGCGTGGATCGTCACGGTGACGGCCGTGTGCGAATCCCACAGCGAGTCGTCCCAGCTCTCGACCGTCACGGTCAGCGCCGCGTCTTCCTTGAGCGCGCCCGGCCGGTAGCCGGCCTCGACCACGCGGCCGTCGACGAACTCGCTCGCCAGCGGGCTGTAGCGGCGCTGGATCAGCGCCAGCTCGAAGGCCCCGCGCAGCTCCTTGGCGGGCACGCCCTTGCGCTTGGAGTTGTTGACCACGGGCAGCACCGCGATGTCGATCGGCGCGCGCGCCTCGAGCTTGGCGGGCTCGCTGGCGACGACGTCCGTGCCTTTCAACGTGCGCGTCGAATTGCAGGCGGCGAGCGCCACGAGCGGAGCCAGCGCGACCAGGGTGAGGACCGGGATGTGGAGCGAGGTGAGATGGCGGCGCACGGCGGACTCCTTGGGGCTCGACGCACCGGAAGGGTCCGTGCGCTCCTCGCGCACGCCCGGACGAGTGCCCGGGCGGGTCCCCTCCCGCATGGTGCCCGCTCGGGATCATAGGTAGCCCGGATGGACGAATCAACGCGCTCGACGACCGAGTGCCCGCCCGAATTCGGCCGACTGCGGCCCGCGGCGGCGAGTTCGGGTTAGGCTCGGGCCTTCGAACGAGCTTCCCGCTCCCCTGCTTCCCGCGCTCGCCATGCAAACCACCCGGCGCCTGTCTGCCCTCGGCCTCGCGGCCGGGTCGTGCCTCGGAACACCCCTCTTCGGCCAGGTCACGGAGCGCGTCAGCCTCGCCAGCGGCGGCGCCCAGGCCTCGGGCCCCTCCTCGTCCTGCGCGATCAGCCGCGACGGCCGGTATGTCGCCTTCACGTCGTCGGCGGTCGACCTGGTGGCGGGCGACACGAACGCTCAGAACGACACGTTCCTGCACGACCGCGCGCTGCGGACCACCGAGCGGGTCAGCGTCAGCGGCGCGGGCGTCCAGGGCAATTCGTTCTCGTCGGAGAAGCCCTCGGTCTCGGGCTCGGGCCGCTTCGTCGCCTTCGCCAGCTCCGCCACGAACCTGGTGCTCAACGACACCAATGCCAAGGTCGACGTCTTCGTCCGGGACCGGGAACTCGACACCACGACCCGCGTGAGCGTCAGCTCGGCTGGGGTGCAGGGCAATGATCGCAGCGAGCGCCCGGCGATCTCGGAGGACGGACGATTCGTGGCCTTCGAGAGCCGCGCGACGAACCTGGTCGCCGGCGACGTCAACGCCGGGGCGGATGTGTTCGTGTTCGACCGCCAGACCTCCCAGATCGAGTGCATCAGTGTCGACCTGGCGGGCGTGCCCGCGCGCGGCGATTTTCCCGCGCTCTCCGCGGACGGGCGCTACGTGTGCTTCCGCGGGCGCGACGCGGTCCTCGGTCAGCCGACGGTCGGGGGCGACGACATCTTCCTGCGCGACCGCCAGACCGGGACCACCGAACGCATCAGCGTCGACGGAGCCGGCGTGCAGGGCAGCGCTTTCAGCAACTACCCGACCGTGACGCCCGACGGCCGCTTCGTCGCCTTCCTCAGCCAGGCTTCGAACCTCGTGCCGGGCGACACCAACTCGATCCAGGACATCTTCGTGCGCGACCGTCAGCTCGGGACGACCGAGCGCGTCAGCGTGGATTCCGCCGGCACGCAGGGCGGCCTCGACTGCTACTTCGCGCCGGCGATCTCCGACGACGGCCGCTTCGTGGCCTACACCAGCGACAAGCTCAACCTCGTCGCGGGCGACACCAACGGGACCGCCGACATCTTCTTGCGCGACCGCCAGCTCGCCCTGACCACGCGCCTGAGCGTCGACAGCGCCGGGGCGCAGACCAACGGCCACTCGAACTATCCGGCGATGAGCGCCGACGGACGTTTCATCGCCTTCGATTCGGGCTCGACCGACCTCGTCAGCGGCGACACGAACGCGGTCTGGGACGTGTTCGTGCGCGACCGCACCGACGCCGCACCCGGGTTCGCCTTCTGCACGAACGGCAGCCTCGGATCCGACCACTCGACCACCTGTCCCTGCGCCAACGCCGGCACGGACCCCCAGGCTGGCTGCGCGCACTCGTTCAGCGCCGCCGGCGCCGCGCTGATCGCGACGGGTTCGCGGGCGGCGGACACGCTGCCCAACCAGCCCGCGCAGGTGGTGCTGATCGCCTCGAACGCGCCGAGCACGGCCTTCACGCTCTTCATGCAGCACAGCGCCGCGGGCGAGCAGGTCTTCCACGACGGTGTCGTCTGCGTCGACACCGGCACGCTGCTGCGTCTGCGCGGCCGCAACGCCGGCGCCGGGCAGGGCCAGCCGGCCGGACAAGCGGTCTTCCCGAACAACCTGTTCGCCAACGACTCGACGCTGACGCTCTCGCAGCGCGGCGGCGTATTGCCGGGCTCCGGACTGACGCGCTTCTACGCGGGCTTCTACCGCAATGCGTCGACGACCTTCTGTCCGCCGGCGACCGCCAACGTCACGAACGGCTACGCGATCACCTGGTGAACGCCGGCGGGCGCCGCGTCAGCGGGCCCGCGCCGGCTCGGAGGGTCCGGTCAGCACCCAACCGGCCCAATCGCGCAGCGGCCGGCGCTCGCCGCCGGGCGCGGAGCGCAGCGCGCGCTTGGCCTCCCAGAGCGCCTGGTGCCGGGGTTCCTGCAGCACCCAGATCCGGCGGTAGAACTCCAACATCAGCTCGCGCGTCGCGTCGTCGGGGACCTTCCAGACCGAGGTCAGCGCGTTGCGGGCGCCCGCCATGTGCAGCGCACGCTGCAGGCTCGCGACGCCCTGGCCCGCACGACGCGGTCCGACACCCGACTCGCAGGCGCTCAACACGGCCAGCCGGCAGTTCGAAAGGTCCGCCGCCGCCAACTCCTCGGCCGTCAGCAGTCCCGGGACCCGGCCGGTCGCGTCCGGCGCTGCGTTGGCTCCCGCCAGCGCGATCCCGCACAAGAGCATCGGGCTCATGCCCAAGACGCGCGCGCCCGCCCCACCGAGCGCGCCGCGCACCGCCTCGGACTCCTGCGCGGGGTCGTCGGTCCATGCGCGAACGGAGTGCGGGGCGAACCACCCGTGGGTCGCGATGTGCAGCCAGCCCGTCTCGGGCGCGCGCCGCAGCAAGAGCTCGCGCTGCGCGTCGCCGCCCAGGGCCAGCACCGCGGCGGGGCCGCCGGGGCGGGTGGCGTGGAATTGCGCGGCGATCCCGCGCACCTCGGCCTCGGCGGCGGGCAGCGCGGCGAAAGTCGGATTCCACGCCCGGATGTCCGCGTCGGCGCCCGCGGCCGCAGCGGGACGGTCGGACGGACCGAAGTCCGCGGCTCCGAGCGCGGTCAGCTCGTCCGACCCCTCGTCGTGCGAGCGCGCGCGCAAGAGCTCGGACGCGTCGACGTGGACCTCGATCTGCCAGCGGTCGCCGACGCAAGGCTCGGGTCCGGCCGGCGAGCCCGGTCCGGACTCGAGCGGCAGGGCGTCGAGCGGGACGAGGTGGAAGCAGTCGTCCGCGATGTAGTGGATCCGAGTCGCGCCCTGCAGGTGCGGCAGCAGCGGATCCAGCAGCGCGGCGCGCAGGCGCAGGCCCGCCCGGCGCGACAGCTCCGGCTCCGCCGGCGCACGGCCCGGCGCGACGCCGCGCGCGTCGGCGGCGACGCCCAAGGTGGCGCGCCAATCCTCGACCAGCCGCTCCAGCGCCTCGCGCTCACCTAGGTCGACGCGCAGCGGCATCGCTGGCGCCACAGCGCCGGTCGCGACAGCGGGCGCGGCCGGCCGCACGACGCAGGCCTCGATGCGGTGCACGGGGTGGGTGCGGACCGGCCGCAGCCCGGTGCGCGCGTCGGGCGGCCCGAGTTGGATCCTGAAGCTCGAATGGCCGCGCAGCGCGACCAGCGCCGTGCCCGGCTCGAGGCCGCGCTGGATCGACGGCGCATCGAGCACGAGCGCCGCGGGATCGAGCCCGCCGCGCGCGCGGCCCAGTTCGACCAGCTCGGCCTCGATGCGCTCGCATGCGGCGAGCGCGCTGCGGTAGCCCTCGCGATCGACGCCACCCGACAGGGCGGCCGACAGGGCCTCCTTGGCCAGCAACCAGCGCTGGCGCAGCGCGGCATGCCCCGCGTCGGCGCCGGCCGCGCGCAGGAGCGCAGCGGAAGTCAGCGTCGCGGCACGCGTCGCCTCCGAGACCTCGAACACCAGCGGTTCCAGCTCGGACTGCGGACCGAACACGCCCAGGCCGTCCGCCAGCGAGACCAGCGCGCGCAGGGCGCTCCCCGTGCTCGTGCAGCGCTCCTCGGCCTGGCGGATCGAGGTGCTGAACGAGGCTTCGCGGATCGCGACCCGCATGCCGCGGGCGAGCCCGCGGGCCAGCTCGACGCACTCGGCGCGCCAGCTCTCGATGCGCGCAGCCTGCGGCGCGGCGGCCTGCTGCTCCAACGCCGCGCTCGCCGCCAGCGAGACCAGCAGGTTGATGCGCGCGGCCTGCAGGTCCTCGTGGCCCTCGGGCAGGTCGCGCTGCCGGTGAGCGAACACGAGGCGGGCGAGCTCGACCGCGGCGTCGACCCGGCCCGCGGACTGATGCAGCAGTCCCAGGTTCTGACGCGCGAGCTGCAGCTCGGGGTGGTCCTCGGGCAGTTGTCGCTCGTGGCGCTCGAGCACCTGCCGGGCCAGGGCCTCCGCACCCTCGCGGTCGCCCAGGTTCTCCAGCGTGGCCGCCAGGTTCTGCCGCGCCCGCGCCAGGTCGGGGTGGTCCTCGGGCAGCGACGCCTCCAACGTCTCCAGCGCCGCCTGCTCCAGCTCGCGCGCCCGCTCGGGCTCGCCCACGTCGCGCAGGATGCCCGCCAGATTGGCTTGGGCGCGCGCGAACATCGGGTGATGGGAGCCGACGCTGCGGGCGAGCGAGGTGCACACGCTCTCGAGCAGGGCGCGCGCGCGCTGGTGATCGCCGAGCGAATCGACGGTCAGGGCCAGGTTCATGCGCGAGGTCTGCAGCTCGAGGTCGTCGGGCGGCAGCGTGCGCTCGCGGTCGAGCACCAGCTGCTCCAGGATCCGGCGCGCCTCCAGGAGGTCGCCGCTGCGGTTGAGCGTCGTCGCCAGGTTGCCGAGCACGCGCTGCAGGTTCGTTGCCTTGGTCGCCGGCGAGCCCGACATGCTTCGGATGGCAGCCTCCTCGAGCTCCCGCGCGCCGGCGAGGTCGCCGATCGACTTGCGCACCATCGCCAACACGGCCCGCGCGCTCTGCAGCCGCGGATCGTCGTCGCGCAACGAACGAACGCTGGAGGCGTGCGCGATCTCCGCCAACTCGAGCGCCAGCGCTCGCTCGCCGACGTCCTTGAGGGCGAAGGCCAGCTCGACGCGGAAGTACTGGAGCCCGGGATGCTCGGCGGGCAGCGTGCGCAGGAAGTGCGGGTAGGCCGCGCGCAGGGCTTGCAGGGCCAGCTCGGGATCCTGCAGGCGGCGAGTCGCGGCCGCGCCCAGCTCGTGGAGTCCCTGGTGGACGTGCTCGCTGTGTTCGGCGCCGGGCAGCTTCAGGAGTTCGCCGATCCGCCCGGCGATCACGGTCCGGGCGCGCGCGCGGGACTCCGCGTCCGTCGGCGTGCCGACGGCCTGCAGCGCCTGGCGCACCAGCTCGGGAACGCCGGCCGTCGCCTCGTTCTCCAGCACGGCGACGATGTGCAGCTTCACGCTGGTCGGCGCGCTGACCTGCTCCGCGCTGAGCCAGGCGACGAGCGCGTCGCCGGCTCGGGCCTCGACCTGGAGGAAGGGTGTGCCCCCGCCGCCCTCGTCGTCGTCCTCGTCGAGCAGCGTGCCGTCCTGCGCTTCGACGCGCAGCGCCAGGTCGTGGCCCGCTTCGCCGGTGGCCCAGAGCAGCAGCCGGCCCGTGTGCTGCGGCGTCCAGACGTGGCGCACACCGACTTCGATCGGCGGATCCGCGGCGTCGCGCGGCTCGATCGTCAGCGCGACGGTCTGGTCGAAGGGACTCGGTGGCGTGGCCGCGAGATCCGGGATCGGCGCAGCAGCGAGCGGGCCGAGGAGTGCGAGGGCGAGCAGCATCGGATCGCGAGCGCTTCGCGATCCAGAGTCTAACGCCCCCGGTCGGGGGAGCCAGCTGCTACGGCGGCGTCAGCGGCGCCGGCGCCGTGTGCGCGTACAGGTGGAACTCGCGCTCGACGTCCGACCACAGCAGGTTCGAGATGTCGAGCCCGGCCCAGGCGAAGACCGAGACCGTCGTCTCCAGGTCCCCCGCCGAGACCGGCAGCGTCAGGCCCGGACCGATCAGCGGCAGGTGCACCACGTTGTTCGGGCCGTCGAGGTCGGAGCGGTCGCGCTTCCAGACGTGCCAGACGCGGCCGGCCGTGTCGGTCAGGCTGACGCGGTAGATCCCCGGCATGCCGAGGCTGTCCGGGAGCGTGTCGGCGAAGGTCACGTCGAGCGCCTCGCCGCTGACGTTGAGCGCGATCGGCGTCACCGGATCGAGCAGCGGCGGCGCGGGCGGGGTCTCGGAGACCGGGCCGCTCGAGAAGCGCGGACGCGCGCCGGCGCGGTGGCCGTCCTGGTCGACCAGCTCCAGGCGCACCATCAGGTCGCTGCCGAGGGTGCGCGACTGCACCAGCCGGCCGAGCGCGTCGCCGACCACGTCCTGGATCCCGTCGGCCGCGCCGGCGTAGGCCGCGCGCGCCGCCCAGTTGGTCGAGGGCGGCGCCAGGTCGAAGGCCACGCCCTGCCCGACGACCGCCGTGCCGCGCACGCCGGCCGCCACGGCCTCGACCGTGACGCGCGGGCTGCCGACCATCGTCGGGTAGTTGGTGGTCGAGAGCAGCAGCGGCGGACCGTCGACCGCGCGCTCCTCGGGGTCGGTGTCCGCGGCCGAGAGCAGGAAGGAGACCTCGAGCTCGCTGCCCTCCGAGTCGCCGGGCGCCACTTCGGGCAGCGGCAGCGCCAGCGCGAAGCCGTGCAGGAAGGTCAGCGGCGAGTAGAGGAACAGGCTGGTCGGGACCTGCACGGCCAGCGTCGACTGCGCGCCGATCTCGCGGGCACGCACCGTCGTCGGGCCGAAGGGACATTCGAAGCGCGAGGCGGTCTGGTCGAAGGTGCAGGCGCTGACGCTCGAGATGCGGTCGGCGCTGGGCAGCGTGCGCGAGTCGGCGACGCCTTTGGTGAACAGGTTGAGCGAGGTCTCGTCGGTGACCACCTGGCCGTCGACGCCGCCGTCCGAGAGCGCCGTCGGCCGCAGTCCGACGCTCAGCCGGTCGGTCGGGACGCCGTCGAAGGTGAAGATGTCGTAGCCCGTGGCGAACACGGTCAGGATCGTGTCGCCGAGCACGCCGGCGCCGATCGCCAGCTCGCCCGCGGGGTCGGTCGTGCCGGTGTCGACGAAGGTCACCGTCCCGGTGTCGTCCTCGTGCGTGAACACCACGGCGCCCGAGATCGGCTGCAGCGTGGTCTCGTCGTAGACCTCGAGCAGCAGCGGTCCGAGCACCAGCGGCGCGCCCGGCCCGCTGGCGCCCAACTGGCGGAAGGCGCCCGAGGTCGTGCCGCCGCTGTTGAGCGCGCGGTCGAAGATCGTCACGTCGTAGGCCACGCTCTGCTGCGCGGCCAGCAGGCCCAGCGTCACGGGGGCGGCGACGAACAGGCCCGAGCGGTGCGCGCCCGCGACCGGCGGCACGCCATCGCTGTTGAAGTCGTTGTCGCCCTGCCCGATGGTCTGGACCAGCACGCTGCGCAGCGGCTCGCTGGCGCGGCCGACGATCGCCAGGTCGCGCAGGTCGGAGCGGAACGTGCCGACCGCGGTGCCGCTGGTGCCCAGGCCGGTCAGCGTCGGCGCCACGGTGTCGAGCACCGGGCTCTGCACGCCGCTGGCGGCGGGATCGATGTCGAGCATGCGCACCGGCGAGAGCCGCGCGCCGCGCTTGAGCTGCACGGCGAAGCCGACCGCGCCGTCGGCGACGCGCGCGGCCAGCGGCGAAGCCGTGGCGACCAGGTCGAGGTCGCCGGCGGTCAGGGTGAAGGTCGTGAACGGCGCATCGACGTCGAGCGTGCGCTGCAGCGCGATCAACGGCGGGTTGGGCTCGGTCTGGATGCGCGTGCCGAAGATCGTCACCAGCAGCTGGTCGCCGTTCTGGCCGTCGGGCAGGCCGACTTGCAGCGCCAGGTCCGCCGGACCGTCGAGCTGGTTGATGCCGATCGCGTCGGTCGGGTTCGAGGTCAGCGTCGCCGCCGCGGGCGCCTGGAAGGACGCGACCTGGAACTCGAACTCGGTGGTCGCCAGCACGTTGCCGCCCGTGTCGCGGATCTGGTTCGAGTTGGGCGAGAGCTCGATGTTCAGGTTGCCGTCGTTGGCGAAGGGCACGGGCACGCCGCTCGGGTCGACGCTGCGGTAGCGGTAGACGCGCGTGTCGGTCGTCAGGCCGCCGTTGGCGACCAGCGGCTGCGCCACGGGGTCGTTGGCGGGTGCCACGCCGTTGACGGTGACGATGAAGGAGGCGTCGACCACGCTGTTGGCCGCGATCGGGCGCGAGAAGATCGCCAGGATCTCGCCCGTGGCGCTCTGGTCGTCCGACTGGTCCTCGGGCCAGCCGAGCAGCAGGCGCGGGGCGGCGGCGTCGGCGGCCGCGGTGGTGAAGGAGCCGACCACGCGGTCGGAGGGCTGGCCGACCACCTGGCCGGTCAGGTCCTGGAAGTTGACGCCCTCGCGGAAGCGCAGGGTGAAGGTCGTGGCCGGGATCAGCGGCGTCAGCGGCACGAGCACCAGCACGCGCCCCTCGCCGATCAGCGAGGTCACGGCGAAGGGCAGCGACCCGCCCGCCGCACCCTCGGCGACGAGCTCGAAGGCGATGTTCAGGTTCTGCGGCGACATCGACTCGCTGAAGATCACCACCAGCGGCGAGTTGCGGTCGACGTCGGTGCCGGTCGGCACGAGCTTCACGATCTCGGGCGCGTCGGGCACGATCCAGGTGCCGTCGGTCGGGATCGTCGCCGGGTTGGCGCCGACGCCGTCCGAGCCGCTCCCGTCGCAGTCGCCGCCGAAGATGCAGGCCGGGTTGTCGCAGCCGGGCAGCAGGGTCAGGCCCGCGAGGGCCGCCACGAGCAGCGCGCTCGCGACCCGGGCGGGGCCGGCGCGGACGGAAACCGAAGGAAGGGCGGGCATCGAGCGGGTTGTCCTCGAACAGGTGCGTGGCTGGAACGGGTGCGTGGCCTGGGCTGCTGCGGATCGGCGCCGGGGCGACTGCGGTGGCCCCGGGACGCGCGGGCTGAGCGCTTCTTCCTGCCTGCCGTGCGCCCGGTCGCCCGGAGGATAGAGCCTCGCCCCGACAGGTGCCATCGACCGAAGGGGCCGATCGGCTGGATCCCGGCTCGCCCGAGCGTCGGGTGACGCCCGGCCAGGCCGGCGCTAGACCGCGCGGGGCGCGCTGCCGGCCCGCGGACCGGCGGGACGCGGCGGTAGGATCCCCCCATCACCATGCGACCCCCGCGACCCCCGCGATATCGATCGACCCCCGCGCTCGCGCTCCCCGCGCTGCTCGGCTGTCTGGCCGCCGCGGGCTGCGTCGCGGAGCCGCCGGCCGCGAGCCCGCCGCAGCAGGCTCCGCCCGGCGCGTCGCTCGAGCGCTGGTACCCCGAGCTCGCGGGCCGCGCCGCGCCCGCGACGCGCGCCGAGCTCGAGGCGCTGGTGCTCGCGGGCCTCGCCGACGCGCCGCACGCGGCCGACCTGCGCGCGCGCATGCACGCCGCGGTGCAGGCCGCGGACTGGGAAGGGCTGCGGCGCCTGCTGGCGCGCGCCTCGGCCTCGGAGGAGCTGCTGCGCGCCCGGCAGTTGTTCGCCGCCGGGGACGCGCGCGCGGCGGAGGAGCTGGTCGCGCGCCTGGTGCGCGACGTCGAACCCGACGCCGCGACGCGCGCGCTGCGCGCCGACATCTGGCTGGCGCTGGCGGCGGACCGGCCGGCGGAGTTCGCGCGCGCCAAGCGCGAGTTCCTCGAGTCGGCCGCGCTCGATCCCACGCGCCGCGCCTGGTCGGGCGCCAGTCGCGCCGCGCGCGCGCTGGGCGAGCACGACAAGGCGCTCGAGTACGCGCGCCGCGCGCTCTCGCTGCCGCCGGACGAAGGTGGCGGCGAAGCGCCCGGCACGGCCCAGCGCGTGTTCGCCGAGGCCAGCCTGGCGGCCTGGCAGGAGCTCGCGCCCGGCGCGCGCGGCGCCGCGACGCCGAGCTGGCGCTCGGCGCGCGCCGGCCTCGAGGCCCTGCTCGCGCGCCGGCCGGAGGAGGCCTGGGCCTGGAACGAGCTCGCGCTGCTCGCGCTCGAGGCGCAGGCACCCGGCGAGGCGCTGCGCCTGGCCCTCGCCGGCCTGGAGTTCGCCCCGCGCGACGCCGAGCTGCTCGCGCGGGTGGTGGCCGCTTCCGAGGTGCGCGGCGGCGCGCTGGAACGCGCGCTGCAGTGCGAGGCGCTCGCAGCGCGCCAGCCGGAGTTCGCCGCGGCGCACTTCCACGCGGCGCAGGCGCGCTTCGAGCTCGCGCTGCAGGCGCGCGCGAGCGGCAGCGCTGCGGCCGCCGCGCTGGCCGCCTGCGAGGCCGGCTTCGCGCGCGCGCGGGCCGTCGAACGCCCGGCCTCGCCGCTTGCGCGCGCCTGCACGGAGCACGAGATCGCCACGCGCGCGGCGCGCGGCTGGGACGCGCTGCAGGCGGGCGACCTGGCGGGCGCGCGCAGCTGGTTCCTGTCGACCGAGGACCTCGCCAGCGGCGGCAGCACCTGGACCCTGCCGGGCGGCATCGCGCCGGCGCTGCGCGGCCTGGAGCGCCTGGCGGCGGAGTACGCGCGCCGCGGCGAGGACGTCGCGCGCGCCGATTCGCAGGCCGACCTCGAGCGCGCGGCGCGGCTGTACGAGTTCCTCCACCGCTCGGAACCGGCCGAAGCGCGCTGGCCGGCGCAGGGCGGCTTCCGCTTCCGCGACGCGGCGCTGGCCGAGCACGACCGCGCGCAGCGCCTGTGGCGCGAGGAACGGCGCGGCGAAGCGCAGGACGCGCACCGGCGCGCGCTGGAGCTGATGGAGGCCGGCTACCGGCTGTACGCCGCGGCCGCGCGCCTGGCGCCCGAGGACCCGGCGCTGGCGCTCGAGGCCGGGCGCATCCTCGTCGCGTACCTGCAGCGCGAGCCGGCCGAGGCGCGCAGCTGGCTCGAGGGCGCGCGCCAGCTGCTGGAGGCGCGCTGCCGCGCGCTCGGCCAGCGCGCCGCGGGCGACGAGGCCGCGCGCCGCCAACTCGAGCGTGCCGAGCTCGAGCTGGGCGACGCCTGGCAGTTGCTCGGGCAGCTCGCGCTGGAGCTCGAGGGCGATCCGGCGGCCGCGCTGCAGGCCTTCGAGGCCGCGCTGCAGAACGGCCCGGACACGCGCGCGGAGCTCGCGGGCCCGAGCGGCCTCGTGGCCCGCGCGCGCGAGGCCGCCAGCCGCCACGGCGACTCGCGCCTGCGCGCCTCCGAGCGCTGGGACGCTCCGCTGGCGCAGCGCACACCGTAGACTCGCCCCTCCCCCACTCGATCTTCGCTCCCCGCGGACGACGGACCCCCAGAACGACATGAAGCCTCTCCTCCCGGTCCTGCTGCTCGTCTGTTCGACGCCCGCCGGCGCGCTGCCCCTGTCTCACGGGGGCCGCTGCGATTTCACGTGGGTGGAGGAAGTCGAGCGGCGGACCGCCGAACGCGGGCAGGACGACGCCGAGACGCTGATCCGCAAGGGCCGCGAGCGGCTCGAGGCCGGCGACGGCGTGGCGGCCGAGGCGCTCTTCGCCCAGGCGGCGGCGCTCGAGAAGGACTCGCTGCGCACGCGCACCTGGGTCGTGCGCGCGTGGATCGCGCAGGGCCGGATCAACGACGCCTACAACGCGATCGATGCCCTGGCCAAGACCACCAAGGGGCCGGAGATCGACTACCTGTACGGCGTCGCCTTCGCGACCGACGCGCGGCGCAGCATCGAGACCGACTCGACCGGCCCCTTCACCGGCGAGAAGATCGCGGACGCGCTGCGCTTCCTCGACAGCGCGGTCCAGGCCGACGCCGCGCGCTTCCGCGACGCGACGCTGCTCCTGTGCTGGGCGGCGTGGGAGCGGCAGGACCTGGCGCGCGGCCGCGGCGCCGCCGAGCGCGCCACGCAGGTCTGGAGCACCAACCCCGAGAGCTTCTTCCAGCTCGGACGCTTCGCGCTGGCGCAGTACCAGGCCGTGCGCGCCGACGAAGCCGCCAAGGCCCAGGCGGCCGAACACCTCCAGCGCGCCGAGGCGGCGCTCGAGCAGTCGGCGAAGATGCTCGCCGCGTCCCCGACGCCCGCCTCGCGACCGCTGGAGGCGCGCGTGCACGTCGACCTCGGGCACGTGCACTTCGTCAAGCAGGAACTCGACGCCGCCGTCGCGCGCTACGCGCACGCGCTGGGTTGCGACCCGACGCTGGTCAACTACGGCCAGCTGCTGGGCGCGCTGGGCGCGGAGAAGCTCCTGGCTGCGCTCGAGGCGGGCGAGCAGGCCTTCGTCGCCATCTGGGGCGCCGAGAGCAGCGCCGATGCGACCCTGCTCTGGTGGCTGGGTTGGGCGCGCCTCGAACAGAAGCGCTACCCGGAGGCCGAGGCCGCCTACCTCGCGGCGGTCAAGAAGTACCCGGGCTACGTCAACAGCTGGTTCTTCGTCGGCGTGTGCCGTTTCAGCCGCCAGGACAAGGCCGGGGCGGTCGAGGCGCTGGTCAAGCACTGCGAGGCCGCGCCCGAGGACGCCGCGGCGACCGTGCGCCAGAACCCGGTGTTCAACCTCTCGATGCTCGACGCGCTGGTCGGCTGGTGCGCGACGCAGACGCCGCCGAAGAACCTGGAGGCCGCGCTGCTCAGCGAGGCCCAGGCGCGCGCCAAGCAGGACGAGGTGCGCTACTGGAACAACGCCGGGCTGTTCTTCCGCGACGCGGGCGAGCGCCTCGGTCGCAGCCAGGACGAGGCCAAGCGCAAGCGCGGCATCGAGCTCTGGGAGAAGGCCTACGCCGCGTACTCGGCGGCGCTGGCGCTCGAACCCGAGGATCCGGCGATCCTGAACGACACCGCGGTGATGCTGCACTACTACCTCGACCGCGACACCGAGCGCGCGCTGGCGATGTACGCCAAGGCGATCGTGCGCGCCGAGGAGCTGCTCAAGACCAAGCTGGAGCCGGACAAGAAGGAGCTCTACCAGGTGGCTTTGCGCGACGCGCGCAACAACCACGAGAAGCTCGCGCGCGGCGACAAGACCAACGGTTGAGCGCGTGGAGCTGCCGATCCGCATCGTCGACGGGCCGGTTGCCGAGCGCCTGATCAGCGTCGACGGCGCCTGGGAGCAGCCGGGCCTCAACCTCTCGCACTGGCCGGGGAACACCACGCCGCGCGAGCTGCGCCACGACCTCTCGACCGGCTCGGCGCTGGCCTTCGCGCGCCTCGACCCCGCGCGGCGCGCCGAGCTGGCGCGCGGTTGCGTGGCGATCGCCAACAACCACTACGACACCGACGGCGTCTGCGCGCTCTTCGCCGTGCGCCATCCGGACGCGGCCTTGGCGCGCGAGCAGCTGCTGCTCGAGTGTGCCGCGACCGGCGACCTGTTCCGCTTCCACGGCCAGCGCTCCTTCGCCGTCGACGCCATCGTCGCCGGCCTCGCCGACCGCGAGCGCTCGCCCTGGCGCGCGCGCTTCGCGGGCCTCGACGGGCGCGCGCGCAACGAGCTCGTGGTGCGCGAGCTGGTCGAGCGCCTGCCCGAGCTGCTCGACGGCGACCTCGAGCCCTGGGCCGCGCTGTGGCGCGCGGAGTACGAGGCGCTGCAGCGCGACCGCGCCGACCTGGCCGAGGCGACGCGCGACGAGCTGGTGCACCTCGATCTCGCGGTGCTGACCGCCGCACACGGGCGCAGCTCGAGCCGCGCCGGGGCGCGCGCCTTCGACCCCGGCCGCCACGCGCTCTTCGCGGCCGAGGGCGCCGACCGCGCGCTGGTGCTCGGGCCGGGCGCGCAGGGCACGACCTGTCGCTTCGTGCTCAACACCACCTCCTGGTTCGACCTCGTCTCGCGGCGCGCGCAGCCGCGGCCGGCGCTCGAGCGCCTGGCGGTGCGGCTCAACGGCCTGGAGGGTTGCGCCGTGCACGACGCCCACGCCTGGCGCGCGCAGCCGGTCGACTCGCCCGCGCCCGAGCTGTGGTTCGGGCGCGTCGAGCAGCCCTTCTACGCCGAGCACAACCGCGCCCTGGCGCCCAGCCGGCTCGGCGCGCCGCGCATCCGGGCCGAGGTGCTCGAGGCGCTGCGCGAGGTGTGGGTCTTCCCCGACGAGGACTGACTTCCTTCGCCCGCGCGCGAGCGGTATGAGGGAGGCGTGCCCCCGCCTGCCCACGTCGAGACCGTCGCCGCCGTCGACCTCGGCTCGAACTCCTTCCACATGGTCGTCGCGCGCCGCGTCGGGGCCGAGCTGGCGATCGTCGACCGGCTGCGCGAGCGCGTGGTGCTCGCCAGCGGGCTGAACGCCCGGAAGGTGCTCGACGACGAGACCCAGGCGCGGGCCCTGGAGTGCCTGGCGCGCTTCGGCGAGCGGCTGCGCGCCATGCCGGCCGGCTCGGTGCGCGCGGTCGGCACCAGCGCCCTGCGCCAGGCGCGCAACACGCGCGCCTTCCTCGCCCGCGCCGAGGAGGCGCTCGGCCACCCGATCGAGATCGTCTCGGGCGCCGAGGAGGCGCGCTTGATCTATCTGGGCGTCGCGCACGACGTCTCGGACGACACCGCGCGGCGGCTGGTGGTCGACATCGGCGGCGGCTCGACGGAGATCATCCTGGGCGAGCGCTTCGAGGCGCTGAAGACCGACAGCCTGCACATGGGTTGCGTCAACTGGACCGCGGCGCACTTCGAAGACGGCGAGCTCAAGGAGAAGTCGATGGAGCGCGCGGTGCTCGCGGCGCGGCGCGAGCTGACGACCGTCGAACGGCACTACCGCGCGCTGTCCTTCGAGGACTGCATCGGCAGCTCGGGCACGATCCTGGCGGTCGAGAGCGTGCTGCGCGCCAACGCGTGGTCCGAGCGCGGGATCACGCCCAAGGGGCTCAAGAAGCTGCGCAAGGAGCTGGTCGAGGCGGGCTCGGTCGCGAAGCTCTCGCTGCCCGGCCTGGTGCCCGAGCGCGCGGGGGTGATCGCGGGCGGGACGGCGATCCTGTCGGCGGTGTTCGAGGCGCTCGACATCCAGGAGATGCGCACCTCGCAGGGTGCGCTGCGCGAAGGGCTGCTCTACGACCTGCTGGGCCGCATCCGCCACGAGGACGTGCGCGACCGGACGATCGGCGCCTTCAGCGAGCGCTACCGCATCGACCTGGTGCACGCCGGCCGCGTGCAGCGCACGGCGCTCGGGCTGTGGGCGCAGGTGCAGCAGGAGTGGTCGCAGGGCGACGAGCGCGCGCGGCACTTCCTGGCCTGGGCGGCGCGCCTGCACGAGATCGGGCTGTCGATCTCGTACGGCGGCTACCACCACCACGGGGCCTACATCGTCGAACACGCCGACATGGGCGGCTTCTCGCGCGAGGACCAAGGGGTGCTCGCGGCCCTGATCGACGGCCACCGCCGCAAGCTGCCGCGCGAACGCCTGGACGCGCTGCCGCCGACCCTGCAGCGCCTGGCGCTGCGCACGCTGCTCGTGCTGCGCCTGGCCGTGCTGCTCAACCGCGGCCGCGGACAGCAGAGCGTGCCGGCGGTGAAGTTCTCCGTGAAGAAGGACGAGGCGCAGCTGACCTTCCCCGACGGCTGGCTCGACGCCAACCCGCTGACGCGCGCCGACCTCGAGGAGGAAGCGGGGCGCTGGCGCGGGACGGGGATCGAGTTGGCGGCGCGCTGAGCACGTCGGTCCTCCTTACACTCATCCGGTGACCGCAGCATCGCAGAATGTCGCTGGGGGGGGCAGCCGGGCGTTGGTCGTGATCGCGCTGCTGGCCTCGGCCGGAGTCGCGGTGTTCTCGCTGCTCGGGCGGCGCCCGAGCGCGCCCTCCGCGCCGACAGCACAGCCGGCGGGGGACACCGACTTCGTCGGGCGCGCGACGTGTGCTGCGTGCCATCCGCGCGAGGCGCAGCGCTTCGAGGGCTCGCGCCACGACCTCGCCATGCAGCCCGCGGACGAGCGCACGGTGCTCGGCGACTTCGCCGACGCGAGCTTCGAGCACTTCGGCGTGCGCTCGACCTTCTTCCGGCGCGACGGGCGCTTCTGCGTGCGCACCGACGGCGCGGACGGCGCGCTGGCGGACTTCGAGATCGCCTACGTCTTCGGCGTCTACCCGCTGCAGCAGTACCTGATCGGCCTCCCGGGCGGGCGCTACCAGGCGCTCTCGATCGCCTGGGATTCGCGCGCGAAGGAGCAGGGCGGCCAGCGCTGGTTCCACCTCTATCCGAACGAGGCGATCCCGGCCGGCGACATCCTGCACTGGACCGGCCCGGCGCAGAACTGGAACTTCATGTGCGCCGAGTGCCACTCGACCAACCTGCGCAAGAACTGGCTGGTCGACGAACAGCGCTACGCGACGACCTGGTCGGAGATCGACGTCTCGTGCGAGGCCTGCCACGGTCCCGGCGGGCGGCACGTCGCCTGGGCGCGCTCGGCGGCGGCTGCGACGGACGACGAGGAGCTCGATGCTCGGGCGCGCGGCCTCTCGATCCAGCTGCGCCACGAGCCGATCGAGTGGAAGATCGACCCCGCGACCGGCATCGCCAAGCCCCAGCGCCCGCCCGCGGCCGCGGCCGAGATCGAGACCTGCGCGCGCTGCCACGCGCGGCGCAGCCAGCTCTTCGAGGACCCCGTGCCGGGCCGGCCGCTGTTCGAGACGCACCGGCCGGCGCTGCTCGACGAGGCGCTGTACTTCGCCGACGGCCAGCAGCTCGAAGAGGTCTACGAGTACGGCTCCTTCCTGCAGAGCCGCATGTACGCCGCGGGGGTCTCGTGCAGCAACTGCCACGACGCGCACTCGGCGCGCCTCGAGCGCGCGCCGGACGACACCTGCCTGCAGTGCCACCAGCCCGAGCGCTTCGCGACGAGCGCGCACCACCACCACGCGGTCGGCAGCCGCGGCGCGAGCTGCGTCGAGTGCCACATGCCGGCGCGCGACTACATGGTGATCGATCCGCGGCGCGACCACTCCTTCCGCGTGCCGCGCCCCGACTTGAGCGTCGCGCTGGGCACGCCGAACGCCTGCACGACGTGCCACGCCGACCGCGACGCGCGCTGGGCGCAGGACGCGGTCGCCGGCTGGTACCCGGCCGGACGCTGGACCCAGCCGCACGCGGCCACGACCCTGCACGCCGGCCGGCACGGCGCGCCGCGGTCCGAGCAGGCGCTGAGCGCGCTGGCCGGCGACACCTCGCAGGCCGCGATCGTGCGCGCGACGGCGGTCGAGCTCCTGGCGCGCCAGCTCAGCCCCGCCAGCCTGCCGGCGCTCGCGCGGGCGCTCGAGGATCCCGACGGCCTCTTGCGCGCCGCCGCGCTCGACGCGCTGGCCGCCGCGCCGCCGACCGAGCGCGTGCGCCTGGGCTACCCGCTGCTGAGCGACCCGCTGCGCGGCGTGCGCATCGAGGCCGCCAGTGCCCTGGCCGGCGAGGCGCACTTCCTGAGCCCCGAGCAGCGCAAGCCCTTCGACGCCGCGCTGGCCGAGTACCGCGCGGCGCAGCGCACCAACGCCGACCGCCCCGAGTCGTGGTCGAACCTCGGCGCCGTCGCCGCGCGGATGGGCGACCGCGCGGGAGCACGCCGCGACTACGAAGCGGGGCTGCGCGTCGGCCCGTGGTTCGCGGGCCTGTGGGTCAACCTCGCCGACCTGTGCCGCGAGGAGGGCGACGAGCTCGAGTGCGAGCGCGTGCTGCGCCGCGGCCTGGAGGCGACCGCCGACAAGGGACCGCTGCACCACGCGCTGGGACTGTGCCTCGCGCGGCAGCAGCGCCTCGACGCCGCGCTGGTCGAGCTGCAGCGCGCCGCCGAGCTCGCGCCCGAGGACACGCAGCGCGCGTACGTCTACGGCATCGCGCTGTCCTCCGCCGGCCGCGCCGAGGAGGCCAGCGCCGTCCTGGGCGCCGCGCTGGAACGGCGCCCGGCCGACCGCGAGCTCCTGTATGCGCTCGCCACGCTGCAGCGCGACCTCGGCCATCGCGAGCTCGCGCGCCAGTACGCCGAGCGCCTGGTCGAGGCCACGCGCGGCGATCCGGGCGCCAAGGCGCTGCTCGACGAGCTGCGCGGCGCGAGCGCGGTCCCCGGGCCGCGCTGAGTGGCCGCTGGCACCGGGATCAGCGCACGCCCGCGGCCTTCAGGCGGCTGGCACGACCCCACCAGTCAGTATCCATCAAGCGTCGATGGATCTCGGCGGTCGGAGCCTCCTACTGGATCGGCTCGACCAGGACGATCAGGTCCGATTCACTCTCGACGTCCGGCCACGAGGACTTGGTGCGCGTGACGACCGTGCGATAGTGCGCGCCGACCACGGTGAGCGCCTACTCGGTCGCAGCATTCGGTGGTGCGGCTCCCTGACTGACCGAGGAAGCCGGGATCCTCGATGCAGGCAGCGTCGAGCATCGGCACGCGCGGCTCGGCCCCGGTCCAGCGCACGAACATCGTGAAGCTGAACTCCTCCAGGCCGTCACCGGAGCCCTGTGTGACCGCGACGTTGCTGAGCTCGAGCGCGGTGAGTGCGGCCTCGACGGAGGCCGTGGAAGTCCTGAAGGCAAACGCACCCGTGATCGCTGCACCGAGGATCGCACCGCAGAGGGTGATGGGTCTCATGGTCTAGGTTCCTGGAAGTGAATGTAGGGACGAGTGCAAGCCTCTACCGGCGAGCCGCGCTACCATCGGGCAACGTGACGGACTTGGACCGGGCGATCAGAGCGCCGGTTGGAGGTGATCGAGTGCGGGCAATACCAGTTGTGCGAGGGTGCACCCCCAAGAACCATGCAGGGCCGAATCGCATGCAGATTTCCGCGGCACTTCGGGCGCAAGCCGTCTTTCGGCACCTGCCGAGAGCTGTCGGCACAGCAGCGATAGTGCTTGCGGCGACCCAATCGACCGCTGCGCAGGACGTCCTCGTAAACGGTACTGCCGAGGCCGTCGCGGGCGGCGACGGAACTACGACGATCGCGGCGCCTCCGTGGGTAGCCTCGCCCGGGTTCACTGTCGTGCTTTATGGGACTCCTGCCGGTGGTTTCCCGGCGGCGTCTGACCCGGGGCCGGTTGATCGCGGACTCAACCTGTTTACGGGCGGCGAGAACACATCGCAGACCTCCGCTTCGCAGTTGCAGGACCTGTCGATGCTCGCCGCTCCGATCGACGCATCGAGCATCAACTGCAGGCTCTCTGCCTGGCTCGGCGGCTGGGCTGATCAAGAAGACGCTGCGAGCGTGCGAGCGGAGTTCCTGAGCGATTCCTCAGTCGTACTCGGCACGGCGGCTATCGGACCTGTCACGAGGAACGACAGGGCCAATCCACCCGGATCGACGAACTACCAAACGGGCCTCTTCTTCCGGCAGCAGGTCATGCTCGTACCTCCGCAGACGAGGTCCGTGCGCGTCACGATCGACATGGTGAGAGTGCTCCACAGCTACTGCAACGCATTCGCCGACAACGTGTCGTTCGTTCTGCTCGCGAACGGCAGCCCGTTCTGCACCGGAGACGGCTCGCTCACGGATCACACGACACCGTGTCCCTGCGCGAACAGCGGCAGCCTCGGACGAGGATGCGGACACAGTTTCGATCCAGGCGGAGCGAGGCTGTTCGCGGTGGGCAGCACGCTGACCGACGACATCGTGCTCCGCTCCGAACTCGGGCCGCCGAGTGCATTCACTCTCTTTCTTCAGCACGATGCCCCTGGGGACGCGGTGTTCCACGACGGCGTCTTGTGTGCCGGGGGGGCGATGACCCGACTCCGAGGCCGCGATGCGGTGGGTGGACAGGCTTCGTTCCCTAATTCGACCTTTGCCAATGACTCGACCCTCACGCTCTCCCAGCGCGGTGGTGTACTGCCTGGAAGCGGAGCGCGGCGCTACTATGCAGCGTTTTACCGAAACGCCTCGACGACGTTCTGTCCGCCAGCCACGGCAAATGTGACGAACGGCTGGATCATCGATTGGTGAGGCTCGTTGACGACTCCGGCATCAGTCGGGGGATCGCCCTCATTCGGGCTCGCCCGTAAGCACCCACCCGGCCCAATCACGCGTCGAGTATCGAGGGGTCCCGAGTTCATTTCGTGCGTTCCGCAGCCTCGTCTTGGCTTCCCATAGCGCCTGGTGCTTCGGTTTCCCCTCGACCCACATGCGCCGGTAGAAGTCGACCATCAGCTCGCGCGTCGCCTCGTCCGGGACTCTCCACAGGCTCGTGAGCACACTCCGTGCGCCGGCCATCTGTAGGGCCTTCTGCAGGGAGGCGATCCCCTGGCCGGCACGGTGATCGCCGACGTTGGTGTCACACGCAGAGAGCACGGCCAGTTCACAGCCAGAGAGATCCAGACCGGAGAGTTCCTCGGCCGTGACGAGTCCCGGGATCCTCCCGCAGGCATCGACGGGCAGATTCGCCCCCGCCAGCGCGAGACCACACAGGAGCATCGGGTTCATGCCTCTCAACTGCTCGGGCCCCGACATGCGCATTCCGAGGCCGCTCTGCACGTCGAGAGGCGAGTCATCGCTCCACACAGCGATCGACTCCGGCGCAAACCAACCATGCGTGGCGACGTGCAGCCAGCGCGCTTGCGGCGCGAGCTCGAACAGCCCGTCACGCGTGGCCTTCTCTCGCTCCAGAATGTGCTGGGCTGCCTGAGCTCCGGGCCCGCTCTCGAAGTAGCGTGCGATGGCGCGCACTTCGGAACTCGTTTCGGGGAGGGTGTTGAACGCACGCTCCCAAGGTCCCCCTCTTAACACTCCTGACTGCTCAGCCGTTCGGGAGGTCGCCTCGGCCGAGCGCGGCGACACGGCACCTGTCTCCGGCGGGTGACTCGCCGCAGGACTGAAATCAAAGGAAGGGTCTCCAAGAGCCAAGAGGGCTCGGTCGCTTGTCGGGGTCGTGTTGCTCCACAGGAGCTCCGAGAGGGTCGCCCGTGTTTCGATCCTCCACCGATCCCCAAGGAGTAGCTCACCCTCGAGCGCCCCTGGGCTGGAAGCGTCCTCGAGCGGTAGCGCGTCGAGTGGAAGGGCATGCAAGACGTCATCGAGCGCCACGACCACCCTGGCCCTGCCCTCGAGCGCAATCAGCAAGGGGTCGAAGATCAGGCTGCGAAGGGCCGAAGCATGCACGGCAGATTCGCGGATCATCGACGCGTCGACTCGGTCTCCCCGATTCAGGCCCGGGCCGATGGAGGCGCGCCATGCCCGGGCCGCCTCCTGAATCCGTGCAATCGGGCCCAACTCGACGCGCGTGACGTGGTCGTCCGAAGTGAGCACGAGAGCGCACAGACTGTCCATCGAGCGTCCGCGCGCCGCTCCGGGGGCAAACTCCCACCGCTTGTACCGTCGGAAGCCAACCATCGCTTCATCGTCCGAGAGCGTTGCCGCAAGCTTCGAGAGGTCGAGGTCGACGAAGGCGCCGTGTCCGGTGAGTTCCACTGCAAGGCGCGCGAGTTGACGTTCGGCTGTCTCGCGGCGCGTTCGGGCCCGGTTCATCTCCTCTGGACTCGACCGGACGTGTGCCAGTCGCGTGAGCTCCTCGCTGGCTGCGCGCACTTCCGCCCTCAGAGCCTCATGCCGAGCATCCGCGCGTGACCGGAGGGCGAGGCTCGAGGCTGCAAGCGCAGCTCCACGGGTCCACTCGGAGGCCAGGAAGGCCTGGCGCTCGAGAATGGTGCGACGTTCGAACACCCCCAGCCCCGCGGCGAAGTTCAATGCGGAGCCCACTCCAAGATTCGAGCAGCGCTCCTCCGCCTCGCGCGGGGAGGCGGATAGCACCGCCGAGCGAGAGGCCGTCGCGATTCCTTCCACGTAGGCACTCACGAGTTCTGCGTAGGTGTCCGCGTCCGCATCGTTCTCGCCCTGGCGCCGATCGAACGTACCATCGACGGAGCGGCGTGAAGCCTGCAGGCCTGCGATCGTGACGGCGAGTCCATGCCTCGCCTGCTGCAGATGCCGATCGTCATTCCTGAGTACACGCGAATACGCCCTGAGCACCCCTTCTTCGAGTGAACGGGCTGCGGCAAGATCGCCGAGGCTTTTTAGCGTCACGGCAAGAGAGAGGCGGGCCCCTTCCAGGTCTGTGTGCTCCTGCGGAAGGGTGCTCGAGTAGACGGCGAGGGCCCGCTCCTGAAGCGTCCGTGCCCCAGCATGGTCTCCAAGCGCTCCGAGCGTGATCGCAAGACCCTCCCGCGCGACCTGAACCTCACGGTGCGTGCTGGGGAGTGAGTGTGAGTACACGTCCAGCACCTTCTCCTGGAGCGCACGAGCTCGTTCGAGGTCTCCAAGCCAGCAGGCTGTTGCGGCCAGGGCCAAGCGGGCCTTCTGAAGGTCGAGATCGTCGTCATCGAGTTGGCGTGAGAACGCCTCGAGCACAATCTCCAGTTGGACGCGCGCGGCCGTAGGGTCCCCGAGGGCCTGAAGCGTAAGCGCGAGATTCAGCCGCGCCTTGTGCACATCCGGGTGGTCCGGCGGGAGTGTCCGCGTGGAGACGTCGAGTACGTCCTCCTGCAGCGCGCGAGCACCCGTGAGATCACCTGTCGACTTGAGAATCGACCCAAGGGACAACCGCGCGCCCCGCAGGATGGGGTGATCGGCGGGAAGCGATGTCGATCCGACCTCGAGCACCCTCTCGACGAGTGCGCGGGCACCAGCCAGGTCGCCCATTTGTACTAGTATCCCAGCGAGATTCGCCCTCACGGATTGGAGACTCACGTGATGATCCGGCAGTGTGCGCGAGTAAACGGCGAGCACGCTTTCGAAGAGCGGTCGGGCGCCCGCGTAGTCCCCGAGATCCGAGAGAGTCGCCGCGTGATTCCAGCGCGCCTTCTGAAGGGCGGGGTCGTCGTCGGGGACCGTGCGCGAGTAGACGTCGAGGAGCTTCTCTTCGAGTGCACGGGCTGGCTGGAGCCTGCCGAGGTCAGCCAATGCTCGGGCGAGGTTCCCTCGCGCCTCCTGGAGCTCGGGGTGGTCGTCGGGAAGCGACCGGGAGCGCAGATCGTGGACCAACTCACACGCTGGAAGCGCCGTTCGAGGATCCTGCGCGTCGAGCGCCGATCGTCCCCCAAGGTGGAGCAAGGCGACCCAGCCGTCATCTCGCGCAGCTGCGGGCGAGTTCATCAGGAGATCGATCGCCTCGCTGGCCCGCGACCGGGCGGCTGTGTAGTCGGCGGCCTCGTTCGCCGTGCGCGCCTGCTCGACGAGTTCGCGCGCGCGGGTAGAATCGCTCTGCGGGCCCGCGGGCGTCTGCTGCGTCGCCTGGGGGGGACCGCCTTGGTCGACCGGGGTAATCTCTGTCTCGGAATCATCGCTCGTCGAGAGTCTCGAGCTGTCGTCCAGACAAACTGCAGCTTCGTCCGTCGCACATGCGGCGACGAGGGAGAGAACCCCTACCAAGGCAAGGGTGTGAGAGCGCATTGGCGGGTGACTCACCGAGGATTTGATGTGCGTACCCCACTGCGGAAGTGTCGCAGCGGAGAGTGCATTCTGGCGTGGTGTTTCTACGCATTGCGATCAGCACGCGTCGTGGGGAGGTTCCAGGAACCGAACGCACAAGGGCACTGGCGTCCCACGGAAATGCCATGCACGCTGGCGGTGCGGCGGCCAATGGTAGCAGGTGACGGCTGAGTTGGCACATTCATGGCGCCAGCAGGCACCGGTCTCCGGGTGGCCTTGGGCAGGGGTGATGCTTGGAGACTGCTCCGCTCCCTGGCCCCACTGCCGATCGCCACGGCACCTCGCTGTGAGAGCGTCAGGGTCGTGTCCGGGGGAAACCCGAATTGGGACAGGTCGCCACGGCCGCAGCAGATCGCCCTGCGCTCGCGCTGTGTGCAGCCGGGGACAGGGGCAACACAAGTGTCCGTGCACATGGGTGACAGCTCCATGCCCTCCCCAGCGAGGAGCGACGGCATGCGCCGCGCTCCTCTGTCCTCAGGCTCGACTGCGGCCCACTGCATAATCCCGATTCGGAGACCACGTCACCTGGGAGAGCGCCGCGCCGACCCCGTGATAGACATCACCCCGAGGCGACTGATTGCTCAGCTCGCGAAGCGCTCGAGCAGTTCCGCCTGCGCGGTGCGCGGCTTGGCGTTGCCCGGCTTGGCGCGCTTGTACTTCCCGTCCGGGCCCAGGTGCCAGGCCTGCGTGTTGTCGGCCAGGTACGCCTCGAGCCCCTCCGCGATCACGCGCGCCTTGACGTGCTCGTCGAGCAGCGGGAACAGCACCTCGACGCGCGAGAAGAAGTTGCGCTGCATCCAGTCGGCGCTCGCCAGGAACACCAGCTTCTGGCCGCCGGCCTCGAAGTGGAAGATGCGGCTGTGCTCGAGGAAGCGGCCGATGACCGAACGGACGCGGATGTTCTCGGAGACACCCGGCACGCCCGGGCGCAGACAGCAGATGCCGCGCACCACCAGGTCGATCTGCACGCCCGCCTGCGAGGCGCGGTACAGCGACTGGATGATCTTCGGCTCGCTGAGCGCGTTCATCTTGGCCACGATGCGCGCCGGGCGGCCGGCCTTGGCGTGGCCGATCTCGTCCTCGATCAACGCCAGGAGCTGCTTCTGCAGCGTGAACGGCGATTGCCTCAAGCGCTTCAGCCGCGCCACGCGGCCCAGGCCGGTCAGCTGCATGAACAGCCGGTGCACGTCCTCGCCGATGTCCTTGTCGCAGGTCAACAGGCCGAAGTCGGTGTACGCGCGCGCCGTGCCGGTGTGGTAGTTGCCCGTGCCCAGGTGCACGTAGTGCCGCAGCCGGCCGCCCTCGCGCCGCACGATCAGCAGGAGCTTGGCGTGCGCCTTGTACCCCACCACGCCGTACACGACCTTGGCGCCCGCCTCGGACAGCTTGGTCGCCAGGTCGATGTTGGCCGCCTCGTCGAAGCGCGCGCGCAGCTCGACCACGGCCGTCACTTCCTTGCTGTTGCGCGCGGCCTGGATCAGCGCCTCGACCAGCGGCGACTCGCTGCCGGTGCGGTACAGCGTCTGCTTGATCGCCAGGACGTCGGGGTCCTGCGCCGCCAGCCGCACCAGCTCGAGCACCGGCGTGAAGGACTCGAAGGGATGGTGCAGCAGCACGTCGGCCTGGCGCAGCACCTGGAAGGGATCGGGCTCCTGCTCGAAGCGCTTGGGGTAGCGCGGCGTCGCGGCCGGATACTTCAAGTCCGGGCGGTCGACCATCTCGTGCATCGCGACCAGGCGGTGCAGGTTGACCGGTCCGTTGACGCGGTACAGGTCGTCGGCGCCCAGGTGGAACTTGTCGAGCAGGAACTGCGCGATCTCCGCGCTGCAGTCCTCGGCCACCTCCAGGCGCACGGCGTCGCCGTAGTGGCGGCTCGACAGCTCGCCCTTGATCGCCTTGAGCAGGTCGTCGACTTCCTCCTCGTCGACCCACAGGTCGGAGTTGCGCGTGACGCGGAACTGGTGGCAGGCGTGCACCTGCATGCCCGGGAAGATCTCGCCGACCTGCGCGTGCACGATCGACGACAGGAGCACGAAGTCGTACGGCCCGCCCGCAACCTCCTTGGGCAGGCGGATCAGGCGCGGCAGCGAGCGCGGCACCTGCACCACCGCGTTGCCGCTGCTGCGGCCGAAGGCGTCCGAACCCTCGAGCGCCAGGACGAAGTTGAGGCTCTTGTTCAGGATGCGCGGGAAGGGGTGCGCCGGGTCGAGCCCCATCGGCGTCAGCACCGGCAGCATCTCCTGCGTGAAGTAGCGCTTGATCCAGCGCTGCTGCGCGGTGTTCCAGGTGGCGCGCTTGAGGATGCGGATGCCCTGCTGCTCGAGCTCCTTGAGCAGCACGTCGTTGAGCAGCTTGTACTGCTCCTGCACGATCGCGTGCGCATCGCGGCTGATGCGCGCCAGCACGTCCTGCGCCGCCAGCCCGTCCGGTCCGACCTGCGCGACCTTGAACGCCACCTGCTGCTTGAGGCCGCCGACGCGGATCTCGAAGAACTCGTCGAGGTTGGTGCTCGAGATCGACAGGAAGCGCAGGCGCTCGAGCAGCGGCGTGCCCGGGTCCTTGGCCTGCTCGAGCACGCGCTGGTTGAACTCCAGCGTCGAGAGCTCGCGGTTCAAGTACAGCGCCGGGTCGCGCAGGTCGGGCGCGGGCGCGGCGTCGGGCTGCTCGGACTCGGGTCGGCCTTGGGGAACCAGCATGAAGGGGTGTGTCCCCTCCATCGTTTCCGGAGGCGTGCTCCTGGCCTCATTTCCGGGGTGGTCCATGACTTTCCTGGAACGCGGACCGGGCGGACCGGCGAGCGCGGGGCGGTGCATGTTGGCAGAGCCCCCCGGGCAGCTGCCAGGGCGCAGGGTCCCACCGGCCGGGACAGCCTCCCAGCGGGCCCGGATTGACGCGGACTTCACGTCCGGAGCGCGCGGACGGCCCCGTTCCAGGGCCCGGGCTACAGTGAAGGGAGCACCTCGCTCGGCAGCATGCACCCCCCCGCCCACTGGATCGCGCGCCTGCGGGCGAGCCTCGCCGCGGCACGCCTGGGCATCGACGCCGAGGCCGTGCACGACGTGCGCGTCGCCGCGGCGCGCCTGCGCGTGGGCCTGGAGCTCGCCGGTCGAGACGCGCTGCGCGCAGACCTGCGCTGGCTGCGGCGCGCGTGCGGACGCGCGCGCGACCTCGACGTTGCGGCGGAGCTCACGGCGGAGCGCGTCGACGCCGCGGAGTTCGCGGGCTGGTTGGCGCACGAGCGCGCGCTGGAACAGGCGCCGCTCGCGAGCCGGCTGCAAGGGGAGCGCGTCGCGGGCCTGCTCGAGGCGCTGGAGCTCGCGGGCGCGCGCGAGCTGCGCGCCGAGTCGCCCGCGGTGCCGGCCCGCAGCGCGCCCGCTCTCGCGCGCCACCTGCGCCGCGCCGTGCGCGCCGGAGCGCGCTTCGAACTCGAGCCGCAGTGCGTCGAGCGCGCGCACGAGCTGCGGCGCCGCCTGCGCAAGCTGCGCCACGCGCGCGAGTGGCTGGGGCTCGACGCGCAGCCGATCGAACGCGCGACGCAGGCCCTGGGAGCGTGCAACGACCGCTCGACGGCGCGCGCGCTGCTGCGCGAGTCGCCGCTCGCGCCGCGGCTGGCGGCGCTCGAGGCGCGGCTGACGCAGGAACTGGAGCTGGCGCGGCGCGGGGCGCTCGCCGCCTGGAGCGCGCTGCAGCAGGAGGGCGCATGGACCTCTACCTGATCCGCCACGCCCCGGCCGAGGAGCGCGCACCCGGCGGCGACGACCGGCTGCGCGCGCTGACGCGCCCGGGGCGTGCCCGGGCGCGCGAGGCCGCGCGCGGGCTGCGGCGCGTCGCGGGCCGGATCGAGCTGGTGCGCCACAGCCCCTGGACGCGCGCGCTGGAGAGCGCGGAGATCGTCGCGCGGCGCTTCGACTGCGGACTCGAGGTCCACGCCGCGCTGGCGCGCGCGCCCGACGAGGCGCTGCTCGCGGCCCTCGACGGCGAGCGCCTGGCGCTGGTCGGCCACGAGCCCTGGCTGGGCGAGCTGGCGCTGTGGCTGTCGCTCGGCTGGCGCGTGCGCGCCGGCCTCGAACGGCCCGCGGCGCTGGCGCTGACCAAGTGCGGCGTCGCGCACCTGCGCGGCGACCCCGAACCCGGCGCCATGCGCCTCGTCGCGCTCTACACCGGCCGCGACCTCGCGCGCCTCGGCCGGCGCTGATCCGGTACGGTGCCAGGCACTTCTTCACCCTGTCGGGCCGCTGAGTACGGTGCCAGGACACTTCTTGACCTGATCCGCCCGCGGTGCCGCAGCGCCGCGGGCGGATCAGGTCAAGAAGTGTCCTGGCACCGTACTCAGCGGC
>Ga0315910_10000337_pt1 | contig 48646 bp, 41 predicted proteins | sample EdamamesoilMG_FD_204470 | JGI IMG/M metagenome (GOLD analysis project Ga0315910, IMG submission 204470) | Garden soil microbial communities collected in Santa Monica, California, United States - Edamame soil | ecosystem: Environmental > Terrestrial > Soil > Garden | place: USA: California... | reverse complement strand
GACCTAAAACCGACTCGAGCTCTCGCGCGACGAGCAGCTGCGCATCCTGACGAAGCTCACCGACGCCACCATCTTCGAGGAGTTCATCCAGAAGAAGTTCGTCGGCGCGAAGAGCTTCTCGCTCGAGGGTTCGGAGAGCCTGATCCCGCTGCTCGCGTTCCTGTTCGACCGCGCGGGTGACCCGCACGAGGTGGACGAGATCGTGCTCGGCATGGCCCATCGCGGTCGCCTCAACGTGCTCGCCAACATCATGGGCAAGAACCCGCGCGACATCTTCCGCGAGTTCGAGGACGCCGACCCGGAGCTCTACTTCGGCAGCGGCGACGTGAAGTACCACCTCGGCCATAGCTCCGAGTTCACGACCGCGAGCGGGCGCAAGATCCACCTCTCCCTGTGCTTCAACCCGAGCCACCTCGAGTTCGTGAACGCGGTCGTGCTCGGCCGGACGCGCGGCAAGCAAGACCGTGTCGGGGACGTGGCGCGCAGCAAGAAGGTCGGCGTCATCATCCACGGCGACGCGGCCTTCGCCGGCGAAGGCATCATCCAGGAAACGCTGAACCTGAGCCAGCTCGACGCCTACACGACCGGCGGGACGATCCACGTCGTGGTCAACAATCAGATCGGCTTCACCACGCCGCCCTCGCAGGGCCGGTCGACGACGTACGCGACCGACGTGGCGAAGATGCTGCAGATCCCGATCTTCCACGTGAACGGCGAGGATCCGGAGGCGGTTGCTCAGGTCGTGCGGCTGGCGATGGATTTTCGCGACACCTTCCTGCGCGACGTCGTGATCGACATGTACGGCTACCGCCGCTACGGCCACAACGAGACCGACGAGCCGGCGTTCACCCAGCCGCTGCTCTATCGCGCCATCGCCGAGCGGAAGAGCGTGCGCGACGGCTACCTCGAGCACCTGCTCGAGCTCGGCGGCCTCACGCGCGAGGAAGCCGACCTCATCGCGGTCGAACGGCGCGAGCACCTCGAGCACGAGCTCGGCGCCGCGCGGCGGCGGGACTTCGTTAGGGTGCAGGATTGGCTCGGCGGCTACTGGAAGGGCTATCGGGGCGGGCCAGAAGCGGACATCCCCGAGGTCGAAACCCAGCTGCCCCGCGCGCGGCTCTCGGCGCTGCTCTCCCAGCAGACGACGATGCCGGACGGGTTTCGTCCCCACAAGATGATCGAGCGCCTGCTCGGCTCTCGGCGGGCGATGGCGGCGGGCGAAAAGCCGCTCGACTGGGGCGCCGCGGAAGCGCTCGCGTTCGCGTCGCTCGTCACCGACGGCGTCCGCGTGCGGCTCACCGGGCAAGACGCCGCGCGCGGCACGTTCAGCCACCGTCACGCGGTGATTCACGACGTCGAGAACGGCAACACGCACATCCCGCTCTGTCACCTCGAGCCCGGGCAGGCGCCGATCGAGATCTACAACTCGCCGCTCAGCGAGGCCGCCGTGCTCGGCTTCGAGTACGGCTACAGCCTCGATTGGCCCGACGCGCTGGTGCTCTGGGAAGCGCAGTTCGGCGATTTCGCGAACGCGGCGCAGGTCATCATCGATCAGTTTTTGGTCAGCGCCGAGGACAAGTGGAAGCGGCTTTCGGGCCTGGTGATGCTCCTGCCGCACGGGTTCGAGGGCCAGGGCCCGGAGCACTCGAGCGCTCGCCTCGAGCGCTTCATGGCGCTTTCCGCCGAAGAAAACATTCAGGTCGCCCAGCCGACGACGCCGGCACAGATCTTCCACCTGCTCCGGCGGCAGGCGCTCCGGCCGTGGCGCAAGCCCCTGGTCGTGTTCACGCCGAAGAGCCTGCTCCGCCACCCGCAGGCGACGAGCACGCTCGCCGAGCTCGCGGAGGGTCGCTTCCAGCGCGTGATCCCCGACGCCATGAAGAGCGGGAAGAAGACCGCGCGCGTCCTGCTCTGCACCGGCAAGGTCTTCTACGACCTCGACAAGCGCCGGAGCGACCTAGGTCGCAACGACATCGAGATCGTGCGCGTCGAGCAGCTCTACCCGCTCCCCGACGTGTACCTCCACGCGGCGATCGACCACCTCGAGGACGGCACCCAGGTGTTTTGGGTCCAGGAGGAGCCGGAGAACATGGGGGCCTGGCGCACGTACAAGGCGCGTTTCGGCAGCATGCTGTTCGGTCGGTTCCCCTTCACCGGCGTGTGCCGCGCCGAGTCGGCGAGCCCCGCGACCGGCTCGGCGAGCTGTCACAAGCTCGAGCAGCAACAGCTGCTCGAGCGGGCGTTCGGCGGTCTCGCGTGACGCTCGGCGGCTCGCCCTTCGCGTCCGATTGCACTTTTTCCGCTTCGGCAGTACCCCTTCGGCGGCGACCATGATCGAGCTCAAGGTTCCGGCCGTCGGTGAATCCGTCAGCGAAGTGCAGATCGGCGAGTGGCTGAAGCGCGAAGGTGACCGCGTGGAGCGCGACGAGACGATCGTGAAGATCGAGACCGACAAGGTGACGGTCGATCTGCCGGCGCCGAGCGCGGGGACGCTGTCGCGCATCGTGGCCAAGCAGGGGCAGATGGCGCTGGTCGGCGACGTGATCGGTATCGTGGACGAGGCAGCGGGCGCTGCCGAGCGGCCGTCGTCACCGCCGGCGCCGCCGTCCGCCCGCGTCGCCTCACCCCCGAGCTCCGAGCCGCCGAACGCCGACGGTCCGAAGTCGGCGCGCGACTCGATCCCGCCGCAGGGGTTTGCGCGCGTGATGCCGTCGGCTCGTCGTGCCCTGAAGGAGCGCGGTATCCGCCAGGAGGATATCGAAGGGTCGGGGCCCGGTGGGCGCGTGCTGAAGGAAGACGTGCTGCGCGCCGAAGCCCCAGTCGCCGAAGCCCCGGCGTCCGAGCGCTCTCGCTCGGTGCCCGATGCGGGGGCGAACGAAGAGGTCGTCGCGATGTCTCCGTTCCGGCGGCGCATCGCCGAGCGCTTGGTCGGGGCGCAGCAGACGGCCGCCCTGCTCACCACGTTCAACGAGATCGACATGTCCGCGGTGAGCGCGCTCCGGAAGGAGCACCAGGACGCGTTCGTCGCGCGCTACGGCACGAAGCTCGGCTTCATGTCGTTCTTCGTCAAGGCCGTGATCGACGGGCTGAAGCTGATCCCGGCCGTGAACGCCGAGATCCGCGGCACCAACGTCGTCTACAAGAATCACTACGACATCGGCGTCGCCGTCGGCGGCGGCAAGGGGCTCGCCGTACCCATCATCAAGAGCGCCGACCGCCTGAGCTTCTCCGAGATCGAGCTCAAGATTCAGGACTTCGGTAAGCGCGCCAAGGAGAACCGGCTGTCCCTCGACGAGCTCGCCGGCGGCACGTTCACCATCTCGAACGGCGGCGTTTACGGCTCCCTGCTCTCGACGCCGATCGTGAACCCGCCCCAGAGCGGCATCCTCGGGCTCCACGCGATCCAGGATCGCCCGGTTGCCCTGAACGGCGCGGTCGTGATCCGGCCGATGATGTACGTCGCCCTCACCTACGACCACCGTATCGTCGACGGCCGAGAGGCCGTGACGTTCTTGAAGCGCATCAAGGAATGCCTCGAGCAGCCCGCCCGGATGCTGGTCGAAGTCTAAGGGAACGCTAAAGTCCGCCGACTTTTTGGCCGTTCTCGCGCGCTTTAGGTAACAGCGAAACCGTGTCCTCCGAACCCGCTTCCGGTTTGCTCGTCATCGTCGAGCTCGGTGCCGCCTGGCCGGGCTGGCTCGTCGAGGGCAGCGCCCACACCGCGCGCCGCGTGCTCTCGGAGCTCGAGGGCGAGGGGCCTTCCGCCTTTGCAGCCCGAGTCGTCGCCGCCGCCGCCGGGCTGATGCCGAGGGGAGTGCGCCTGGATCTTGCGGTGCTCGCCGTCAACGAGCGCGCCGACGAAACCCAGATGCGCGCCCGGCGCGAGCTCGTTCGCGCCCTGCTCTATTCCAAGAACCGGCGGGGTGCTCGGCTTTCGGTCACGGCCACCGCGACGCCGGGCGAGCGCCTGCACCTCGCGCTCTTCGGGCTCGAGAACGAGCTCGAGGCGTTCAAGGGGTCGCGCGATCGCGTCTCGGTCTACTTCGGCGAGCGCATGGCCGAGCCCGTGTCGTCGCCGCTACCCGAAGTCGCCGACGCCGCCGTCGCGTGAGGCGAGGGCCTCAGGCCCGTCGTCGCCGTACGAAGAGCGCGAGCAGCGACGCGACGAACGCGCTGAGGTAGCCGGCCGAGCCGGACCCGCCGCCGGCCACCTTGCACGAGCAGCCGCCGGGATCGCGCACGTAGAGGGTGCCGTCCGCGCCCGAGCTTCCGCCCGAGGCCGCGGACCCGCCCGCGCCTCCGCCTCCGCTGCCGCCACGGCCACCGCGCCCGCTGCTGCCGCCACCGGTTTCGCCGGCGCCGCCAGCATCCGTGCTTTCGCCTGCTCCGCCCGTTGGGTCGTCTCCGCCTTCGCCGCCCTGCGCACCACCACCCGTGCCGCCGCTGCCCCCGGAGCCGGTCGGGGTGCCGCCCTGGCACTCGCCGTCGGCGCAGAGCCCGGTGTTCTCGCAGGCGGTGCCGTCCTGCAGGCGCGGATCGGTGCATTCGCCCGTTCCCGGATCGCAGCTGCCGATGCCGTGACACTCGTCGAGCGCGGTGCATTCCTTGACCGTGCCGGCGCAGCTGCCGTCGCTCGTGCAGTGGTCGCTCTCGGTGCAGGGGTTCGCGTCGTCACACGTTGTGGAGGTCGAGCGGGGCTCGTGCTTGCAGCCGGTGACGGGATCGACGTTCGGTCCGTCCATTTCGTCACAGCTATCCGTGGTGCACGGGTTGTCGTCGTTGCAATTTCGGGCTTCGCCCGTGCAGGCGCCGTCCTGGCACGCCTTGTTGAACACGCAGCGGAGATCGTTGGCGCAGGGCGTGCCGTTCATCTCAGGCGTGTGGGGGCACGTCGTGCCCATGCAGGGCGGGGTGTCGGAGGTGCAGGGGTTGCCGTCCGCGCAGTCGATGGACGTCATGTCGAGGCAGGTGAACGGCGTCCCCATGTCGCCGTCGCCGTCGTGGTCGTTACACTCCTCGTTCATCGTGCACGACGCCCCGTCGTCGCACCTGGTGCCGGGCATCACGTTCGTGTGCGTGATGCCGCCCATGGGGTCACAGCTGTCGGTGGTGCAGTCGTTGCCGTCGTCGGTCGGCACGGCCGTGCCCGCGCAGGTTCCGTTCGCGCAGGTGTCGTCCTCGGTGCAGGGGTTGCCGTCGTCGCAGCCGCCGCCGGTCGTCGGCTGGCAGCTGCCGCCCGTGCAGGTGCCGCATTGGCCGCAGTCCGTACAAGCCGCGCCGCCGAGCCCGCAATGCTCGCTCGTGCTCGAGAGGCAGGCGCCGGTGCTGTCGATGCAGCTCGAGCAGCAGGTCGCGGAGAGGGCGCAGCGCCCCCCGGTGCACGCCGCACCCGGGTCCTTGTCCACGCAGTTGCCGGTATCGCAGACCTTGCAGGTCCCGCAGTCGTTGCCCGTCGTATCTCGGCAGGCCCCGCCCGAGCACGATTGGCACTCGCTGCAGCCGTCGCAGGCGAGGCCGCGCTGTCCGCAGTAGCCGATCTCGCTGCCCGGCTGGCAGGTCTTCTGTCCCAGGATCTTACCGGCGACGCAGCCGGTGCAGCACATGAAGTAGGTCTCGCGAGTGCTGAGCGTGACGGTCATGCAGGTGCCGTCTGCGGAACCGGCGCTCGTGCAGCGATCGCCCTCCGTCACGCCGTCCGCGGGCTTGAACACGCACTCGTCCCTCAAGACGGCGCACGTCCACGTGCCGCAGGTGCCGGCGTCGGTCGGGCAATCGCAGGCGAGGCCGAGGCGCTCCTGACCGGCGATCTCGGCGGGCGTTTCGCTCGCACAGTTCGCGAGCAGAGCGGCCGCGCCCGATGCGAGCGCGAGGACAGTGAACGACCTGGCGAGGCTCTTGATGGTGGCCGAGGCGCTGAAAATGCTCATGGCTTTCGTCTCCTCGCCCCGCTCAGAATCTGCCCCGGACGCCGGCGGAGCCGAGCCCGACCCACGGCTCGATGCTCGCCTGCTTCTCGTCGTCCCCGCCCGCGCTGAGCACGAACAGCGTCACCCCCGCCGCGATGCCGACGCCGCCGATCGCAAAGCCGACGATGCCGAGCGTCTGCATGCTGTCGGCGTCGCGGTCGAGCTCTTCGACCTCGGCCGAAAGGGGATTGCCGTTGGTGCAGCCCGTTGCGCCGCCGCAGGTCGCGAATTTCTCGTCCGCATCCTTACGTTTGCTGGTCGACTGCAGGGTGAACACCGTGCCGCCGACCACACCGAGCGCCCCCACGCCGAACGCGATGTACGACCCGATGCGCAGGCCGCTGCCGCCGGACGACGCGTCCCCGCGATCGCTCTCAGGCGAGCTTTTCACGCTGTCCGCCGGTGCCGGCGTGGCACCGGCAGGTGGTGGAGCGGCCGCGCCCGCCGCGGCGACCGGTGCGATCAGCGGTGCGGCACCCGGCGCCGCCTCGAGCTTCAGCACGACGGCCTTCTTCTCGCCCTCGATCAGTGTCACCGGCTCCGACGGCGCGCGAAGCCCCGTCGCCCCCGCTTCGATCCGGTAGGTTCCAGGATCGATCGGCTGCGCGACGCCGATGAGCACGCTCGGGAGCGGTGCACCGTTGACGATCACCGCGAGATCCGACGCCGTTTCGGCGCCTTCCACGCGAACCGTCAGGCTCGCGATGCGCGGTTCGATCCCCTGGACCTCGGTCGTCGCCGCAGCCTGCGCGTCCTTGAACGCCTTGGGCGCGGTGCTCGGCAGCGTCTCCTTGATGATCTTGAGGTAGGCCTCGCGCGCTCGCACGAGCTGCCCGAGTCGCTCGTGAGCGCGTGCCTGAAAGAGCAGGTGAGGCGGCGCGTGCACGAGCGTCTCGGCGCGTGCGAACAGGTCGACCGCCTCCTTGAAGCGGCCTTCGCTGAAGGCCGTGGCGCCCTCGGTCGCGAGCGACCGCGCCGCTGCCCGCTGCTCGTCCGTCTGCGCCCGGGCGGGCGACGGATCCAACACCAAGAAAGCCGCCGAGAGTGCGACCGGCAAGAGCCGGCGCACGGCTAAGAACCTCATGACGCGCGATTCTAACATTCGTCGAAGTCGGGAGTGGGGGTGCAGTGAAAGCGGAAAAGTTCCTGCGCTCTGGCCATTGCTCTCGGCTTAAGGGAGTACCCTCGTCGTATGTCCCTCGAGACGGGCGAGATCCTCGACGGCAAGTACCGCATCGTCCGCATCATCGGCGAAGGCGGGATGGGCGCCGTGTACGAGGGAGAGAACACGGCCATCCGCCGGCGCGTCGCGATCAAGGTCCTTCACGCCGGCCTGACCGCGAACCAAGAGGTGGCGCAGCGCTTCGAGCGCGAAGCTCAGGCGGCCGGGCGCATCGGCAACGACCACATCCTCGAGGTGATCGATCTCGGCGTGCTCGCCAACGGGGATCGCTTCATCGTGATGGAGTACCTCGACGGCGAACCGCTCGGCGCGCGCATCGTCCAGAACAAGCGGCTCACGCCGGCCCAGCTCGCCCCTTTGATCCGCCAAACGCTGGTCGGCCTGGGCGCCGCCCACCGCGCCGGCATCGTCCATCGCGATCTCAAGCCCGACAACATCTTCGTCATGAAGTCGAAGGCGGGGCAGAAGGACTTCGTCAAGATCATCGACTTCGGGATCTCGAAGTTCCAGCCGCTCGGGGCCGACGGCATGAAGATGACGCGCACCGGTGCGGTGATGGGGACGCCCTATTACATGTCCCCGGAGCAGGCGAGCGGCAGCGGCGAAGCCGATCAGCGGAGCGACCTCTATTCGGTGGGGGTCATCATGTTCGAGGCGGTGACCGGTCAGGTCCCCTTCGACGGCACCACGTTCAACCAGTTGATGTTCAAGATCGTGCTCGCTGACGTGCCGCGGCCCGAGGCGATCGTCCCCGGTCTCGACCCGGCGTTCGCGAGCATCGTCTCGAAGGCGATGGCGCGTGACGTTTCGCAACGCTTTCAGTCGGCCGAGGACTTTGGCGCCGCCATCGACGCCTGGCTCAAGAGCGGCGCCGCCGTCAGCATCCCGCCGACGGCGGACCCGGCGGCCACGGCGCTGCTCCCGCCCGGGGTCGGCGCGAAAGCCGCGGCGCCCGTGCCGACTCCCGCCACCGGCGGGGCCTGGGCGACGAAAACCGACGTGATCCCCATGAAAAAAGGCCCGGGCGCGGGCCTCGTGATCGGCCTGATCCTCGGGGTATGCCTGGCCGGCGCCGGTGCTGCCTACGCCCTGCTCGGTGGGGGCGCGAAGCCTTCGCCCGAGCCCCCCGCGACCGTCGCCGAGGCGCCGACCGCCCCGCCCACGGTCGCTGCCCCGAGCGTCGCACCCGAGCCCGCGAAACCGGAAGCGCCGGCACCGGTCGTATCGGCAGCCGAGGTGTCGCCCATCCCGTCCGCGAGTGTTGCACCTTCGCCAGGCGCTCCCTTGCCGAAGGTCAAGGCTCGGCCGGTGTCGCGCCCTGCCACGCCTCCCGCCAAACCCTCACAAAAGCCCGGCAGTACGCCGGACTTCGGATACTAGACGCATAATACTAGTCGACGGGAGCGGCTCGCCGACGTATCGAGCGAGGGCGGAACATCACGTGCGCGAGGTAACTCGGACGCACCCGGCGCATGCACCCGGCGCAAGGCATGCAAGAAACTTTGCGCTCTTGTCACCCATGCGTCGTGGCAGCAGGCACGCGGTGAGACAAAACGCGAGCCGTGCCACGGCGTAACTCGTCCTCTCGAGAAAAAGCGATGTGCGTTGGTGTAAGCCCGCACGAAAGAAAAGATGCGCCCTTGACGAATGTCGATCGCGAGGGAATTATTGGGTCCGTCCCGGTCAGCAATCGACGACTTTCCGGGAAGCTTCGGCGAGCTTTGGGGGTTGGTCCCATGCAGATGGGATCCTTCGGATACGACAGAGAGCTCCGGCACCGTGCCGGGCTGAGGGATTGGATGGACAAAGACCAGGACACTCGTACGTCTATCGTCGTCATCGAAGCCGGTGCCGGTTGGCCCAGTTGGATCACCGACTACCAGCGGCGTGCGCCCAATGCTTCGGTCGTGGCACAGACGGCGAGCGAGCCTTCCGCCGAGTTCGGCGCGCGCGCGCTCCATCGGCTGGAGGAGATCCAGCGTGGCCCGGGCCGTTTCGGCGTCGGGATCCTGCTCTGCGCGGACGGTGCGAGCGAGGAGCTTCGCGCGACGCGTCGCGGTGTAGCGCACGCGATCGTGGCGGCGCTTCACGGCTCGGGCGATCTCGTGCTCGCCGCCGTCGAAGGTACCGACGCGTTTCAGCAGGAGCTCTTCGTGCTCGCCGGTGAGCTCTGCGAGGACGAGTCCGTGCCGCGCGTCAACGTGCGCGTGCGCTTCGGCACCAGCACCGGCCAGAGTGGGACGATGCCGTCCGTGCTTCCTCCCGGTGCGGACGCCCCCGATGCCGAGGAAGAGCGCGTCAGCTGGACCGGCAGCGGCTAGGGCAGTAACGAGCGCCGAAACAAGGGGCTCAGCCCGGTAGATCGAGCTCGTGGCTCGTCGGGGCACCGCCGAGTGCGCGGACGAATGCGATGCACAGGCAGGCGAGCCCCCAGCCGAGGCCTACCACCACGCCGCCGTCGACGATGCCGCGCCACGGGTAGGGGAGCTGGCGCACGAGCACGACGGCGAGCGTGACCAGCCCCACCACCAGCCACGACACGACGAGGCGCCGCGGCCGCGCGTGGAACAGCGCCATCGAGAACGCCGGCGCGAGAGCGGCGTGGAGTGGATGCGGCGCACGCGTCAGGTACACGGCACGGCCGACGACGCGTGGCACGAACGCGCGTTGAAAGCCGCGGTACCCCTCGGAATAGATACTCACCACCACCCACGCGCCGTACGTCGCGATCTCGACCGGGCCGAGCCCCCCGCGAAAGAACGGCTCGAGGGCGATCGGTGTCAGGCGGACGATCGCCTGGAGGAGCAGCAAGGCGACGCCGCCGACGCCCCAGACGAGGATCACGATCGAGAGAGGTCCGGGCGCGCGCGACGGTGAAGGGGGAGCGCTCGGCATCAGAGGAGTGAACCCCATAGCGCGGGTTGCTTTCGCACGGGGTTTCTTCGCTGCCGGCGAGCCTACCCTTGGTGGCGACGTCTTGACACGTCGCGTCACGCGGCCTACGAACTGAAGGGTCCGAGCGAGACCGATCGCCACGAACCATGGGCAAAGGCAACCAGGACCGGGTCGCGATCGTCGCCGGGGTTCGGACGCCGTTCGCCAAGCAGAGCACCGCCTACGCGAAGCTGTCGGCGCTCGACCTCGGGCGCCTCTGCGTGGCGGAGCTGCTCCAGCGCGCACCGATCAAGCCGTCGGACGTGAACCAGCTCGTGTACGGCCAGGTGATCCCGTCGCTCGCGGTGCCGAACATCGCGCGCGAGATCGTGCTCGGGGTGGATCTCCCGCGCAGCGTGGAGGCGTACAGCGTCGCCCGCGCGTGTGCGACGAGCTACCAGTCGACCGTCAACGTCGCCGAATCGATCCTGGCCGGCGTCATCGACTGCGGCATTGCGGGCGGTGCCGACAGCGCGAGCGATATCCCGATGGCCGCCAGCAAGCCGCTCGCCGACGCGCTGCTCTCGGCCAGCCGGCAAAAATCCTTGGGCGGCAAGCTCGGCGCCCTGCGTGGGCTCGGCCCGCGCGACCTCGTGCCGGTGCCGCCGGCGCTGAAGGAGCCGTCGACCGGACTCACGATGGGCGAGAGCGCCGAGAAGATGGCCAAGGAAAACGGCATCTCCCGGCGCGCGCAGGACGAGTTCGCGCACCGGAGCCACACGCGGGCGGCGCAGGCCTGGGCCGACGGGCGCCTTGGCAAGGACGTGATGACCACGTACCCGCCGCCCAAGCTCGAGCCGTTCAACGAGGACAACCTGGTCCGCAAGGACTCGGAGCTCGAAGGCTACGGCAAGCTGAAGCCCGTTTTCGACCGCCGGTACGGCACCATCACCGCCGGCAACAGCTCGCCGCTGACGGACGGCGCGAGCGCGCTGCTCGTCATGCGCGAGAGCAAGGCGAAGAGCCTCGGCCTCGTCCCGCTCGGCTACGTGAAAAGCTGGGCGTTCGCCGCCGTGGATCCGTCCGAGCAGCTGCTCCAGGGCCCCGCGTACGCCGCTCCGATCGCGCTCGACCGCGCCGAGCTCAAGTTGAAGAACATGGACCTGGTCGACATGCACGAGGCTTTTGCGGCGCAGGTGTTGAGCAACATCCAGGCCTTCGAGAGCGATGAGTTTTCGCAGAAGAAGCTCGGGCGCGACAAGAAGCTCGGCACGATCGACTGGGAGCGGTTGAACGTGATGGGCGGTTCGATCGCGGTCGGGCACCCCTTCGCCGCCACCGGTGCGCGCCAGATCCTGCAGACGTTGCGCGAGCTCAAGCGGCTGGGCGGTGAGTTCGCGCTCTGCACGGCGTGCGCTGCCGGCGGGCTCGGCGCCGCCATGGTGCTGGAGTCGGCATGAGCGACGACACCGTTGCCGGCGCGGCCCTGCGCCTCGAACGCCGGCCAGACGGCGTCGGCGTCATCGTCATCGACGTGCCGGGCGAGAGCGTCAACACCCTGCGCGGCAATTTTGCCGAGGAGCTCGCCACGCTGCTCGACACCATCGATCGTTCGGCGGACCTTCGAGCGATCGTCGTCACCTCGGGCAAGGCGGACGGCTTCGTCGCCGGGGCGGACATCAAAGCGCTGCTCGCCGCCCGGCGCGCCGAGGACGCGGCGGACCTCTCGCGTCGAGGTCAGCGCGTGCTCGATCGGCTGGCGGCTCTCGAGAAACCCGTGGTCGCGGCCATCCACGGCGCGTGCCTGGGCGGCGGGCTCGAGCTCGCGCTCGCGTGCCATGGTCGCGTCGCCTCGACGGACGAGAAGACGAAGCTCGGCTTGCCGGAGGTCCAGCTCGGGCTGCTTCCGGCGCTCGGCGGCACCCAGCGGTTGCCGCGCCTGGTCGGCACCGACGTGGCCCTCGATCTGTTGCTCACCGGCAAGCAGCTCGACGCGCGGCGTGCCCAGCGTATGGGCCTCGTCGACGAGGTCGTGCCGCGGGCCATCCTGCTCGAGGTGGCGTCGCGCGCGGCGCTCGGGCGCGTCGGCAAGGCGCCGGAGAAGAAGCGCTTCGATCGCCGGCGGCTGACCGAAGCGGTGCTCGTGAAAAATCCGCTCGGTCGCCAGGTGTTCTTCGGCCAGGCGCGGAAACGCACGCTGGCGAAGACGCACGGCAACTACCCGGCCGCCGAGCGCATCCTCGAGGTCGTGCGGCACGGCTTGTCGAAGGGCATCCAGGCCGGCCTCGGTGCCGAGGCGATCGCGTTCGGAGAGCTCGCCGTGAGCGGTGAAGCCCGCGAGCTGATGAGCATCTTCTTCGCGCAGAACGAGCTGAAGAAGGACCGCGGGGTCGTCGAGGCGAACATCGAGGCGATCAAGCTCCGGCGCGTCGGCGTGCTCGGAGCGGGCTTGATGGGCGCCGGGGTCGCCTTCGTGACGGCGGTGAACGCCAAGTTGCCGGTGAGGCTCAAGGATCGTGACGAGCGTTCGGTGGGGAAGGGTGTGGCGCACGTGCGGGAGCTGATCGTCGAGCGCGCCAAAACCCGGCGCCTGTCGACGTTCGAGCGCGATCGCGAGCTCTTGCGCGTGACGGCGACCACCGGCTACGAGGGCTTCGAGGCCGTCGACGTCGTGATCGAGGCCGTTTTCGAGGACCTCGCGATCAAGCAGCAGGTGCTGCGCGAAGTGGAGGCGCAAGGGGGCAAGAACCTGATCTTTGCCTCCAACACGTCGTCGCTCCCGATCACGAAGATCGCGGAAGCGGCCAAGGCGCCCGAGCGCGTGATCGGGATGCACTATTTTTCACCCGTCAACAAGATGCCGCTGCTCGAGGTGATCACGACGCCGAAGACCGCGGGCTGGGTCGTCGCGACGGCCGTCGAGCTCGGCAAGCGTCAGGGGAAGACCGTGATCGTCGTCGGTGACGGCGCCGGCTTCTACACGACGCGCGTGCTCGGCCCGTACCTGAACGAAGCCTCGTACCTGCTCGCGGAGGGCGTGCCGGTGGAGGCGATCGATGCGGCGCTCGTGCGCTGGGGTTTCCCGGTCGGCCCCGTCACGCTGCTCGACGAGGTCGGCATCGACGTGGGGCTCAAGGTCGGAAAAATCCTGCACGAAGCGTTCGGGACGCGGATGACCCCACCGCCCGCGGTCGAGCGCCTGATCGAGGACCAGCGCCTCGGCAAGAAGAACGGCCGCGGGTTCTACGACTACGCGTCGAAAAAGAAGGGGCAGCGCGAGGTCGACAAGAGTGTTTACGGCGTGCTCGGCGTGGAGCCGGTGCTCGATCTGCCGTCCGGAGAAATCGCCGAACGCTGTGCGCTCCAGATGGTGAACGAAGCGGCGTATTGCCTCGGTGAGGGCATTTTGCGGAGCGCGCGTGACGGCGACATCGGCGCCGTGTTCGGGCTCGGCTTCCCGCCCTTTCGCGGGGGCCCGTTCCGTTACGTCGACGCGCTCGGCGCGAAAGACGTCGTGCGGCGGCTCTCGGCGCTCGAACAGGCGAAGGGCGAACGGTTCCGCCCGGCGCCGATCTTGGTCGAGTACGCCGAGCGAGGCCGCACTTTCCATACATTGTCCCCTGGCTGATCAGGCCCATTTCCTGCACCGAGCGCGAGGGAAGCCCTTCCCGGTTCGATCGCGTATCATTTCGGGGTGGGTTCAGAACCCGCCCCCCCTTTCTCCACTCTTCGTAAGGAGTCCCGATGAAAAAGCTCGCCCTTGCCTGCGTCCTTGCTGCTTCTCCCGTCCTCTTCGCCGCTCGTCCCGCGTACGCGGGCATCGAAGCGTGCGGCAACATCCACGTGGAAGCCGAGGCCAGGTGCGAGGCCAACGTCTCGGGCGGCTGCGAGACGCAGTGCACCCCGCTCAACATGCAGGCCTCCTGTGCCGGCCGGCTCGAAGCCGAGTGCCGGGGCATGTGCAGCGGGACCGCCACGGCGACCTGCACCGGGAGCTGCGACATCGCCAAGTGCGAGGCTGACTGCGAGGTCGATCCTCCGGCCTACACCTGCGCCGGAAATTGCAACGCCGAGGGTGAGGCCCATTGCGCCGGCGCCTGCGAGGGCTCGAACAACCAGGGTGAGTGCCGCGCTTCGTGCGAAGCGAACTTTTCCGCACAGTGCGACATCAGCTGCGAAGGCCACGAAGGCAGCGCCAACTGCGAGGCGAAGTGCGAGGCGATCTGCGAGGGCGAGTGCACCGGCGAAGCCAAGCTCGACTGCCAGGTTGACTGCACGTCCTCGGGTTACGTCGATTGCAAGGCCGAGATGAGTGGCGGCTGCGAGACGCGCTGCATGGAGCCGGAAGGCGCGATCTTCTGCGACGGCCAGTACGTGGACCACGACGGCGCGGCCCAGGAATGCCTGGACGCGATCGCGGCCGCGATCGAGTTCGAGTCACGCGGCAGCGCGTCCGGCAGCTGTTCCAACGGCATGTGCCAGGCCCAGGCCGAAGGCGAGGCGAGCGCGAGCTGTGCCGTCTCCCCGGGGCGCCACGGCAAGAGTGAAACGTTGTGGCTGCTCGCCGCACTCGGCCTCGCCGGCCTGGTGCGCCGCCGCCGCGCCTGACAGTCCGGGCGCCCGGCGCCCGTCTCGAGGTTCCCTCGGCGTCGCCGGCGCCCTATGCTCCGGCCCGTGTCGGTCGAAACCAAGCGCTCGCGCTCGAGGCTCACGCTCACCGTGACGGCGGCGCTCGTCGCCGTCGGGCTTTCGGCGTTCGCGGCCTGCAAGCCGGGCGTCGGGAGCTCGTGCGAAAAGGGTGAGGCCCGCTGCGTCGATCCGGGTCGCGCGCTCACCTGCGAGGCGGGGCACTTCATCGAAACGCCCTGCCGCGGCAAGGACGGCTGCCGCCTCTTGCCGGAGGGCACGGCGTGCGACATCCGCGGCAACAAGGAAGGCGACGCCTGCTCGAAGGACGAGGAAGGCGCCGCCGTCTGCAGTGATCCGAAGACGCTCGTCTCCTGTCGTGCGGGCGCGATCGTTCGTTCGGTGTGTCGCGGCAAGGGTGGTTGCAGCGAGGAGGTCGGCCGCGCCCAGTGCGATGCGTCGATTGCGGAGCCGGGCGAAGGCTGCGCCGCGGGCGCGAAAAGTGCCTGCGCCGTCAACGGTAAGGAAGTGCTCGCGTGCGCCGAAGGCACGCTGAAAAAGGCCTACGATTGTCGCGGCGAGCGCGGGTGCACCGTCGTATCGGGCAAGATCGACTGTGACACGTCCGTCGCCCGCCTCGGCGACGCCTGCGATCCGCGTCTCGAAGGCAGCTTTGCCTGCACCGAGGACGCCGCCGGCATCCTCAAGTGCACCGGAGGCCGCTTCGCCAAGGACGAGGCCTGCCGGGCGCCGAATCGTTGCCTGGCCGAGCCCGGGAGCACGCGCTGCGGCAAGCCCGAAGCGCCGAGCTAGGGCGTCATGCAGATCTTGCCGAACTGCTCGCCACTTGCGAGCCGTTCGAACGCCGCCCGGTAGTCCCCGAGGGGAAACACCGAGTCGATGATCGGATGGAGGGCGTGCTCTTCCATCCGGCGAGCGAGCGCCTCGTAGGATGAACGCGGGCCCACGAGCAGCCCCTGGATCCGGATCTCGCGCATGACGGCCGGCACGAGCGAGAGCGGAGCGCCGAGCGGCGCGAGGTTGCCGACGAGCGCGATCGTCCCGCCCGCGCGCACCGCGCCGAGCGACTCGCCGAGCGTCCCCGTGCCGCCGACCTCGACCACCAGATCGACCCCGGCGTGCTCCGTCAGGCGCCGCACGGCGCGGCCCCACGCCGGGGTGCGGCCGGCATCGACGCCCGCCGTTGCGCCGAGCGCCATCGCGCGCTCGAGCTTGTCCGCCGAACGGCTGACGACGATGACGCGCGCACCGGCCGAACGCGCGAGCAACAGCGCGTAGAGCGAAACCCCGCCGGTACCGATGACGAGCACCGTGGACGCCGTGTCCACGGTCGTGATGCCGAAGAGGGCACGGTAGGCGGTGACACCCGCGGTGCCGAGCGTCGCCGCTTCGGGGTCGTCGAGGTGCGCCGGTACGCGCACGAGATCTTCCGCGCGCGCGACGAACGACTCGACGAACGTGCCCTCGACGCGGCCCCCGAGCCCGCGAAGGGGCGTCTCCCGCGTGGGCGGCCCGTCGTGCCAGCCGCGCGCGAAGATCGGGATCACCCGATCGCCGAGCGCGAACCGCGTGACGCCGTCGCCGAGAGCGTCCACCACGCCCGCCGCGTCGGAGCCGAGCACGGCCGGCAGCGGGAGCGACGGGTCGTACTCGCCGCGCGCCATCAACAGATCGCGGTAATTGAGCGAAGCCACCCGCAGGCGCACGCGGACTTCACCGGGGCCCGCCTCGGGCTCCGGGCGCGTCTCGAGCGCGAGCTGGTCGAGTCCGAAGCCGCCGCGAAGGACGATGGCCCGTGTCGTCATCGCATCGAAACCTTGGCACAGCGTCGCTCGAGCTCGTCGAACAGGGCGTACGTCTCGTGAAATTGCTTGGTTGGCGCGCCGAGGTGCCCCACGAGCTGCGCGTGAAGGTGCTCGCGCAGGGCCATCAGGGTCGCCCCCGGCGCGCGAAGGAGCGCGTCGACGTTATCGACACTCACGGCGAGCTCCCCGGTGGCCTTCGCGGGCGCGCCGGCGAGCAACGCCCTGAGCCGCGCGGAGCTCCGGGCATCCGTCCCGGCGAGCGCTACCCTCGTCATCTCGCCGAGCAACGACGGAAAGCGATCCCAGAGCACGGCGAGCCCGTTCCCGACCGCGCCGTCGACCGCGAGCTCGAGCGCCGTCCGCGGCACTTCTCGAGCGATCGCCTCGGTCACGGCGAGCCCGGCGCGGAGCAGCGGCGGCCACTGCTCCTCCCCGAGTTTCACGGTGGCAACGAGCTCGGGACCGAGCTTGAGCAGCACCCCGACCGGCGCGTGCGGCATCAACAGCTCGGCGAGCCCCGGCTCGACCAGAACGCGCGCTTCCTCGGCCGACACGGTGCCCTCCTCGAACGCTCGAAAGACGACCTCGGCGAGCTCTCGCGTCGCGAGCCCGCGCTCCTTCACGAGCTCCGAAAGCCCACGGATACCGACGCGATCGCCGCCGAGCGCCGCGAAGCTCGCGAACGAGAGCACCCCTAGCGCGACCTCGTCCGCGACGATGGCCGCTCGCTCGAGCCGGTGCGGCGTGCCCCCCTCTCCGAGCGGACCGAGCACCCCGCGCAGCCGACCGACGAGCGCCACTGCGGGCCCGTGGATCCCCTCCGGCGCGTCGCGTCGTTCCAGCGCCGCCAGCACCGAATCGAGGACGACGTGAAATCTCGCGGGGACCGCGCGTTCCTGCCACGGACGGAGCAGCGGGTGCTGACGACCGACGCCGGCAGGGAGCAGCTCCCCGAGCGCGAGCAGCGCGAGATGCCAAGCACCGTTCGAAAGCAGAAACGCGCCGAGCCCACCCTCCGGGGGATGACGTTCCCAGCGCGGCCGTGGCCCGTCGCCCAGGTCGACCGCCAGCCGCAGCTGCTCGTCCCAGAGCGCCTCCGAGGTGTCGCCGGCTCCTCGCGTCATGAGCCGCGCGATGCCGAGCGCCCTCACGGCGCCTTCGATCGAGGCTGACCCCGCCGGATCCGGCGCCGGCTCCGGGTCGATCTCGTCGATCGCGAGTTTGTGCGAGCTCGCCCGTTCGAAGAGCCCCTCGAGCGTCGCCGGCCCGAGCACCGGCGATAGCAACGCCTCCCCCCAATCGAAAGCAGCGCCCGAAACGACGCTTTCTATCGCGTCCGAAAGTGCGACGCGCACGAGCCAGTGCGGGCGCAACGCGGAGGCCCCGTCCTCCGTCCGCTCGAGTACGCCGAGCGCCTCGAACGCGCGCAAGATCCGAAACGCCTCGGGCGGTAGCTCGGCGGTGATGCGCTCGAGGTCCGCCGCCCGGAGACTCGGCTCCGCGCGGGTCAGCGCCGTCTTCAGCCATTCGAGATCGGCGCCGCGCTTCATGTCCGCAGGCAGGAGCCGAGCCCATTCTTCGAGCGTCCGAGCGTCCGAAATCGCGTCATCGTCCTCGGTGGCGATGCGGCGCACGAGCGCGACGAGCGCCTCGTAGCCGTGGTTCTTCATCCAGGCGGTGATCGGGGCGTCGCGCTCGAGGCGTTCCGAGGCCCGCCGCCGGATCCATTCCGCCCCGAGGCGCGAGAGCGATCGGCCCGTGAACACCCCGAGGCCCACCGAGTCCGCCAGCCCGACGAGCCCGAGGACGTCTCCCGCACTCCGCGCGACGCCGCGCGACACCGCGCCCTCGATGGCGCTCACCATGGCGTACGTTTCCCACGTCGACGCTGACGACAAGCGCGCCCGCGCCCACTCGACCAGCGGCCGCAGCAGGCTGTCGATCGGTACCGAGCGGACAATCCGAACCGTGCCGGCGCCGCTGCCCGCTCGGGCTTCTGCTTCTGCCGCGAGGCGCTCCGCAATCCTGCCCCCGTCGCCGTCCTCCGGGACGGTGACGCAGATCCCGGGATTGAGCTTCGACAGCTCGAGCCCCTCTGCGGAGCCGAGCTCCAGGAACAGCGGCCGGCGCTCGGATGACGGACCGCCTACCTTGAGGTTCCGCCGGCGCTCGATCGTCGCGAGCCCTCGAGCCCGCAGCCACCGTCCGACCAGCGATCGCCCGCCGCCGCTCGGGCACACCCAAACCAGCCGCTGGTAGCCGCCAGAGTGAAATACTTCGGGCGGGATCCCGGGGAACAGATCCTCCTCCAGAAGGTCGAGGCCCCGCGCGAAGGGGAGCGCATCCAGTGCGACCAACCGGTTGGGCTCGCCCAGTCGCCCCCCACGGGTCGCGTCCTGGACGACTGCTCGCTCCGTCCCAAGGGCGCCTGCGATCGCGGCCTGAACCCCAGGCCGGTTCGCCAGCCAATCGAGACTCTCGTCCCGGTCGAGCTTGCCGAGGATCGCACCGAGCGACCGGTGCCCCAGGCGTACATTCGCCGGCCAATCGGCCGAAGCGAGGCAGAGCTTCGCTAAGTGGTCGAACCCACCGACGCGGTTCGGGGAGCTCAGAACGAGGTCACGAAGCCAACCCACCCCCTCAAGCTAGTCGTTGTTGCATCGAATATGCAAGTTGCATGCATTATGCATGAATTAAGCTTATGTGAGCCAGATAGTACTGCTCATCGCGTCATCTGGCGACGTACGCAACTCGACGTGGGGTAGCCGGGACCGCCAGCGTGGCCGGAACTGCGGCTCGAGCGGGGCCCCTGAGCTCGCCGGTTTGGGGGGCGCAGGGGGCAGCGGTCAGTTGTTGTAGTTTCGCCAGCCGCCTTCGTAGAGCTCGAGGATGTACCGGCCGCCGGCCTGGAGCTTCAGACCCGTGACGAGCTGCTCCCGGCCATCGCGATCGACGGCCCGGGCTTCCCAGCTGCCCGGTGACGGCACCGCAACCGGCTCGCTCTTGCCGACCAGCACCGCGCCGCCGAGCAGGTCCGGACCCCAAACGTCAGCACCGTCGGGGGAATTCGGGTCGAGGGTCGGCCCACCGGCCTTGTCCACGGCCTCAGACTTCGCCAGGTAGAACGTGTTGATCGGCACGTCGCAGAGGTTCTTCACCGAAAAATCGATGCGACCCCCGTCGGCGCTTCCCGCCCGCACCGTGACCAGGCGTGTGCCCGGCCCCCCGCACGAGACGAGAACGACGACCGCGAGCATCCAGCGGCGCGACGGCATGATTCGATGCTACGCGACCCCGCGGCCGCTCGTCGAGGGCCTCGATACGACCCATGGATCCCTCTACCGGCGCCCACATCAAAGAGCTCTTCGTCTGGTACCTGGTGTTCGTCTTCAGCACCACGTGCCACGAAGCCGCCCACGCGTGGGCCGCGAAGCGTGGCGGTGACCCGACCGCGGACGCCGACGGTCATGTCTCCCTCGATCCAATGCCGCACATCCGCCGCTCACCGGCGGGCATGGTGTTCATCCCCATCATCTCCTTCCTCCTGAACGGCTGGATGATCGGCTGGGCGAGCGTGCCCCTGAACCCTGAATGGGCGCGCAAGTATCCCGGGCGCGCCTCGCTGATGGCGCTCGCGGGCCCGGCCGCGAATCTGACGCTGGCGCTAGTCGCGCTCGGGGCGATGCGCGCGTTGCTTGCCGGTGGCGTGATGCTGCCGAATCTCGCGGGTGACCCCTTCGACCTCGTGGTCGCTCCGGCGACGGGTGGCCCCTCGGTGCTCGGCGCGGCGGCCCGCGCCCTTTCCGTGACGCTCGGCCTCAACGTGACGCTTTTTCTTTTCAATCTGATCCCGCTTCCCCCACTCGATGGGGCGGCCGCCGTCGAGGGCGCGCTGCCGCGTGCCGCCGGTAACCTCTATGCGCGCATGCGGGAGTTGCCGATGGCGGAGCTGCTCGGCCTTTTGGTCGCCTGGCGCCTCTTTCCGATGGTGTCGAGCCCGGCCCTCGACTTCGTGCAGCGCCTGCTGTTCGTCTAGACCGGGCGCCGCGCGCCGGTCAGCCGTCGTGGAAGTCGCGCAGCGCGCGCGTGTCCGACACGGTGCCGAGCTTCGAGAGCGCGTGCGTCTCGATCTGGCGGATGCGCTCGCGCGTCACGTTCAAGAGCTCGCTCACCTGCTCGATCGCCGCCCCGCCCGTGTCTGCCACGTCGAGCGCGCACGAAACCCCGAGCTCCCACACCTCGAGATCCGGGAAGTTCAACTTGATCGTGCCGGTGTGGGGGTTCACGTCGAGGTAAAGGTGGTGTCGGCAGGAAACGTGAGGGCAGGGGCGCGGCTCGTCTCTGCACTCCTCGCGCGTCTTCGGCCGGTCGAACTCCGCTTCGAGCTCGAGCGCGCGTTCCACGGCCATCAGCGCTTCGTGCCGCGTCACGCGGAGCACACGAATACTGCGCGATCGCGTCGCTCGCGCTCGGCCGCGACGTGGTGCTCCGCCCGCCTTCTTCTCCCCCGCCTTGCCGTCCAGAGCCTCCGATGTCTCGACTGCCATGACGCGCCGCGTGGCCTACAAATGCCAAACCTTCGACCCAATGGAAATAGCCAAGTTGATGTACGCAAACTCGGCTCCCACCTTTCCCCCCTGGGTCACAATGGACCCTCCCCTCGTTTGTTTTCGGGGCCCCAGCCCCGAAAACGGACACGACTAGGCGGACCCAAGCGTTGGGAGATCTCTGTGTTTCAAGATGGAGTCCAACGTGAAGGTCGGCGAGTCCAGTCTGCTTTTCGTCGTGCCTTTGCTGGCGGTGCTGGCGGTCGCGGGCGTGGCGTACCTCGAGCTCGGAGTGAATCGGCCGCGGCTGGCGGCGCTGCATGAACGCCATGCGAAGACGCTGGCCGAGCAGCACGCGCTCACGACCGAGGTCGGGGCGCAGCTCGAAGCGTCCCGGCGTCGCCTGCGCGACCTCGAGCGGAGACTCGGTGAGGAACGGAGCGCCCCGACGCCCCCTCTGATCGATCGCCTCGGGCCACCGGCCAAACCGCCCCGGTGGCAGCCGCGCCCCACCCCCCGTCCGGAACGTCCCTGCAAGGGAGACCCGCACGAGCCGCTGAATCCGTGCCTGTGATCCGCCGCGTGGCGGAGGGGTGCTAGGTTCCAAGCGATGGCCGAGGAGGAAGGCTCGCCAGTCGAGGCCCCCGCGCGAGCGCCGCTCGCCGGTACCGCTCCGCCCTCGCCCGAAGATGTCATCGAATGGCACCGGATAGCGTCCGAGTGCTCTCCGGTCTCTCTGCTCATCACCTCGTTCGAGACCGGCCGCTACCTCGACGCGAACGCCGCCCAGTGCAAGCTCCTCGGCTACTCGCGCGAGGAGATCCTGGAGGCCGATCCGTACGCGTTCTGGGTCAAGGTGACCCACCCCGAAGACTTCGAGGCCGAGCGGGTGATGCTCCAGCGCTTGGTGGAAGGGGAGATCAACGGCTACCGGAATTTCAGGAAGCGCTTCTTCCACCGGAACGGCGAGATCGTTCACGCCGAGATCACGGTGGAGGTCGTGCGCGACGAGCGCGGCCGCATCCGCTACTGCGTGACGCACATGGAAGACCGCACCGAGATTCAGCGCCTGCTCGATGCCAAGGCGGAGCTCGAGGCTCGCCTTCAGCAGTCACAAAAGCTCGAAACCATCGGTCGCCTGGTCGGTGGCGTGGCGCACGATTTCAACAACCGGCTGCTCGTGATCATGGGCCACGCGGAGATCTTGAAGCGCTCGGCGTCCGACAATGCCGCGCTGGAGGGCCACGCCAACGTCGTGCTCTCGAGCGCTCGCCGGGCCGCCGATCTCACGCGCCAGCTCCTCGCCTACGGTCGCCTGCAGGTCTTGAATCCGCGTCCGCTCGATCTCAATCACGCGGTGGATACCTTGCGTCAGATGCTCGAGCGCCTGATCGGCGAGCACGTGGAGCTCGTGACCGTGCTCGGAGCCAAACAGCCGACGCTCGCCGACGCGGGGCAGGTGGAGCAGGTGCTGCTCAACTTGGTGCTGAATGCGCGCGACGCGATGCCGGACGGCGGCCGCTTGACGGTGGAGACCTCGGACGTGGATGTCGAATCCGGGCAGGTGACGGATCTCGCTCCCGGCGGCTACGTGACGCTCAGCGTGACCGACACCGGCAGTGGGATCTCGGCGGCGACGCAGGCACGGCTGTTCGAGCCGTTCTTCACCACCAAAGACGTCGGCAAGGGCACGGGTCTCGGTCTCGCGACGGTCAACGGCATCGTCCGCCAGAGCCGCGGTGGCATCACGCTGAAGAGCGTCGAGGGCCGCGGCTCGACGTTCGTCGTCTACCTGCCGCGCGCGACCGAATCCGCGCTCGAAACCGGTGTCGAAGCGATCACGCCGGACCCTCCGCCCGCCGCCGAGCTTTCCGGTGTCGAAACCGTGCTCATCGTCGACGACGAGGACGAGGTGCGCCGCTTGCTCGTCGACGTGCTGCGCCTCGGCGCCTACGAAGTCCTGGAAGCGCGCGACGGCGAGCACGCGCTCGAGGTGCTCGCGCGCCACCCGGGTTCGCTCGATCTGCTCGTCACCGACACGGTGATGCCCCGCATGAGCGGCCCAGACCTCGCCGACCGCCTGCGCGTCAGCGACCCCAATCTGAAGGTCCTCTTCATGTCCGGCTACGCCGAAAGCGAACGGTTGCGCACTCTTGGCAAGCACGAGCGCTTCATCGCCAAGCCGTTCCTCCCCGCCGACCTCTTCGTCCGCGTGCACACCTTCCTCCGCGAAGGCCCCGAAAAGCGTATCGATCGCGCGGGTTAGCCCGCCGAGCGCTCCGAAAGCTCACGAAATCACACGAAGCGGAAGCGCCCGGAACTCCGCGAGACTGCTTCACAATCCGCGCCGTCAGCGCTTGACAAGTCGACCGCCGCGACTATGGTACCCGCCACTGACGCGCGGTGGAGCAGCCTGGTAGCTCGTCGGGCTCATAACCCGAAGGTCGGAGGTTCAAATCCTCCCCGCGCAACCCGACTTTCCTGACCGACTCTGGCTGGCAGCAGCAGCGTTCAGGAGAAACGACAGGTTGAAGGCCCCGGTCGCCCGATAACGGCGGTTGGGGCCTTCGGCTTCTGGGGTCATGACGACGGGGGCGACGAATCGCGAAAGCACCTCCCGGCCGCGGGCGGAGTCCGTTTCGAGGAGACCGAACAGGTTCTTGAGGTAGCCGGCGATGGTGGCTTGGTCGGGGAGGGGACGCGAAGGGGTGTTCTTCGCCGATGCCGTCCGCTCGCTTTTGAGCCGGCCAAGCTGAGCTTCCTCGTCTCGTAACCTGGTAGCCAGTGCGTCGGACCACCCCACCTTCGCCAGCGCCTCCGTCAGGTTCCCAATCCTCCGCTCGCAGTCTCGAACGCGGCGATCGATATCGTCGGTTCCCGCGGGATTTTCACGCTGTAGCGCGGCGGCGCGTTCCTTGAAGGTGGCTACGAAACGGTCGATCAGTTCTGGTCGGTCGAGTTTTTCCTTCAGGGCACCGACCAGGGTGCCGGACGCCTTCCGCTCGGACACCGACAGGCCGTTCGGGCAGATCGACTTGCCGCGAGAATAGTGCGCCGTGCAGCCGAACCTCGCGTACGACACGCCGGCCTTTGCCTTGCGACCGACCACCGTCATGCTCCCACCGCAGACCCCGCACCGCATGAGTCCCGACACGAGGTGCACGTGGCGCCCCGTTCCCGGCGGCCTGCCGCGTGCGATTGCGTAGACGCGGCGGAAGCGCGCCTGGGCGGCCTCCCAGAGATCCGACGGAACGATGGCGAGGTCAGGGTACTCGTGCGTCACCCATTCGCTTGGTGGTCGCTTCACACGTCGACGACTCTTGCGACCCGGAACGCGGACCCATTTCGACTGGTTCCAGGCGAATCGGCCGAGGTAGCGCTCGTTCGAGAGCATCGCTCGGACGGTGGTGTGGCCCCAGCCGTTTCCGCGTTTGTTGCCGCGTCCGTTGTCGTTGGGCGCCGCAAGACCTTCCTCGTTCAGCATCGACGCGATCCTCTTGAGCGATGCACCCCCGGCGAAGAGCTCGAACACCCGAACGACGACAGCCGCCTGTTCGGTGTCGACCATGGAGCGCTTCCGCGGATGCTCCGGATCGGGAGGATTCGCTTCCTGGACGGTCCCGTAGCCGTAGCACCTACCGCCGGTCCAGAAGCCCCCAAGCGCGCGGCCTTCAAGGCCTCGGTGCGTCTCTGTGCGAACGAGTTGGAGGAACGTGTCGTTCACGAGCGCCATCGCGCCGAACGTGAGACGTGCTCCGGCACCGTCAGATGACATCCCCGTCGTCACGTCGACGACTTTGACGTCGGCGGATGCGAGGTCGTGGAACACGATCTGCCACGTGTTCCCGAGGTCGCGGGAAAGGCGGGAGAGGTCGTCCACGAGTACGGCGTGAAACGGGGCTCCGCCCTTCGAACGGGCAGCCGTGAGCAGCCGCTGCATGTCGGCGCGGTCGATGTGTGCGCCAGAGACCGCGGCGTCGCTGAACTCTGCCACGACTGCGAATCCGTTCTTTGCGGCATGGACGCGGCAGCGGCGGATCTGGTCGTCGATCGAACGCGCGTCCTGCCTGTCGGTCGAATAGCGGGCGTAGATCGCTACCGGGAGCTGGGGTTCATTGTTCGTCGGCATCGGCATCGGCATCGGCATCGGCATCGGCGTCGGCGTGGCTGGCGAAACCGTCGAGCCGACCCGCGAACCAGAGGTCGGCTGCGAGCGATGCCAGCCCATCCAGAAGCGGTAGCATGCCTAGGGGGGGATCGTCCGCGGGTCCGGTGCCCGCGGGTTCGCCACCGGCCCAGCTGCGAACGTCGTGCCGGACCCTTTGCTGCTGAGGCTTGGGCCGTTCGTCTGGCGGGCGCTTCGGCACCCCCGCATTTGGAGCGACGCAGGAACGTCCGGTTGGGACAACCGCCCCATCGGAATCCGGGCGCGGATGTCCCTTTCACTCCGGGGCGGCGCTTCGCCTTTCGAGCGTCCCGTCTTGATATCGAGCTCTAGCCAGTAGTGGGCACGTCGGGATGAGCTCGCCGTGCCGTGCGATCGATCGAGCGTCGGTGACGGTTGCGGAGCTCTGGAGCTACGGCGGGAAGATCGATGCCTTGGTGCCGCTGAAGCTGGCGACGCTCGTGCCCCAGGGGGTGAGCGGGCCCTCCCAGGTGTCGTTCATGTTGAGCTCGGGGTACTCGGTGTCGCCGTACCAGAGCCATGGCGCCGTGCCCTGAGCGTTGGCGTTGGCGCGCGCGACGATCGTCTGCCATTCGACGGGGCCGCTCGAGTGCGTGTTGCCGAACTCGCCGACGAAGAACGGGATGTTGGCGCTCGCCGCACTGTCCATGCAGCCCTGAACGATGGCCGCGGTGCCGCCGTGGTTCCCCATGTAGGTCAGGTACGTGTAGATGTGGATGTCGTAAAGGATGTTCCCGAGCGGATCGGCATTCGTGATCGGCCCCGAGCCCAAGATCGAGTCGCAGCCCTGCCCCCAGTCGTTGCCCGTGATCACCAGGGTGTGGTCGAGGCCGGCACCGCGGAGAATGCCGACCGCAGCCGTGTACTCGGCGTTGTAGCCGGTGGCGGGGATGTTGTACTCGTTCGCGATGCCGAGCAGCATGTACGGCTCGTAGGCCTCGAGCACGGCCTTGTACTCGGCGTTGTCGACCATCACCCTCGCCATCCGCTGTGCCTCGCCCGTTTTGGTCTGTCCCGTGGGGTCGTTGATGGCGAGGATCGGCACCATCTTGAGCTCGACCACGCGGTAGAGGATCTCGGCAAGAAGCGCAGGGTTGGTGCCGATCACGGTCTTTTGTGGGTCGCCCTCGGTCGGCCCGCCCGGATCGATGCTGGAGAACGCCCAGCCCACGCGCACGGCGTTGGCGCCGCGGGCCGCGATGTTGTCGAGCGCCTCGTACGCCGAGTACTGACCGCAGATGTCGTACCAGGCGTGGGAGTTGTTCACTCCGCGGATCAAGAACGGATTGCCGTACGGGTCACGGAGCTCCTTGCCCACGGTCTGAAAATGCGGCTGCACGACGCGCGCTGAGTCGAGCGCCGGGGGCATCATGAAGTTGGGCACCGCGGCGCCCCAAGTACACGCTCGCGGCGGCACCTCGTACCCGTGGTTCTCGACCGCCTTCGGAATCACGGTCGCGGTCGTCGTGTCCGGGATCACGCAGGAGTTGTTGTCCTCCCAACCCCAATCCGGAAACTCCACGTCCGACGGCGCGGTCACGAACCGGCAGAGCGGCACGCACTCGCTCCACAGGCAGCTGTCCACCACCGGATCGCCGTTCACGAAGATGCCGGGCCGCGGCTCCGGCGGCAAGAGCGGCATCAGCGTGGTGCAGGCGGTGTTACGGGCGGTGAGCGTGCCCGGAACGATGCACGGTGCGCTGTTTTCCCAGGCCCAATCGTCGGCAAACCCGTCGTCGTTCGCGCCGTCCTGCGTCGGTGTCATGAAGAACGTGCAGGTCGCGACGCAGGTGAGCTCACCCTCCTCGCCGTCGCGCACTTGCACACCCGGCTGCGGCATCGGCGCGGGCAGCGGCGATCCGGTCGTGCACGCCTGATTGGTGAGCGCTGGTGCCGTGTTCGGGATGATGCAGGACGAGTTGTCCTCCCACGCCCAATCGTCCCCCTCGGGATCCGCAACCGGATCGGTGTTGATCGTGCAGAGCGGGATGCATTCCGGCATCCCACCGCCCTGCGTGACGACGACGCCCGGTCGCGGCACCGGCTCGGGTACCGCGTCGCAGGTCGTGCACGCCTGGTTCATCGCGGTCGCGCTCCCCGGGATCACGCACGACGAGCTGTACTCGTAGTCCCAGTCGTCCATCTCCGGGTCGAGCGCCGGGTTGGTCGAATAGGTGCAGAGCGCGGTGCACTGTCGCATGTTCGTGCCACCCGAATCGAGTGTGACGACGCCCACGCGGCGGCAGAGCTCGTTCGGATCGGGCAGCGGCTGCCCGGTGGTGCACATCTGTGCGACGGCGGTTTTGGTGCCCGGGACCACGCAGGAACGCCCGTTTTCGTAGTTCCAGTCCGGCTCGGTCGCTGTGCCCGTCGTGTGGGCGGTGCAGAGCGGGTAGCAGGTGCCGTTCAAGACCACACCGGGGTGCGGCGTGTTGTCGGTGGGCACGGGCTCGCCAGTCGTGCAGGTCAGGTTCGCCGCTGTCGGCGTGCCTGGAACCACGCACGAGCTCATGTCCTCGAAGCCCCAGTCCGGATCGTCCGCGCTCGGCGTGACGCCTGCCGAGCAGAGCGGATAGCAGGTCCCGTCGATCGCGACGCCGGGCTTTCCGGTGGTGCCGCCACCGCCCGAGCCTCCGCTGCCACCGCTACCCCCGCCCGTGGCGTTGGCGGTGCCGCCCGATCCGTTGCCGCCCGCGCTCGGACCACTGCCGCCTGTCGCGCCGGTCGTCGCGCCCTTGCCGCCCGTTCCAGCATCCGAGGACGCGTCGCCGCAGGCGACCGACGCGAGACCGACGGCTGCCGTGAAGAGAAGGAGGGTCGTGGTGACTGACGTGCGCTTCTTGGCGTCCCCGTGCATGGTCGAACCCTTTCGCCCCGGGCGGCCAGGGACCGTGAATTACTCGCAACTTAAACGTTTTAGGACGGACGCGCAAACGGAAACCGGGTGGTCGAACAATTCGCGTCCGGCGGTTCCCGCGCGCTGGGCCGGGTCAAAAGCCGCTGGCACTCGCAACTAAAGCGTTTAAGCTTGGAACCGATGCTGGTGACCTCCCGAGCGCACCACCGGCCTGCTGGGCTCTCGCGCGCCCTCGTCATCGCCTTCGTCGCGTCACTCGCCGCCGAGGGCTGTGCAGCGAGTGACGGCGACGCTCCGGCAGCGGCTGGCAGCGGAGCGACGGGCGGAACGAACGCCGCCGGTGGATCGGGTGGATCCGGTGGGAGCGCCGGTGGGATGGCGCCGCCTCCAGGTCTCTCCGGCGTGGTCGTGGTCGAGGACGGCGAGACCCGTTGCGTTCCGCTCTGCACGACGACGACGACCTCCGACGGCGACGACTGGGCGCACGAGAACGGCGTCTCGTGCGTGATCCCGAACACGTCGACCGGCCACAACCAGGCGTGCACGACGGGCGAAGCGTTGCCGCCTCCGGTATCGGCTCCCGGTGTCGTCGTCGCCGACGACGCCGCCGGCACGATCGACTGCTACCCGCTCTGCACCTTCAACACCGATCCTGCCGCCGATCCGGAGATGGACGACTGGTCTTGGGAGAACAACCAATCATGCGTGATTCCGGGCACGCTGACCGGGCACAACCAGACTTGCACGACGCTCGAGCCGTTGCCCGAGCCCGAGCCGCGCCCAGGGATCCTGGTGAATCCGGAGTCCGGGACGGAGGCCGAGTGTGTGCCCGTGTGCATGGTCGCAACGGAGCCGACCGCCGCGAACTCGGACTGGTCCTACGAGAACAACGAATCGTGCGTGCTGCCGGATTCGCCGACCGCCGCGGGCAGACGCACCTGCACGTTCGGCGTCGCCCCGGACTACACGCCCCCCGCGCTCACGGGAACGAAGCTGGCGGACGGTTTCTACACCGAGGGCGGACGCCTCCACGATGCGTACGGTAACGATTTCGTGATTCGCGGCGTGAACAACGCACACGCCTGGTTCGACGGCTACGCCGAGTACTTGGCGTGGCAGGCGCTCGACAACATCCAGAGCTACGGCACGAACACGATCCGCGTGGTCTGGGAGACGACCTCGTCGCCGAACCTGCTCGCGGACGTGCTCTACCGCATCGTCGAGCTCGAGATGGTGCCGATGGTGGAGCTTCACGACGTGACCGGAGTGCGCGACGCCGCGCGCCTGCTGACGGCCGCCGAATACTGGACGCGCGCCGACGTCGTGCCCGTTCTGCAAGCGTTTCGCGAGTACCTCTTGATCAACGTCGCCAACGAATGGAGTGGCGGCGAGGAGTACCTCGCGACGTACCAGACCGTGGTGGCGAACCTGCGGGCGGGGGGGCTCCGACACACGCTCGTGATCGACGCGAGCGGCTTCGGTCAGAACGCGCAGTCGATCTTCGACAGCGCGGCCACGCTCACCGCGGGCGATCCGGAGCAGAACATCCTCTTCAGCATCCACATGTACGACCTCTTCGAGGACCCGGCGCGCGTGGGCACCGTCCTCAGCCAAGCCGTCAGCATGCAGATCCCGTTCATCGTCGGTGAGTTCGGGCACCTCTTGAACGGAAAGACGGTCGCCTGGCAAGCGATCATGCAGGCGTGCGAAACGCTCGACCTCGGCTACCTTGCCTGGTCTTGGATGGGAAATAACGTCGAGACCGAGCACCTCGACATGGCGGACGACTGGGAGGGGCCTCTCACCCAGTGGGGCGAAGACGTGCTGAACGGCCCGAACGGCATCCAAGCGACGGCCGTGAAGGCGAGTATTTTCGAGTAGCAAGAAAATGCTCGAACGTCCGGCACGTGGGCGAGCGTACCTCCGTTCTCACGGGCCAAGCCAGGTGAGCGCGGATCCCGGCTCGCTGTCGGTGTTCAACCACATGCGCTGATCCGCCAAGTGCTCCATCTGCGCGGTTTCGAGCACGGTATTCGCATCGTCGAACGTGAAGGATAGGCTCGGCGACGTGACGGTGATCGAATCGACGTAGATCACGGTGGGGTCCGTGGCGCCCGTGCCGCCGACGAGCTCGATCCCGATGGTGAGAACCTGCGTCCGATCGAAGCTGCTGCCGCCGACCGGCACGGTCCACGAAAGATCCTGCCAGCCGGTGATAGCGGTGATCGAGGTGGATCCAACCTGGACGTAGCTGAAGCCGCTCGCATCCTGGACGTAGCTCCGGAACAGACCACCCGCGCCCGCTTGCACGAACACCAGATAGTGGATCTCGGCCGCCGTGAAATCGGTTCCGGATGGCAGGGAAACAACGAAGTGCGCTTTGGTCCCCGAAGACGTGTCCAGCGGCGCCGAGAGGCGCGCGCAGCCGGGGCAGGTCTCGCCGCTTCCGCCGGTGCCCGACACCCCGCCCGTTCCCGCCGTCCCACCCGCGGTGCCGCCCGTACCCGCCGCGCCGCTAGTTCCGGCTGCGCCGGCGCCTGCCGCGCCACCGCTCCCCGCGGTGCCTCCGGAGCCGCCTGGGCCCGCAGTACCGCCGCCACCCGCGGTGCCGCTGCTGCCCGCCGTGCCACCCGTGCCCCCGGTGGCGTCGCCGGATTCGCCTCCGTCACCCATCCCGCCCTCGGCCCCCGTCCCTCCCGCCGATGTAGCTCCGCCGGCTCCCCCGTTGCCGCCCGCGCTCGACCCGCCGGTCACGCCACCCGCTCCCGTCGCGCCCGATTTTCCGCCACTTGGAGTGCCGCCACTCGGAGTTCCACCGCTCGGTGCACCGCCGCTCAATCCGCCTGCGCCACCTCCTGAAGCTGCGCCTCCCGACAACCCACCCGTGCCGACGAGGAGCGAGGCATCGTAGACGCTGCACGCCGCCACAAGAAGAGCGGATGCCAGCGCCACATGAGCGGATCTCTCGCGCCATGCAGGCTTCCGTCGCCGGCTCCCGCTCGGCCTCGGAACGTGCCCATGGGTGTTGGGCACTCAATCCTCGGGAAAGATCACGTCGATGGCCGGGACCGACACCCAGAAACGGAGGTCGTCGCACTGATGAGTCGTGCCGATCTGCGCGAGCGTCCAGTCGTAGGCGGCCTTGAAACGCTGGATGTCCGTGGTGTTGGGGTTCTGAAGGCCCGAGCTCCCGTTGCGGTGCCCGCCCCACCAGCGATCACCGAACATGGCGCGGCATTCCTTGAAGACGGTCGCGTCAAGCGCTCGGTCGCTGTTGAGCGCTGCGGCCGTTTGATATTGGCTTTGGCTCATCCCCTGATATGCGGGATGACATTGGCGAATCATGCCCCAGTTTTGCTTGCACACACCGGCGTTGAACGAGTCGTTCGACTTGCCGTCGCCTAGGGTGTAGTTCGCGTCGAGCCTCTCGGTCTCCATCATGGCGGAGGCCATCATCTCCGCGTTGCCGCCGGCAGCGAGCAACGCCTGCTTGTTCGCGGCGATGCCGGATACCTTGTAGCAGCCGCACTCCATCCCGCTCGGACACGCGAGCGAACTCGGACACGTTGCCGTCGTCGTGCTCGCGCACGTGCCGTTCACCAGGCCACCGCCACCGGCCTGGCCACTCCCCGCGGTGCCGCTGCCGCCCGTTCCGCCATTGCCACCTTGCCCGCTGGAGCCGCCTTTTCCGGCCCCCCCGCCGGAGCCGCCTTGCCCGAAGCTCCCGCCTTGGCCGGAGCCGCTCTGGCCGCCGTTGCCGGTGTTGCCCGTGCCGCCGCTCCCGCCCGACGTGACACCGCCCGTCCCGGCCGCGACGGAACCCCCTGTGCCACCGGTGAGTGATCCGCCCGTCGCGCCGACACCACCGGTCAGCGAACCTCCGGTGCCGCCGCTCGTGGCGCCGCCGGTTTGCGACTCACTGCCCGCAGTGCCAGCCGCCAGCACGCTACCGGCCGCGCCGCCGGCCCCAGCGGACGTGACGCCACCCTTGCCACCCGTCGTCGAACCTCCGACGGAGGTGGCGCCGCCGAGGGACATGACACCACCGGTCGTGCCAGCGCCGCTCCCACTCGTGCCGCCGTCGTCACCGGGCGGGATCGTGGAGCTGTTGTCGACCGCGCACGCCGCCGCGATGCCGAGCGGCAAGAGCAGCGCCCACGACGACGTCGCGTGCAGTGCGCGAGCTCGAAGAGGGTGCGCCAAGCGATCCAAAAGCTAGCGTTACTTAATCGTTTCAGCAAAGGGTTTTTGGCGGATTTCAAACCTTCAGGGTGGTCGAAGCGGGTAGGTCGTGTCGGGATAGGGAGCGTTGTCGAAATGTTTTCGTTTGCGCGGAAGAGCGGAGTCTGGGGGGCGCCGAGTCTTTGCGCTTCTTGCGTGGTGTCTGCATGGCCTGCTCACGGGGCTTTGCTGCTTCGCGTGCGTCGACGATAGGCCGCCGGGCTCTGCTCGTTGATGCGGCGGAACACGCGCGAGAAGTGGAACGGATCGGGAAAACCGACCTCGTGCGCGATGCGCTTCACGGGAAGGTCGGTGGTGTCGAGGAGCTGGGCCGCGCGGTGCATGCGCATGCGCGTCAGGTACTCCTTCGGGGGATACCCGGTGGAGGTTCGCACGAGCTCCGAGTAGTGAGAGGGCGAAAGCCCCGCAAGCGACGCCAAGGCCGCTACGTCATGGGGCGCGGCCAGGTGCGCTCGGACGTGCTCGAGGCTCTGGCGTGTGCGATCGATGGCCGTCGGCTCGTCGCCGGGGGCCGCCTTTCGCAGCCGGATCATCGCGCCCATGAGATGGCCGAGCACCTGGGAAGCGTAGAGCAGGCTCTGCTCGGAGTAGTCGTCCTCGAGCGCTTCGCGGACCTCGTCGAACAACGCTTCCAGCTCGAGAGAGCGACCGAGGTGAACGACGGGGGACGCTGCGTCGTCGCACAGGTGGTCGAGCAAGAGCGGGACGGCGCGCCCCATCGCGTGAAACCAGTGGAGGGTCCAGGGCTGGGTCGGGTCGGTGCCGTAGGCGTGGGGCTCCCCCGCGGGAATCACCATCAGATCTCCCGGCCGCACCGGGTGGCGTTCCCCGGCGACCGAGCACCAACCACTACCCGCGATGCAGTAGTTGAAGATCGTGCTGTCGATGCCTTGTTCCCGCGCGATGCCGTGACCCTTGGCCCGGGGAAAGAAGCCGACATGGCTCGGGAACAGGGGGGCGAGCAGGGGATGTTCCAGGGCGCGGCGGCGGACGGGTTCCGGAAGCGTGATCCAGAAGCGCGGAAGGTCGCGGTGGTGGTGGCGGTGGGCCCGAGCTTCGTTGGGCGTGGTTTTATCCATTCGTGACGCTGCGTGGTCGTCTTTCAAGCTAGATATACAGCAGCATGCCGAGCCCTAGCAGCGAAATATCCAGGTCGGACCGGCGCCCCATCCATTCCGCGAGAGACCGCGCGCTGGTAGGCGAACCCCATGTTCGGTTGCCTCCGCCTGACGCCGCTGTTCGGAGTCGGTCTCGCACTCCTCGGTTGCTCCGCGGAGCCGCCCGCCGACCCGCCTTCGACACCCTTGCCGGCGCTGCCGCTCCGCACCGAATCTCGCTGGGTGGTGGACGCTCATGGTGAGCGCTTCAAGCTCGCCGGCGTGAATTGGTACGGCGCGGAGTCAGCCACGCTGGTTCCCGACGGGTTGGCGCTGCGCCATCGCTCGGACCTTGCCAAGCAGGTGCGCACGCTTGGCTTCAACTCCGTGCGCATTCCGTGGTGCAACGAGCTCGTCGCAACGAACCCGGTGGTGGACGAGGCGCGCGTCGCGAAGAACCCGGATCTGATCGGCAAGACAGCGCTCGAGGTCCTGGACGCCGTGATCGAGGCGCTCGCGAAGCAGGGGCTCGTCGTCGTCCTCGATAACCACCGGAGCCGAGGCGACTGGTGCTGCGACATCCCTCACGGCGACGGTCTTTGGTACACAGAGGAGTATCCGGAATCCGATTTCATCGCGCATTGGCTGGAGATGGTGGAACGCTACCGGGGCGAGCCAGCGGTCGTCGGCGTGGATCTCAGAAACGAGCTTCGTGGCCAGCTGATCGCCGGCGCACCCGAAAGCTGCGCGGGCAACTGTGTGGAGCCGACGGAAGAGGTGCCGGCGCCGGAGTGCGCGTGCGAGTGGGCCTCCTGGGGCGACACGACCGGGTACAACCGCGACTGGACCGTGGTCGCAGAGCAAGTAGGCAACGCGATCCTTGCGATCAATCCCGACCTGCTCGTGATGGTCGAGGGGCCGCACTGGGCGTCCTGGCTCGGCGCGGGCTACCGCCACCTCCGGCTCGACGTGCCACAGAAGCTCGTCTACTCCGCGCACAACTACAAGATGTCGCAGACGTTCACCGACTGCGCGACCTTGAAGACGGAGCTCGAGGGTCGCTTCGGCTTCGTCGTGAACGAGGGGTTCGGCTACACCACACCCCTCTGGATCGGAGAGTTCGGCATCGAGCACTCCGGCACCGACAACCCCTGGTGGCAGTGCTTCACCGAGTACCTCGCGGAAAAGGATCTCGACTGGGCGTACTGGCCGCTGAACGGCACGCAGGGTCCCGGCTACGGGCGCACCGACGGCGCCGAGGAGGGCTACGGCGTCCTGAACGTCGGCTGGGACGGCCCCGCCAGTGGGGTGCATCTCACGGAGCTCCAGGCGCTGATTGCTCCGACAACGGGGCCGTAGCCCGAAGCTACGGAATCGACATCAGGTCCCCGTCTTGCCACCGGGTTGCGTCGAACGTGAACTTCTCGTCGAACATACCCGCAGTGGACACCGAGCTCATCCCCAAGAGGTACTTCTGGATGAACGCATTCTGGGTCGTGGTCCATTGGGTGCCGCCCGATTCGCAATGGCCTCCGTTGTATTGGGTGAAGCCGATACCGTCGGGGGTGCCCAGCGCTTCGTAGATGAGCTTCGTGTACTTGAGGGTCGTGTACACGCAGACGGGGCAGTTCCAGCTGTCGTTGGTTCCCTCGCGTACGAGCAGCGGGCGCGGCCAGGCGAGCGCGAGCACTTCGTGCTGATCGATCGGCAACTTGTTCACGTTGTTGCCGAACTGACCGAACGGCTCCCCCATCCAGGTGGTCTCGTCGAAGATCTGATCGGCGGTTTGCACGCTGCCCGTCTGTGCATCGGCGATGCGCCATCCGCTCGTGGTGCCCGAGCCGGGCGACTGCATCGCGATCATGGCCATCCGCTGGTCGAAGAGCGCCATCGTGGCGGCAGTTTTCCCGTTGCGTGAACAGCCGATACCGTAGAACTTCGTCGTATCGATGTTGTGGCCCGTTGTCTTCTCGAGCCCGTCGATGATGCGGCTTGCTGCCCATGCCCACGCCATCAGGCTGCCCGTGTCCCTGGAGTTCGGGTGAAAATCGTAGAATTTCCCGCTCGTGCCGCGCCCGCTGCCCGCCGCCGCGACGTTGCTCGTGAGCCAGCTCAACCCAGTCGCGATCGACGCGACGCCCGACGGGGCCCCGCCCGCGTCGACGTTGAACATCGCGGGAAATGGACCGTCGCCGCTCGGTGTCGTGATGGCGACCGAAAGCGTCCAGCTGCGACCGCCGCTCTCCATGTTCACGGTCAATGTGCCGCCGCTGAACGTGGCTTCCAGGCTTTCCGGCGGCGGAGGCTTCGGCCCGTAGATGAACGCCTGAGCGAGCTGGCTGATCTCCTTCTGACGGCAAACCCAGTCGTCCTTCGTCATCACCTTCGAGCCGTCGAGGAACGTGAACGGGTCCGGCATTTTCTCGTTCGTTGGAAGTGCCTGGAACGTGGGGGTGGTGAACGTCCGCGTGCAGGCACTGCCGGGAAGCTCGCCCGATGGACCGGGCGTGCCCGCAACGCCACCACCACCACCCGCAGCAGCCCCGCCGGTTCCGCCCACAGGAACTCCCGCCATGCCGGCGACGGGCGCGGCCCCACCGCTCATGCCGCCGCCGTCCTGACCTGCAGTCCCGCCGGTGGGTGCGCCCGCGCCCGCGGTGCCAGCCATCGGTGCGCCTGCTCCACCACCGGTGACTGCCGCGGTCCCACCGGTTCCCGCCGATCCGCCGGTCGTTCCCCCAGTTCCGCTCGTGCCCCCTTTGCCCGCCACTGACATCGCGCCACCGGTCGCGGTCATGCCACCGCCGGTCGTCCCTGCAGTCGGGAGGCCGCCCCCCATGCCGCTCGTTGGTCCAGACCCCGCTGCTTGAGGACTCGGACTTTCCTCTCCCGAGCTACAGGCCGTGAAAGACAGCGTGAGAGCGAAGACACATCCGAGGAGCGCGCGGTTCATGCTCCCTCATGCCCGCCACTAATGAGAAATATCCTCCGATGTTTGAGAGACACGCGCGGCATCGTCCGTTGTTGTCAGATCCCGACATCCAAGGGGCGTGAGCGTTCACATTTCTGCGCTGCTCTCACGGCTCGAGCGTGAACGTGAGGGTTCCGTAGCCGAGCTGATCGTAGCCGCCGCTATTGGGACCGTAGTCTCCACCGCCGCCTTCCGGGCGGACCTGCTCGGCGAATTGCGTCGTGTACGGCGCCGAGAGTCCCCGGCGCACCACGTAGTGATTGTAGACGAGCTCCCAGATCGGTCTCACGTTGCCGCGGCCCGCTTCCGAGATCACGGTCTGGTTGACGTTGTCGCAGTTGTCGTACGCCAGATACGGAACAGTGTTTGCGAGGTTGTAGCTGGCGACATACTCGGCTCCAGCCAGGAAGCGGTTCTCGGCGTAGCCGTAGAGATCGTCGCCCTGCTTGTAGGCCATCTCGCAGATCGGCCCCATGAGCCCGATCCCGAGGACGTTGTGCCCCTGGTCGCGCCCGCTTTCTTGCCACTGTCCGAGATTGCCCGGGTGCACGTAGTAGACCGCGTTGCCGATCGAACCGTTGCCCGCTCCGTTCTTGAAGTACTCGATCGCTTCGTCGTAGATCGCGCGGTCGTCCACCAGCACGCCGATCGCGAGGATCGAGGCCATGTTGCTGAGATCCCAGTTCGCCCAGTAGTGGCTGATGCATGCGTCGTTGTGCCGCACGAGGAAATCGTGGTTCATTGGGTAGAACACGGTGAGCATCATGGTCTTGAAGCGCTCGAAGTCGGCGGCTGGCCAGCCCGAATAGGTGCGCATGACCTCGGCGGCATTGGCCATCTCGTAGCCGTAGAAGCCTGCGGCCAGGAAGCGGTCAGAAGTGCCCGCGATTTCCGTCAGGACCGCGGCCCACGCATCGAGAATTTCGACCGATTTGTCCGCGTACGCCGCGTCTCCCGAAATCTTCCAGCGTAGTGCCGTGGCGTAAGCGGCAGCGGCGTCGTTGAAGAGCTGCGCGTAGTTCTCGGGGTGTGTGCCGTCGGCACCTCGGTAGACGATGGCGGTCGGCCTCGGCGCATAGCTGAGCGAGGAGTGGCTGTTCGCAACGAGGCGCTCGAAGCCCGAGAGCCAGGGCTCCTCCTGCGCGTCGACTTTCGTCTTCATGCGAGCGAAGTCCTCGTCCGAATGGAGCAGGCCCGGGTGGACGAAGCCGCCTGCTTTTCCACCGGACCCAGCTTGCCCGCCGCTGCCTGCTGAAAGTCCGCCCGCACCGCTCGCTGAATCTCCGCCGTTGCCGGTGCCGGCTGAGGCTCCGCCATTACCGGTGCCGGCTGAAGCCCCACCGGTGCCGGTGCTTGCTGAACCGCCGGCCCCGTCGCCGCTCCCGCCCGGCGAACCGCCGGCGCCACCGGAACCGGGCGGCGCTCCCGCACCTCCGCCGACGCCGACCTCACCCGAAGCGCCGCCGAGCTCTGCTCCAGAGCCGCCCATGGAAGGCCCCGCACCGCCAAGATTCATCCCGGCAGATCCGCTGACACCCCCTGCCGTTCCGCCGAAGGGATCACTTCCTCCCGTCGGGCCCGCGCCCGCACTACCCGGCGTCGTCGCTTCGTTGCCGCAAGCTGCGGCTGCGAGCGCGATGACGGAGGCCCTCAGGAACGACAGCGTGAGTGGTCCTCTCATTTCTGCCTACCTCACCCCATTGTTGCCAAGGCTCGGCGCTTGTCACGCTGGGATCTGCCCTTTTTCGCTGTCCTCCGTTCCTCGCACACTTCTCATTTTCGCAGAGCTGCTCCTTTCGCCCGGCGCTGCAAATGCAGACCCGACTTGGCTCCGGATTCAGAGGAGCGGCGACGAGGTCAGTGCGCGATGAAGCCTGACTAAAACGCTTTAGCAAGGCAGAAGTGGGCGAGCGCAGCCGGTCACCCTTGCTAGACTCCGGGCCATGTTGGCTTCGCGCGGTGCTCTCGTCGGGCTGGCATCGTTGCTCGCTCTTTCGTGTACCAGCGGTGAGGAACCCGCCAACGACGGTACGGGTGGCAACGCTGGAACGGGCGGCGCGGGAGCGGTCGGCGGTCTCGCGGGTGGCGGGGTCGGCGGTGTCGGTGGCGCAGCGAGCGGGGGCGCCGGGCAGGCCAACGCCGGAGGCGTGGCTGGAGCGGGAGGTTCCTCGGGTGGACTGACGACGGGAGGTGCGGCCGGTGAGGGTGGCACGGCGGGTGTGTCGAGCGGGGGCGCCGGAACTTCGAGCGGTGGGATTGCAGGAGACTCGGGGGGTGGCGCTGGCGCGGGTGGCACGAACGCGGGTGCGGGCAGTAGCGCGGGCGCGTCGGGTGGTGGTGGCGCGGCTGCGGGGATCGGAGGCGGGGGCACGAGTTCGGGTGGTGTGGCCGGGACGGCGGCGGGGAGCGGTGGCAGCGCTGGGGGTACAGGCTCGCCCGGCGTGCGCGTCGTCGGTCGCGCGGCAGCGAGCGGGCAGAATCAGCGCTTCGGCTGGCCGGGCGTGCAGATCCGCGCGCGCTTCTCGGGCACGCAGGCATCCATCCAGCTGAACGACGCCGGCTACCAGAATGCGTTCGAGGTCGTGGTCGACGCTGGCACGCCGAGGAAGTTCCGCACCGTGAATGGGCAGAGCAGCTACTCGCTCGCCACGGGTCTCACGGCAGGCGACCACGAGGTCGTCGTGTGGCGATCAACCGAGGTGTTCGACAGCGGCATCACGGAATTCGTCGCCATCGACGGCTTCAGCAGCGGCGGAGCATTGCTCGCTCCTCCGGCGGCGCCGGATCGCCGCATCGAGGTCATTGGGGATTCGATCTCGGTCGGCGCGGGACTCGAAGGCGGCGGTTCGGGATGCGCTGCGGACAAGAACAGCACCGACAACTACTTCGCGTACGGGTCCGTCGCGGCGCGCTCCGTCAACGCGGATATCGTGACCGTCGCGTACTCCGGCATCGGTGTGTACCGGAGCTACAGCGCGAACGACCCGACGATGCCGGCGCGCTACGACCGCACGCTGCCGGCGGACGCGAACGCCACCTGGGATTTTTCGAAGTACCAGCCGCACGTCGTCGTCATCAACCTGGGCACGAACGACTTCGGCGCCGGTGATCCCGGGCAACCCTACGTGACCGCGTACACGAGCTTCGTAGCGCACGTGCGCTCCAAGGTGCCCGGCGCGCACCTCATCCTGATTGCGATGTACGGCAACCAGGAGGCGGCCGTCGGCCAGGTAGTGACCGCAGTGAAGAACGGCGGCGACCAGAACATCGAGCAGCTGAACTTCAACTCCGTGCAGAACAACCTGGGCTGCGCCCAGCACCCGAACGCTGCCGCTCATCAGGCGATGGGCGCCTTGCTCACGACGCGCATCGAAGCTGCAATGGGCTGGTGACCCTGATCACTGTCCGAGCGAGCGGCGAAGTACGCCCTCGAGTGACCGAGGGGGGCGGCCCGCGAGGCGCTCGACGTCGCCGGTCGTCACATCGAAGCCGCCTCTCGCCCACATGTCCTGGATACCGAGCACGGCATCCACGACGAACGGGGGCAGTCCCGCCCCCGCAAGCCCCTGTCGATACTGGTCGACGGTCACCGCCGCGAAGCCGAAGCTCTTGCCGGTCACTTTGGTGACCAACGCCGCGCGTGCTGAGCCGTCGAGCGCCTCCGGTCCGGTCGCCTGATAGATCGCACCGTGGTGACCTTCGCCAACGAGGATCCCTGCCGCGGCCGCCGCAACGTCGTCACGACTGACGAAATTGACGCGTCGGTTCGACGTGGACGCGTGGACACCTTGTGGCAGCGACATGCGAACCTCGTCCACGAACGACTCGGCATAGTACGCCATTCGAAGAATGGTCCATGGCGTAGCCCCGCGCATGAGCGCTTGCTCGGGGACGTAGTAGCTCTGCCAAAGGTGCGGGATCTCGGCGTGACGTGTCCCGAGGGCGGAGGTGAAGACGATGTGCTCGACGCCTGCTTCGGCGGCGCGCCGAATGGCTTCGCTCCCCTGGGTTGCACGAACGCCTGGCCGCATGTCGCTCGAAGGAATGATCAGAAGTCGATCGAGCCCCGCAAACGCCTTCGTGAGCGAGTCGGGTTGATCGAAGTCGCCGAACCGTCCTTCGATGCCGAGCGCGGTCGTCTTCTCCGGCGTTCGCGATATGCCGACGAGCTCAACGTTGGGTGTTCGTTCCTTGAGCTCCCTGATGGTCGCCGTCCCGAGTTGCCCGCTTGCCCCGCTGATTCCGATTTTCATGATGCTTTCCCTTCCATTGCCCGAATTTGAGGAAGAACCTTGGTGCCGAGCAGCTCGATGCCCTTGAGGAATGTCGCTTGCGGCATGCCCCCGACGTCCATTTGCAGGATCTGCCGGGAGTGGCCGAGTAGCTCGTGAAGGTGAAGAATGCGGTCGGCGACCTCGTTCGGTCCCCCGACGAACACCATCCCGCCGGGCTCGAGGTCCCGCGCACGGCTCGACGACACGCGAGCGGGGCGCCCGATCTCCGCTGAACCGGTTTGGAACATACGGAGCTCGTGCTCGAGATACGTGGTCTTCGCTTCGCGATCGTTCTCGGCGACGAACCCGTGGACGGCCACCGCGACGTCGGCGCCAGCGGCTGGGTGCCCGATCTTCCCCCAGGCGTCGCGGTAGGCCCGACCGTACTCTGCCCAATGGGCCGGCGTTCCGCCGAGAATGCCGAGGAACATCGGGAGTTCGAGCTCGACGGCGCGCAGCACGGACTCGGGGCTTCCGCCCGTACCGAGCCAGATCCGCAGCGGCTGCTCCGGACGCGGAACGACGAGCAGGTCTTCTAGCGGCCGGCGTCGGTGCGGGCCGTGCCAGGTCACCCGATCCCGGCGGTTGAGCTCGAGCAAGAGCTCGAGCTTCGACCTGTAGAGCATGTCGTAGTCGTGCTCGTCGAGATCGAAGATGGGGAAGGTGATCGCTGATGATCCGCGACCCGCTACGACGTCGACGCGCCCGGGCGCAATGGCTGCGGCAGTCGCAAGCTGCTGGAAAACTCGGATCGGCTCGTCGGTGGAAAGCACCGTGACCGTCGTGCCGAGCTTGATCTTATGCGTGGAGGCCGCGGCGGCGTTGACGAGGGCCGTCGGCGAAGACACCGGCATCGAACGCGTGTGGTGCTCGCCGAAGCCGAAAAAGTCGAGGCCGACCTCTTCGGCGAGTCTAACGGCCTCGAGGACGTTGCGGATTGCTTGTGCGGTAGCACCGTAGCCGTCGTCGGACGTGCGGGGTGTGTTCCCGAACGTGTAGACACCGAGTTCGAAGCTCTTGCGCGCCATGGTTCTCTCCCTGGCCGAGCTCCGTCACGCACCGCGTGGTGCGATCGGCGCCTTGCGGAATCGTCCCCAGGCGACGAACGCCGACAGCGCGGTCACGATCACGTGGACGCCGATGACGTTCGACTCGCCACGCATGATGTGGAATGGCACCGCCAGCGCCATGATGATCGCCAGCCCAACCGCGGCGAGTGGCGTGAGCCATGGTTTGATCCGCGTGGCAGCAGGCACGACGAGGCCGATGGCGCCGGCGAGCTCCGCGAAGCCGATGAACCGCGCGAGCCCAGCCGGGATCCCCGCGATCCACGGCGAGGTCTTCACCGCCTCTTCGAGCGGCCTGATGCCGTGGTTGAACCCCGCCATCAGGAAGAAGAGTGCGAGGAGTACTTGAAGCACCCAAAGGGTGATGGTGAATCCGCGTCCAGCCGGAGTAGCGCTTGAGCTTTCCATGTCGACAATATCGGCCCGCCGGCGCTTCCCCACAAGACGCAACGGTGTAATATACTAATGCATGGATGCAACAATCGACCTTGGGCTGCTCGCGAATTTCGTCGAGGTAGCCGATGCGGCGAGCTTCTCTGCCGCGGCCCGCGCCCTTGGTTCGACGACGGCGACCGTGAGCCGTAGCGTCGCCAAGCTCGAAAGGGCCGTCGGCTCGAGGCTCTTTCATCGAACGACGCGCCGGGTATCGCTCACCACCGCCGGTACAGCCCTCTACGAGCGAACGGCGCGGCACGTCCGCGCACTAGCGCATGCCACGAAGGAAGCGCCCGAGCACCAGAGCGAGCCGGCCGGTGTGCTCAAGCTCACCGCGCCCTACGACCTCGGCGCCACGTTCCTCGGTAGCGTCATCGCACGCTTCACGATGCTCTACCCGAAGGTGCAGGTGCATGCAGAGTTTAGCAGCAGAGTGGTCGACCTCGCCGCCGAGGGTTTCGACGTCGCGCTTCGCGGAGAGAGCGGCAGGCACAAGGACACGTCCCTCACTGCGCGAAGGCTCGTTCCGCGAGGTGAGCTCAGCTTGTACGCTGCGCCTGGCTACCTCGCGCGCCGTGGCAGCCCGCGCGGCCTCGAGTCGCCCGACCACGATTGGTTGGTGGCGGAGCCGCTCCGCCGTGCTTTCGGCTTTCCCGCAACCATCACACCGCGGGTCCTCGCCAACGACTTCCTCTTCCTACGCGGCATCGCAACATCGGGTGGCGGGATCGCTACGCTGCCATCGTTCATCGCGCAGCCGTACGTCGCGAGCGGCGATCTCGTGCGCGTGCTCCCCTCGCTGCGCGTAGACGTCGGCGGTCTCGTGCTCCTTTACTCGTCCACGCGACCACTCGCTCGCAAGATCTCGGCATTTCGTGATTTCATGATCGAGGTCATGCAAAGGGAGTGGGTGGGCTGAGCTGGAAACGACTGCAGCCGACACGCGCTGTTGCCAGATTGGAAGCCGAGGGCCAGAAACGCTGAGCATCGCCTGTCACCATTGCCCGCGCGAGCCGGCCGTGGCTCAGATCACTTCGACCGCGATGCTCGAAGACTTTGACCGCATGGAGCGCGAAGAGCTGGAACGCGAAGCCGTCGAAGAGACGCTCGCGAAACTGGCGAAGAAGTTCGTGGAAAGCGACGAAATCAACGACAGGGCCGACGAAGCTCGGGTGGCGTTGCGAGGCATCACGCCCATGTCACTCGCCGATGTGGTGGGTGCGCTCGAACCGCTCCAGGAAACGTTTGAGCTACGCACATTCGGAATCCACGGGTTCGATCACGCCAAGGTGCAGGCGAATCTGGCCGCCTTTCTGCGCGACGCGCTTGCTCCGGCGGCGCGCCTCCATCTGGACGAGAGCGGAAAGTGGCCTGAACCTCGGGGTGAGGCCGATTTCGTGACGACCGACACCGGCGGGTATCCGGCGGACGATGAGATGTTTGAGACTCTCGAGGACGCCAATAGGGGGGGCGGCGTTCTTGCTCTCGCGCCCGGCCCGACCTCCGGTCGTGAGCACGTGCTCGAAGATACGCTCGCGGCAGGGGGGGACCTGGAGACCACCCGTCTCAGGATCAAGGCTCTTCTCGAGAACGCGCAGCGAGACTTCGACCTGCTGCGGCAGCATGGGGCACGCGTCCCCTCGATGGATGCCGTCCGCTTTCGGGACGCTCTGACGGTGGCCGGCGAATGCGTGGAGAAGGCGACCTGGCCAAAGCCCACCCGGGACTTTGTCGGCGCTGACGTGAGTGAGGGAGTCATGAAAGCGTTTCGCCTCGTGGGAGCCGGCGATCTGGAGGGAAGCGTAGACGCTGGCGACATCCTGGCCCGAATCGTCCTCGAACTCGCCGGGCTCGTCCCGAGGTCGCTGACGCAAGATGACTCGACCCGGGCGGAGTACACTAGGAAGGCCCGGCAGCGCGCCGAAGCCCGCGCCAAACGGCGTAGGAAGCGGTGAGCGCGCCGCCAAGTGCGCGGGCCGAAACGACTTGGCGCGGGATCCCGCCCCGCAGGCCGCCCAAACCGCGCCCCGTCTAATAATTATCATTGCTTGTGGCGTCGGGAGCGGGACATTCGCGCGCCTAGATCCGCGCTCGGGTTGTCCCATCGGTTCCCGCCGCGGATTGATATTGCTCGGGCAGGCTCTGCCCCAACGGCGAGCCGAACGAGGATCCGATGGATATTCATCATTTTTTCCTAGGTCATGCCCGACTATCGCGAAAGAGCTTGGCGCGCTTTGCGGAGCTCGACGCCGACGAGATCGACGGCATCGCCGACGGGCTGGGCCTCGGCGGCCTCCTCACGCTCCAGGAGGCGAAAGCGGTCCTGTCCGACCTCGGCGATCAGACGGCAGAAGACGACGGCCCGGAGGACGGCGAGGACGAGGACGACGGGGACGATCCAGACGCCGAGGATGGCGGGGACGGCGAGGAGGACGAGGACGACGACGAGCCCGAGGAAGAGGAATGACCCCGGCGAGGCGCGAGGAGCGCGAGGAACGCGACGCGGTCTACGAGGGCATCGTGAGCGACCCGGAAGTCAGAGCGCTGGTGTACAAGCACATCAGGCTCCTCACCGGTCCTGGGGAGCCTGCCGTGGCGCCCGCGGACATCCAGGCCGCCAGGCACTACCTCAGGGCGTGCATGCAGAACATGAGCCTCGCCGAGCTCATAGCGACGCAAGACGACGACTTCGCCGGGCTGTGGGCGCGCGGTGCACTCGGTTCCGCGCGCCACCGGGTGCGGCACCGGCCACCACCCGGACGGCGCGCGGGGGCCGGCGGCGGAGACTCAGACTAGTGGCGCCTTGCCGGTCAAGCGCGGACTCATCGTGCAACTAGACGTGCGCGGACTTCGACCCGCGCACTTTGCGGATCTTCGCGACGCGTTTGGCTGGGCGTCCCCGGTTGACCTTCAGCGTGCGCGGACGATCGAACAGTCGGCGTAGCGGAACTTGAAGGGCGTTGGCGATCTGGACGAGCGCCCCAACGCTCAGGTTGTGACGGCCGGCCTCGACGCGCTGCAGGTACTTCATGCTGACGTCAACGCGCAGCGAGAGCTCCTCTTGGGTCAAGCCGGCGCTGCGTCGGAGCTCTGCGAGGCGCCGGCCGAGCTTTCGGAGTTCCTGCTGCAGGTCGGCTGCCACACCGAGAGCAGGGCAACAGGCGCAGGTTGCTAAAAACCCCCTTGTGAGGTACCCTTTCTGCTTCCTTCACTCTTTCCTGGGGCGCACAAGGAGGCTCTGGATCATGAGACTTGCTGCTTTGCTGATGGTGCTGGGGTTGGTGGGGTGCAGCGGCACCGACGGGGAAGGAAACGCCAACCCCAACGGCTCTGGCGGCAGTTCCGGTACGGGCGGCTCCCCGACGACAGGCGGAACCGGCGGCAACGCGGGTGCCGGTGGCACCCCGAGCTCAGGCGGCACCGGTGGAACCGAAGCCGCGACGGCTGGCGCGGGCGGCAATGGCGGATCCAGCCTAGCCGGGTCCGGTGGGATGGCAGCGTCCGGTGGCGATGCCGGGTCGACCGCAGGGACCGGCGGCGAGGGCGCGCTTCCCAACTTGCCCACCACGGTTGGCGTCGAACTCCTCGGGGCGCTGATCGGACCCGGCAAGAGCGACAGCACACAATGGGATGGCACCGACACGGTGCCGCCAGAGGTACTGGAACTCGTCGCGACGGCAGCCGGAGTGCCCGGCGCCGGTGCGCTGCTCGGCGTCGTTCAAGATGCAGCGTACCAGGCGTTGTCGAAGCCAGATCCGTTTGGCGTCGCCGAGCTGAACTGGAACGGCACCCAGTTCGACCCCGACCTCGACCTCGTCCTTGCTGACATCGAGACGAATGACGACGACACCTTCCAACCGCTGTGGCCGTCGCCAACCCCGTCGTGGAGCGACGTGCCGCTCGACCCCGGCGTGCAGGTCAGGGTGACGCTCTACGACGAGGATCTCACTGATCACGACGCTATTGGCATTGCGACCATCAACTATGACGATTTGGTGGAGGCCTGGTTGGCCCAAGACTCACACTGGATCCGTGTGGACGACCAGACGCAGGGGCAGCTGTTCGCTTTGCAGGTTCAGGTCATCGGAGTCGTCGAGTAGATCACGGGGATGAAGAGCCTCGAAACGAACATCGCGCTGCTCCTCGAGAAGATATCACCCGCAGATCTCAAGCTTCGGCTGCTGAGGGCTTCGCCGAAGCTTCTCGCCGCGTTGCCCTCGCTCGGCAAACGACCGACGTATTCGCTCTCGTACCAGACGCGGAGCTTCGACGAGGGCGCGGTCGGAGACAGTGTCCGACTCGTCGTTGAGATGGCGCTTGGCGGGCTGGAGAAGGGCCCCAAGGACGTGGATCCTCCCGTGCCGAGTTGGTACGCGCTCTCTCGCATGCAGCGAGAAGTCGTAGAGCAGACCCTGGACAAGTGTGTCGCCGAGCATCGTGCAAACGCCGCACGCCTGAACCTACGCAACGATCGGGCCGCGGGAGCGGAGTACGAGATCGCGGACGCCTACAAGGCCGCCCTGGAAGCGCTTGCCTTCGAACCGCTGGAGACGGCGGGCAGCGAGTGGGAGCCGCTCGTAGCTCGAGAGGCTCAACCAGCCGCGAAGGGCCCTGTGGCTCCCAAGCGGAAGCGCTGACGGGCCCTGCAAGTGAGACGGTGCAGGCCGGGCCGGATCACGGTCGATGGCCGAGCTCTCTCAACGTAGCGGCGAGATCGTCCTTCTTCCGTTTCTCTTCTTGTCGTTTCGCGCTCTCGGCAGGCGCCTCTTGTTTCGCTGACGACGACCGTGTCGGCGCAGGCGCATGGCGTGGCGTGGTGCTCGGCTTGGTGGATTTCACAACAGGTGGCTTCTTTGAAGGTGATCTCGGCGCAGCCCTCACGGTCGGCGCCTTGCTCCGCGTGCGCGACTTTCGTCGCGGTTTTTCCGTTGCCCGCCGGGCAAGTTCAGCCTCGGCCCGACCGATAGCCGTCTGAAGCGCGGCTGCGAACCTTTTGGCATCGCTCACGCCAAGGTACACGGAGCTCTCGATCGTGCTGCTGTGGTCGCGGTGATCATAGTCGTCGGGCTGGGTGACCGAGATTTCGATCACGCGGTCAGTTTCGTATTCCACGAAAAGGCCGACTTCGATGTCGCACTCTTCGAGGGCGGCACCCTCGTCGGAGGCCGGCCGCAAGATCAAACACGGGACTGACTCGAAGATCTCGTTGTTCGCGTCGCCCTCGTCCTCGCGCTCGATTGCGGGCTGGATTCGTCGTGGTGGTTTCCATTCGAAGTGAAGCCGATTGCCAAGCGGAGTCGTTTCCCATTGCCGCTTCTTGGGTGCCTTCGTCACGAACCCCCGCCTTTCCAACGCTTCGAGGACTCGTTCGGCTTGGCCCAGCGGGCAACCCAAGGCCTTGGCGACGTTCTTGATGTCGTCGCGGTCCTCCATCACGCCGACCCAGGTGAGCGCGCGCTTGATCCCCACCAGCGGGAAGCCGGCGATCACCTCCCCCGGGTCGAACTCATGCGGTTCCATGCGCCGACGCTAGCACCCGCAGGGCGTTCGTCATTTGCCTCCCCGGTGCGAGAATCCCCGTCATGTCCACGACCAAGTTGAGCCGCGCCGAACTCCACGCGCAGGTTTGGACGACCCCTATGAGTCGCCTTGCGGCGGAGTACGGGGTGTCCGACGTTGCCCTCGCGAAAACCTGCAAGCGAATGAACGTGCCGACGCCAGGTCGCGGCTACTGGGCGCGGCTCGCTGCGGGCGCCAAACTGAAACCAACCCCGCTCCCGAAGGCGCAGCCTGGCACCGATGAATCGGTGCTCCTTCGACGTGTCGAAAATCCCCTCCCGCCCGCACCGCGGCGGGAGCGGCCGGAAGTCTTCGTCCCAAGGAACCTGCGGAGGGCAGGCGAGATGACCCGAGAGGTCGGAGGAGCGCTCGGGAAGGCAAGCACTGACGAGCACGGCCGTCTGCTCGTGAAAGGCCTGAACGAGCCTGTGATCGCAGTGTCGGTCGCGACGCATCGCCGCGCCTTGTTGCTACTCGACGGGCTCGCGAAGGGGTTCCGCGTCCGCGGCCACGCACTCACGTTTCGTGAGGATGATCAGGGCTCCGGCATGATCGCCGCAGTGAACGGCGAATCGATCGGGGTTTCCCTGGAGGAGCGCCTTGACCGGAGGGACCACGAACTGACTCCAGAGGAGCACGAGCGAGTTGCCAAGGGTTACCGGTGGGGGATCCCCAAGTACGACTACTTCGCGGGCGGCCGCCTGCAGCTCACGCTCCACGGCGGGGGTCTCAGGGGTTCGTGGTCCGACACCAAGACGCGTCGGCTGGATCAGGAGCTAGGTGCGATCATCATCGCCGCCGAGGACGAGGCTGAGCGCAGAAAGCAACAACGGCTCGCCGACGAAGATCGCCTAAGGCAGGAGGAACAGCGGCGGCTCGAACGGGTGGAGGAACAGCGTCGCGAGCGCGAGCGCGATGCGCGAGCGAAGTACGCAG
>Ga0315910_10000336_pt1 | contig 48653 bp, 11 predicted proteins | sample EdamamesoilMG_FD_204470 | JGI IMG/M metagenome (GOLD analysis project Ga0315910, IMG submission 204470) | Garden soil microbial communities collected in Santa Monica, California, United States - Edamame soil | ecosystem: Environmental > Terrestrial > Soil > Garden | place: USA: California... | reverse complement strand
CACACACTCTTCGCCTCGTGGGCGTTTCCTTCGTTATAGTGCCGATTGGTGGCCCGTGTGCGTGGTGTTGGTGTCGTTCGCGCTGCACGCAGCCGTGTTTGTGTGGGCCTCGACGACAGTTGCTCTCTTCGCGCTCTTGCCGCTCGTCGGAGTCAGCACCGCAGTGGCGGCCTTCAACCACCACCACCAACACGTGAACGTGTTTTACTCGCGCGTCCTGAACCGCTGTTATGACGTGTTGCTTGCTGTTCAGACCGGGGTTGGCCCCTACACCTGGGTGCTACACCACAACTTGGGGCACCATCAGAACTACCTGCACCAACCACCATCGGCGACGCCCGATGAGTCGCACTGGACGCGGCAGGACGGCTCGCAGATGGGTCGCATCGAGTACACCCTGCACACGTTTTTGTACCATCGCGTCGATGTGTATCGAGTTGGGCGCAAGCACCCGCGGGTATTTCGCCGTTACTTGCTGATGAAATTACCGTGTTACGCTTTTGCGGCGGCCGGTCTTTGGCTGAGCCCGCTCAACTATTTGCTGGTCTTCATCATCCCCGGACTGCTCACGCTCCTGCACACGTGTTGGGCGACCTACGAGCACCACGCGGGCTACCTGGCCACAGAGCATGTCCATGCTAGCGTGAACCGCGAAAACAAGCTGTTCAACCTGTTTACCTGCAATCTCGGCATGCACACGGCCCATCACATGGACCCAGGCCTGCATTGGTCTGAGCTGCCTCAGCTGCACGCCGCCATTCGTAGTCAGATCCCCGCGCAGCAACTGCTGAACGATTTCTGGTGAGTGCGATGCCGAGGGCTTGGCGCGATCTGCTGGGCGAGATGCTGCCCGACGAACCCAAGTTTGTGGATGGTTATGCGGACGAGGAGCTGGGCACTGGCTCGGGCACCGCGGGCGATAGCGACGCGAGCAACGTTTGCAAGCGCCGCACCACGCTCTTGTCAGCGCAATAGCAGCGTCGAGGTCCATCGATCTCGCCCTTGATGAGACCGGACTCCTTCAGGATCTTCAGATGTTGAGAAACCGTGGACGCTGCGAGCGGCACGAGATCAGCGAGTTCGCCCGCGACGCACACGTCCTTCTCGAGCAGGACGCGCAAAATCGTCACCCGCGCGGGGTGACCGAGGGCGCGGCAGAGCCCCGCCAGTTGCTGCTCGCCTTCAGCATCCATCACAGCCGCGGGAGCGTCGGCGTCCGGGGGGCAACAACCCTGGCCGGGGTCGCAGGTTGTGCTCTGGACAGGAATTCGCATTTCGTCTAAATACGAAATAACTTCCGTTTGGTCAAGTCGGGGGTCATTTCGGGGGACCACGCCATGAGTTCAGAGTCTTCAAACATCATTGCTCGGCTTTCTTTCCTGGATCGCTGGCTCACCGCTTGGATCTTCGTCGCCATGGCCGTGGGTGTGGCCCTTGGGTTTTTTGCGCCGGCCTTTCCCCAGCTCTTGGGTCGGTTGAGCGTGGGCCCCACCAGCATCCCCATCGCTCTCGGGCTCGTCCTGATGATGTATCCACCGTTCGCGAAGGTGCGTTACGAAGAGCTAGGGAAGGTCTTCCGTAACCGACGTGTGCTCGTGCTGTCGCTGGTGCAAAATTGGATCATCGGTCCCTTGTTGATGTTTGGGTTGGCCGTTTTGTTTCTGCGCGATCGGCCAGAGTACATGGTGGGGCTGATCCTGATTGGTTTGGCCCGCTGCATCGCCATGGTGGTCGTGTGGAACGATCTGGCGAAGGGCGACACCGAGTACTGCGCGGGCCTCGTCGCGTTCAACTCCATCTTTCAAGTGTTGTTCTTCTCCGTCTACGCTTGGTTCTTCGCGCAGGTGCTGCCCGAGGCTCTGGGGCTTGATGGCGTCGCGGTCAGCGTCACGATCTTCGAGGTGGCGCAAAGTGTGCTTTTGTATCTTGGACTGCCGTTTTTTGCGGGGTTTCTGACGCGCCGCGTTCTGCGCCCCAGCAAGGGCGCGCAATGGTACGACAGTCAATTTCTCCCGCGCCTTGGTCCAGTCACGCTCATTGCTTTGTTATTCACGATTGTCGTCATGTTCTCACTCCAGGGTGAGGCCATCGTGCAACTTCCGGGTGACGTGCTGCGCATCGCGCTGCCCCTGTTGATCTACTTCGTGGTGATGTTTCTGGTTTCGTTCCTGCTCTCGTATCGCGTCGGAGCCCCGTACGCTCAGTCGGCGACGCTCTCCTTTACGGCAGCGTCCAACAACTTCGAGCTGGCGATCGCCGTGGCCATCGCGACGTTTGGTCTGCATCACGGGGCTGCTCTGGCGGCTGTGATCGGGCCGCTGGTCGAGGTGCCCGTGCTGATTGGCCTGGTGCACGTCGCACTTTGGCTCCAAAGACGCCTCTTTTCGCGGGCTCGGCTCGATGCCGTGCCCCAGTCTCCCCAAACCTCCGCGGAGCCGTCATGAGCAACGATAATCCAGTAGGCGTTCTGTTTTTGTGTGTCGCCAACTCAGCCCGCAGCCAGATGGCCGAAGGACTGGGTCGGCGCATTCTTGGTCACCTTGCCGTAGTGCAGAGCGCCGGCAGTACCCCCAGCAAGGTGAATCCATGGGCCATGGAGGTGATGGAAGAAGTCGGCATCGATCTCTCGATGCACCACTCGAAGTCCGTGGAGACCATCGATCCCGAGACGGTCGATCTCGTGATCACTTTGTGCGCCGAAGAAGTCTGCCCAGCGTTCCTCGGCAAGGCTCGGCGCATCCACTGGCCCCTGCCCGACCCAGCAAGCAACGATCCTGTCCTCACGCGCGAGGACATGTTGTCTCGATTCCGCGTCGCGCGCGACGAGATCGCCCGTTGCATCGAGGCCCTGAGGGCCGAATTGTAGGGGCCCGGTCGATTTGGGGCATCCAAAGCGCTTGGGACGCGTCTTTAGAGTTGAAAGGAAAATCAACATGACAGACATCGAAAATGACCAGATCCGCACGAGCGTCCGCGAGCACTACGCGGGCGTAGCTACCCAAGGCGTCCAAACCGGCCAAGCCGGCTGCTGTGCACCTGCCACAGGCTGCTGCGGAGCCAATCCCGAAGCCTCGCTTGCCCTGGGCTACACGGCTGAGGACCTTGCCCAAGCTCCCGATGCGAATCTGGGGCTCGGTTGCGGCAACCCGCAGGCGATCGCCGCACTCAAGCCAGGCGAGAGCGTGCTCGATCTGGGAAGCGGAGCAGGTTTCGATAGCTTTCTCGCGGCTCGCCAGATCGGAAAGACCGGCAGAGTGATCGGCGTAGACATGACCCCCGAGATGCTCGCAAAGGCGAGGGTCAACGCCGAGAAGCTGGAGCTCAGCAACGTGGAGTTTCGCCTGGGAGAGATTGAACGCCTGCCGGTAGCGGACAACCAAGTGGACGTGATCCTCTCGAACTGCGTCATCAACCTGTCTCCCGATAAGCCCGCGGTTTTTCGCGAGGCGTTTCGCGTCCTGCGGCGCGGGGGCCGGCTCGCCATTTCAGACGTAGTGGCTACCCGAACGCTGCCGAGTGCGCTGGCGAGCGACCTGGCCGTGTTGGCGGGTTGCGTTGCGGGCGCCGCGCTCGTGGACGACCTGCGACAGATGTTGGCGGACGCCGGCTTCGAGCAGATCCGCATCGACGTGAAACCGGGCAGCCGCGAGTTCGTCAAGGACTGGTTCCCGGGCTCGGGCGCTGAGGACTACGTGGCCTCAGCGAGCATCGAAGCCATCAAGCCAAGCGCGGCAGCTTGTTGCGCCCCGGGGTGCTGCGCATGACTTTAGCTCGGGCGCAGGAAGACTGGACCCAACTCAGGAGCGCGTTGCGCAGCTTTGTAGGCAAACGGGTCGCGCCCGAGGATACCGACGATGTTCTGCAAGAGGCCATGCTGCGTATCCATCGCGGTATCGCCTCGCTGCAGGATGAGGAGAGGCTCATTCCTTGGCTCTACCGGGTGACTCGGAATGCGGTCACCGATCACCACCGCCAGCGGGGAGCTTCTCGGCTGAATCTGGCCGACTCGGTCGAAGAAGCCGAGGCAGAAACCAGCATGAGCAGCACGGACCGCGAGCGGGTCGCCGCGTGCGTCCTGCCCTTCGTCGCTGAGCTCTCGGAACCCAACCAAACGGCCGTGCGGCTCGTTGAGCTCCAAGGGCTGCGCATCGTCGATGCGGCTGCGCAGCTGGGGGTGGCGGTTCCCACGCTCAAGGCCCGCGTCCAACGTGGACGAGCGCAATTGCGCGAGGCCCTGGAAGGCTGTTGCGCCTTCGAGCGCGACGCACGAGGAACCGTCCTGGGCTGCCAGCCTTTGCGGCGGCGCACGTGTGGGGTGAGCTGACGCGGGGCGCAAGAAACGGCGTCGCGATCAGTTCGCGGCCACGAGCTTGTAAATCACGCCCAAGGGGGTCGTCAGTGTTGGGGTGCACGTCAAAGGGTCCACGATGGCGCTCCGGATCGACGCGCAAGAACTGAGGAGCTATCTTGTTGGCTGGAAAGGGTACTTCCGGCTTGCTAATACGCGCAAAGTCTTTCGCACCTTGGACGAGTGGATTTGCCACCGTCTACGAGCGATCCAGCTGAAGCAATGGAGAAGAGAGGAGCGCGTGCCCGCGAACCCAGGGCGCTGCGTCTTTGGCCGACGGGCGGAACCGTAGTATGCGCATGCATGCGCATTTATCGTCGCTCGTTGGTTTGGGTCACGCTACTGCTTGCCTCCTTTGCCACATCCGGCTGCAAGAAGGAGCAGAAGAAGTCCGAGCCTGCCGTCTCTGCCCCAGCGAAGCCCAAGTGGTCCGTCGACGCTCAGCTCGAGAAGTCACTCCGAGACGTTGCCTCGACGTGCGAAATCAACGCCGATCGCGCTCAGGTCGACTGCAAGGACGACAAGATGAGGAGTCTCACGCGGGAGTTTATTTCTGGAAAGCGCAAACTCATTCCTGCGCTCGAAACTTTCGCCTGGGCGCTCGAAGGCAGTGACGAGAAGCTGAAGGTGGTCGCCGCCGATCTCCTCTACCAAGCAGGTCGCGCTGGGCTGGGGGATGACGCGGCGAAAGGAAGCGTGGAGCCGAAGGTCGCGCAAGCCTTGCTTTCCGTGGTCGTCGACAAGAGGCAGAGTTCCATCGCTCTTCAGGTTGCGCCCATCGCGGCCCACACGTCCGCTTTGTCGGGTGGCCTGGATGGTTTTTTCTCCCAGCTGAAGGCCGCACCGGACGTAGCGCCCGCGGCCTACCGATTCGTCATGGTGCACGCTCGCCTCGACGCGTTTCCTCAGATCCGAGAGCTCGCCAACGACAAGCGCTCGCCGATCAAGCTGTCGGCAATCGAGGCGCCTCGCAATATGAGAAACTGGACGCCTAAAGACCGCGCCGCGCTTTGCCCTTGGGCCACTGGGTTTCTGAAAGAGGAGTTGCCGCTCATCATCGGACGCGCAGCAATTTTGGTGAGCCGGTGTACCGGTGAGCATGTGGACCGCATGCTCGACATGGGGGAGGCAGAACTCGGCAAGCACGAAGTATCGCGGAGCCTGATCCCTGCGTTCAGGGATCTCTGCAGCGGGATGCGTCGGCGAGCCGGGGGTGGCGCGACCAAAGAGCAGTGCGACCGCAATCGCACGCTGCTCACGCGCATGGTCGAGGACCAAAAGATGGATGATCAGAGCCGTGCGTTGGCCCTTTCAGCCATCGCCTACCAGTGGCCGGACGAGGTTACGGTGAAGCTCGCTCGTTCGCACGAAAAGGCTGCGAAAGCCCCGGCATTGCAGAAGCAGGCCAGCGGTACGTTGGAACGGCTCACGCAGAGGATCGAGAGCGAAGCGAAGGTGAAGTCGACGGGCACACCACCACTGGTCAATCAACTCCCTCCCGACCAAGGGGGCCGGCAGCCGGCTCCGAGTGGCGTGAGGCCCGAGCCGCGGTCGCCTCAGTCGACGCCGGCTCCATCCCCATAGAACCGAAATGACGACCATTTCGGTCGTCGACAAGAGCCTGTGGACAACTCGCGCGGTGGGAAGCTTTGACTGTTCCTAACGCGCCAGGTGCCGGAGCGACAGCTGCTGTTCTCGGCACGCCACGCCTCGGCGGGAGGTTTGTACCCAGGTGATGTACTAGTGAACTGTTGGTGCATAGTGAGGTTTGGGGCGTCCTGTACAGACGAGTAGTAGTAGCAGCGGTACTATTGCTGCCTTAATGAATGATTATCGGTCTTGCCGACGTTGAGCGAGTGTGATGATATGCGTACCACTCGCGCCTACCGGGCGTGAGGTCCCAATTTCTCCTCTTTCGGCCCGGTATTCCCCGTGTTGTCTCGCTCTGCTTCACTCGGCAAGGTCAGCGCCGCCCTGCTTTCATTAGCGCTGGGCACGTGGTTACTTGTCTCGTTTGTGGTGGCTCAGGACGCTGGACCGGGAGCATTGGACGTCGATATCAGGGCGCGCCAGCCCCTATCCTCGGGCTCTCCCCTGGCCAACTACACCGTACGGGTGGGTGACTGTTCTGAGGTGCTGTCCATCTCCGTGACCCGGGCGGGAGTGGTCGAGACCACGTCCGTCGATGAACTGACGCGGGAGACGGATGGCTCCTGCGGGCTGACCTTCGACTTGGCGGGCGCAAGCCGCCTCCAACCGTCGGTCACCGTCAACTTCGAGGATGGGACAGGACAAGCCTACAGCGAGGTGTTTTCTGTCGAGGGACAGGCACCCGTGACTCAGTTCGGTTCGGTCGCCATCGCCGCGCCCGATGGCAAACAGCACCTCAACGTCCTCCTGCACGCCGTGGACGAGACGGACCTCGCCTACGTAGATTTGAAGGTCCTCGGCCTCAACGCCTCCCAGCTGCGCGCAGCGGGAGGCGTTCTTGATTCAGCCCGGCCATTTGCTTTCGTCGACAAGTCGATTCGGCTCGTTCCCGAGGTCGATGGTCAGACGGAGTTCCGCGGATCATTCAGTCTGACCAAGGAGCTGACGGCAGAGCAGATAGCTCGAGACGGTGTTGTCATCGTGCAGGCTGTGGTCGTGGATGCATCCGGCAACGACGCTCACTTCGAACGCATTGCGTTCACTGGTAGCGACGTTTCCGAAGCAGCGCTCGGCATGACGATCGCCCCAGAAGAGATTCTGTTCACGACTCTCCTCGAGACTGCCGCCCTCATCCCCACGGTGGACTTCGAGTTCCGGGGTCCGACACCGCTCCCAGGTGGGGCAGGGGCCACCTTCGTTTCATCTCACCCCAATCTGGTGGGCGTGACGAGCGGGGGCGTCGTCTTTCCGCTCGCCGAAACCGGAACCGAAAGCGTGACGATCACGGTCGGCTTCGACGAACTCGCGCCTGTCGTCGTGCCGGTTCGAGTGGATTCGACCAAGTCCCTCGTCGCTCTCGAGTTCGTGGATCAGGACGGGTCGGAGTTCGAGCTGCCCAGCCTGAACGCTTACTACCAACTTCCGAAGGTGCTCGGGGTGTTCGACGACGCGACCCGCTCCGAGATCACCTCCCAGTTCAAGCTCGTCTACGACGTGGGAGAGTTTACCGGGATCTTGGACGTGGATCACCGAGCGCGCGTCCGTTCTCGCTCGGAACTCGCGGTGGCGGACGGTGCTCAAGTATCCGTTGCCCTAGATAGGTTGCCAGAGATCTCCGCCACGCTGAACGTCGTAGCCATCGATGCTCTGCCCACGTTGACCGTCAGCGCGCCCCTGCAGGCGACTCCGGGTACCGAGATTTCCGTTTCGGTCGAGCCCAAAGACGACGTCGCAATCGAAGAGGTGCATTTCTTCGTGGATGGATCGCCCTTGACGGTTCAGACGAAGCCACCCTTCGAAACTTCGCTCATCGTTCCCGCTGAAAAGCTTGCCGGATCGCTCGCCTTTGGGGCGATAGCCGTCGACTCTGCTGGGCAAGAAAGCGCCCTGGTCGAGCATCGAACGTCCATCGTGGCGCAACTCGAAACCGCTCCTCAGCTCCAAATGCGCATTGGTTCCCAATACGTCGAGGGGGTGCCGATCCGCTTCAGCGCGCATCGAGATTTCGATCCGGCCACGCCGATCGATCGCGTCGAGTTCTACGAGAACGGGGACTTGCGGGGTACGGCCTACTACTCGTGGCTGGATACGGCACCGGATCCGGATGTCGAATGGTTCGAGATCGAGTCTTTCGTCCAACCGACGAGTGCCGACGTCACTTCGCGCTTCGTGACCGGGATTGTTTACGCCGGAGGCGCGACGAGCGAGATCCCGGCGCAGTACTACCGCGTGTTCAAGAACGAAGCTCCCCTCGCGTTGATCTCTGCCCCACTGGATAGGCAAGGGGTGTCTGCCGGCCAGTCGCTCCCAGTGACGGTCGAGGTTTCGGACGATACGTTGCTCGCGGGGTCCGACGTGCGTTTGCTGCTCAACGGGCAACTCGCCGGCCAAACTCGGCTCTTCGACGTCGATTTCGGAAAAGGCGATTCTCGGACGCCCCAGGCGATTTCGGTCCCGTTCGTCGTGACGATCGACGACGCCATGCTGGGCACTGCGCCCGTCCTTCAGGCGGAAATCATCGACTACCACGCTCGCTCGAGTCGGTCGCAGCCCGTCAATCTCGTAGTTCAAGGGGACGACGCGCCCACCGTGTCCGTGACTCATCCGATCGAGGGCTCGCTGCACGCTGCCGGCCTTCCCCTCGAATTCCGCGCGTCCGCTTCGGACGACGTCGGCATCGAACGCGTGGATTTCTACTACGAAGGGAGCCTGGCCGGATCGGATTCGAGTCCACCCTACGCCATCACCTTCGAAACAGAGGCCGTGGTGCCGTCCGAGGTGCCGCGCGTGGTGAGGGCCGTCGCGTTCGACACCAAGGGGCAACAGGGATTGTCGCAGGACATCCTGTTCACGCTCGGCAAAGACGAATACCCACCCGTCGTCAACCTCGTCTCTCCTGCGCTCACCGCAACCGAAGGTGGTATCGACATCTCTGAGGTCATCGAGAACACCGAGCCGGTGTTCAAGGTGGCGGGGTACGACAACGTAGAAGTCGAGCGCTTGGAACTTCGTGGCGTCCGGCGGGGGCTCGAGGGCTACGAGCTGACTGGAGATCTCGACGACGTGATCCGCGGAAGCGAGTTTTCCCCGCAACAGATCCCCGGAGCTTTGCGCGCGTTTTCGGCACTGAAGTTGGTCAAGATCCCTGCCTTTTTGCACGCCGAGGGCGTGACTCGCGACTTGTACCCGGTAGAAGTGCAGGCCGTCGACAAGGCGGGCAATTCGAGTCTACACAGCCTCTACATCGGTGTCCTCGACGACGCGCCTCCGGTCATCACTGAAGTTCGAACACCGCTTTCGTTCCACACCATCCGCGATCGGGTCGATCTCTACGTGGTCGGTGAGGATGATTTGGGCGTCGCGCAAGCGCAGGTCAACGTATTCCTGGATCAGTCGTCGACTCCGCTTTGGTCCTCGGTGCGGGTGCTCGACACACCGGGAAGGAACGTGCAGGAGGTATTTTCGCTCGACTTGAGCCAATACGACCTCTCCAACCAGGCGCACACCTTGCGAGCCGAGTTCGTGGTACTGGATACCCTCGGTCAACGCTCGGACGGTGCAGGACCTACGCTCCTTTCGGTCGACCTGGACCCCGACACGGACAGCCCTCGGGTAGCGATCAACGATCCCACGCCCGGCTCGGCCATGTACCGCGGGGGACTGATCCCGATCCGGTACAGGGCGCTGGACAACACCGAGATCACCTCGGTGATCATCCGTGCCAACGGTGCGACCGTCCACACGAACTCTCCGGGCGTTCGAAACGTCGAGGGCAGCTTCAATTTCACGGCTCCGAGCTCACCCAGCGCGGCCTTGGTGCGTTTCGAGATTTCGGCAACGGACAGCCAAGGGAACGTCGGTTCCGCTACGTACGAGTACGCACTGATCGACGACGAGCCGCCTCAGGTGTCCATTCGTGCTCCAGCTCAAGGCGGACGCTTCGTCGAGGGTGAAGCCTTCACCCTGACGGCGGTAGGCAGCGACAACCAGAAGCTGGAAGAACTGCTGTTCTTCGTTCGTCAGGAGGGGACCCTGCTTCAGCAGAAGCGCTTCGCTGGCTCGGACCTGGTCGAAGGTGAGTATCGGTCCGCGAAGTTCAGGACGCCCACGAACCCGGGGCCTGGCCAGGTTGCCGCCGAGGTCGGGGTACGAGCGGTCGACAATCGAGGTCTCGTCACCGAAGTGCTCCTCGATCAGGTGGTCTACGATGATGAGGAGCCGCCGGGCTTGAGCGTCATCGAGCCGCTCGCGGATCTCTCCCTGAAGGCAGAAGAACGCCTGGTGAACATCAAAGGCGTCGCTGACGACAATTGGTACATCGGCTCCATCGAGGTCGTCCTGACCGACCCCGCAGACGTCGAAACCGTGCTTCCGATCGAAGGTCTCAGACGAGACGATCGAACGGAGAGCATCCAAGTTCCCAATCCCTTGTCTTTCGGAACGGTGATTGTGGGGGAGAGGTTCTACAGCGAATTCGGGGGACGCGTGCGGCTTCCCACGAACCTTTGGACCGATCCGACGGACATCTACCGCCTGCACGTCCGGGTGGCTGACCTCGGTATCAATCGGGTGGACGGTCCCGAGGTCCTGGTTGCGCTGCTTCCAGATACCGAGCCTCCTAGGATCGTCTTCACTCGTCCGAGGAGCGATGCGGTCCCAGCCGGATTTCCCACTCTCGATGTCGCTGCGTCGATCTCCGATCCCAATCTGCAGAGCTACCGCTTTTACGTGGGCAGCTCGAGCAACATCGTCGCGCAAAATGCAAACGTGACGGGCACCTCGGCCACCATCAACCAACAGCTCGACAGTTCGAGCTGGACGGCAGGTCAAGAGTACACCCTTGCCGTCGAGGCTGAGGATGAAGCAGGCAATCAGGCGCGCGCTGTAAAGGTGATATCCGTCGAGGAAGATCAACTACCGCGTGTGCGCGCCGACTTTCCCGTTCCTGAGCGCACAGCAACGCGAGGGGGGATAGCCTACCAGGAGTGGAGCATCGAGGACGATTTCCCTCCTCTGCGCACGCACCGCATCTGCACGACCATGAGTCGTCTCAGCACATCAGCGCTGCCGTCCCGCGGCCTCTGGGGCACGGGTGACGCGGATGAGCCAGAAATCGTCGTCGACTACCCCGAGCTGTCGAGCGCCATGGGGGGAATCGTGGTGCAAGGCACCGACCACAGGCCAGTTCTCGTGGCCGATGGGCAGACGGGGATGCTCCGCTCGGCTCCATTGACCCAGGGCGGGTCGCTCAATCTCCAATTGCCCCCAGGCTACACGGCATCGTACCGCGTCGTGCGACGCAATGACGCGATCTGTGGCGCTGGTGGTGGCGTCGCTGAGCTCGTTACGTCGAATCTGTCGCAGGCGCTCGAGCCCCAGGGCTCCCTTTATGCCGAGGTGTTTGTCGAGGTCCAGGGCCCAGGGGGCGCTGTGGATTTCTTCTTGAACGCGATTCGCGTCGAGTACGCGGCGTATGATCCGGTCAACTCCTACTCGGTCGATGGAGAACTGCACAGGATTGGCGCTTTTCCAGCGAAGTACACCTTCTTGATCGACGATGCCGGGGCGGGCGACGCGGCACTGATGCCAGGTCGAGTTCTTTCGTTCACGGGACAAGAATCGGCGGTAGGCGACTTCTGTACGCTGCCGGTTGGAACTCCCCCGAGTGATCTCGTAGTGATTGGGCACGCCACGGATTGGGCATCGGGCAACCGACCTGACGTGTCTCTGGCCTCCCAACTGCCCCGTGCGATCGAGCGTGACGAGTTCCCTCCGGAAGTGGAGATATTGTCGCCTGATCAGGGAGTGACTGTCCGCCCAGGCGAACGCATCTTCCTCGACGTCGAGGCACTCGACAACATCGGGAGGATCGAGCGAGTCACGCTGCTCGACGCGGACGGTTCCGTTTCCGCGGAGAAATTCGGAGCACAGTCTCAGACGGATTTCAGCTTCGCCTACGACGTTCCCCGGGATGTTTCCGGCGGTGAGCTCCTTCTCAACGTAGAAGCGCGCGACCTTTCGGGATCTGCGGCGAGCGCTTCGGTCTTGCTGCGGATCGCGCCCAACGAGCCTCCCCAGCTGGCTCTGACCAAGATCGAAACCCCAGATCGCACCTACGCCGATGCCGAAAGAATCAACTATGGCGAGTTCTGGATGCGAGTGGGCGAACCGTTCACCCTCTCCACGCGGCTCACGGACGATGTAGGGCTTCGCCGTTTCGAGGTCAGCCGGGTCAATGCACTCGGCGAGGCAGTCGAACTGCTCTTCGAAAAGAACTACATCCTAGCTTGCCCCCAGCAGCAGGATCGTGATCAGGCGGAAAACGCCAGCCTGCGCTTCGAACAGAACGTGCCGACCACCTACCGGGTGAGCGTTCTCGACGAGCTCGGGGTCGAAACTCGACGCGAGTTCATCGTGCACCCGCGCGAGAACATGGCCCCACAGGTGCGGATCACGAAGCCCACGGTGGGACAAGAAATTGCAGCCGGCACGGTGAATCTAGTCGTGGGAGCTCTGGTAGGCGACGACACGCCGACTGCCGCTCGCACGTTGGACTTCTTCGTCAACGGCAATCTCGTGGGGGCATTGAACTTGGGGCGCTTCACCTCGTCGTCCGCAGGGTCCGCCGAGACGGCCGCCTTGCTCAGCATGCACGCCGCTGTCGAGGCCAGGTACGGTCGAGATCTGGCCAACACCTACTTCACTCACTCGTCTCCCACGTTGGGCACCTTGGGCGAACGAGTGCACATCAACGTTCCTTCCGGTCTCCTTCGAGCCAACGAGCCGACGACCTTGTCGGTCGTCTACAGGGACGCTGAAGGGGCCCTGGCCACGCACGACGTCACCTTCTTTGCGGTGCCGGACATCATTCGCCCCGAATTGGCCCTCAGTGCTCCGGAGTTGTCCTACGGTCCCCGCGAAGGCTCGGACATGACGTTGGTCTTCAGTGCCTTCGATAACGTCAAGGTGGAGGAGATCCTCGTCAGTCAGGCCTATGGCGCCTACAGGGAGGATGGGACTTACGTTCAATCCGGCTACGGACTGCCCATTCGGCGCGTCAGCGGCATTCCGAGCTTCGATGCGGCGCCCGCCAGCACCGTCAACATCGACACCCCGGTCTACAGCCACGTCACTCACGTGGATCGCCTCGTCGACATCTCCACGGCGCTACCGAACTTCGTTCCGTTCGAAGATGCGGTGTACGACGTCTGGTATCGCTTCGAGATCCGCGACTCGAGTGGAAATACGCGAGTCAAAGAAGTCAAATACAACGTCCTACTCGATCAACGGCCGGTGCTCGACGTGGTCTCCCCCCTCAACGGGCAAAAAGTGGTCGAATCGAGCCGGCTCATCGTCAACGTGAATGCTTTTGACGACGTAGGTATCGATCGCCTGCGCTTGACGGTCACCCACGGCGCTCTCGGTGCGCAGATTTACGATCAGCCGCTGCGCGCCCCACCCTATCAGTTTGCGGTGGATCTTCCGGCTTTTGACCCAGATACCTCCGCCGAAAATGTTCTCGTCCTGAGCGTGGAAGCCACGGACACTTATGGTGCAAAGTTCGCTGATCTGGATCAGCACGTTGCTCTCGAGACGCTCAACTTGGAGATCGTCGAAGATCAGCCGCCCACCGTTGCGATAGGCCTGCCTGCGGACGGGACGAGCATCGTCGAGGGCCGGCCTCTGTTGGTCCAGCTGAACGCCATCGACGATTTGGCGATCGACACCACGAGCCTGATTGCGGACGGACTGGTAGTAGGTTCGCGAACCTTTGCGGACAATCGTTTCCCCTACGAGTTCCTCGTGGACGTTCCCTACGGTCAGGCCGGTCGAGACATTCGACTGTCGGCCAGGGCGCGTGAGCTTCGAACCGCCGGCACGCCTCGGGAGGTGAGCACTCCTCGCTCCATCACGATTCACGTGATCAAGGACTCGGAAGCGCCGACGGTCCAAGTCATTGCACCACCTTTACTCGGCGCCACCGCCGTGGAACGGCGCGAGCTGAGCTATTCGGCCGAGGTGCGCGACAACGTGTCCGTTTCGTCGGTCGTCGCTCGCTTGTTCGTGGACAGAAACGACGACGGCTCGTTTTCCGAGGACGAGTTCATCGTTTCGCGGGCGTTCACCAAGGGACCCTACGTGGGCGCCTTCACCTTGCGCTCGCTTGAGGACTACTTTGGTGACGTCGTTCCTTCTGCGCCGAGCATGAGGCTGACCTTGGTCGCCCGGGACGGGGCGGGGAACGAAACGGTCGTGCACCGGAGCGTCGCGCTCCAGGGAAACGAACTGCCCGAGGTGCGGAGCATTCGTCTCCTCGATCATCGCGGCTACAGCATGGGCCAAACGCTTTCCACGGTGACGGAAGGACGTGAGGTTATCGTCGATGTGGTCGCGGCGGATCGCGAGGTCGGCGTCGATTCTGTGGAAGTCTATTTCGCCGTGGGGAATGCCCCAGCCGAAGGCGAATACAAGCTGATTCGGTCCGATCGGGCCGCGCCCTTCCAGGTCGATTACAAGATCCCCACGGGGCAAGTCGGGCAACAGATCCACTTCCGCGCCAAAGCTCGTGATCTCGATGGGCTGGTATCGAATCTTTCGCCGGCGCGCAGCTTTACGATCGAGGCAGACGAGCCGCCGACCGTCGACATCATCGTTCCCTTGAACGACGAGTCGGTCATCATCGAAGGGCAGCCGCTCGAGATCGTCGCCGACGTGCGTGACGACCTCGGAGCAGAGGGCGTCGATCGCGTCGTATTTTACGTCAACGAAGCTCCGCTCCAGACCGTCTACGATTCCATCTCCCACATCACGGGTTCGGCGGCGCAAGAACACCAGTATCGTGCGCAGATTTTCCCTCCCCAGGGCGTGAGCGGTTTCGTCGTCTATGCGCGGGCCTACGACGTATTGGGTCAAGAGGCACGATCGCAGAACGTACGTATCGGAAAGATCGACGACACCGTGGAGCCGCGCCTCTCCATGATCGCGCCTTTTGACGGCAAGATCTTGACGGAATCGGCCACTATCGAAGTTCGTTTTGGAGTCTCGGACATCGGCGTCGTTTCCGAACGGAGCGTGACCGCAGAGTTCATTCGGGAGTATCGGCCCGAGGCGTGTGAGATGGACGCCGATTGTGGCGCGGGTTCTTGCGTGAATTTCCTGTGCCGTCCGGACTGCGACGGACTTTCTCCGAACGCCTGTCCCACCTACGTGCCTGGGACTTGGTTGCCACTGGCTACGAGCGTCCTCGAACTCGATATCGACGCTGCCGAGAGCGACCTCGTCAATCATTACTATTCGTACGCTGGCTCTACTTCCGACCCCACCATCACGGAGCGTTCGGGAGCGCAAGCCGAGCGCGTCCGTCTCATCGGGCATGTCGACACCAAGCGCCACAAGGTCAAGAGAGAGACGCTCCACGAGATTGGCCTTCCGATCGCTCAGCGCATCTACCAGGCCACCGAGCCCGAGCCCTCCACCGATGTAGCCAACGCTCACTATTCGGCGGTGGACCAGTTCATCAGCTCTGAGCGCACGGGGGCTCTGGTGGGGGTGTGGTCCTCCACCAATCCGCTCATCGTCGAACCGGGACTTGGCTACGTGCCAGAAGAAATCCCGGCGGAGAAAGAGTTCACGGGCTTGTTCTTGGCCGATGAGGCCTTCGAGATAGAGCCACTGAGCGATGGGAACACTTACGTCTATTCAGACTTGGTGATCGGAGCGAGCGAGATGTTCCGCGGGACCATCACCGAGATCTTTGCCGACTCGAGCTTCATCCTCGCTTCCAAAGCCGGCATCACCGAGTACGATCGGACGTTCTACTCTAGTGAGGACCACGACCAGCAAGAGTTGAGCTACCGCTTGGAGCAGATCATCGAGTCGCGCACTCCACAGACTGGCGCCGTCTACGAAGAGAACACGTCCGGAGAATTGTTGCTGTTCACGGTCGAAAACAGCGAGTCGTTCGGCGTGCCCTACAGCCTGGCCGGGCGCATCGACATGCCTTACCACGACGTGCTGGGCGTGGCCCGTCGGGACAACCTCGCTCTGGTCGCCAACGGCTTGGGCGGTGTGCAGGTCGTCGACATCAGCGAACTCGGTACTCCCTATCGAGTGGGTTTCATCAAGCCGAACGGGTTTGCACGGGATGTCGCGATCAAGGATCACTTTGCGTTCATCGCCGCCTCACACGAGGGTCTGGTGGTGGCCGACCTAGACGAGCCCAGCCTGCCCATCATCGCCACCCTCGATACCTTGGGCGTCGCCACACGCCTCCACATCGAGGGCAATCAGATCTTCGTGACGGACATGACGGGGGATGGGGGTGTCTCCCAGCTCAACGTCATCGACATCACCGATCCCTTCCGCCCGACGATGGTGACCACGGTCCTGCTCGAACCCGCGGAGCGGGGCCTCATGACCCGCGGCGCCTTCGACGTCGCCGTGGCCGGTGGCAAGGCTTTCGTGACGACCCAGATCTCGGATCAAGAAGATCTTCCCGCACAATCGGTGTTGGAGATCATAGATCTCGAGGAACTGAACGATCCCAGCATCGATGCTACCACCCCAGCCGTCATCCACGACGGCGTGCCGCGCGACGGCGATCTGGACGAAGCTTTTGGTGCACGCGGCGTCAAGCTGGCTCGCGGCGGAGTGTACGTTCCCGCTTCGCGAGGGGGCCTACTTCGCTTCGAGCTGCCCACGTTGAGCGTACTCGGGCACACGCCCGAGAGCAGCGCCGGAGGGGTTGCGATCAACACACCGCAAATCGAATTGGAGTTCTCCGGGAACATCCGGCCCGATACCGTGCTCAGGGATTTCATCCGCGTCTCCATCATGGACCCGCAGATCGGGCAGGACGTGACCGATGAGCTGTTCGACGTGAATTTCGGAGTGCGAGATGGTTCGCCGCACTATCGGAAGGTCGTGCTCTCCCTCAAGGCTGGATCGAGCCTTCCCGAGCGAGAACAGCTCTACGTGACGGTTGAGAAGGGCCTGACCCCGACAGCAGGTTTGCCGCTTCCTTCTGCCTACTCCTTCGATTTCGTCACCGGTGGGATAGGGAGTGATTTTCCGCCGCACGTCCTCGATGTCGAGCCCGCGGTGGGTCCTGTCGCTGGTGGCACACCCATCATCGTGCGCGGGTACGACTTTGGGGATGCGCCCAAGGTTTACCTGGGTGGCCAAAGGCTCGTCGTCCAGAGCGTCATCCCTGCTGATCAAGAAGGTGGAGGACAGTTCGATCAGATCCACGCTGTGACGTTACCGAACTACGCGGGGCCGGCGACGGTGCGTGTGGTGCGTGCCGACGAAGAAGAGGACATCGCGCTCGGAGCTTTCACCTACGTGGATGGGGCGGCGATCTCGTACGTCAAACCCGGAGTCGTTCGGGTGCAGCAATCGGGGGACAACGACCTGGTTGAGATCATCGGTTACGGGTTCCATCGCGAAATGCAGCTGCGAGCTTGGAAGAGCGGCGATCCGGGATCGGCGCAGACCTTCGACGTGGACGGAAGCAGCCTGCGGCTGATTTCGCCCGAACGTTTCGAATGGCACGTGCCCGACTTTGGTGAGTCGTACCGGGGGTTCGTGGACATCGATCTGCAGAGTCTGGCCGGCACTGGTCGATCGCTGGTGCCTGAGGCGCTGTTCTATGGCCGTCTCCAGGTCAACAAATCCATCGATGCGCCTGCGCCCCTGACCGAAGATCCTGGAGCCTGCAACAACGCGAACTGCAGCGAAGTGGATCCGAGCCTGTTGCCACCTGGGCGGGTGATGGCCTTCGCCAACGATGCCGAGCTCAACCTCATCTACGTGCTTGGTTCTGGGAATACTTTCTCGCCGTCGTACTTGCAGCTCATTCGCTACCTCCCGGGTTCGATCGAGAACGCTTATCCCCTCGTCGGACTGGGCTATTACAACTTGCCGCCGAACGTGGCTGCCACCACTTTGGAATTGACGGAGCGCCACGTTCTGGTGTCCGTCTCGGGAAGCGGGCTCACGAACGATCCGTCCAAGAGCGAGCGGGGCATCTACGTCTATGACCGAGAGACACGCGCCCTCGGTGCGGAGGGTGAACAGCTCCCCGATGCTCAGGATCGCGATCGAATCGGCTACGTCCGCTTGCCCTTCAAGACCCCTGCTGTGGACTTGGCGTACGCGGATGACCTGGCCTTTGCCTGCTCTTCTGACGGAATCGCGGTCTTCGGCATGCAGGACCCCAGGAAGCCCGCCGTTCTGCGCTTCATCGAGTCGGTGCTCGTCAATGGGCGTGCGGAGAAAACCAACTGCACGCACCTCGAGGTCCGAGCAGGTCGCCTCTTGGCCAACCTGAGGCCTCCCAGTCAGTACAGCACGTTGCGAAACGGCGTCGCCGTCTTCGATCTCACCCGCCCCAGTTTGCCGCAGATTTCGTTCGTCGAGATGGACGTACCCGCTTTGGAGCTCCTTGGGCAACGGAGGTTCGCGGCCGCGGGTGGGGTGGATGCCGCACTGTGGGACTTTTCTTCGGGTTGGTCGAGCTCGCGCGAAGTGGGCGCTTACGAAGCGCGCGGCCTAAGAGGCGGCGGTATCGATCAAGGGGACCCTCCGATCTCGCTTGATCCTCACCTCGTCCAGTTTCCGTTCTCGAGCCTTGGATTTTCCAAGGGAACTCTCGCGGGGAACTTCAACGCCGGGTCGCTCTACCTCTTCGACATGAGTCGGCCTTCTTCCGTCGCCCTGCTCGACGGCTTGGGGGATGCTCCGTTCCAAGGCGCGCGCATCCTCACGGACGACGGAATCGCCGTCGGCTACGGATACAACAGCGGAACGATCGCCAAGGTGAGTTTGGTCGACACGCTGACCCAAGATCTGGTGGGCGCCGATCCTCCCCATGGGCAAGCCGGAGTATCCGTTGCGCAGCCCCTCACGTTGCGTTTCAGCCGACCCATTGTCGACGACGCGGTGGCCGAAGCCGAATTCCACACCGCCCTCGTTCGGCTGGATGGTTCGCAAACGGGGATTGACGTGCCGTTCACCTTCGAGGTGGATCCCGCCGATGCTCGACGAGTCACGCTCACTCCGACGGCGCCACTCCTGCCATACACCCAGCACGAAGTGCGCCTCTCGACCGATTTGGCGAGTCGGCGCACCATCGGGTTGGTCGATCACACCATCCCATTCCAAACCGGAGCGGATGCGGCTCCACTGCCCGAGCTCCTCTCGTTCAGTCCTCGCAACATCACCGTCGACGGCGGGCTCGTTCAAGTCGCCGTTCGCCACGGTGGCAGTGGTCCACAGTTCTTCGCGTCGGGCGGCCTTGCCCCGATTCAGCGAACGGTGAGCAGTACGGGGGCGGAAACCACCTACGAAATCCAAGTTCCACAGACTCTGGCGGGTCCAGTCACCGTGCGTGTCGAGACCACGAGCGGCGGAGCCGACGAGCGCATTGGAGCTTTGGTGGCTTCTCGACCCTTCCGGCTGATCGCCGCGTCCCCGAGCCAGGGGAGCCGAAACGGTGGTGAACTGGTGACCTTGTCGGGAGAGGGTTTCCCGGTCGGTGCGACTCCCTTGGTTCAGTTTGGATCGGTGCTTGCCGCCGCCAATCAGATCCAGGTCATCGACGAGGCCACGCTCGAAGTGATCGCCCCCACCGGTCCCATTGGCCCCGCGGACATCACGGTCACACTGGCCGACGGCCAGACGGATACCCTCGAGGACGCGTTCGACTATCAGGAGCCCGTTCAGTCGGTCATCAAGGGCTACGGGAAGACCTACGATCTGGCCCTCGATCCGACTGGTACGTACCTCGTGTCGGCGAGCGGACCGGGCGGCGTTCTCATCTACAACGTCGATGCGTCGACCTACACGGCTCGCGCTGAAAATCCCCTCAATCTAGATGATCTGCGACGCAGGATCGACGAAAACAGAGACGGCTGGGACGACCGGATCGTGGCGCGGGTGCCGTTGCCCACCGGTTACACGGCTCTAGGCGTCGACACGTATTTCGAAAGGGGCGTCGACCGTGTGGCCGTCACCGCCCAGTACCGTGACCCCAAGGGCAAACTCCCCACGGAAGCCGCCCTCTTCATCATCGGTTTCAATCCCTTCGACTTCGCTGATGCCAGCATCATCGCGCAACTTCCTCTGCCGTCCACCTTGGCCAAGGGTGTTCACATGGAGGGTTCGCGAGCCTTGATTGCGGCGGGTGAGGCCGGAGTTGCAATCGTGGATGCCTTCCTCGCCAGCAAGGCGTACCTACGCGAACACATGCCGCTCCCGGGAGCGCACCCCGCCTTGGACATCGAACCGATCCGTGGACCGCCCGAGCAGGCGGAGCTGTATGCGGTAACTGCGGGTCTTTATGACGTGCCCACCAACCGCCTCGAAAACGCTCTCGATCCTTCAACCGGTGGGTTCTACATCGTTCAGCACGACGCCATCGCGGGCTTGCGCGTAGTGGGCTCGTTGCCCATCCCGTCGATGAGGGTCGTCATCTCCGGCGACTACGCTTACTTGGCCGCCGGTGAAGCCGGTTTGGTCATCGTGGACATCTCGGATCCAAGCGCACCTAGAATCGTCAAGCGCGTGCGCGACGTAGGTCCTGTGTACGACGTCGCCGTTCGCCTCAACGAGCTGTACCTGGCCACGGGGGACGGAGGTGTCGTGACCGTCGACGTGACCGATCCGTCCTCACCCATCATCCAAGAGGGGATGGAGAGCTACCACACCACCGAGGTTGACGTGTTGACTACCGGAATCGGTCAGGTTCATTCGGGATCGGGTGACACCGTACAGGTCAATCCCGATTCGGTGCTGGCAGTGAATTCCGTCTCCCCGGAGAACGGCATCCTCGATCGTGATGCGCTCGGTCAGCTGCTCGTGCGGGTGCGGTTCAACAAGGCGATTGACCTCGAGCCTACGAATCTCAGCCGCTTCCGCATCCTAGGACCGAGCGGAATCGTTCCCGTCGCCGTCAGCATCACCAACAATGACGCGATCCTTATCGTCCAGCCTTCGCACGGGCTTTCGGTAGGGGACGCGCTTTCCGTGGTGGTCGATACAGGGGTCAAGAGCGTCAAACCCATCAGCGAGGGCCTCTCGGTCACCCTCTACGAGTTGATCCGCACCCAGCGATTCCCGCTCGTCTACCGCGGAGCTCGGCCGGACATCATCTCCATCGATTCGGTCGTGCCTCGGCAGTTGCCCATGGGTGTGGCCCAGACGGTGACCGTCTCGGCCACCGGCGTCCCCACCGACCCCGCACGGGTGCGCGCGTTCCTTTCGGGACACGAAGTCTACGTGACGTCCATCCAGTCGAACGATCAGAACGAACGTGTCGGGATCTTGACCGTTCAGATCCCACCCATCGACGTACCCGGACAGTACGACCTCAGCCTCTCCGTGGAGAAGTCTGGCGTCTGGGAGGACGCGACGCTCCATGGTGCGCTCGTCGTCAATCACCCCATCGAGTTGGAGTCGATCCGCGCCGAATGGGGACCGCTAGGCGGTGGTACGCTCGTGACCCTACGTGGCAAGGGCTTCGAGCCTGGGAATACGGTTTCCGAGGGCATTCGGCTCATCGTCGGGGATCGGTCGGTGCAGACCCAGCGGGTGTACTCGACTGAACTGATGACCTTTGTCACCCCACCCGGACGCATCGGCAAGAACGACGTCATTGCCTGGGACCGCTACGACAACACGAGTTCACTCGTAGGCGAAGACGGCTTTGGTTATGGTCTCAAGAGGCTCGCCACCACCACCTCGGGTGTACCCTTGCGTGAGATCACCGTCGACGAAGAGACGGGCGTAGCCATCGCGACCAATGGGCCCCGCGGCGGACCGGGGACGTATCGCTGGGCAGGTGCGGACATAGCTGCGCTCGAGATGCCCTTGGCGACCACTCTCGACATCCAAGATCCGCGGCACAGCGTTCTGGTCGGAGCAGCTTCCACGAGCTTCCACGAAGGACAAGAGATCCGCAGCATGTTCACGATCGCAGAGGACCCGACCGTGGCACTGCCCGACTCACTGGACCTCTCCATCGTCGAGCACGTCGAGGACGGCGTTCCTCGTAAGCGGGGCTACATCGCGACCGGCTTGACCGGTATGGTCAGCATCAACCTCGACGATTACACGGGTCTGCAGACCATTTCCGAGGCCAACGCCGGTGCCCTGCGGAGCACGAAGGCTGTCAGCGCCGTGCTTGCACGGGATGCCACGGTGTTCACTGGTATCACGGGTGAAGCTTCAGCCAGCATCCCAGGTTCCAGTGGTGCTTGCTACAAACCGTTGCATCCGAGAAAGCAGCCACCCGAGGCTGTCGCTGTTCGGAGCTCACCTGGCGCGGTGGGGCGCTACTCGGTCTTGGATCCAGGCGATCCCATGTACCTGGGCGAGCTGCAAAGTGCCTTCACTGGTGGACTGCGGCTCGTGCAGGATCAGGATTGGCTGTACGTCACCGGCGCGCGCAGTCGAGAAGGGGGTCAGGCATGTGAGCCAGTCGCGCACCTGTGGGAAGCCTCACCCGTCAACGAGGTTTTGGCCATGCGCCCCACGGATCCGTCGGACGTCCGCCGCTTCGAGTTTTCCGCGCCCGTTTTCGACGTCGTCGTCTATGGCGATTACCTCATCGCCGCTTTGGGCCAGGCGGGGCTCGAGGTCCTGCACCGCGAAGACCCCTCGTTGCACGCCGTGGTGCCGATCAACGACGGTCTCCTTCCGCATCTGGGTGAGCTGAGCCACCTGACCCTGCGGGGCAATCTCCTGTTTGCGACCGCCAAGCGTGGACTCGTGGTCTTCGCCCTGGATGATCCGCTGGAGCCGCGCATCATCTCGGCGGGTGATGACTACGGGGCATTCGACGTGGCCCATTTCAAGGATCGCCTCGTAGCTACCGGGTACTTCCCGTCTGGGCACGCGGCCAACGGGGGTGCTTCGAGCGATCCCTTCAATCCAAACCTTCCCTACCCGGGGAGCGTCTCGACCATCGAGCTACCGGGTGCCGTCGTGACCAAGAGCTCGGTGAGCGAGGGTGGGCTCCTGGTCACAGGCGAGGCCTTCGAGTTCGAACTCAACGAGTCAGTCACCGTCGCCTCGGTGGTGGGCTCGGTGACCGTCGAAAACTTCGACACGGGCGACCTCGTCGTAGCCAACGTGACGCCCGTCAACGCTGACGCCCAGAACGCGGCGACCCGCTTTGCCGTGCCGCTACCCGCGACGCCGGGAACGAAGTACGAAATCACGTTGCACGATGCGCGCAATCTCCGAGGCGGCGCACTCTGGCAACCCTACGTCACCCACGTCCAGGTGGCGCAAGGTACGGTCCGCCCCGAAATCACCGAGGTCAGCCCGAAAATAGCCCACGTCACCGACACCGACGTCGTCGTGACCGTACGCGGCTCCGGCTTCACGGACGACACACGCCTCAGCATCGATGGCTTCGAACTCGACAATTTCACCTGGATCAGTTCCGAAGAGCTGAGGATCCCTGCCGGGACCCTGAATCTGCTCCCCGAGCCGGTGGGTGAGCACCATTTCAGCGTCGAAAACGACGACCTCACCGACGTGTACTTTGGCGGGCTGTTCGTTGGCGACGATCCGGAAACCTCCACCTACATCCTGGAACCCGTCAGCTCTCCAGTCGAAGGTGGCGCGGTGGCTTCCCTCGCTTCGACCCTCCCCGTCATTGCTCCCGGCTCGAAGATTGTCATGCGGGCACGCAAGAGCGACCACGAGATCAGGACCGAGGTGTTGGAGGGCGGGCACCTCCTCTCCAATCTGGTGGACGACGTCGGCACCCCCACCACCATGAGTTTCCGCGTCCCGGGCGTGCCGGTAGCAGATCTGTATGACGTGTACCTCGTCACCGGAACTCACGAAGTGCAAGTCGGCAAGATCGCCTACGAGCTCGAGGAGGGTCGCGAGATTGAGCTTCCCAACTACCCACCGATGGTCATCGGAGCTGCCGAGCTCGTCGGCGATACGATGTTCGTCGGGGTCATGGCCGGATCGCCCCCCACCTCTTCGAATCGCTTCCTGATGGAGTCGGGTCTCGAGATTTACGACTTGGGTGTGTGGGAGCGGCCTGTCCGACTTTCACAGCTGCCTTTGGACGAGCCGGTGACCGGGTTGGGCGTCGACGGAAACCTCGCCTACCTGGCCTCCGGCGCCGATGGTCTCGTCGTGGTTTCCACCACCGACACGAGTTCACCCCAAGTCATCGATTCCTTCCCTGTCACCGGAAGCTTCGCAACCGACGTTTCCCTCAATCTCGGTCGCCGCGTCGTTGCGCTCGGCGTGGGCGATGCCCTGGGCAGTGGCTACATCCGCTTCTTCGACATGGACGACCCCGAGCTGGATCGCCCGGTGAGCTACAGCACCATCTCGCTAGCGTCCGGAGACGTCCGGGGGATCCCCTCGGCCATCGAGTGGTACGGCAACCAGCTCTACGTTCTGCTGAAACAGGACAATGACCTCAAACTCGTGATCTTCGATGATCCGAGCGATCCAAACGGATCGCACGTCGTGCACGAGTTCGAGGAAGGCATCGACCAAGGTCATTTCTGGTCGCGCCATGGTCTAGCGGTCGAAGCAGGACAAGTCCTCGTCACCACGGACTCGGCCTACGTCGTCCTCGGCCCCGACGGACAGGGCGGCCTGGCGTCGATCTATTGGGAGCATTTGGACGCACTCGGTGATGAATACCAGTGGTCCAACGAACTTGCGCGGGTGGACGGCGCGGTGTTCTCCGCACGTGACGGAGAAGGCATCCGTGTCACGAACGCACCCGATCTGGCTGTCTCGTCCATCACGCCCCCCGATGGCGGGTCCGTCGCACCCGGCGAGACGATCGTGGTTCAGCTCAACAAGCTGTTCGACACGACCGAAGAGGACGTCGCAGCGGCAGTCACGCTACAGACCCCGGACGGAATCGTGCTGACGGGTGCCTACACGCTGGAGGCTCTCAACACGTTGGCGGGTGGGCGTGTGCTTTTGCACATCGAAGCGGGTGCACCTGCCGGTCCCGCGGTGGTGAACGTGACCACCGATCTGACGGCTCTCGACGGTACCCAACTCGTCGCCGCCGTGAGTTCCAACGTGCAAGTCCTCGACGGGTCCCGCCCGATCGTCAGCGCCGCAGGGCGCATGGTCAACGGCACCATCGGTCCGCCTTATGTTCATGGGGACGGCACTGAGCAGATCGTCATCTTGGGCTCGGGCTTTGGCGCGGACGGGTCTCGTTTGACCGTGACGATTGGCGACGACGTCGTTCCGGCTGGGGCGGTGACCTTGGTGAACGATGGCAAGCTCCACGTTCAACTCCCAGCGATCCAAGCCGAGCGTGGCACGGCGGCTCTGACCGTCGGGGTGGCGCTCGATGGCGTGGAAGGCGTTCTCACCGGTGCTTTGATCGTCCAACCCACGGTCCGCCTCCAAGCCATCGACCCAGCTACCGGCCCGCCCCAAGGCGGCAACTGGGTCAACCTCTATGGCGCCGGGTTCAATGCGAACGTGGCGGTCTACTTCGAAGGGACGGTCGCCGGGGATGTCACGGTCGTCAGCGGCGGACAGATCCGGCTGAGAGTCCCCGCGGGAAGTTTCGGCCACGCCGACGTCCGGGTGCAGAGTCGACTGTTCCCCGACGAAGCAAGCACGCTGGCAGATGGCTACTTCTATGCGTCGCAATCCACCGGCAGCGTCGAGCTGACGGATGGCGCCGCAGCAGGTCAGCCGGTGAGCGCTATCTCCGTCGGCAGCCAAATCATCTACGCGGCGACCGGTGGCACACACGTCGTTCGTCAGCAGTCCGGCAGCGAAGAACTCGTGACCGCCGAGATCGGCCACTTGCAGGTGTTGGATGTGTCCGACCCAGTGCGCCCGGTGATCGTTCAGAAGGAAGTGGCAGGCGGGCCCCTGGATTACCACGCCGAGGTGGACGCTGACGGTGGTTTTGCGGATGTCGCCCACTCGGGTGCTGATCTCGTCCTGCTCACCGACAATCGATTGCTCCACTACGACATCACTCTGCCGGCCGATCCGTTTGCTCTGGGCACGTTCGAGTTTTTCGACCAAGAGGCAAACAAGGCTCAGGCGAAGGTAGTCGCCCTCGTCGATCAGCTCGTCTTCGTCAGCACGTCGGACGGGCTTCGGATCCTGCGCATCGACGAAGACAGGACTCTGAGAGCGCTCGAGTCGCTCGACGTCGACGTGCTCGGAGGTCAGCCGGACGCCTTGCTCGTTGCGGATAGTTCGCTTTGGGTCGCCGTCCCAACAGCCCATGAAATCGTCGAGGTGGGTCTGGCTTCCGGGCGATTCGACATCACTCGTCGAATTGCCACGGTAGATTTGGGCGGAAATCCGCTCGGCGTGCGCGACCTGCACATCGAACGGGACACGCTGTTTGCGAGCACGGGGCGCTCCGCCACCGTGGTGGCCTACGCCCTGCGCGAGCAGGGGGCCATCCTTCCAGTCGGACAGCTCAACTTGTTGCAGTTGGTCCAAGGAAGTGTCGTCGATGCGGGGCAGGCGGTGCGCGCGGGTCAAACCTTCTACATAGCGTCCGGTGGCGGAGACGTGCAGATCTTCGACGTGAGCGATTGGTTGGCGGGCGACTTCAGCCGAGCGCCGACCTTGCTGGACTACTTCGGGATGTTGGGCGCCGTGACCAGCCTCGGCACGGACCGCGGGGCATTCTACGCTGGAACGGCCTTCAGCCTCTTGGGAAGCACGCCCTACGAGAACCCCATTCCTGCGTCGACCGCGCCTCGGAAGCTGACGGGCGGCATGCATACGATGCTGCCTGACGATTTCACGGTCGTCGACCAGTTCCCCAATCCGCGCGGCGTGTTGCCTCTCGGCGCTGCCGTTTCCGTTCAGTTGAACAAGATTGTGGATCCCGCTTCTGATCTCGACACGCTCGTGACCGTCACGCGCTCGGGCGTGCAGGTGGCGGGCACCGCAACGAGTCGCGTGACGAGCGCCGGAACCGAGATCCTCTTCTACCCCACCGGGGCGCTCAACGTGGGTGATCAGTATCGATTCGAACTGAGCGATCTCACGGCCGATCTCGACGGTGAGACCCTGCCGCTCCCCTACGAGTTCCTGTTCGAGGCTGGAGGCGGCGCGCAACCGAGGATCAACGGCGTGCAGCCTGCCTACGTGAGCTGGACTGGTGGCGATGAGCTGGTGGTGACGGGTTACGGATTCGACCAGTCGACCCGAGTCTTCGTGGCCGGACTGGAAGCCACCACGATTCTAGAACGTGAGGCGGACAGGATCGTCGTTGCGGTTCCGGCACTTCCCGGGTCGCCTGCGAACAATCTGGTGGTCGGCGTCGAAGTTCAGAACGGCAAGTTGACCGACTTCATCGCGGGAGCCGTCACCTACGTCGCTGACCCTGTCATCGAAGACGTGGGGGCGTGGGTTCAAAATCGGATCGTTTCGACGGACACCTTGTTTGGTTTCAACCGCGGCGAGATGGCAGCGATCCGCGGCCGCGGGTTCGGCCCGGCCACGACGGTGCTCATCAACGGGAGCCCAGTGCCCGGTGTCGAGCAGTACGATGAGAACACTCTCTTCTTCCCCATCCCCGAAGACACCATCGGTGTGATCGAGTTGACGGTGGAAAACGCGGGCGAGGCATCGGCGCTGAACGAGGAGATGGAAGTCTACTTCGAGCCTTCGACCACCGTCTCGGCGTCCCAGTGGGCTCGCGCGGGCCAGTTGTTGGCCCTTGCGGGCTGGTCCACCGTCGAACTTTCGACGACTCAAGATGGACCGATCCCTGTCCTGCTCTCCGAAATTCCTGTCGATGACCAGATTGCCGAGATGGCGCTCAGCGGGCGCTACCTCGCGTTCAGCACCCAGGATTCGGGAGAACTGCTCGTTTATGACGTCGAGGATCTCTACCTGCCGGAATTGGTCAACGTCATCGACAATCCGCTGGGACTCCGACATGGAGGCCTCTCGATATTCGAGGATGGCTTCGTGTCGCTCACCGAAAACGGACTCGCTGCGGGCTCGCTCCATGGGAGCACCTTCGAAGCGATTCCCGGTACTTCGAGTGTCATCGATTTCCAGGTGGCCGATGGCTACGTGTTCGCTTTGAGGTCGACCGGAGTCGAGGTGCGAGCCGTCGAAGATCTCGGGACGATCGTGGCGTCCTTCGACCACGAGGTGAGCTCGCCCCAGGCAGTCGAGTACGAAAACCAGCGCTTGGTCGTGGCGGGACAAACCCAAGTCGCCGTAGTCTTGACCGGTCCGATCCGTGCTGGCGAAGCGCCGGTGCATCTGGGGGTGTACGACGTCGGTGGTGAGGTAGCTGCTGCTGCCATGGCGGGAGAGGTCCTGGCGATTTCTGCTCGCTTTCCGAGCAGTGAGACTCGCCTCTTCGACGTCGGGCTTGGCGTGGGGAATGGGCAGCTGGAGCTCACTCAGCTCGCGCGCATTTTCTCCTACGCACAGTATGGCCTGGAGTTCAACGACGACCTGATCGAGCTGAGGTCCGGCTACGGCTACCAGAGCCTCAAGGTGCCGTTCTCGTTCGCCACGTCGGTCCAGCCCAGCACCGTGATCGCTCGCGCCAGCGATCGACTGCGCCTCAGGTTGGCAGGCCGTCCTGACGCGTTCAGCCAGGTGTGGACCGACATCAGGGATACCGTCGATCAGACGGTTCCAGGTTTCGTTCAGGTGGCGGGACAAGAGTTGGTGTTCGAGCCTCAAGGCCAATCCTTCGTACAAGGGGGCGAGCTCTACACGCTCAACTTCTTCAACCAACCGAGCTCGGTGTTGAGCGGCGGACAGGTCGAAAGCGATCTCCCGTGGCACTTCACGAGCGCGGAACTCTTCGGCACCTCCCCGATGGATCTGCGCGCCATCGAGCCGTCGCAGATCCTGGTCGGAACGAGCGCGAACTTGACGGTCTTGGGCGCAGGTTTGGATGACGTTGCATCCCTGTCCGTCGGGGGACAGCCGGTGGCCGGCTGGACTACGAGTCCTGACGGCTCGCGGATCTCGTTCTCTTGGTCGCCTTCCGAGACGGGCGTGTTTTCCGTCCAGGCAACGAGCAGCCTTGGAAGAGCGCAGGTCTTGCCAGCGGCTGTTTTGGTCAGCGACCCGCTTCAGTTCGTGGTCTCTCCGTCTGAAGTGACCAATGCTGGCGGGGACGTCCTCAGCGTGGCGGGAGAAGATCTAATAGGCCTTTCGGTCTACTTCCATCCGCAGGACGAAGATGCTGCCCCGGTCAACCGCGTGAACCCTACGTTCGAACCTGGTGGCTTCACGTTCGTATCGCCGGCGTGCGTCCTCGGCACCAACTACCTGGTCGAGATCGTGCGCGGGGAGACGGGGGAGACCGTGCTCTCTGGTCCCGTCGCGTGCGTGGACAACACCCCGCCCAAGTTGCTCTACGAAGCCAAGTTCAAGCAGACCACTCCCTACGAACTAGGGTTCGATGAACCGATGCAGGTTCAGCAAATGTCCGCGACGATGGAGTACCGCGACTATTCGGGGCGCCCCAATGAGGATCTGACCAATCAGTTCGTCCTCACGTCGTCCGGCAACACGGTCCGCGCATCATTGGCTCCCGGACAATCCTTCCTGCCCAATCGAAAGTACAACTTCGTTCTGTCCGGCGTGGCAGACCTGGCTGGCAACCTCCTACCCCGTTCAGGTGCTGACGGAGTGATTTCGACCAACTACGTCGGGACGGACACCTTGGGCCCCCGAGACTTGAATCTGCGCCGTGAGAGCGACAATCAACTCCTTTCGCAGGCGAGTCTCCTGGAGCGCGGTCGCACCTACGTCTTGAGTGCAGAGGCAGTGGACAACGTCACCACGGTGCTCAACAACTTCACGTTGCGCGTGTCTCGAAACGGTGGTCTGTCGTACGAACCACCCATCCCTCCCATCTCGGGCGTGACGCTACCTCGCCGATTCGAAGTGAGCGTCGGCGACAACGAGACCGCTCTGGCCTTTCAGCTCAGCGCGACCGACGCGGCGGGTAACAAGTCGACGCAAGACATCGAAGTTGGGCTCGAAGATCCGACCTTCGAAGTGGCTGGTGTATTCACAAGTCCATCTGCGGTCGAAGAACAGAGCCTTTCGGACGTCTACTTCCGCATCCTTGGTCCGGACGGCGACTTGGTGACGTCGGCGCTGATGACCATCAATGGCCTGCCCTTCGAGTTCGACCAGGTCACGGTGCTCAACTCGGAAGTGCGCGAGGTGCGGGTGACGGACTTCCTCAATCCGCGGTTGGTGGATGTCCCGTCTGGACTGATCGATGTCTCCTTGCGGCTGACTTACGGTAGTGGCTCGGTGCGGGTGGTGAACGACAGCTACGCGCTCACAGCTGACCAGACGCCACCCACTGTCGCGATCGTGTCACCGATGGATGGCGCTCAGATCCCCATAGGAGAGCCCACCGACGTCGTCGTATCCGCTCATGACCAATATGGTGTCGAAGGGATCGAAGTCGCGGTCAACGGGATCTGGCAACCTGAGCCCCTGCCGAATTCGAAGCGCTTCACCATCACGCCCATGGGCGCCTCACCCATCACGATCACGGTTCGAGCCTCGGACAACTATGGGAACGAGGCGACGGATAGCATCACGCTCCACCCCATCGAGCCGGACGAACCCATCGTCGAGCTCGCGATCCTAGCGCCCGAGCAGGGGACCGTGGTGCGTGAACGGCAAGCGATCGACGCACAAATTCAGCTGACGCATGTGCTTTCCGCCCAGCTTTCGCTGGCCGTTTCTGGTGATCCGGATCATCCAGCCAATCCACCCACTCGTTCGATCACCCGATCCGAGAGTGATCCGGACATCAGGCTCCTATCGCTCAACATCCCAGCAGTCTCGGCGGATTCCGTGGTCGTGTTGACTCTTCGAGACGACGACAGCGGAAAAGAATCGTCAGTTCTGCTCAAGGTGCTCAACGACGACGCGACGCTCGAATCGCCCAGCATTGACGTGACGCCACCGGAGCAGGTCCTTGCGGGAACCGAACTATGGGTGCGTTCTGAAGCCCCGCAAGCCATGGAGGACTTCTCCTCGAGCTCCACGGTAGCAGTGGAAGACCCCTCGGGTAGTTTGGTCGCTTCTTTCGGTATGGGGCCAGCCACGCACCGCATCGCTTTGACGACCGACGGTTCTGCTGCCCGAGTGACCGCCACACTCCGTGATCTTTCCGGCAACGAGAACGTGGCCGAAGCCGCCCTGGAGAAGCTGCCGTTCTTTGCGGGCGAAGCCGTTTCCGAACTCGAGTTGAGCCCTGGGGACCACTTCCAGCACATCGTCGCACTACCTGGTTACTCCAACCTTCCAGTTGCCTATTCGGTCAAGCTCGCCGCTGGGGGCTCAGAGATCATGGCCGGTGAGGTAGAGCTCCATTCGGCTCCGCAAGGAAACATCTCGTTGCTCTCCTTCACGGGCACCGGCCTACTCGCTGAAGAGGTGGTGGGTGCGGAACGATTCGTTCTCTACTGGCCACTCGACAACGGTGACTTTGGGCCGCTGGTTCGACAGCCGATACTGGGTAACGTGATCGGCGGCAGCGGCGAGGTGGTGTTCGTCCGCTACGGCGCGAGCGTGGACGCGATGATTCACACCAATGGTTCGTATGTCCCCGTCGTGGGCGTCGGGCTTCCAACCGACTCGGTGGCATTGTCCGTCGACTCCGGCCGCCTGTACGTTCTAGCGCGGCATGGCCTGTTCTCCGGCTACGCCGTGAGCGATTCCAACACGCTGAGGTTGGAACAGGTGTTTACGACTCAACTCGACGTGCCTCCGACGACGAACCTGACTCACCTCGAAGTCGCGGGTGATCGTATCGTCTACGGCGCTCTCAAGGAGGTGCGAACGGCGCGTCTCTTGGGGGACGGCACGGGTGATTTGCAGTTTGGAGCCACGCAAACGTTCGTGGGCGCGATCGAACGCGCACGATGGTTTGGCGATCTCCTGATCGTGCGCGCCGATACCGAGCTTGCCGACGGGATGTGGAGCGTGTTCTGCGAGCTCCCCGATGCATCGCTCTCTCTGATTGGCGCACTATCCAGTGGGGCAGAGGAGATGCTGCTGGTGGGCGCTCAGGCGTACTCGGTCCTCGAGGGCGACCAGCCTGAATTGACTTCGCGCGCTCTCGAGTCCGTAGCGGGTGCCTCGCTTCTTGCGACCAGTGCGGTGGAGGGAGCCGAGTCGCTGTTCGTGTCAGCGGGCGTATCATCGGGCGCTTTGGGTGGCGAAGATTTCTACCTTTCGACGAACGAAGGGCTACTGCTCCCCGCAGCTCCAATCTGGGATCCCTCGGGAGCCGGGCTCGTTTTTCGCGTCCGCTACGCGGCGCTCTCGGGGGCGACCAGCGTCGTTGCCAACCGTGAGCAGCGCTCGAGTGTCTCCGAACAAGAAGTCATCGCTCTCGGTTCACCTGCTCCCGCGAGTGTATCCGCAGTTTCACCTGCAGATGGCGCCAGTCTGACGCGCGCGGCACGAGTGCCGTTCTTCGCCACACTGGAAGGGAATGCGAATGACGTTGCAGCAACGTGGGCCGGCGCCGAGACCGCTGTGGTCGCCAGGGCAACGGGTGAGCTGGCGGGCTGGGTGGAGGTGCCGAGCGCTTCCGGGAACAGCGCCCTTTCGCTGTTGGCCGAGGGTGCTCCGCTCGGAACCTCGTCCGTCACGCATGCCGTGAACGCGGGCGGGCCCACCGTCCTGGTCACGAGTCCGAGCCACGGCGAGGAAGTGGTCGAAGGAGAGCTCATCCCCGTCGAATACTCCGTGAGCGGGATCGCGGCGCAAACGCTCCGTCTCGTCGAGATCTCGCTTTCGGATTTCAATGGGGTCGTGATCGATCGGCGTAGGCTCGCCACGATGACCGGCAGCATCGCGCTGCGTGCCCCGCCCGTGATTGCCCGAACCGATCTGCGCTTGGTCGTGAGAGCCTACGCGGGTGACGAGTACGCGTATGGAGACTCTCCGGTCGTCGACCTGTCGGTCGTGCCAGAGCTTCACCTTGCCGATCCCGTGCTGTCCGCGCTGCCCGCGCGGGTGATGGTTGGGTCCGAGCTCACAGTCAACGTCACCAACTCCTACCCACGCCCGGTCGACATCGCCCTGGTGGCTAAGAATGCGGCCAGCCAACCGATTGCTACGTCGACAGGCGTACTACGTTTCGTCGTTCCCGATACATCACACATCACCATCAGCGCTGCCGTGGACGATGGGCTGGGTCACGTACGGTCCACGAGCGTCGAGCTCGACGTCATTCCTGCTGTGAGAGCGACGTCGGTCGCCGGCGGAGGCGCCTTCGGTTCAGCGGCCGTCAAGCCTGGCGGCGCTTGGCTCGCTCGGGGTCAAGAGCTCTTCGAGCTGTCTGGTCAGGTGCTCACGTCCCAGGTCACCCTCGAAGAGGCCATCCTGGCGGTGGCAAACGCTGGCGATCGCGCGCTGATTTCGGTGCATGGACGAGGGCTCGTCCTGATCGATCCAGCGAGGGACTTCCTTGAGGTGGGTTCGCATCCTCGGCCAGTTGCGGCCCGAAGCTTGGTGGCGACCCATGACCGAATCCTCGCTCTCGAAGGCAACCAGCTCGTCTTGTTCTCGCTCTCGGGCAACACGATTTCCTTGATCGGCAATGTCGCTGCCGGCAATCCACGCGAGCTTCGAGCGGGCGAAAACGGCTTCTACTACATCGAGGACAGCGGATTCTTCGAACTCCGGCGCGATGGAACCAAAGAGTTGAAGCGAGCGGGGAACTTCTCGACCTATCTCAGCTCCTCGTCCATCCACCACCTCGTCGGTGTCGACGGGACCCTCTCGAGTGTCCTTTCGTCGGGTGAGGTGGCGGTCGCCGATCTCGATCTGGACGTCGCGCGGCTGTTCTCGTTTGGAGGTACGCTGCTCGGGGTATCAGCCGACGGGGCCGCTACGTTCATCGACATCAGTGATCCCAGGGACCCGCAGAAGATCGCCGAATTCTCTCTGCCCGCACCCATCGACACCGGTCACCTGATTCTTTCGGGCGGACGGCTCTACTCGGGCGGAACCTCCGAAGCGGTCATCGAGCTCTCGCCGCCGAGCAGCTCCGTCGCATCGTTGTATTCGACGGTATTCCCCCGCGGCGTCATTCGAAACTTGACCTACTTGGACGGTCGATTCATCGCGGCGGCCAGCGACTACGGTGCTGTCACCTACGCCCGTGATGGTGGCGCCTGGACCGAAAACCCGATTTTCGCAGCGTACGCGGAGCCGGTGGACTCGGTTGCGAGCACGGCGAGCCACTACTTCGTGTTGCAGCTCGGCAGCGGGCGGTTGCGTGGAGGCAAGTTCGGTCAAGCCTTGTCCCAGTACTCGACGGGTCTGCCCCTCGAACGACTGGTCGCTACCGACCGATACGTCGTGGCATCGTCGGGCTCTCGCATCTACTTCGCCGAGGCGGGTCAACCTTCGAGTTGGGTGGGCTTCGAGCTGTTTGCCGGCGACTCGGTGGAATCTTTGACCGCTTACGCCGATTCGGTGCTCGTCGGTACCGCTTCGCGTCAGTTGGTGCGCGTGCGGCCGCGAGCGTTCCCGCTCACCCGCGCGGATCAGATCGAATTGAGCACCTTTGCGAGTGACCTCCCCGAGCCGGCGCGGCGCGTGGCCTCGGACGGGAATCACGTCTACGTCGCGAACGGAAGCGAGATCTCCAAGTTTGGTGTGTCGGGCGCCGTCGAGGGCACCGCTGCGCTCTCCGGCAACGTGGGGGCGCTGACCACCCACGCGGGCGGACTGTTCGTGTCACGCGCCAACCAATTGTATTCTTCCAGCCTCCAGGGCGCTTTGACTTTGGGTGCTCCGATCTACGGTAGCACGAAGGTGATCAGCGCCGTCGGGGGCCATGAGGAGATGCTGATGCTCGGGTCCGGCGCTGAGGGTGCGGAGCTCCTCGATCTACCCAGTGCGCAGGTGGGTGCCTCAGCCGTCCTGAAACTGCCGGGCCACGGCACGACCGTCGTGTCGGGTGAGGAGCTCGTGCTGGCTCTCCAGGACGAAACCCACGTGCGGGCCGTTCGATACGACCTGAACGACAAGCCTGTCGCCATCCGGGCCGACGGTTCATTGCGCGCCAGGGTTCGTGTTCCGGGAGAGATCCCCAACGGCGAAGTCATCCGTTTGCGGGCGACCGTGGAAACGGTTTGGGGCGAAGTGCTGACCGGTCCCGAGCGCCTGGTGACTCCGCGTGGTTCGAGCATCTCGACGAATCCGACGATGAGCGTCGGCCTGACCGCAACAGGCCCGTGGCTCACGACGCCCGTTCAACTACAAGCAGTCGTGAACGGCAGCGTTCACACGGTACGGATGGTCACGTTCTACGAGTGCACGAGCTCGGCGGGAGACACCTGCGCGTTGCTCGGCACGAGTTACGGTCCGATCTATTCCTGGTCGGCGGCCGCAACCAGCGCTGGCTCGCATTGGTTCAAGGCCATTGCCATCGACGAGTTTGGCAACCGCGCCCAATCCGCGCTTCGTGTCGTGAGCCGCAACGTCGATTTCACCCCGCCCGTGGTCGGTGTCGCTCAAGTGATCGGTGTGACCATCAACGGGCAACCGGTGGCAGACACCCCCTACGAGCTTCGAATTCCGGTGGCCGACGCTGAAAGCCGAGTCCACTCCGCCCGACTGCTTCGCGAAGGTGTGTTGGTGGATGCCATCTTCGACAACGGTGTGTTGGTGCACAGGGGTTACGGAATGCCCCTCGGCCAGCAACTGACCTACACGGTACTCGCGGAGAACCGCGCGGGTGTCGCCTTGGGCGCTCCGAGGGACGTCGTGCTGACCTTCAGTGAAGATCCACCCCCGATCATCGCATCGGTCACTGCGCCGTCGCAGATCCGCGAACAACAGACATTCAGCGTCACCGTATCCGCCACGGACACGCTAGGGCTTTCGCAGCTCGCCGTGGTTTGGAACGGGATCCAGTCTGCGTCCCAGGTGAGCGGGACCACCGCGCAGGCGCAGTTCAATCTAGAGGATGGGCGACCGCGCATCGATACCCAGATCACCGACGACTTGACGGTGCGGGTGACGGATTCCACGGGTCACGTCACCGAGCAGGTCGTTTCTCTGTCGGTGGTGCCGGACCAGGCCCCGAGTGGGGGTGGCTTCGTCGTCGAGCTACCGAGTGGAGCGTTCTTCGGGACCACCATTCCCATCCGGATCACCGGACTCGCCGCGGCCGATGATGGCGGCGCGCTGGGGCTCACGGTCCAGATCCTTCAGCTCAATTCGAGTGGCGCCACAGTCGTGGGTACGCACGTCGGGCAGTCGACCATTCAGCAAGTGGTGACCGCACCGGCCGACGCGAGCGGTGGCCTCACCTACGACTTCCGCCTGCGTCTCACCGATCATCTGGGGCAAACGACGGAGACAGCGACCTACTCGATCCCGCTGACCCAGCGTCCAAGCGTGCTGGCCTTCGCTTCCACCGGGAGCGAGAACCCGAGCTCGGTGCAGGTGGGGCAGAATGCTGTCTTCCGAGTCTGGGTCCGCGACATCGCCCAGCGCCCGGTGCCAGGCCAGTTCGTCCAGTTCCAGGTGGATGGAGCGCCCGTTGGCTTGTCCGCCACCGACGCGAGCGGGTTCGCCGTGCTTAATTTCGATCCTCAGCTCGCGAGCGGGTTCCACACCGTCTCTGCCTACCTCGTCGACTACTCGAACATCTCCGCGAGCTACCCCATGGAGGTCGCGTTCGGCGAGCTCGCCCGAGTCGAGATGGCCTACGTCGAGCCAATCCAAGCCGATGAAACGCCCCTGCTCGAGTTTACGGCCCGCGACACCGCCGGGAACCTCATCCTCGACCTGACCGACCAGGTGCTGGCTGTTCGCATCGACGACCCCGATTTCCACTTCGAAGTAGCTGACAACGTGGTCGAAGAGGCCATCTTCGATGGAGCCTGCAACTGCGTAGTCGGTCAACGTGGATGGATCACGTTCGAGGGCGGAGTCGCCTCCGTCGAGGTACAGACCAACGGCCTCATCGATGGGGATCAACCCGGCTACTACAGCGCTGCGGTGGAATACAATCCTGCCGATTTCGAGTTCCTACGCGATGACGATGGCGATGCAGGCACCGAACTGGTGGCAGATCCCAATTTCACATTCGAGGTACATCCTGCTGAACCGGCAGGTCTCGCTATTGAATTTGGCTACATCCAGACCAGCCATCCCGGATACGAAGACGTCGCCGAAGTCGGCGAATACGTCCAGGCCGCCATCGAAATCGTCGACGCCTTCGGTAATCGAGTGATCACGGAGCGGGTCAACGGCGCGTTTCAGCAGGTGGGTTACACTCAGTTCAGTCTTCAGATCGAGGCGAACGCCAACTTTGGCACTGGGCCGAGTAGCCAACGTACGTATGTGACCACTGGTCGTGGTTTTGGCTGGTTCTACATGCACAACGACGTCGCCGAGACAGTCGATCTGACCGTAACCCAGCTCAGCCCAAGCGTCGCAGGAATCACGATTCCTCAATCTCTAGAGGTAACCTGGGTGAAGCCACCGCCGGCGGTCGCAAGTGCGACCTTCGGTTGGGCGTCCGATCCGCTGTCCTCCCCACCGCTCAACATCACCTTCACAGAAGCGGTGCAGCAGTCAGGAAGCGGGATTCCGTGGGTCATCGAACTTGGTCCGGAAGGGACAGCGGTGTCAGGATCACTGAGCGTCTCCGGGCTTACGGGGACTTTCGTTCCTGACGTGCGTCCGAACTTGGCGTCGGCAATTGCCAGCGACACCCACGTGCACTGGATCGACACGGGGGCCTCGAACCTAGTCGGAGTCGCAGACGGGGCGCCTATTCTGCCAGAGCGCATTGGAGTTCAGCCGCCCCAGGCGCGACTAGATCAGGTTCCTTACGGTTTCGTGGTCGGTCAACGCCAGAATAAGGTCACGATCGTCTACGGCACGTCCTTTGGTAATTTTGGAAGCTATACGGACAGCTTCATGACGTTGACTTGGGAGGGTGGTTCTTACCAAGGGACCTGGACGAGTAACCAGGGAGTCGCGGTGGGCGATCTGGCAGCGCTAGGCGTTCAAGACGCTCAGCCCGCCACTCTGTCGTTCAGGACGAGGCACTACTACGGCGACCTGCGCGTCGCCAATACGCTGCCTGTCGTACTGTTGACTGGTTCGGGAGACTACGATGGAGACGGCTTGATCAATGCCGTCGAGCTTGACTTGAACTTCCGCCCGAACAACCCCGACACCGACGGGGACGGCATCCAAGATCTGTTCGAAGACGGGGACGGAGACGGTCTGACCAATGAGGAGGAACTCGCGCTCATTCCTCCCACTAACCCCGCGCGCGCCGACAGTGACGGTGACGGAGCCAGTGACTCGGTCGAGCTCGATGAGGGTTCTGACCCCTTGGTGTATGATACGGATGGTGATGCCCTGCCCGATGGGTACGAGATCCTCACGACTGGGTCCGACCCGACGCTCACCGATACCGACGGCGACGGCTTGAACGACTACGAAGAGTGGTTCCCGACCCTTCCGAGGGTCAAAACCAATCCGGCCTTGGCTGATACGGACGGCGATGGTTTGGACGACGGCGATGAGTACGCCGAGGGAACCAACCCCGTGGACTCCGATACCGACAACGATGGGCTGAGCGACGGCGCGGAACTCAACCCGCAGGGTGGCGTTCCAGCCACAGAGCCATTGGAAGCGGACACGGACGGTGACGGGTTACCGGACGGGGCCGAAGTGGCCTCGGGCAACGACCCCACGGATGCGACGCCTCCCGATGTGTCCAACTACGTAACGGCGATCAGGGTCTCACCTGATCCGCTGAATATAGCCCACACCGACGGCGATCCCACCGTGGTTCAGCTGACCGTGACCGGGACCGTCGTCATCTCGGGTCAGACCTATTCGGCAGACTTGACCCAGGACACGTCGGGCGTGGTCTACCAAAGCGCCAACCCGGCGGTCCTCGAGACCCTGGGTAACGGTCAGGTGCGCACAGCGGGTCGCGGGAGCACCACGCTCCGGGTCTCCATTCGCCCCTGCGACGCCGGTGACACTTGTGACGAAGTCGAGCGCAATGTGCCGGTGCTCGTCGAGACGTGCGGCAACGGTCAGGTCGACGTGGGTGAGGAATGCGACGACGCCAATCGCGTCGAAGGCGACGGTTGCAACTTGGCTTGCATGACCGAAACCTACTACGCCGCGCCCGGAAACTTGTCGGCTGGGCTCGACACCACTTGCGTACTCGACGAAGAGGGGCAAGCCAACTGTTGGGGAGGCACTCCGAGCCTACTCAGCCCGCCGTCCCAACCCCTGGCTCGCCTCGATCTCGGAAGAACAGCGGCTTGCGGCATTGGCTTGGATGGGATTGTTCGCTGCTGGGGCGAGAATGACTATTTCATCCTGAGTATGCTACCCGCCAACTTGCAGGCGATCGACGTGAGCATTGGGGCGAACCTCGGGTGTTACGTCGGCCCCGACTATCGACCCGCTTGCTGGCGCAATCCGCAAGGCACTCTGTATGTTGATGAGGGCGCCTACGTCGACATCGCGTCGTCGCAGTATGCGGCCTGCGCGATTCAGACCAGTCCCAGGGCTCTATTCCTTGACAACCTGATCACCGGTATTCGAGATTTCCAAGGGGGCGGTTATGTCGAGGATGGTCCGGCTCCAGGCATCCACGGTTCGAGCATGTCGCTCCCGGCGGTTGCTGGCCTGCCACTCCTGAACTCGCACACCATCGAGATGTGGGTACGACTCAACGTGGTGGGCGGTGGCACCCTGCTGACGTGGGACGCCCAATCGGGAAGCGCTGACGGGACGATTGGATACGACTCGTCACGGCGACTCTATCTACGCTGGCGCAACGATCAGGGTACCCAGACCCCCATTACTTATGGCACCGTGGGAAGGCTGCCCGTGGGCCAGTGGGCGCACGTCGCCCTTCGAACCACGGTCAGCGGGGGCACTAGAACCAGCCGACTCTACGTCAATGGGCAACTTGACGTGAACCGCTCACACGTGGCCTCCACGAACCTCGCGATGCCGGTCTCTTTTGACCTGCCGGCACCCCTACCCCAATCGGGAAACATGCGGCGCGACATCGCGGCGATTCGTGTGAGCAACACGGTGCACTCCGAAGTCGAGATCTTCGACGCTTACGAGAATCCGGAGACCGCTTTGGAGCAGCTGCCGGACAGCATCGCACTCCTCAATCTGGAACCAGCTCCGTCGCCGGTCATGGCCGACGTCGAATCCGGATCAGCTTTCCAGATGCCGACTTCCACTCTCTACACGGAAATCTACGACGGGCCGGCCGCGGGGACCTTCGGTTACGATTCTTCGAGCAGCTATCAGCTCGAAGCCGTCGAGCCCGATATTTCCGCCCTCTTCCAGTCCGACTTCACTGCCGAATTCTGGATCAAGCGGCGCCCTTACCAGTTTACGCTGACTCGCTACATCCTCGGGTTCGGCGAAAACTTCACGGGCACTTCGACGGCAGACGCAGGGTTCAACACCCAGCTGCGCATTGGCCTCACCAACGACGGTCGGGTCTATTCGACCTGGCAAGCGGGCACACGTTCTACACGAGGGAACTGGTACGCGACCGGCACCGTTGCTGAGAATGTGTGGACGCATGTGGCGCTCGTCGCGAAGATCGCAGGTGCGACCCGCAACGAGGAGATTTTCATCAATGGCGTCTCGGCAGGCACCTCTTCTGCCCCCAAGAACACGGGCGGGCACAAGGGCTTCTGGGCGTCCGCGAACGTGCTCGCGATCTTGAGTGACATGCGATTCAGCACCGTGGCTCGAACTCCGGAGGAGCTCTTGGAGACGGCTACCAACCTAGCTCCGCTTGAACGGGACGAGCACACCTTCCGGCTGTGGCAGGTGGGTCGTACATCCGCCGAGGCGGGTGTCGTCGATTGCGCTCCCAGCGATAGCAACTTCCAGAACCCGGGCGGCCTCTTCCGCTCCGTGGAAGCCAGCTCGACCCAACATTGCGGGCGTCGCCTCGACGACACCCTGTTCTGCTGGAACGTCGACACCACGCTCCAGGCCGTTGCGCTTCCGGTCAAGGGCCGCGCCGTAGCTCCTGGCGCCAATCATGTGTGCGCCCTCGATCAGACGGGTCACGCCCAATGCTTTGGTGATGCGACCAACGGCAAGCTCGATGCTCCATCCGGTCCACAAGACGTCTTCTCGGGGATCGCCGCGGGCGAGAACCACACCTGCGCTATCCGGGCGACCGGAGCGGTGAGTTGTTGGGGTGCCAACGATGTGGGTCAGACGACGATCCCCGGCACGTGTGGCGACGGATCCAAGGACGTGGGCGAATCCTGCGATGATGGCAACACCGCGAGCGGCGATGGGTGCAGTGAGGATTGTTCGAGCAACGAGATTTGCGGCAACGGCATTCGGGACGCAGGCGAGCTGTGCGATGACGCTGGCGACTTGGCCGGAGATTTCTGTGCGGCCAACTGTCAGTCCGGCGGTCGATGCGCCACTGGTTTGATCTGCGACTCGGGCAACGAGTGCATCGTCGATTCGTGCGATGAGCAGCTGGGGTGCGCGACCGAGTTATCGGCTGACGGGACGGCGTGCGAGGGCGGTGAGGGACAGTGCATCAACGGAGGATGCGTCGTCGAAAAGACCGTCATGTCCCAGCCCTACGCTTGCCGGCTCTATTCCAACGGAACGCTCGACTGCTGGGGTTTCGAAAACCTGGTCGGCGAAAGTGGTGTCTATCGCGACGTGGACGTCGAAAACACGTTGGTCTGTGCGGTCGAAGCCACCGCCGGGGGCATCGACTGCTGGGTGAATGGCGTGCCGGTCGATCTCGGTGTGCCGAATCTCGAATTCAAGAAGGTGGCGGCTGGTAACGAGTTCGGGTGCGGGCTGACTACTGGCGGGCAGCTGGCCTGTTTCGGAACTCCATCGAGCAGCGTGGGACAGACGACCGCCCCTGCCGGAACCTACGTCGAAGTGGCCGCGACAAACGATACAGGATGCGCGATCCGCGCGGCCGATCGGACACTCACTTGTTGGGGCTCGAACACCAACGGGGCAGCCACGCCGCCGAGCGGCGCGTACACCCAGGTGGTGGGTAGTCAGTCGGCCTTCTGCGCCCTGTCCGATGTTGGTGGGGTCGAGTGCTGGGGCTCTCCAACGGCCGTGGGCACCGCCGCGCCGACGGGAACCGGGTTCATCGACGTGTCGGTGAACAACTTCGCCTGCGCCGTGCACGCCGACCATCACGTCGAGTGCTGGGGAAGTAGCGAGGCCTACATCCAGCCGCCGAGCGACGCGGACAGTCTCTACACCGCGGTGACCGTGGGCAGCGGAGTTGCCTGCGCGACCAAGCTGCATGGCGGCATGGACTGTTGGTCGCAAGGTGGCCTGTCGAGCGGTACGGACGCCCCGCCTGTGGACTGCGGCAATGATTTCGTCGACCCAGGAGAAGCCTGTGACGGTGCCTTGGTCGTTGCCGGGGGTGTGTGCAGCCCTGACTGTTTGAGCAACGGGACCCACGGAAATGGGATCGTCGACACGCACATCGATCCGCCCGAGGTGTGCGACGACGCCCAGAACGCACGCGGTGAAGATTGGTGCTCGGACGACGGCTTGGTCAGCTCGCTGTGCGGAGCCACGCCCGCGGATATTCCGCAGGTCTGCGACGATCAAAACGAGTGCACCTTTGCCAGCTGCGACTTCCAGACTGGTTGCGGCGGCGCCCCGGTGCCGGACGGACAAGCGTGCGCGTCCGGATCGGGCACTTGCCAAGCCGGCACCTGCATCACGCCTCAGCTCCACGTGGATTATGTCTACGGTTGCTACATGAACAACGAGGGCCGCATCGAATGTTGGGGCGATCAGCAGGGCAACGGGCCACCAGCGATTTCCGGAGTTCATCGTGATCTGGACATGGACGATGATCGCGTCTGCGCGGTGGCGATCGACGGTGCGGTTCAATGCTTCGCGAGCGGCACGGCGGACGGCTTCGTTCCGGCGGATGCTCGGCTGAAGGAGATCGCGACCTCGACTGCCCACGCTTGCGGTGTTCAGCTCGACGACACCATCGAGTGTTGGGGAAACAACTCCTACGGTCAGGCCACACCACCGCAAGGGCAATACAAGTCCGTCGCCACGACCTACTACCTCGGTTGCGCGGTGCGGTTGACCGATCATCAGCTCGTCTGTTGGGGGTACCCCGGTGCTGAGGCTCCGCCAACTGGTGAGTTTGCCAAGGTGGTGGGGGGCGATTCTTCCTGGGATTTCTGCGCACTCACGGTGGACGGAACGCCGGTGTGTTGGGGTGACTCCAACAAGAGCAATGGGGTCCCTGCTGAATCTGGATTCGTCGACATCTCCGTTGGCAGCGCCCACGCCTGCGCGACGCGACCGGACGGTTCAGGGGTGTGTTGGGGCGCCAATAACTACGGCGAAGCAACAATCCCCGACGAGCCCGACAGCATCTATTCGCTCTACGCCGCGGGATATTACGCGACCTGTGCCGTCAAGGTGCATGGCGGCATCGAGTGCTGGGGATATCCGTCTTCGTACTATGGCTCCAACGATCCGCCGATCGACTGCGGAAACGGTGAGATCGACCCCGGCGAAGCGTGTGATGGAGCCCTGGTCGTGGAGGGTGGCGCGTGCAGTAGTGACTGTTTGAGCAACGGCACGCGCGGCAACGGCATTGTCGACACGCACATCTTCCCGCCGGAGGTGTGCGACGACGGAGGACGACAGGCAGAGGGCTGGTGCAGTGACGATGGCCTGTCCAGCACGCGGTGCGGCCCCGCGGGTACCGATGTCAGCACGATCTGCGGCACGATAGAATGCAACTCACCCACCTGCGACCTTCAGTTTGGCTGTGGGCTCACTCCCGCGGATGAAGACCAGACGTGCGGGGATGGATCGCGCACCTGCAGCGCAGGCGCGTGTCGCGCTGAAATGTTCCGGGCTTCACAGAACTACTCTTGCCATCTGTACGCCGATGGGACCGTGGACTGCTGGGGCTACCCGCCCAGGGACGTCCAGGAATTGACGGACGCCAACTTCTCCGACATCGAACTGATGTACAACGCGATCTGCGGGATCGGCGCTGGTGTGGTGCGTTGCCTAGGCGAAGTGACCGTACTGCCATTTGGCAACGAACGGGTTCGAACGTTCGACGCTGGCAACAACGACGTCTGCGCTGTGATGCTGGACGGACACATTCGATGCCAGAGCGGTGTGGATCCGAGCCTCATTCCGGCTGGAAACGACTGGGAGCTGGTGGCGGTGTCCGATTACGGACTGTTTTGCGCCATGCATGAAGTTCCTGGCACACCTACTTGTTGGAATACCGTCGGGGTAGAGGACCCCGTCGTTCCGCCGGGGGACTATGTCAAGCTGGACGGTGGAAACGCTGCGATGTGCGGGTTGCGTACCGACGGAACCGTGGCTTGCTGGTACCTCTGGGATTCCGACTACGAAGGGATCACGTACACTCCCCCGGGTGATGATTTCGTCGACATCACCGTGGGCATTGACCATGCCTGTGCGCTGCGCGCAAGTGGCCAGGCGGTCTGCTGGGGCGAGACCATCTATCCTGAGGACCTCGACTACTCTCCGGTTCCCGACCTGCCGTGGGCAGAGTTCGATTTCCTGAGCGCCGGCAGTTACTTCACTTGCGGGCACAAGGTCAGCGGTGGAGTTGCTTGCTGGGGCTACGGGACCACGCCCGGGGCCACATGCGGTGACGGAATCGTCCAGCCGGCTTCCGAGGCCTGCGACGACGGAAACTACGACAACGGCGACGGCTGCTCCTCGGACTGCCAGAGTCGCGAGGAGTGCGGAAACGGCATCGTCGACGTGAGCGAGGTCTGCGACGACAACGAGAACTTCCTTGCCAACCTGTGCAGCGATGACTGCCAATCCATCCAAATGGTTCCTGACGGCCTGTGCGCGGACATCTTGGCTGTTTCCCCTGAAGCGCCCGACGGGATCTACGACTTGTCGCTAGGCGGTGGGACTGACACCGTGCCCGCCTACTGCGACATGACCGGTGGCGGCTGGACCTTGGTGTTCAAGAAGTCGCCCGGTGTGTCGAGACCTCCCGAAACTCTCTGGGCCTCGACCGCGACGAACGAGGGCGACCTCAACCTGCTCGACCTGGACCTCGACCTGTACGACTACAGCAGCCGGCTCACCAACATGGTCGGCGTTTGGTCGGAGGCCAAGGTCGCCATCGCCGATGGGGGAGTGATCGCACAGGAGCTGGTCTTCGATGCGACCGATATCGGCGGCCTGGATTGGTTCAACCCTGATCAACTCGTTTCGTCTTCGTGGACGACCCTGCCCACAGACGGCTTCGACTTCGGCTCAGGGCCGTGGTTTGAGTTCTCGCACCAAAGCACCGGGTACAAGTACTTCTTCATCGCCAACTCCGCCCCGTCCGAAGGGCCCGAGCATTGGATGATGATGATGCCCTACGGGGGGGCCTACACCTATCCGTACAGTTACGACTTCACGCCTTACCAGGTGTTCTATTCACCCGCGGATGGGTGGAGCACGCCCGCCACCCACGCCGAGGCGGACGCACTGATGATCTTCGTTAAGTAAACATGTTTCGAGACTTATCCATGAACAAGTTCAGTTATTCCGTTTCAGTGTTCCTTCTGCTCGCGGCGTTGACCGCCTGCGGGGACGACAAGCACGTTCTGGCGACCGTCAACGGTAAGACCATCACACAAGAACAGTTTGACGCCTACCTCGCGCTCAAGAGGATCCCGTTCACGGACGCAAAGCGCCGAAGCAAAGCCCTCGAAGAGTTCCTCGATCGTGAAGGGATGGCAGCGCTCATCGAGAAGGAAGGCAAGCTCAACCAGGCGACCATCGAGGCCGAAGTGAACGAGTTCCGCAAGGAAATGCTCATCAGTCGCCACTTCGATCAGTTCCTCGAAGAGTCCGTCGACGAAAAGCAGGTCCAAGATTCGTACAGCAGCGAGGCCGGTCAATACGAGAAGCAGAAGGTCCACGCTGCTCACATCCTCATCCGAACCAACAAGCGGATGAGCGAAGAGCAGCGCAAGGCCAAGCTCACCACCGCTCAGGAAATCTACGCCAAGCTGCAGTCGGGCGAGGCCTTCGAAACGCTCGCTTCGCAGTTTTCCGAGGACAAGATCTCGGGGAAGCGCGCAGGTGACCTCGGGTGGATCAAAGAGGGAACCATCGACGAGCGTTTTTCGAAGCGCGCATTTTCACTCAAGGCTGGCAGCGTGACCGAGCCCTTCGAAACTCCCTTTGGGTTCCACATCCTCAAGGTGATCGAGGAGCCCAAGACGATTCGTCGTCCGCTCGGCGCCGTTGCGGGGGAGATCCGCTACCGCCTGCGCTCCGAAGCCAAAGAGAAGGAACTAGAACGCCTCAAAAAGGGCATCAAGGTAGAGAAGAAGGGCGCCTACAAGGAAAGCCTGTCACCCAAACCCGAGCCGGAAAAGCTGAAGGCCACCCCCTCGAAGCCGGACGGGGTCGATCCCTCCGAAGCTCCCGGAGCAAGAACGATCCAGCCGGGCGACGACGTCGACGCGCCAGGTATCGAGCCCGCACCGGCCCCACCCAAGCCACCGACGGCGCAGCCCGTTCCGCCCAAGGCTCCACCGACGGCGCGGCCCGTTCCGCCCAAGGCTCCACCTCCGGCGCCGAAAGCTCCGAACCCCACGCCTGCTCCGCAGCCCGCCACCCCCCCTCCATCGCCTGCCCCGTAACCCAAACCCCCTTCCAATCGAATCATGGTGCTTCGCACAGAACATACGCCGTCCCTCGTCTATCAGGCTGCCCTCGCGGTGGTCCTGAGCAGCGGCGCGCTGGGCTGCGAAGATTCGAAGCAGGCTTTGCCGGGTGATGACGTGGTCCTTGCGCGGGTCGAAGAGCAGCCGGTGACCCGCTTCGATCTCGAGCGTGGCGTCGACAAGTCTCTGGGCAAGTTTGCCGTCGAGAGCGTCGAGCGCAATGCCCGGGGTCAGGTGCTGGAGAGCCTCTTGCAGAGCAAGGCGATGGCCATCCTCGGTGAGCGCGAGCTGACCGGGGCGCAGCGCAAGCTCATCGAAAAAGAGGTGAGCGCATTTCGCGAGAATCTATTCGTGAAGGCCTATCTGGCGAAGGAATCGCCCTTCAAGGACGTGACGCCGCAAGAGGTACGCAAGTACTACGACGATCACCCGAGTCGATACGGGGCGAAGACCGATCGGCGGTACGAGCTCATTTTCGGCAAGAATGCGGCTGCTGGTCCTCAGCGCGTTCAGTTGATGACGCGCCTCACCGAACTGGCCGAACAAGCCAACTGGTCGACCCCGGCGGCTGAGTCGGCGCTCGATCTGCCGCTGGGCTACGCAGTGGGACGACTCAGCGAAAAGTCGCTCCACCCCAAGCTGAAGGAACTGCTCACCGGCCTCAAGGTAGGCAAGGCATCGAACATCGTTTTCGTGCAGGGACGTCCCTACCTGGCCCGCATCGTCGCCGAGGATCAGCTCCCGCCCCGGCCGTTCGAAGAAGTGAAGAGTGACATCGAAAGTACGCTCACCACACTCAAGCTACGTGATGCCGTGCGCAACGTCGGCAAGAAAGCGCTCGAACGGGTGAAGGTAGAGCGTACGGCCGAAGCCTCCTCTGATCCGAAAGGGGACAAGAATGACGGCTAGCAAGATTACCTCACTGTCTGGCCTCTTCCTACTCGCAGCTTTTGCGAGCGGTTGCCAGAGCGACGACGCTGCTCTCGATAAGCAGGTCGACGCAAAGGTTCAGGCGATCACTACCATTCCCCCAGCTTTCGCTGACTGGCCTGGAGTAGATTTCGTCGCTCTGAACAGTGCCTTCGTGGGCAGTCCAGACAGGTCCTTCACACAGGCAGAGGAGCGTGTTTTCGGCTTCGAGAGCCACCAGGATTGGAAGCGGGACTACACCGTCGCCCAAATCACCAACAGCAACACGCATACTGAAGGCGACAAGTCACTCAGGTTCCAGTGGGTGAGTCAGAGCAACGGGTACATGTCGGTGCGCAACCTCGTACCGATATCCAAGGATGATCAGCCGCCGCCCGAGGTGGTCGGCTACGACATCATGCCCCCCACCCAACAGGTGAACCCCTCTTGGAGGGGTGACACGCAGCTATTTCTGCATTCGCCTTCGTCGGGACTGCACAATCAGTACGTGGGGATTCGCCCGATATCCAACATGCAGCTGGGACAGTTCAATCGTGTCGAGTTCACGATCCCCCAGTGGATGCGCAGTCAGCTCGAGGCGACGAACTACCAAGATCTCCAGTTCGTCATCGCCATCAACGTGCCAGCCCAAGCGGCGCCCCACTTCATCGATCGCTTCACTTGGGGACCCGACACGGGCCCAGCCGGGGCACAGGTCACCGGCAGCGTCGCCGTCGTCAATTCAACGCCGGGACCCTACCTGACCGGAACGGAAGAATTGACCGTGGGTGTCGACACGCAGCTCACCGGAAACTCATGGGCGGACTCCATCTACTTGAGAGCGGGGTCCACGGTCACCGGTGCGGTCAATTTCAATCAGCTACTGGGGCCTGGTTTGGTTCAAGGTGCGACGGACTCACCGTTGCCGCTGCCCTTGAACCTGGGCCTACCCACTGTGGCGACGGTGCAGCCCGGTTCGC
>Ga0315910_10000335_pt1 | contig 48855 bp, 36 predicted proteins | sample EdamamesoilMG_FD_204470 | JGI IMG/M metagenome (GOLD analysis project Ga0315910, IMG submission 204470) | Garden soil microbial communities collected in Santa Monica, California, United States - Edamame soil | ecosystem: Environmental > Terrestrial > Soil > Garden | place: USA: California... | reverse complement strand
TCCCGATCGTGGAGCTGGGCGATTTGAATTTCGCGCGCGCCGACAAGCAGGCCAAGGCCGCCGACATGGACGCGGCCGCGGCGCTGCTGCGCGCCGAGCTGCGCAGACGCGGCGCGAAGCACGTCGCCGACTGATCGTTCAGTGCGCGCCGCCCGCCGAGCGCTGCGCGCGAGCGTGCCACAGTCGCACGCCCAAGAGCAGCCCGACCAGCGCCGCGGGGATCATCACGATCGGCCACCAGTGCCAGCCCGAGGCCAGCGCTGCCTCGGGCGTGCCGTCCGCGGGCAACACCAGGCCGAGCACGATCGCCTGCAGGCCGGTTCCCAGATACACGAAGCCGTCGATGATCCCGACCGCGACCCCGGCGTTCTTCTTGCCGCCGAAGTCCATGCTCGCCGTGCCCGAGAGCATGCCGTGCACGCCGATGATCGCCAGCGACATCACGACCACCAGCCAACCCAGAGCCGGGCTCTCGAGCAGGAACACCATCGCGCCCGCGCCGACCAACATGATCGCGTAGAGCAGCACGGCCACGGGTCCGCGCCGCGACTGGAAGATGCGATCGGAGATCGTGCCGGCGAAGACGCCGCCGAGGATGCCCGCGACGCACAAGAGCATGCCCCAGTTCGCCGGTACGAAGCTGGCGGCGATGCCGGTCTGCTTGGCGAAGATGGGATACCACTGCATGATCGTCTGGCGCAGGTAGCCGCTGCAGAACTCGACCAGGGCGATGGTCACGATCACCGGGTTGGAGAACATTTTCACGGCGACCTGGCGCAGCGTGAGCGCGGGCCCGGTGTCGCCGCTGGACGCGTCGCCGACCTCGACGTCGTCGTGCCCGGTGTGGCTCGGCAGGTCGAAGACCAGGCGCCAGTCGATCAAGGCGAACAGGAGCAGGATCGCCGCCGGGATGTAGAACACGTACTCGACCTGCGTCGGGAAAGCGTCGACGATCAGCTTGCCCCAGTCGAACGCGAAATAGATGCCCAGCGAGATCAGGATGCCGAAGATGCCGCCGAAAACGCCGCGTTCGCGCACGTGGAACCAGTGCGCGTTGACCTTGACGATCGACACGGCGCCGAAGCTCTGGAAGTACATGTTCAGCGCGTAGAGCACCGAAAAAGTGGGCAGCAGGTTGGCGCCCGATCCGTGCTGCAGCGAGAGCCCCATCGCGAGGTTGCAGGCCGCCGAGCCCAGCGCGGCGATCAGGATCGTGCGCCGTCCTCCCCAGCGGTCGGTCAGCGGCCCGTTGAGCAGGAACGAGAGCCCGTACGTGAACGTGCCGATGGCGAAAATCTCGGCGAAGTCCTGCTTGGTCATCAACGTGCCCAGCGCGTTCTTCGCGACGGTCAAGTTGTAGCGGCCCATGTACAGGAACGCGTACGTCAGCCCGAGCGGCAGCCAGTTGAGCACGCGCCGTTTGCGGAAGGCTTCGCTGTAGCCCAGCTCGACGCGCGGCAGTCGCGCCAACACGATCGCGACCGCGACCAGCAGGATCGCGATCGGCAGGAAGTTGTTCAGCCACTGCGGCATGGGGGACTCGTGGGAGCGGGCCGACGCGGGACTCGGGCGACGAAGCGAGGGATCCTACGCGCGGCGTCGAGCCGCGGCCATGAATGCCCCGGCGGGACACGAGGACAAGCGGCTGCCCGCGCCGTACCTTAGGCGGCATGGGTTCCTCACGACTGAACGAAGTCCTCGAGCGCATCGACATGGTCCGCGAGGCGCAGCGTCTGCCGGTGGTGGTCTTCGACCTGGATTCGACCCTGTTCACCACCGCTCCGCGCAACTGGGCGATCCTGCAGGAGTTCGTCAGGTGCTCGTCGCACCCCGGCCTGGCGGAGCAGCTGGTCGGCCTGCGTCCGGAGGACATCGGCTGGAACCTGCACGAGTGCCTGAAGCACCGCGGCATCGGCAATCCGAGACTGTGGGCCGAACTGCAGCACTTCTGGAACGAGCGCTTCTTCACCAATGAGTACGTGCTGCACGACCGCGCGCTCCCCGGCGCCTCAGGTTTCGTCACCGCCTGCCACACGCGCGGCGCGCTGATCTACTACCTGACCGGCCGCCACGTCGGCGGCATGGAAGTCGGCAGCGTGGCCGCGCTGCGCTCGGAGGGCTTTCCCTTCTGGCGCGGCCGCTGCGTGCTGCACCTCAAGCCCTCCTTCGAGATGTCGGACCGCGCCTTCAAGGACGACGCGATCAACGACGTGCGCTCCTACCGCGGCGAAGTCATCGCCACCTTCGAGAACGAGCCCGGCAACGCCAACCTGTTCCTGCGCGCGTTTCCGGAGGCGCTGCACTTCCTGCTGCTGACCGTGCACTCCCCCGGCGCCGAATCCCCGCACGACGAGCTCATCGAAAGCGACGACTTCCTCGTCCCCTGACTTTGCAGGTGTACGGTGTCGCACCCGATTCACCCACGTCCGGTGTCGCACCCGATTCACCCAGCGATCGCGCGCAACGGCGGGCGGGCCGCAGCGGGCCGGCAGCGCGGCACAGCACCCCAGGTCGCGGCGTAACCCTTCGAGGCGGAGGCGAAAGACGAGCCGATCCTCCCGATGGAGTCCATGCGGGGCTGCCGCAGCGCGACGACTGCGCTCCGCGCCTGTCGCTCGGGCACGCAGGATGATCTTCGCGACTCCCGCCTCCTCCCGACGGCGCGGGATCCGACACTCCTGCACGATCCGGGGCCCCTGCAGCGCGGCCTGGCTGCAGCCAGTGCGCTGGACTTTCCGAGGCCTGGCCACCGCCGCCAAGCCCGGGTCGCCGCCGCGGCCCCGGCGCCGGCGACGATCCGCAGCGTCCAGGCTAGGCGGGAGCGCTGCTGGCAAGCCACCGCGGGCAGGGGCGGCTTGACCAAATCGAACCGGCGCACCTATCCTTGCCCATCCAGGGAGGCCCGCTCGGCAGGCGAAGGCTCGCCGGCGGACCTCGCATCCCCGTTTCGCGATCGTGCGCACGATCGCTAGTCGCCCGCAGTTCCACAGTCTTCGCTCGATGGCCAATCGGCTTTACGTCGGCAATCTGCCGTTTTCGTTCACTCAACAGGATCTCGAACAACTCTTCTCATCGTTCGGAGCCATCCGCTACGTCGAGATCATTTCAGATCGGATGACCGGCCAGTCGCGAGGCTTCGGCTTCGTGGAACTGGAAACCGCGGAACAGGCGCAGGCAGCGATCCAATCGATGCACGGGCGCGACATCCAGGGTCGCGGTTTGACCGTCAACGAAGCGCGCGAGAAGAGCGCGCGTCCGCCGGGCGGCGGCGGAGGCGGAGGCGGTTTCGCGCCGCGCGCGCCGCGTGAAGGCGGTGGCGGCGGCTACTCCGGCGGTGGTGGCGGTGGCTACAGCGGTGGCGGTGGTGGCGGCTACAGCGGCGGCGGTGGGGGCCGCGGCGGTGGTGGTGGCGGCTACAGCGGCGGCGGAGGCCGTGGCGGCGGCGGTGGCGGCTACAGCGGCGGTGGTGGCGGCGGCCGCGGTGGTGGTGGCGGCGGCGGCTACAGCGGCGGCGGTGGCGGAGGCGGCAAGCGCCGTCGTCCGGACTCCGACGATGGCGGTCGCGGCGGTCGCGGTGGCCGCGGCGGCGACGACGAAGGCGGCTGGTGATCAACTCGCGCGCGACGGATCACCGATCCGCGCGCGCTTGTGCCTGGCGCTGATGCGCTGAGCACGATGGTGCCGCCATCGACAGCTTCGAAGTTCCGCTCAGTGAAACACAAATCCCGCCGATCCCCGGCGGGATTTGGCCTTTCGTGGTCGTGGGCGCGGGGGCCGCGGGCCTGCTCGCGGGGCTGTTCGCGGCGCGCGCCGGCGTGCCCACGCTGCTGCTCGAGACGCGCAAGGAACCCGGCGCGAAGATCCGCGTCAGCGGCGGCGCGCGCTGCAACGTGCTGCCCTCGGCGATGGAGTGGTCGGACTTCCACAGCCACGGGTCGCCGCACAGCGTGCGCAACGTCCTGATGTCGTGGCCGCTGCAACAGGTGCGCGACTTCTTCGAGCGCGACCTCGGCATCGCGCTCAAGCAGGAGCCGAGCGGCAAGCTCTTCCCGGTCAGCGAGGATCCGCGCGAGGTGGTCGTCGGACTGCTCGAGGCGCTCGCGCGAGCCAAGGCCACGCTGGTCGGCAGCTTCCGCGTCGTCGACCTGCGCCGCGTCGAGCAGGCGGGCGAAGCGCTCTACGAGCTCGAGGCCGAGGACGGGCGCAGGCTCGTGGCGCGGCGCGTGTGCCTGGCCACCGGCGGGCTCTCGCTGCCCAAGACCGGCAGCGACGGGCGCGGATTCGAGTTCGCGCGAGCGCTGGGGCACGGTGTGCTGCCGCTTTACCCGGCGCTGGTGCCGTTGCTGACCCCGGATGCGCGCTGGGCCGAGCTCGCCGGCGTTTCGCTGCCCGTGCGCCTGTCGGTGATGCGCGGGCAGAAGCTCGTCGAGGCGCGCGAGGGCGATTTCCTGTTCACGCACAAGGGTTTCAGCGGGCCGGCCGCCCTGGACGTCTCCTGGCACTTCGCCTCGCCCGAGGGCGGCAGCGCGCGGCTGGAGGCGGCCTGGCTGGGCCGCCAAGCTCCGGCTTGGGAGGCCTTGCTGCTCGCTCCCGGACGGCACACGCTGTCGAGCCTGCTGCGCGAGCATCTGCCGCGCCGTCTGGCGCAGCTGCTGATCGTGCGCGCGGGCCTCGACGGCGAGACCAGGACCGCGACGCTCACGCGCGAGGCGCGCGCGTCCCTGCTGGCCGAGCTGGATCGCTGCGAGCTCGCGCTCAGCGGCAACGAGGGCTACCGCACCGCGGAGGTCACCGACGGCGGCGTGCCGATGGCCGAGGTGCGCACGGCGACGCTGGAGAGCCGCAGCCAGCCCGGCCTGTACTTCGCCGGAGAGATCCTGGACGTCAGCGGCCGCATCGGCGGCTTCAACTTCCTGTGGGCCTGGGTCAGCGGCCGCAAAGTCGGCGAGGCGGTCGCCGCGACTCAGTAGCTGAGCCGCAGCGAGGCGTAGAAGTTGCGCTTGACCTCGCCGCCGTAGGTCAGGATGTCCGCGCCGGCTTCGGGGTGCTGCTCTTCCTGCAGGTTCTGCACCCCGATGCTCAACTGCACGTGCGTGCTGGGATTCCAACCCAGGCGCGCGTCGACGCGGAAGTAGGAGGGATTGTCCCAGTAGGGCATGTAGTCGCTCCAGTACACGGCGCCGTCGAGCTCCCAGTGGTTGCCCAGGTCGTAGTAGGAGCGCAGGTTGGCGATGTTCTTGGGCACCAGCCCGTCCTTGTCGTCGATCGTCGGCTGCGAGGCGCTGGCGGCGTCGGCTTCGAAGTCCATGTCGAAGTAGGTGTAGGCCGAGCGCAGGCGCCAACGGCTGGTCAGGTCGATGTCCAGCGCGAGTTCGACTCCGTAGGCGTGCGCGCGTGCGAGGTTCCCGTAGGTCTCGAAGCTGAACGTCGGATCGAACTCGTAGGTCTGCAGGTCGTCGTAGTCGTTGTAGAACGTGGTCAGGTCCAGCTGCGCTCGATCGGTGACGTTGGTGCGCACGCCGATCTCGTAGACCAGCACGCTCTCGTTCTCGAAGTCAGGGTTGCCCTTGAAGAACGGCGGCTGGACCGGGTCGAAGTACTGCACGATCTCGATCTCCTCGCGCGAAGGCGTGCGCACCGCGCGCGAGACGCCGGCCCAGGCCGAGGTGCGCTCGGTGGCGTTCCACATCCAGCGCACGTTGGGCTGGAAGGTGAAACCGCCGACGCTGGCCTCTTCGACCTGCGCGCCGAACAGCAGCTTCGAATCCAGCGAGCTGAACGTGATCTCGTCCTGCACGAAGGCGCGGCCCGCGTCGGAGCGGTGGTACTGCGGATCGAAGTCGTTGAAGCCGTTGTCGCTCTGCAGGTTGGTCATCGCCATGCGATAGCCAAGACCCCAGGTCAAACGGTTGCTCTCGCTGAGCTGCGTGTGGCGCGTGTACTCCAGGTCGAAGCTCTGGACGTCCATGTCCAGGTTGACCTGCTTCTGGAAGTCGGCGGAGTACCAGCCCTGGAGGCGCTGCGTGTCCTCGGCCGGGCCGAACTCCCAGCTGCCCAGGAACAGGCCGCCGTTCTTGGGCGTGTCGTCCCATTGCGGCAGGCCCATGATCGAAGTGTCGACCGGGTCGTCGCCGAATTCCGAGCCGTAGACCATGGTCCACAGCCGCGTGCGGCCGCGCTCGCCCAGGTCCCAGTCCGCGCGGAAGCCGGCGGTGCCGATCTGCCAGTCCTCGGGGAAGGTGTTGCCGTCCGCGTCGGGCAGCGCGTCGTGATGGGCGTAGGAGACGAAGCTGCGGTACCAGCCGTTCTCGCCGAGCTTGCCGCCGTAGCGCAGTCCGGCGTTCTGTTCCATCTCGCCGATCGTGGTGGTCGCCATGCCACCGGACGAGTCGCTGGGGTGCTTCGTGATCACGTGCACCACGCCGTTCATGGCGTTCGCGCCCCACAGCGTGCCCGCGGGCCCGCGGATGATCTCGATCCGATCGATGTCGTCGATCGGGACGTTGTAGAGCGGCCACCAAATGCCGGCCATCACCGGGCTGTTGAGGGTGATGCCGTCGACCACCAGCAGCATCTGGTTGGCGAAGGACTCGTTGATCGACGAGAGCGAGCCGGTGAAGCCGCGCGCGGTCACGTCCCAGCCAGCGGTTTCCCACTGCGCCACGTGGAAACCCGGCACCATGCGCAGGGCTTCCTGGATCGTCGTGTGTCCCGCGCGACGGATCTCCTCGCCGGTCAAGACGTAGACCGCGGCAGGAACTTCGCGCAGCGGTTCACCGTGCCGCGCCGCGACGGTGACCTCGACGTTCATCAGCTCTTCCAGCGAGAGCTCGAACAGGTCGTCGCCGCGTTCCTCGGCGGCGGAAGGCGCGGGCTCCTGGCTGGCGCGCAGCTGCGCTTGCAGCAGCAGCAACGCGGCGGCCATAGCCATGGGGTGGGCTCGGGGGCGCATGGGGTGGGACGACAAATGCGTGGGGCTGTATCGGCACCCGCGAGGCGCAGCTTGATCCTGCGGAGAGTGAAGGTCGGGGAGGCCGATCGCTCCCTATGGAAAGCCGTCGTCCGCGTCGACCTGCTTTCAGGTTCGCGCGCCGATCAGCCGATCCACCCAACACCCCCTGCCTCCCATCCGGGGGAATCCATCCTCGTGACCCTCCCCAGCCACGCCTGGCCCGCGGGCCCGCCCCGCGGCCGCGACGTTTCCGCGTCTGCGTCCCTTGCCGGGCGCATGCGACGGGCTCGCGTAGGGGTTGCGCTGCTGGCGCTGCTGCTGCTGGCGCTCGAGCCGCCGCGCGGCGCCGCGAGCGTCGCGCCCGCGCAGGCCGTCGAGCAGGAAGGCGCCGAGTACTTGGTCAAGGCGCTGGCCATCGGCCACTTCGTCACGCGCTACGTGAAGTGGCCGGAGACGGCGCACAAGAGCAAGGACTCGGAGTTCGTGGTCGCGGTCCTGGGCAAGGACCCGTTCGGCAAGTCGCTGCAGGAGGTGCTCAAGGGCAAGAAGGTCGGCGATCACCCGATCAAGGTCGTGAGCTACGCGAGCGTCGACGAGCTCGAGGACTGCCATCTGCTGTTCGTGCCGGCGAGCAGCGAGAAGCGCCTGCCCAAGGTGTTGGAGTTCTTCAAGGGCAAGCCCACGCTGCTGGTCTGCGAATCGATCGCCCCGGTCAGGGACGGCGCGCACATCGCGATCACGATCGAGAAATCGAAGCCGAAACTCACGATCCACCCGGCCGAGGCGAAACGCGCGAAGCTCGAACTCAGTTCCGAGCTGCTGAAGCTGGCCGACATCATCGAGGACAAGGGGAAGATCGAATGAGCCCCTCGAGTCCGCGCAGCTCGATCGGACGCAAGCTCACGCGCATCATCGTCGCCACAAGTAGCGCGGCGATGTTGCTGGGCGCCGGCCTGTTCGCCATCTACGACTGGACGCAGGCGAAGACCACGCTGGCGGCGGACTTGCACCTGGTCGCCGACGTGCTGGGCACGAACGTGCGATCCGCGCTGGAGTTCGACGACGCCGAGTTCGCGCAGGACGAGCTGAAGACGCTCGACCGCCAGCACAACATCCAGGCCGCGCAGTTGTACGACGGGCACGGGCAGTCCTTCGCCGTCTGGCAGCGCAGCCCGCAGACGGTCGTGGCCTTCCCCGGCAGCCTGCTCGACAGCGCGGACAGCTTCGACGGCAACAGCGTGCGCATCCTGCACACGATCGTGCGCGACGGACGCACGCTGGGCACGATGTTCCTGCAGAGCGACCTGGCGCCCCTGTATGCCCGCCTGGAGCGCATGTTCAGCATCCTGCTCGCGGGCTGGGCCGCCTGCGTGGCGCTTTCCTGGTTCCTGGCCAACCGCCTGCAGCGCAAGATCTCCGGCCCGATCGTCGAACTCTCGCGCACCGCGACGCGCGTGCGCGACGAGAACGACTATTCCGTGCGTGCGCGCGTCGATTCCGACGACGAGGTCGGCGAGCTGGTCGAGGCCTTCAACCTGATGCTCGACGAGATCCGCTCGCGCGACCGGCTGCTGGCGCGCCATCGCGACAACCTCGAGGAGGAGGTGCGCACGCGCACCGCCGATCTGGAGCAGCTCAACCGGCAGTTGCGCACCTCGATGGAGGAGGCCAAGGCCGCGACGGTCGCCAAGTCGCAGTTCCTGGCCAACATGAGCCACGAGATCCGCACGCCGATGAACGGCGTGATCGGGATGACGACGCTGCTGCTGGACACCGATCTGGATCCGCGCCAGCAGGAGACCGCGAACACCGTGCTGCATTCGGCGGAATCGTTGCTGGTGCTGCTCAACGACATCCTGGACTTCTCCAAGATCGAGGCCGGTCGCCTGGAGCTCGAGTCGATCGACTTCGAGGTGTCGGCGCTGATCGAGGAGAGCATGCAGACCCTGGCGCACCGCGCCGACGAGAAGCGCCTGGAGATCGCCAGCCTGGTCGACAGCCGCGTGCCATCGCGCCTGCGCGGCGACCCGGGCCGGCTGCGGCAGGTGCTGCTCAACCTTGCCAGCAACGCGATCAAGTTTACCAAGGCGGGCGAGGTCACCACCGAGGTCGCGCTGATCGACGAGCAGCCGGACGAGTGCAAGCTGCGCTTCTCCGTCCACGACACCGGCGCCGGCATCCCCGAAGAACGCATGAGTCGGCTGTTCAAGGTCTTCAGCCAGGTCGATGCCTCGACCACGCGCAAGTTCGGCGGCTCGGGCCTGGGCCTGGCGATCTCCAAGCAGCTGGTGAACCTGATGGGCGGCGAGATCGGCGTGCAGAGCGAAGAGGGCGTCGGCTCGACCTTCTGGTTCGAGGTGCCCTTGCGCAAGGCGCTCTCGCCGGAGATCCCCGCGGCGCCGCTGCCCAAGCCGATGCCGTTCACGCGGATGCTGGTCGTCGACGACAACAGCACCAACCGCCGCGTGGTGCGCGAGTACGTGCGCGGCTGGGGCAGCACCTGCGACGAGGCCAGCGGCGCGATCGCGGCGCTGGCCATGTTGCGCGACGCCCAGGACAGCCATGCGCCCTACGGCCTGGTGTTCGTCGACCACGACATGCCCGACATCGACGGCGAGTCCTTCGCGCGCATGCTGCAGCTCGATTCGCGGCTGGCGCGCATCCCGCTGGTGATGCTGACCTCGGTCGGCGCCGCCAGCGACGCGCAGCGCATGCAGGACCTGGGTTTCGCCGCCTACCTGGTCAAGCCGGTGCGCCGCAACAGCCTGGAGAACTGCGTGGCGACGCTGCTGGGCGGATCGGGCGCGCGCCGCGCGCTGGAGGGCACCGGGATCATCACCAACACCAAGCTGGAACACGCGCTGGAACTGCGCTCGGCGCGCATCCTGCTCGCCGAGGACAACCAGGTGAACCAGAGGGTCGCGGTCGGCCTGCTGCGCAAGCTCGGCTACACCTGCGAGGTCGTGGGCAACGGGCTCGAGGCCCTGCACGCGCTCGAGGAGCACTGCTACGACCTGGTCCTGATGGACTGCCAGATGCCCGAGTGCGACGGCTACGAGGCGACGCGCCGCCTGCGCCAGCGCGGCCTGAGCGTGCCGATCGTGGCCATGACCGCCAACGCGATGGCCGGGGACCGCGAGCGCTGCCTCGCGGCGGGCATGGACGACTTCCTGACCAAGCCGGTCTCGCCCGCGGCCCTGCGCGCGATCCTCGAGCAGTGGCTGGGCTCGAAGCCCGCGCCGCAGTAGCGCGCGGCCGGCGTTCGAGCCCGGATCGCGCTGCGCGGCTCAGCCCTTGCGCCGCGCCGTCTCGCCCAGCTCCTGGCCGGTCTCGGCGAACTCGCGCCAGCGCACGTCGATGGCCTTGAACACGTCGCCTTCGCCGAACTCGTAGATCGCGTTGGTCTTCTCGCGCCACTTCTGGATGAACGTGGCCTTGTCCTTGGAAGCCTCGCAGGCCGCGCGCAGGAACAGCTGCCCGCGCTTGCCTTCCTTCTTCGCCATGAAGTCGAAGAAGCTCCACGACTTGGCCACGTCGAACTCCTCGAGCTCGTACAAGTCCTTGGTCGCGAGCTTGTCGATCGGCTGCCCGAGCTCGAGCGCCAGCGAGTTGTAGAAGTCGCGCATCCCCAGGCGCAGATCGCGCTCGCCTTCCTTCTTCTTCTCGTGCACGTAGTGCGTTTCCTTGAAGGCCTTGCAGGTCACGTTGTTGCGGCCGAAGAACTCCAGGCTCAGGTAGAAAGCCGAGCCTTCGAGCAGCCAGTCCTGGTTGACCGGCTTGGTCAGCGAGGTGTTGTAGTGCAGCAACGCCAGGTCATGCCCCAGGCCGTGCGCGACCAGGCCCTCGAGGTCGATGTCCTCCCTGAATTTCCAGTAGTGCACCGACTCCGGCGGAAGCGTGCGCTTGATCGTGGCTCCGCCCATCTTGAGCGACTCGGCCTTGTGATCGCCCCACTTGTGCCGGTAGTACTCGGTCGCGTAGCGGTCGTACTCGGTTTCGTCCTCCGGCCCGAACCAGAACTCCGCGAAGACGCGGTCGGGAATCTTGTCCTCGAAGTCCACGTCGAGGTACGGATCGACGCAGTCGCCGCGGAAGCCGTCGATGCCCTCCTCGCCGAATTCGAGCAGCGCCTTGACGCGCTCGTCGCTGATCTCGGTGCGGTAGACGATGCGGATGTGCATGCTCTCCTGCACCTTGAACGCGACCTTGCCGCCGCTGATCGACTTCGAGAACTCCACGAGATCCGAGGGCGTGTCCACCATGCGGATGGTCGCCTTGGCCTTGGACAGGCGCTCGGCGAGCGCGTCCGCCGCGACGTTCTTCTTCTGCCGCTCGATCTCCTTGTCGAGCTTCTTGGCGGCATCCGGGAAGCAGGTGCTCGCCATCCACTTCTGCATGCGCTCGTAGTTCGAGAGCATGCGCTGGTGCGCCATGAACCACTGCGGGCTGGCCTTGGGGCTGGCGTCGCGCTCGCCAGCCAGCTCCTGGATCCGCGCCAGACGTTCGCGGTACTCCTCCGCCAGGCCGGCCAGGCTCTGCTCGCGGATCAGGACGCGGATGTTCTTGATCTCCTCGCCGCGGATCTCCAGCACCCCTTTGGGGTTGGTGGGCACGCGCTCCTGGCCCTTGAACTTGTAGGGCACGAAGCTCGGGTCGCCGGAATCCCCGACCCACAGCTCGTTCTTGCCCGAGCCGGCGTACTTGATCGTGTTCTCCTCCAGGAAGATGGCGTACTTGCCCTCGCCGACCACGACCGACTCGCCGTTGATCAGCACCAGGTGGTTCTTGTACTTGCGCGCATCTTTCGCCTCCTTGAAGGAGACGGCGTAGATCTGCGCCTGGGCGGTCGCGGCGAGGAACAGGAAGAGCAGCAGGTTGAGCAGCGTGCGCATGCGGGTACGTGACGGGGCGTGGATGGAGGGGTGGACCCCACGTTTCTACCTCACGCGCCGGGGCCGGTCGCCGCTGCGCTTGCAGGCCTGGCGCGGGCAGGCGCCGCGGGCTGGCAACCAGGCCTGCCTCGAGCACCGTCGATGAGCACCTAAACGCCTGCCCTGGAAGCGCTTAGGCAACATCCAGGCTCTGCCCGCGCGCGCCTGCGCTTGGCCGCTGCTTCGAACTGTCCTTAACGAATCTTGATCCTCAGCCGCTCTAGTGCCGTCGCCAGGGCTCCCTGAAACCCCGTCCGGTCCTACGACCGGGCCGCGCCTCCTGCGCAACGCTGAAGACCATGAACACCATCAAGTTTCTGAGCATGGGCCTCGCCGCAGCCACCCTGATGGCGAGCGCCGCGTTCGGCCAGGCGGTCAAGCTCGACCCGGCCTTCCCCGAGTACAAGGCGATCAAGGGCGTGTCCGGCGCGATCAAGAGCGTCGGCTCGGACACGATGAACAACCTGATGACGCTGTGGGGGGAAGGATTCAAGGCCGCCTACCCCAACGTCACCCTCGAAGTCGAGGGCAAGGGCTCCGGGACCGCGCCGCCGGCCTTGATCGCCGGCACCGCGACCTTCGGGCCGATGAGCCGCGCGATGAAGGACAAGGAGATCGACGAGTTCGAGAAGGCCTTCGGCTACAAGCCGACCGCCGTCGAGACCTCGATCGACATGCTCGCGGTCTACGTCCACAAGGACAACCCGATCCAGTCGCTGAGCCTGCAGCAGGTCGACGCGATCTTCTCCGGCACGCGCAAGGGCGGGCTGCAGAAGGACATCAAGACCTGGGGCGAGCTGGGCTTGAGCGGCGAGTGGGCCGACAAGCCGATCAGCTTGTACGGCCGCAACTCGGCCTCGGGCACCTACGGCTACTTCAAGGAGCACGCGCTGTTCAAGGGCGACTTCAAGGACACGGTCAAGGAGCAGCCGGGCAGCTCGGCGGTCGTGCAGGGCGTCGCCAGCGATCGCTACGCGATCGGCTACAGCGGCATCGGCTACAAGACGGCGGACGTGATCGCGGTCCCGCTGGCCAACGACGCGAAGTCGAAGCCGGTGGCCGCCCTGCCGGAGAACGCGTACACCGGGGAGTACCCGCTGGCGCGCTTCCTCTACCTCTACGTCAACGTCAAGCCGAGCACGCCGCTCGACCCGCTGCGGCGCGAGTTCCTGCGCTACCTGTTCACCAAGAACGGGCAGGAGCAGGTGATCAAGGACGGCTACTACCCGGTCACCGCGACGATCGCCAAGCGCAACCTGGAGAAGTTCGGGCTGAAGTTCGAAGCGGCCGCCGTCGAGGCGGGCGCCAAGAAGTAGGCCGGGGCTTCCTGGTCCTGCCGGAGATGAGAGAACGCGGGTGTCGGGGCGCCGTGCGCGCCGGCACCCGCGCCGGTCCGAGCCGGCCGGCCGCGCCGCGTCGACAGCCATGAGCCCCCAAGCCAATACGCCTTCGCGCGAGAACGAGCTGGCGCCCACGCGCCAACGCCGCGGGCGTCAAACGCGTCCCGGGGTCAAGGCCGCCGAGCGCGCGGCGCGCGTGTTCATCTCCGTCGCCGGCTTCGGGACGATCCTGGCGGTGGGCACGATCTGCGTGTTCCTCGTGTGGGTCGTCGCGCCGCTGTTCAGCGCCGCGCAGGTCTCTGAGCCGCGCGCCAGTGCTCGTCCGCTGCCCGCCGACGGCACGCAGCCGCGGCGCGTCGAGGTCGACGAGTACCGCACGATCGCCTGGATCCTGAACGCGGATGGCTCGATCGAATCGCGTCGCCTGGACTCGGCGGAAATGCTCGAGCGCGTGCAGCCCTTCGGCGCGAACCCGCCGAGCAGCGTGGCCTTCGCGCGCGGCGCGGCCTTGTTCGGCTTCGAGGACGGCTCGCTGCGCTTCGGCCGCATCGGTTTCCAGACGCGCGTGCTCGATGCCAGCGAGATCCCCGAGCAGCAGCGCGGGCTGGCGCCGGGCGCGCTCGGCGTGTTCGAGAACGGCCTGATCGGGCGCGCGAACGAAGGCCAGTTCCGCGTCCAGCGTCTGCATTTCCAGCTCGAGGAGCCGATCACCTCGACGCACGTCGCGCCGGTGCTGCTGGCCGACCACACCTCGACGCAGACGCAGCGGCGTGTCGCGGCGCTGCACGCGGACGGCGTGCTCGCGCTCTACAGTCTGAGCGAGCGCACCAACCTGATGAGCGGCGAGACGACGCTCTCGCTCAGCGAAGGCAGCGTGCCCTACCGCCAGGATCCGGCGCGCGGCGTTCCGCAGCACCTGATGCTCGCCAGCGGCGGCTCCAGCCTGTACCTGGTCTGGCGCGACGGCCTCGCGCAGCGCTACGACACGCGCGACATCGACGACGTCAAGCTCGCGGAAGTCGTCGACCTCGTCCCCGAGGCGAATGCCGAAGTGGGGGCGATCACCACGCTGTTGGGCGAGACCTCGCTGGTGGTCGGCGACTCGACCGGACGTGCCAGCGTCTGGTTCCCGATCAAGCCCGAAGACGCGAGCACCGCGGACGGGCAGGTGCTCACGCGCGTGCACGTCCTGGAAGGCTGCGCCAGCCCGGTGAGCGCGATCCAGCCCTCCGAGCGCTCGCGCATGGTCGCGATCGGCCACGCCAACGGCGAGATCGACGTGTTCTACGCCAGCAGCGCGCGGCGCATCGCGCGCACGCGCATCGACGGCGGCGAGGGCGTGCTGGCGCTGGATTTCGCGCCCAAGGAAGACGGCCTCGCCGCGCTCGGCGCGCGTGTGCTGTGGAGCGCGGAGTTCGACCCGCGCCACCCCGAGGCCGGCGTCGCCGGCATCTTCGCGCCGGTGTGGTACGAGGGCTACGTCGAGCCGCAGCACGTGTGGCAATCCTCCAGCGGCACCGACGACTTCGAGCCCAAGCTGGGATTGATGCCGCTGATCTTCGGCACGCTCAAGGCCACGTTCTACTCGCTGCTGTTCGGCGTGCCCTTGGCGCTGCTCGCCGCGGTCTACTCCAGCGAGTTCCTCAATCCCAGGCTGCGCGTGCCGATCAAATCGGGCATCGAGATGATGGCCAGCCTGCCGAGTGTCGTGCTCGGCTTCATCGCCGCGATCATCCTGGCGCCCTTCGTGCAGGCCTTCGTGCCCGCGGTGATCGCCGGTTTCATCTCGATTCCCTTGTCGCTGGTGATCGGCGCGTACCTGTGGCAGCTCTTGCCGGCGCGCATCGCGCTGCGCTGGGACGACCTGCAGCGTTTCGGTTTCATCGCCCTGGCGATGCCCGTCGGCGTGCTGCTGGCCGTGCTCGCCGCGCCGACGCTGGAGCGACTGCTCTTCGGCGGCGACATCACGCGCTGGCTCAACGGCGGCGCGGGTGGCGCGCTGGGCGGCTGGTTGTTCCTGATGCTGCCACTGTCCGCCGCCGCGGTCGCATTGGGCGCCAACCGCCTGCTCAATCCGTGGCTGCGCGCGCTCAGCCTGCACTGGGGGCGCGGTGATTGCGCGCGCGTCGACCTCGCACGTTTCGTCGCGACGGCGTTCGCGAGCGTGCTGCTCGCCTTCGCGGTCGCCTGGATCCTCAGCGCGCTCGGTTTCGACGCGCGCGGCTCGCTGGTCGGCACCTACGTGCAGCGCAACGCGCTGGTGGTCGGCTTCGTGATGGGCTTTGCGATCATCCCGATCATCTACACGCTGGCCGAAGACGCACTGACCAGCGTGCCCTCGCACCTGCGTCTGGCTTCGCTGGGCTGCGGGGCCACGCCCTGGCAGACCGCGGTGCGCGTGATCATTCCGACCGCGATGAGCGGGCTGTTCTCCGCGGTCATGATCGGCATGGGGCGCGCGGTCGGCGAGACGATGATCGTGCTGATGGCCGCCGGCAACACCCCGGTGATGGACATGAACGTGTTCAACGGCTTCCGCACGCTCTCGGCGAACATCGCCACCGAGCTGCCCGAAGCGGTCCAGGACAGCACGCACTACCGCATGCTGTTCCTCGCCGCGCTGGTCCTGTTCGCGATCACCTTCGTGGTCAACACCGCGGCCGAGGTCGTGCGCCAACGCTTCCGCAGGCGCGCCTACCAGCTATGAGCCCCGCCATCCAAGCCGGAGCGCCGGCGGCCAGGCGCGATGGAGCGCGTCCGCGCCGCGAGCGACGCCAGCAGAAGCGCAAGTCCTCGCTCTTCGCCAACGGCGAGCCGATGGTCTGGCTGACCGGCGGCGCGCTGGCGCTCGCCTTGTGCATGATCGTCGGCCTGCTCGCGCTGGTGGTCGTGCAGGGCATCGGCACCTTCTGGCCGCAGGCGGTGGTGGTCAAGCGCACGCTCGACGGCCGCGTGATCGCCGGCGAGATCGCGGTGCACGAGCCCTACCGACCCGACGAGCGTGCCTTCGACGCGCTGCCCGAGGCGGCGCGCGCGGTGGCGCGGGCCAACGTCGAGGCGCGCGGCGGCCTCGCCGATCGGCAGATGATCCGCTCGGGCAACTTCGAGCTGACCGGCGAGCATTTCACCTGGGTCTCCGACGTCGAGACCGCCAGCGAGACGCGGCCGGAGTGGATGCTCGTGGTCGAACGCCAGAGCTGGGGACGTTTCTACGGCACGCCGAAGCGCTTCCTGCTCGACGGCGTGGTCGTGGCCGAGGAACCCGCGAAGATCTGGGAACTGTTCCTGAAGCACCACGACAGCGTGCGCGAGCGCTGGGAAGAGCGCGAGCGACTCAAGACCGAGGACATCGGCGAAATCAACGCGCGCGCCGAGGCCGGTCGCCTGGACCTGCGCACCATCGAGCTGGAGCGGGGCAGTGATTCGCCCGAGCACCGGGCGGCCGAGGCTCGTCTGGAGCAGCTTTCGCGCGAGGCCGACGCCGAGTTCGCGCGGGTGCGCGCGCAGATCGAGGCGATCGACGTCGAGAACGCGCGCACGCAACTGCAGCTCAGCACCGCGGACGGAGTCGAGAAGGATCTGGGCCTGGACGAGATCGTGCGCGCCTACCCCGCGAATCGAATCGGGCTGATCGGGCGCTGGGGCGTCTACCTTTCGCGCTGGAGCGAGTTCCTCTTCGACGACCCGCGCGAAGCCAACAGCGAAGGCGGAGTGTTCCCGGCGATCTTCGGCACGATCGCGATGACGCTGATCATGACCATCGTCGTCGTGCCCTTTGGGGTGTTCGCCGCGCTGTACCTGCGCGAGTACGCTCGGCCCGGCCCGCTGGTCAGCTTCGTGCGCATCGCGATCAACAATCTCGCCGGCGTGCCCAGCATCGTCTTCGGCGTCTTCGGCCTGGGTTTCTTCTGCTACATCGTCGGCGCGCAGATCGACCAGTCCTTCTTCGCCGCCAGCCTGCCCAATCCGACCTTTGGCAAGGGCGGTCTCCTGTGGGCTTCGCTGACGCTCGCGCTGCTCACGCTGCCGGTGGTCATCGTGCCGACCGAAGAAGCGCTGAGCGCCGTGCCGTCCTCGATGCGCGAGGGCTCCTACGCCTGCGGCGCGACGAAGTGGCAGACGATCCGGCGCATCGTGCTGCCGCGCGCGATGCCCGGGATCATGACCGGCGCGATCCTGGCGCTGGCGCGCGGCGCGGGCGAAGTCGCGCCGCTGATGCTGGTCGGCGCGGTCAAGCTCGCGCCCGAGCTGCCGATCGACGGCAGCGCGCCCTTCGTGCATCCCGAGCGCAGCTTCATGCACCTGGGCTTCCACATCTTCGATCTCGGCTTCCAGTCGCAGAACAGCGAGGCCGCCAAGCCCATGGTCTACACCACGACCCTGCTGCTGATCGGCATCGTCGTCACGCTCAACCTCATGGCGATCTGGATTCGCGCACGGCTGCGCAGACGCTTCTCGGGAGTCCAAGTATGATCCACGACATTCGCCAACGCGGCATGGGCGCGGAGCGCAGGGCTCCCGACGAGGCCGCGCCGCGCGCACCCCAAGCCCCCGTGTCCCAAGCCAGTCCGCAGAGTCCGCGCGAAGCGCGCAAGGCCACCCGGCCGGGGCAGGTGTTCGAGACCGTCTCGCGCGGCGAGCCCTTCGAGGCCGAGATCCACGACGCGCTCTCGGGCGAGGACCTGGTGCTCGAGATCGACGCCTTCAACCTCTACTACGCGCAGAGTCGCGCGCTGTGGGACGTGTCGATGATGATTCCGCGCGGCAAGGTCACCGCCCTGATCGGCCCCTCGGGCTGCGGCAAGTCGACGCTGCTGCGCTCGGTCAACCGCATGAACGACCTGATCGACAGCGTGCGCATCCAGGGCAACATGCGCCTGAACGGCGACTCGATCTACGCGGCCGGCGTCGACGTGATCGAGCTGCGCAAGCGCATCGGCATGGTGTTCCAGAAGCCCAACCCGTTCCCGATGAGCCTCTACGAGAACGTGGTCTACTCGCTGCGCATCGACGGCGTGCGCGACAGGCGTCTGCTGGACGAAGTCTGCGAGCAGAGCTTGCGCAGCGCGGGCCTGTGGGAAGAAGCCAAGGACCGCTTGTCCGATTCGGCGCTGCGCCTGTCCGGCGGGCAGCAGCAACGCCTGTGCATCGCGCGCGCGATCGCGGCCGAGCCCGAGGTGCTGCTGCTCGACGAGCCCTGCTCCGCGCTCGACCCGATCGCCACGGGCCGCATCGAGGACCTGATCGAAGAGCTCAAGGGCTCCTATTCGATCCTGATGGTCACGCACAACATGCAGCAGGCCTCGCGCACCAGCGACTACACGGCCTTCATGTACCTGGGGCGCCTGGTCGAGTACGGCGCGACCGACGACATTTTCCTGCAGCCGCACCTGCGCGAGACCGAGGACTACGTCACCGGCCGTTTCGGTTGAGCGCGCGGCCGGTGGCGCCGCGCAACAGAAGACGTACGTGGAGCGCTTGGGCCGGCGCGGGCCGGGTGGGCAGCCCCTGCCGCCGCGGCGTAGACTGGCGCGGCTCCCTGAGGCCCCTCCGCGAGGTTCCCCCGTGCGTGCACCGCTAGCCTGCCTGCTTCTCGCCCTGTCGACTTCGAGCGCCGCCGCGCAAGGCACGCTGTTCGCGCACGCCGTCGACCAGGCGAACTCCAATTTCTCGTGGAGCGGCACTTCGAGCCTGGGTGCGATCGTCGGCAACCCCTCGAACCAGTTCCAGATGGCCGGCGGACTGCGGCTGCTGCAGTCGGCGGCCCTGCCGCTGCCGGTCGCCAACGCGGCCTTCAACGGCGGCGATGCGCATGCGGTTCCCGACCTGCACGGCAAGATCAACAACATCCTGATCTTCCTGCCGCCGCTGGCGACGATCGACGTGCTCGGACTGCACGTCGCGGTGAACTCGACCAGCTTCAGCGTCGACGCCGCCGGCAACTTCCAGGCCTCGGTGATGCTCTCGGTGCTCTCCGGCACGCTGGTGGTCACTCCGCTGGGTTCGGCGCCGACGAGCACCGATCTGGCGGGCATGAGCTCCGCGCCGACGGCCATGAACGGAACGCTGGTGGCCGCGAACGGGGTGTTCACGCTCGACGCGCCGGTCGACGCCAGCTTCCCCTTCAGCGATCCGGCCACCGGCGCGAGCGGTTCGATCACGCTGCTCGGCACGCTGCGCTCGGCATGGAGCGCCGCGGCGCCGGCCGCGTACTGCACCGCGAAGACCAACAGCCTGGGTTGCACGCCGGCGATCGCGTACACGGGCACGCCGAAGTTCAGCCAAGGCTCCGGCTTCGTCGTGCGCGCGAGCAACGTGATCAACAACAAGAACGGACTGTTGTTCTACGGACTGAACGGCGGCGCGAGCTCGGCCTTCCAGGGCGGGACGCTGTGCGTGCAGGGGCCGATCAAGCGCACGCCGGCGGTCAACTCCGGCGGCAACCTCGGCCCCAACGATTGCTCCGGCAGCTTCGCGCTCGACATGAGCGCGTTCGCCGCGGGCGCGTTCCCCGGCAGCTCGCCGCTGCCCGGCCTGCGCGAGCCCGGCCAGGTCGTGAACTGCCAGTGGTGGGGCAGGGATCCGGGCTACGTCGCTCCGAACAACACGACGCTGTCGAACGGGTTGACGTACACCGTGGCGCCGTAGGCGCGCCGCGCCACGAGGCGGCCACCCTCCCCGGCGTGGGCGCCGAGAGAGAGTGGCCTTCGCGACCCACCCCGGAGCTCAGGGGTTGATCACGAATTCCAGGCCGTTGGACAGCTGCGTATTGTTCGGCGGCACGAAACCAGGATCGCGGCCCCACCACTGTGCGTTGACGGTCGTCCCGGGCACGGTGAGCGCGGGCAGCGGCGTGCCGCCCAGACCGCCGACCGCGAACAGGTTGAAGTCGAGCGACGGCACGCCCGTGCAATCGTTCGGCGGAGGATTGCCGAAGGTGTTGGTGGAGGGCGTGCGACGGATCGGGGTCTTCACGCACAGGAAGCCGCCCTGGAAGGCGGTCGCCGACTGTCCGCTCGTTCCGTAGAACAAGAGGCAGTTCTTGTTGTTGACGAAGTCGGTGCCGTTGACGAAGAAGCCCGAGCCGGCGCTGGCGCTGGACACGCCGGAGAAGCCGATCGTGGGCGAGCAGCCGATCGAAGTCAGCTTCGCCGTGCAGTAGCTCAGCGGGGCCGAGGCGGTGCCCTCGGCGCGCAACAGCCACACGCCGTTGAAGTTCGCGCCCACCGTGCCCATGTCCGTCGTCGGGATCGTGTACGTCGGATTGCCGATGTTGGCCGGGTCGAAGCCCGCCGACGGATTCTGCGCGACGGCCCAGGTGCGGCCCGACGAGGGCACCGCCAGGTCGAGCGAGGCGGGGAACTCGCTCTGCGCCACGGGGCCCATCAGAGAGGGACAGAAGGCGCCGATGAAGAACGTGCCCGAGACCGTCACCGGCGTGATCGGCACCGGGTTCAAGATGTCGGTGTCGACGTTCTGCACCGTGGTCGCCTGCTGGGTCAGCAGCACGCAGTCGGCGGGATTGCCGTCGTCGTTGGGATCCTCCCAAACCGCGACCGTGGCCGGCGCCCCGTTGGGCGGCGCGCCGCCGGGGAACAGCAGGGTCCCATAGGCCACCGAGATCGTGGAGATCGTGTCGCCGCCCCCGACCGCGTCGAGGCGCGTCATCCAGCACATGATCCCGGTCGAAAGCGTGCCGCCGGTGACGCCGATCGAGTTCTCGCTCGTGCCGTCGTCGTACTGGTAGGTGTTGACCAGGAATCCGCCGCCGCCGCCGGCCGCGCGCGGAATCCAGGAGGATGAAGGCGCGCGCGAGCCGAATTGATGCTGCGCTTGCGCGTTCGGGGTAAGCACTGCCGCTGCAGCGCACAGGGCGCCAAGCCATCCGATGCGATTCATGTTGGGTCCGAGGGAAAACAAGTGGGTTGCACCCGTCGTCCGCGAACGAACGAGGGGCATGTCGTGGCGAGCGACTGCCGCCCGCCTGCGCATTCCTACCCCGTCCGGTGCGCGCGGCTCCCGCGCGCTCGTGCCTCGCGTCAGCGATCGCGCGCGTCGTAAACGCTGCAGCGGCACGTGCGTCGCGCATTCGTTTCGCGTTCGAAGCCGACGAAGACTTGGAGAAGCTGCTGCGGCTTGCTCCGGCTGCGGCTCAAGCACTCGACGGCGCCGCCTTGCGATGATTCGTTCTCCTTACGCAGCGCGCGCTGTAAGAGCTGCGCGAAAAGGAGCGTGCGCTCGAACCTCGTCGAGCGATCTCCGGCGATTCGATCGGCTCGGATCGCCGGCTCGGCCGCGCCGTGCTCAGCGCGCCTGGATCGATCCGATGCGCTCGGATCGCCGGGCCGGCTGCGCCGTGCTCAGCGCGCCTGGGTCGATTCGATCCGCTCGGATCGCCGGCTCGGCTGCGCCGCGATCAGCGCCCCTGGATCACGACGGTCTCCGCGCGCAGCATCGGCCCGCTGACGCCGTTCTTCTCGAAGTCCCGCTTGACGCCCTCCATGACGGCAAAGTGCACGCGCCAATAGTGCTCGGTCTTGCACCATGGCCGGCAGACGAAGCGGATGCCGCCGGGGATGGCCTCGAGGTACTCGATCTCTGGCCTGGGCTCGGCCAGGATCTCCGGCACGCCTGCGCACACGCCGGCCAGGATGCCCTTGATGCGCGCGACGTCCTCGCCACCGCCGGTGCCGAAGCTCAGGTCGACGCGCCGCGTCGGATTCCCGGTGATGTTGGTGATGCTGCCGCCCATCACCGCCGAGTTGGGCAGGATCACGCGCTTGTTGTCGAGCGACTTGAGCACGGTCGCGAACACCTGGATCTCCTCGACAACGCCTTCCTGCCCGCCGGCGTTGATCAGGTCGCCGACTTTGAAAGGCCGGAACAGCATGATCATCACGCCCGCGGCGAGGTTGCCGAGCGAACCCTGCAAGGCAAGGCCGATCGCCAGACCGGCTGCGCCGATGATCGCGACGAAGGAATTGGTCTGGACGCCGAGCTTGCCCAGCGCGGCGATCACCACCAGCGTCGCCAGCGCGTAGAAAGCCAGATTGGCCAGGAACTGCGACAGCGTCGCGTCGACCCTGCCCTTGATCAGCATGCTGCGCACGCCCTTGACGATCAGCCTGGCGATCCACAGGCCGATCAGCAGCGTCAGCACGGCGCCCAGCAGCTGCCAGCTGTAGGTCTTGGTCCACCTGATCACCTCGGCGAGCCAGTCGATCGCGGGTTGCGCGGCCTGCACGGGTTCGGCGGCAGGGGAAGCCTGGAGAGCGCGAATCAGGGCGAGAGGAATCACGGTCGGCTCCTGGAAGGGGAGGGAGGGTCGGGACGGACGTTGGGCGGGGATTCTAGCCAGCCCGCAGTTCCGATCCGAGTCGTGCCAGCTGCCGATCGTGCAATGCGCCCAGCGTGAGCTGCGCGAGCAGCGCTCCGATCAGTGCGATGCACATGTCCCACTGCGTGTCCCAAACGTCGCCCTGCGTCCCCAGGAACGCGCTGGCTGCCTCGGCCGAGATCAGCGCGGCCCACCACTCGACCAACTCGTAGAGCGCGCTGATCGCCAGGCACACGCAGCTCACCAGGAAGAACAGCCAGCCGCCGGGCCGCAGCGGACTCTTGCGCAGCAGGATCTCGCGCGCGATCAGCGCCGGCACGAAACCCTGCGCGAAGTGTCCCAGCCGGTCGTAGGGATTGCGCTGCAGCGAAAAGGCCTCGCGCGCCCAATCGCCCGCAGGCACCAACGCGTAGGTGTAGTGGCCGCCGACGATCAGGATCGCTGCGTGCACGGCGATCGCGACCGTGACCAGGGCGGTCAGCGGAAAGCCGCGCCGCGTGGCGAACAGGATCGGCGCCGCGATCAGCACCGGTGCGACTTCGAGCCACCACGTGGTGCGGTCGTGGGGCCGGATCGCGGACCACAGCAGCAACAGCGCCACCGCGATGACGAGGGTCCAGCTCAAGCGACGGTTGCCTGGATGCATGAAGAGCCCGGCCGGCAATGCCGGCTTGGGACGAGCCTCAAACTGCCTTGACCTGCCCCTCACGTGCAAGCCCTACAAGGGGTTCGTGGCGCGCAAGCGACGGCCACGACCAAGATGAGCCAACTCACGCAAGGCATCCTGCTCTCGACCTGCGCGGCCCTGGGACTGGGTCCTTCGCAGTCCGTCGTCGCGCCAACCGCCCAAGCGCGACCGTCCTCCGAGCGTTGGGTCGCGCCCGCCACGGCGATCTACCGCTGTCGCACGACGCTGGAATCCGCGGAGGACGTCGCTCACTGGCTGCACACGCGCAGCGCCGAGTGTGCCTTCAGCGGGATCGACGCCGGCAACCCGCGCGCCAGCGTCGAGCACGCTCGGCTGCTCGCCGACCTGAGACGCGACTGCAGGCCCGGCGCAGCCTTGCCGCCGAGCCGAGCCACGGCGCGGGCCTTCGACTACGAATTCACGCTGCACGCAGCGGCGCGGCCGATCGGCGCCGACGGAGTGGTCGAGGTCTGGTGGAGCAGATCGCTCGAACTCCCGCTGGTGATCGTGCGCCTGCGCCAAGGTCGTACGTACGTCGACGAACTCGTCCATCTGAGCCTCGAAGAACGCGCGGATCTGCTCGTGCGCTGAGCGTCCCCGCGCCGCCGTCGTGCGCATCCGTGCAGCAAACCGAGCCCCGCGGAGCCTCTACGCGTGGCTGCGTGCTGCCTTGGTTCGCGCGCGTGCGCAAGCCCGCGCCTTCGAAGCTGCAGGGCAGCGACCTTGCGCTCGAGCGATCGAAGGCAGCCGCCACTCCAGGCGCTCCGTGCACGGGTGCGGAAGGGGGGACTTGAACCCCCACGGGTTACCCCACGAGATCCTAAGTCTCGCGCGTCTGCCGATTTCGCCACTCCCGCTGCGGGTGATCGCGCTGCGTGAGTGCGCGAACCGCCGCGCGAGTCTACCGAACTTCGCTCCCATGCACCCTGCGACGTCGGGCAGGCCGGAATCGCCGCCGCCGGCCGTCGCATGCCGAACGCAGATGCTGCTGGACGCCTAGCGGCGAGCGCGCCGCGCGCACGAGAGCGAGACCGCTGCACTCAGTCCGTCACGGACGCCGGATCGCCGAGCCTGTAGCTCGTGCTCCGCCCGCCGGCCTCGTTCCGCACCAGGATCTGCCTCTGCAGGAGCTCCTGGATGTCGCGGAGCGCGGTGTCCGTCGAGCACTTCGCCAGCTTGGCGTACTTGGAAGTCGAGAAGAGACCTTCGAAGCCGTTCAGCATTCGATCGATGACCAGGCGCTGGCGCGCGTTGACCGGTCGGCGGTTGATGCGTTCCCACAGCTTGGCCATGTGCAACACTCCACCGAGCATCTGATCGGCGCCCGCGAGTGCGCGATCCAGGCAGGCCAGGAACCAAGTCAACCAGCTCGTGATGTTCGTATCGCCGCGCTGTGCGGACTCCAGCTCCTGGCAGTAGCTTTTCCGCTCGGCCTCGATCGAGACGACATGCTGTAGAAGCGTTCTCTGGTTCCGTCCGCACGCGCCAGCGCCATTTCTGCGATCGCTCGCGCGATGCGGCCGTTTCCGTCATCGAACGGATGGATGGTCACGAACCAGAAGTGCGCGATGCCAGCTTTCAGCACGGGGTCATCGGCCGCAGGGGTGTTGAACCACTCGATGAACTTGTCCATCTCCGGCTCGATGCGGCTGGCGTCCGGCGCCTCGAAGTGCACTTGCTGGTGCCCCATCGGGCCGGAAACGACTTGCATCGGTCCAGTGCTCGCAGTGCGCCACCTGCCGACTTCATTGCGGCCCATCGCGTTCCTGCCCGTCGGGAAGAGAGCTGCGTGCCAGCCGAACAGTCGCTCCCTGGTCAGCCCTGACTCGAAGTTCCCGGTGGCATCGAGCATCATCCCGACGATGCCCTCGACGTCGCGTTCCTGCTCCGGGAGCGCCGCGGCATCGAGCCCGAGCCTCCGAGCGATCGAGGACCTGACCTCCTCGGGGTTCAGAACCTCGCCTTCGATGGCTGAAGAGTTGACCACCTCGCTGGTCATCGCGCTGAGGCGCGCCTCAGCACGCAGTTCAAATCCCAGGGATTCCATCCGGCCCAGGAGGCGACCCTGCCTGTGGCGCACTGACGCCAGCCTGGGCGCAAGTCCCGCACTGTCCCAGGTGAACTTCGGCCAGGTTCCGCGCTCGTGGATGCAGGTTTTTCCCCGCATGCTGTGCGGCGATCACGGCCTGCTGCCACGCCGTACTCCAGGCCATTCACCGCACTGCATGCGGCGAATGGGCGGGCCATTCACCGCAGGCGCCCTTCAAGAGGGGGCTGTACGGTCAGGCGGCCTTCCCCGACAAGACCACCCAGGCTCGGCCGGCAGTCCCAACGCCACTGGCCACAGGCCATCCACGTTCCCGCTCGGGAACAATCTCGCCAAACCAGCCCAGGAAGCAGAATATATATCCCGTACGGGATATTTTCTGTCGACAGGGGCTGAAAGACGGGTCAGTATTCCCGTTCGGGAAAGATCATGGAGAAGCGAACCCTCAGCCCTGCTGAAATCGGCGCCGCGGTGCGCTCCGTCCGCAAGGCGCAGAAGCTGCGTCAGGATGAACTTGCGGGCGCCGCCGGCGTGGGGCTGCGCTTTGTCGTCGACCTCGAAGCAGGCAAGTCCACGGCCCAGCTCGGGAAGACGCTCCAAGTTCTGCAGGCGCTTGGATGCTCCCTCGAGATCAGGCGGCCGCCAGAGCAGAAGGCATGAAGCGCGCTCTTGATGTCTGGTGGGATGCTGCGCTCGTCGGCCAGCTGACGCAGGACGCGCATGGCGAACTCGGTTTCGTCTACTCCGCCGGTTGGCTTGCGCGTGAGGACGCCCCCGCATTGTCGGCCTCGTTGCCAAGACGCGCGGAGCCATTCACCCGTCGTGAATGCCGTCCCTACTTTGGTGGCCTGCTGCCAGAGGAGGGTCAGCGAGATGCGGCAGCGATGGCGCTCGGCGTTTCCCGCGGGAATGAGTTCGCGCTGCTCGACCGGCTTGGTGGCGATGTCGCCGGCGCTATCGAGCTGCTGCCGGCCGGCGAAACGCCGACGGCACCCATCACGGACCACCGGCCAACGCCCCTGGACGATGAGGGCCTGATTCGGGTGCTCGACGCACTTCCCTCGCGCCCGCTGCTCGCAGGGGAGGATGGGCTTCGGCTTTCGCTCGCCGGCGCGCAGTCCAAGGTGCCGGTCGTGCTGGTGGACGGCGTTGTGGCGTTACCCGCGCCTGGGCAGCCCACGACACACATCCTCAAGCCGCCGATAGCGCGCTTCTCGGCGACGACGGAGAACGAAGCGTTCGTGATGCGACTTGCGGCGGCTGTCGGCCTGGACGTTGCCTCGGTCGAAGCCCGCGTGGTGCGCGACAGGACATTTCTGCTGGTTCAACGCTACGACCGATCGCTCGATGGCGCCGGTGCGGTGCGTCGCGTTCATCAAGAAGACTTCTGCCAGGCACTCGGTGTGCCGCCGGAAACCAAGTACGCCAGCGAGGGTGGTCCGACCTTCAACGACTGCTTCGGGCTGGTCCGCCGCGCCGCTGCTCGGCCTGCCGTCGACTTGCTGAAACTGCTCGACGCAGCGATCTTCAACCTGATCGCCGGAAACGCAGACGCCCACGGCAAGAACTTCTCGCTCCTCTATGAGCCGCAGGGCGCCCGAATTGCGCCGCTCTACGATCTGCTGGCGACGGTCGTCTATCCCGACCTGTCTCCGAAACTTGCGATGAAGATTGGCAAGCGGGCGACGCTCGCGGAAATGGACGCAAAGGATTGGGCGACCTTCGCTGCCGATGCGGGCCTTGGTCTGCCGCTCGTCCGGCGTCGGATCCTCGAGCTGAGCGCAGCTGTAGCCGCTCGGGCCCGAGGAGTTGCGAGCGCGCTCATGCAGCCGGGTCTCGACGAGGCCGCGCTATCACGATTCGCAAGCCTGGCCCGCGATCGTGCCGAACGCTGCGCGGGCACGATTCAGTAGGCAGCCTCGGCACGTCGCTCCAGGATCGAACGCAGTTCTGCATCTCTGAAACCCATCGCGCGAAGCAAGCCGCCAAGCCGCTCGAGTCGCGCTTCCGGCATCTCGCCATGCGTATCCGCGCCCTCGATGGCTGGCGCGTCGCCGCTGGCGGCCGCGGCACGAGATCCTGTGTTTCGCGCGTCCGCCAAATTCGCCACTCCCACTGCGGGTGATCGCGGTGCTTGCAGCGAAGTATTGCTGCAGGGGGCTACGGATGCCGCCCGCGATCCATCCTTCGCGTCACTTCGCCGCCGCCACCGCGTGCTCGAACGCCGCCGAGCCGCCGACGACCGGAAGCTCGAGGCTGGTCGCGCCGAGATCGACCCACAGCTTCGTGCCCTCTTGCGGCCAGAGCGTGAACTCGCGATCGCTGGAGAAGATCATCAGCGCCAGGCGCTTGCCAGCAGGGATGATCTGGTCGTCGGGCTGCAGCTCGAACTGCAGCTCGTAGAACTTGCCCTTGGCCAGCGGCTCGCTCTTCGTGATCGACGCGTGGTTCTGCGGGTCGGCCCAGCCGCGCGTGACGATGTTGGCTTCGGTGCGCTTCTCCTCGGTCCAGGGCAGGGTCACGAGCCAGACCGAAAGGTTGGCCGCGGGGCGATCGCAGCTGAGCTTGATCGAGACGCGCGGTGAGCCGGAGAGGTGCAGCGGCGCGCTGAGCACCTCCGTCGCGTACAGCAGCCGGTTGTCCGAGTTCTCCGCCTGCGCGAGCGACGCCCCGTCCTTCGAGACGTCGTCGACGAGCGATTCCTTGCCCGGACTCGCGGGGCCCGCCAGCGCGAGCTTGCCCTGCTTCTCGCCGCCCTTCCCGAGGTGCAGCGTGACCGCCGCCGCGTCGGGATGGGGGAAATCGGCATAAGCGGTCGGCTCATCGCGCTTCGCGCCCTCGCGCACGACCCAGGCGCGCGGGTCCTTCTCGACGCCGTTGTCGACGCCATACAGGTAGTGCGAGAACCAGCGATTCATCGTCGAGAGCGGCGGCGGACCGCCGTGCCCACCGCGGTGCAGGTAGATCGCGGCGGTGGCGCCGTGCGCCTTGAGGCCTGCATAGATGCGGATGCTGTGCTCGGGCATCACGTTCCAGTCGCCGAGGCCGTGCGAGAGCAGCACGGCGCACTTCACGCCCGCGAGCGCATTGAAATAGTCGCGGCCGGCCCAGAAATCGCTGTAGTCGCCGCTGGAACGATCGGCGCTGGCGACGAGCTGCTTGTCGCGCACGTTTTTGTCGCACCAATCGCGGCGATCGAGCGCGCCGCTGTTGATGAAATCGTAGAGCACGTCGACGTCCTCGCCCATGTAGCCGCCGGGATGCCGGACGAGGCCGTTGGAGCGATAATAGTGGTAGTACGAAGTGTTCGGCGCGTCGGGCACGACGACCATCAGCCCCTCGACGCCGGTGGTCGCGGCCGCGAGCGAAAGCGTTCCGTTGTACGAGGTGCCGGTCATCGCGACCTTGCCCGTGCACCACGTCGCTTTCACCTCTTCGCCGCCATCGGGCAGCGTGTAGCCCTTCGCGCGGCCGTTGAGCCAATCGATCACCGCCCTGGGCGCATGCGATTCATTGGCGCCGCCGACGGTCGGGCAACCTTCCGACAGTCCTGTGCCCGGCGAGGCCGAGTGCACGACCGCGAAACCGCGCGGCACCCAGGTGTTGATCAAGCCGGTCGACATCAACGGCCGCTTCGATTCGAACGCGACCGGCGGCATCGGGTTGCGCTTCGGCGGCTTGTCGCCGAGCTCCTGCTTCGGATCCCAGAAGTACTGGCTGTCGGTGGTGCCCGTGCCGGAGAAGTAGGGGCTCGACTCGTAGACGACGGCGACCTTCAGGCCTTCGGTGTCGGTTTGCTTGGGCCGCGTGACGTCGACGTGCAAGCGATCGGGATCGCCGTCGCCGTCGGAGTCGAAATCGGCCTCGACCCAGAGGTCGTGCTGGATCCAGAGCTTGGAGTCCTTGAAGCCCTCGACGATCTGGGCCTGGCCGTCGGTGAAGACGGGGACGCTGGGCTGCGTTTCCTGGACCGCGGGAGTCCTCCCTTGCGCGGTCCCGAGGATCGCGAGCAGCGGGACCGCGAACGAAGCCGCGAGCGGCCGATGACCGGGCACGAAACGAGAGCAGTGCGACATCTTCGATTCTCCCGACCCGCCGCGTGTTCGCCGCTCGGCCGGGTCGTGGTACCCGAGCGGCGGTGAACACGATAACGACTTCGACGGCGGGGCCGGAGGCTTGCCTCCGGCGACGGCGGGAACGGGCTTGCGCCGAGGTCGGCACCGCGAGGCTCTGGGCCGGGACGCACGGCCCTGGCGCGACGGGGGATCGACCGCTTGGGCCAGGACCTCGAGATCGCTCGCCGCGAGCCCGACCTCCGAGGCGATCCGGCGCCATCCCTTCGACGCGTCCCGCACGCGCGCTTCGATGCGCAGCGCCGTGGCGTCGGAATCGGCGCTAGCGATCTTGCGCCCGCATCATGGCCAGCGCTTGCGCGATCCCCTGCCGGGTTGCGAGCCGGTGAGCCCAGAGTTCATTCAATGGCATCGCGATCAAGAGCTGGGCGGAATCTTCCGCTGGCAGCCGCTGCCGATCTGAAATGTACGGGCGGTGGGCTGCACCGGACCCAGCTCGGCAGACGCGTCACCCGCGGTCGTCGGTCGGGCACATCCTTGCAGTGATGAAGAGCAGGAGAAGGTGACGTACCACCGCAAGCGGTGCGCGTGCGAGACTGACGAGGGCCCAGTTCGTCACGCGCCCATGCGCTGTCACGGCGGCACAGTGTCGCTTGCCCCGCCTGTTGGACGCCGAGCGAAACGCTTGAGCAATTCGAATGGTGGGGCGTGGAGCGGTCGACCTGTCTCGTGCGAGCGGATCCGCGGTCGAAACGGGGCGCCAGCCCAGCCCAGGTTAGAGTGCGCCTCGGCCAGCCTGTCGCAATCGCACAGGGACTGCGCACCCGTTCATCTCTCCTCCCACGAGGCAACCCATGAAATCCCCCGCCATCGCTCTCCTGGTCGCGCTCGGGTTCGCCCTGGGTCTCGCTACGGGCATGAATCTCAAAAACCGCCAGGTGAGCGAGCCGGTGGCGCCGATCGCCGTGGCTTCGCCGACGCAGCCGCCGACAGCGAGCTCGTCGAGCGTGAAAGAGCCGCCTCCCATCGCGCAACCTTCGCCTGCCGAGTCAAGCCTCGACACACGCGTCGAAGTCGCAAGGGAAACCCCGCCGACGCAGCCCCCGGCGCAGGCGATCGGCAGCGGCTCGATCACCGTGACGGTCGTGGATTCGCTCGGCACGCCGCTCGCGGACGCCACGGTGCGCAAGCGCGCCGAGCGCGGCGAACGAGTTGTTGTTCCCTTGGAGCTCGACGATCTTCGTGGCGGCAGTCGTCTGCTCACGGACGCTGCCGGACAAGTCAGGCTCGAGAGCGTTCCGCTCGGCGAGTATCGCGTGTATGCCGAGCGCAACGGCCTGGCCCCTGGGCTGAGCGAGCTCGTGAGCGTCTCGACCGAAGCGTCCGATGTCCGCGCAACGGTCACGTTGACGACAGGCGGCACGGTGACCGGCGAGTTGCGCGACGTGAACGGGCAGCCTGCCGCGGCGATCGGTCTTTCGATCCATCCCGGTCGATTGCGTTCCAGCCCTTCGCCGGTTGCGCTTCGGCAGGTGAACACGGATCGGAACGGCGCGTTTGCTTTCGAACACCTTCCTGCCGGACCCTGGGAGCTGTACACACGCGCCGACGGAGCCGACTTGCTGCGCGTCCCCGAGCAGCACTACTCGGTCGAAGTGGTCGAAGGGCAGACGACTCGTGTTGCATTCAAGGACCTCAGCGGGACGGCGGTGCGCGTCTCGGGCCAGGTACTGCGCAACGGCGAGGCGATGCCGAAGGCGCGTGTGATGGTCTCACCGGTTGAGCCGATCGCGAAGTCGGTGACTCAGAGCAGTGCGGACACCGATGTCGAGGGTCGCTTTCAGATTCTGCTTCAGGAGCCCGGCGAGTACAGATTCAGCGTCGCGCAGCCCAAGGAGGAATCGAGCACGAGGATCGTCAGCTTCAAGGAGACGGTCCCGGCGCTGGCGCAGCATGAAGTGATTCTCGCGTTCGAGACGGGCAGCCTGTCGGGCCGCGTCACGCTCGCGACCGGCGAACCAGCGCAGGGCGCCGAAGTGCGTGTGCTGGCGGCCAAGGGGGAGGACCCACGTCGCGCCTCGGGCGGCGGATCGGTGTCGACGAACGTGGAAGGACGCTACTCGTTCACCGGCTTGCCGGCGGGCCGATATCGGCTGAACGCCAGCGCAGCGAGCAAGAAGCAGATCTACTTCGACGGTTCCGGGAGCACGGGGGACATCCAGCTCGAGCCCGGCGCCGCGCTGGAGAACGTGGACATCCAATTGTCCGAGGGCGGGGCGGTCGAGGGGCGCGTGTTGCGCGCCGACGGCAAGCCGGCAGCTGGCGCCAGGATGGAGCTGCGCGGTAGAGAGTCCCTTGGCGGAAGCGCCGCGGATGCGCAAGGCAACTTCGTGCTGAGCGGACTCAGGCCGGGCCCAGTCTCGCTGCGCGCGATCTCCGATCGCGAGTGCTCGGCTTGGATGGCGGTCCAGATCGTCGCGAACGCGACGACGAAGAGCGATCTGGTCATCGCCCCCGGCACTTTGCTCCTCGTCGAGGTCGAGGATGCGAATGGGCCGGCCGCGCAAGCCGCCGTCACGTTGAGCAGCGGCAGTGAATTGGATGCGCAGGCCGTGATCATCAGCGACGGCAAGGGCCGCGTGGGTCCGATCGCCCCGGGGACCTACACGGTCACCCTGCGCCGCGAGTGGCGCGACAAGAACGCGCCGAAGTGGGAGAGTTCGATCACCTTGAATGGCGAGGCGGAGCGCCTGCTGCAGCTGCGCCTGCCCTGAGGCATCTGGCATGCTCGGAGCCGGCGCGCGATGAACGAGCGAAGCACCCCGGAGCGGACGACGCAGCGCCCCGCGACTCGGTGCTCCGGCTCGTGGCTCGCGGGCGGGATCGTGATCGCCTTTGCAGCGGCGGCCTTGATTTCACGCGGGTGCGAATCGCTTGCGCTCAGGGAATGGAGCGAGGCCGCGCTGATGCTGCTCGCCATGCTCGTGATCCTCGACTGGATGCTCGCGGGTCTGGGGTGCCTGATGCGTCAACTTCCGACCCCCGGACACTGGCGCAGGCTGTTGGGGACGACCCTCGGACTGTTCCTGGTGCTCGCGTTGCAGATTCCCGGGCGCCATGGATTCAATGAGCAGCGCGCCCTGAAGATGCTCGTCGCGAGTTTCGATCCGCTCGTTCACGCGATCAAGCGCTTCGAGAGCGAGCGCGGCCGAGCGCCGCAGGCCCTGGAGGAACTGGTGCCGAGTTTCATCCCCTCGATCCCACAGGCACGAGTTCTCGGCGAACTCGTCCAGCCCAGCTACGCTTGCGATAGATCGTGGTCGTTGCGTGCCGACGTGCGGCTGGGTTCATGGATGGGCTATCCGACCGGTGAACTCCGGTTCAGACCCGATCAGCAGTACGACGACGCGCAGCAGCTTCCGGACGACGAGCCAGATCTCGAGGACGGTCGTTGCCGCGGCTGGCACTGGCGAATCGTTCGGTGGTAAGACGCGATTCGCAGCTGATTCGACCTTCGAAGGCGCTGGGAGTTGCGGGCAGCTGCCGGCGAATCCCAGGTCGCAGCTGTGCCCGAGGCAAGTGCCCGGCGGAGCTCGCCGCCCCCTCGCGGTTGGTTCCCTTTCGGGACTTGCGTGGGTTCCAGGGTTGCACCCAGCCCCGATGCAGGCCACGAAGCCCTACGCAGCGGAACCCCGGCGCGTGCGCACTGCGACCCAGCGCCGCGGCGGGCTGGAAAGGCGACAGTTCCTTCCCCGAGCGCGGCCCCAAGGCCGCAGGAGACGAAAATGACCACAAGCGAAACGACCGCCGAACGAGAAGGCCGCCTGAAGCTCGAAGCTCTCCTCGAAGCGATCCGCACCGGCGAGGTCGACGCGATCGAGGACATCTCGCCGGGCGAGGTCGCGATGCTGATGACGCAGGCGCGGAAGGACGAGACCTTCGAGGATCTCTTCGACCGCCTGCGTCCGCAGATGCACGACCGCTAGCCGGACTGCTTCCCCGCCTGAGAGGCCGCGCATCTGCGCGGTTGTGGCGCGACACCGTCATGCGACGCGGGCGTTGCGGGGATGCAGCGGGGGACCGCGGGAGGCTACGACGGCCGGGCGGGACGCGCTAGGCTGAGAGGGAATCCGCCGATCCGAACCGGCTCCCTTCCCAAGTCGTGCCCATGCAGACCCAAGCCCTCGCCAGCCTGCTCGCCCCCGACGAACCGCTCGGCCAGCGCATCGCGATTCTCGCGGTGTGCCTCGCCTTCGGTGCGTGGCTGATCTTCGTCGGGCGTTACAACGTCCGCGCGCGCGAAGCCGAGGAGTCGGGCAAGCGCGCGGCGCTGCTCTCGGTGCTCGGAAAATCGACCTCTATGAAGGGACGCGCGGCGGTGGCGATGGGTTGGATGCGCATCGTCGCGGGCGCGATCGCGATCGTGTTCGGCTTCGTGTTCTTCTTCTTCGGCGCGTTCCTCAAGAACTGAGCCGCTGATGTTCGCATGCACGCTGCGGCGCGGCGTGCGCGGCTCATCGCGGCTCCCTTGCGACGTCAGGCTGGCGTGGAGCGTGCGTCACGTCGCGAGCTTCGATCCGTGATCGCGAGCTCGGCGACGAGCTCGCGCTCCTTGATCGAAGCTCGGCGAAGAGCTCGCGCTCCTTGATCGAAGCTCGCGAGGGGCTGGCGATCCTGGATCGAAGCTCGCGAGGAGCGCTCGAATCAGGGCGAAACCACGTACTCCAGCGCGTCGCTGAGCGTGGTGTTGTTCGGCGCGGGGAAACCCGGGTCGCGGCCCCACCACTGGCAGTCGACGACCGTGCCGGCGACGGTCAGCGCCGCCAGCGGCGTGCCGCCAAGTCCGCCGACCGCGAAGAGGTTCATGTCGATCGCGAACACGCCGGAGCAGTCGTTCGGCGGGGGATTGCCGCCCGAGTTGACCGAAGGAGTGCGCCGCACCTGCGACTTCACGCACAGCGTGCCGCCCTGGAAGGGGAGTGCGGCCTGTCCGCTGACGCCGTAGAACAAGAGCCCGTTCTTGTTGTTGACCACCTGTGTGGCGCTGACCACGAAGCCCGAGCCGGCGCTGGCGCTGGGGTTGCCCGTGTATCCGATCGCAGGCGTGCAACCCAGCGAGTTGAGCTTGGCCGTGCAGTACACCGTCGCCTGGCCGGCGTCGTTGAAGGCCAGCGTGTCGACGTTGAAGTCGCCGATGAAGTCGAGCTGCAGCTCGTCGAAGACGATGTTGGTGAAGCCGAAGTAGTTGTTCGGCTGGAACTGGTTCGACAGGTTGCTGAACGAGTCGACGACCACGGCGCCGAGCATCGCACGGAAGTTCGACGGGGCCGAGGTGCCGATCTGGTGGTAGACGAAGCTCAGGTCGCTGATCGGGGTGGCGAACTTGATCGTCAGCGTGTCGGGTGCGCCGCTGAAATCGTTCGTGATGAATCCTCCGACCAGGTTGTTCGACACGCCGGTGGTGTAGTACCTCGAGTGCGTCAGCGTGATTCCCGGGAACTGCGTGGTGACGTTCGTGAAATTGGGGAACAGGTTCGCGCCAAAGTCGATCACGTGGTCGGGGCTGGTCAGCCCGGACGTCTGGGCGATGATCGCCTGCGCGTGAACGGAGGTCGTCGGTACGAGAAGCGAGCACACGGTGGCGATCAAGCTGAACCAGCGCATCGGAGAGACCTTCTTGCAGGATGTGGAGGGACGTAGCGGACATCGTCGCGGGCGGGCACGACCAGCCTACTCCCCGGCGCGCTTTTCGGCGGCTCGGGAAGCTAGGATGCCGCCCCGACGGTGATCCGCGCGCGCTTCGCGCGGCACCCTCGTACCCATCCATGATCAAGCCCTGCCTGCCCCTTTCCCTGCTCCTGCTCGCGGCCTGCGCCTCCACCGAGCAGACCGAGGCCCCGACTGCCGCGCAGCCCGCCGCGGTCGCCGCACCGGTCCCGGACCTGCTCGCGGCGAACATCGACCCGAACGCACGACCCGGCGACGACTTCTTCCTCTATGCCACCGGCGCGTGGATCGCGCGCAACCCGATCCCGGCCAGCGAGGCGAGCTGGACCATCGGCCACATGGTCAACGAGCAGCTCTACACGATCAAGCGCACGATCAACGAAGCGGCCGCGGGGTCCGACGAGCCCGAAGGCAGCGACCAGCGGCGCATCGGCGACTTCTGGAGCGTCGCCATGGACCAGAAGAAGGCCGACCTCGAGGGCGCGCGGCCGCTGGCGGAGCAGCTGGCCAAGATCGACGCCATCGCGACGCCCTCGGACGCGATTGCGGTCGCCGCCCAATTGCAGCGCATCGGCGTGCGCACGTTCTGGTCCTTTTACATCGGCCAGGACGAGAAGCAGAGCGACGTGATCGCCGTGATGCTCGGCCAGGGCGGGTTGGGCTTGCCCGACCGCGACTACTACTTCAACGAAGAAGAAGGCGTCGCCAAGCTGCGCGCCGAGTACCCGGCGCACGTCGGCCGCATGCTGGCGCTGCTCGGCCGGCCCGCGGCTGCCGCGCTGGAAGGCGGGGCCGCGGTGATGCGCTTCGAGACGGCGCTGGCGAAGGTCAGCCGCACGCTGGAGGCGCGCCGCGATCCCTACCTCAACTACAACAAGATGTCGGTGGACGAGCTGCACTCGACGCACACGCCGAACATCGACTGGCGCGGCATCCTCGACAGCTACGGTCTGCGCACGGCGGATTCGGTGATCGTCGGCCAGCCGGAGTTCCTGGCGGGGCTGGATGCGCAGCTGCAGGCGACTCCGGTGGGCGAGCTGCAGGACTACCTGCGCTTCCATCTGGCCTCCACCTACGCCTCGTACTTGAGCAGCGACCTGGACCAGGAGGACTTCGATTTCTTCGGCAGGCAGCTGCAGGGCAGCAAGGAACAGCGCCCGCGCTGGAAGCGCGTGCTCGACGCGCAGGAAGGCGCGATGGGCATGGTGGTCGGCAAGGTGTTCGTGAAGGACTACTTCCCCGAGCGCACCAAGCAGCGCTACACGAACATGGTCGAGGCGGTCCGCCAGACCTACCGCGAGCACATCGCCGCGCTGCCCTGGATGAGCGAGGCCACCAAGGCCAAGGCGCTGGAAAAGCTCGACAAGATGCAGAAGAAGGTCGGCTTCCCCGACGTGTGGAAGGACATGAGCACGCTCGTGATCGGCCGCGAAAGCTACGCGCGCAACATGCAGAGCGCGCAGCAGTGGCACTTCGAGGACTCCGTGCGCAAGTTCGGCAAGCCCGTCGACCACAGCGAGTGGGAGATGACGCCGCAGACCTACAACGCCTATTACAACCCGACCAAGAACGAGATCGTCTTGCCCGCGGGCATCTTCATGATCGCGGGGATCAAGGACGAGGACGCCGACGACGCGATGGTCTACGGCTACGCGGCCGCGAGCACCATCGGCCACGAGATCACGCACGGTTTCGACGACCAGGGCCGCCAGTACGACGTCCACGGCAACCTCAGCGACTGGTGGACGCCCGAGGACGCGGAGCAGTTCAAGCAGCGCGCCAAGGTCATGGCCGACCAGTTCGACGCCTACGAGCCGATTCCCGGCTTGCACATCAACGGCAGCGCGACCTTGGGCGAGAACATCGCCGACCTCGGCGGCGTGGTGCTCGGACTCGATGCGTTCAAGAAGACCGAGCAGTACAAGCGCGGCGAGAAGATCGCCGGCCTGACGCCGCTGCAGCGCTACTTCCTGGGCTACGCCCTGGGCTGGCTCGGGCATCCGCGCGAGGAGCGACTGCGCCAGCAGCTGCTCAGCGACGTGCACTCCCCTGCGCGCTGGCGCGTCAACGGCCCCTTCGCCAACCTGCCGGAGTTCTACGCGGCCTTCGGCGTGAAGGAAGGCGATCCGATGTGGCGCGCGCCGGAGGTGCGCGTGAGCATCTGGTGAACGCGGGTCCTGGGCGGAGCTGCTAGAGTTCCGCTCATGGCCGCCCAACGACTGCTGCGCCTCGCGGCGCTGTGTTGCTCCCTCGCTTTCCTCGTTCCCGCCGCCGCCGCGCAGATCGATCGCGTCAACGGCCGAGCATTCGCCACGCGCTCGGAGGTCATCGCGCAGCACGGCATGGCGGCGACGAGCCATCCGCTGGCGACGCAGATCGCGCTCGACATCCTGAAGGCCGGCGGCACGGCCACCGACGCGGCGATCGCTGCGAACGCGGCGCTGGGATTGATGGAGCCGGTGGGCAACGGCATCGGCGGCGACTTGTTCGCGATCGTGTGGGACGCGAAGGCCAAGAAGCTCTACGGCATCAACGGCTCGGGGCGCTCGCCGCTGGGCTTGAGCTTCGAGCAGCTTTCCGCCGAGCTGGCGAAGCTCGGGCGCAAGACGATTCCATCGCACGGTCTGCTGCCGATTTCGGTGCCAGGCACCGTAGACGCCTGGTTCGAGCTGCACGCGAAGTTCGGTCGCCTGCCGATGCGCGAGGTGCTCGCGCCCGCGGTGCGCTACGCGAACGAGGGCGTTCCGCTGCCGGAGTACATCGCGTACCTCTGGGACATCGGGGTGCGCAAGGCGAAGTCGGACAAGCTGCCCGGGGCCTTCCTCGCCACGTTCGCGCCGGGCGGCGACGCGCCGAAGAAGGGCGAGATCTTCAAGAACCCCGATCTGGCGCGCACGCTCGCCTTGATCGGCGAGAAGGGCCGCGACGTCTTCTACAAGGGTGAGATCGCCGAGCGCATCGACGCCTTCATGCGCGAGAACAGCGGCTATCTGCGCAAGCTCGACTTGGAAAAGCACACTTCGACTTGGGTCGAGCCGGTCTCGGTCAACTACCGCGGCTATGACGTGTACGAACTGCCGCCCAACGGCCAGGGCATCGCGGCGCTGCAGATGCTCAACATCCTGGAAGGCTTCGATCTCGCGAAGCTGGGCTACAACTCGCCCGAGGCGCTGCACCTGATGATCGAGGCCAAGAAGCTGGCCTTCGAGGATCGCGCGAAGTTCTACGCGGATCCGGAGTTCTCGAAGATCCCGCTGCAGGGCTTGCTCTCGAAGGAGTATGCCGCGGAGCGCCGCAAGCTCATCGATCCGCGACGCGCCGGTCGCTCCTACGACGCGGGCAATCCCGCCGCGGATGATGGCGACACCATCTACCTGACGACGGCGGACGCCGAAGGCAACATGGTTTCGCTGATCCAGAGCAACTACCGCGGCATGGGATGCGGCATCGTCGTGCCCGGCCTCGGCTTCGGCTTCCAGGATCGCGGCGAGATGTTCGTGTTCACGCCGGGGCACGCCAACGTCTACGCTCCGGGCAAGCGGCCGTTCCACACGATCATCCCCGCGTTCATCATGAAGGATGGCGCGCCGTGGCTCTCCTTCGGTCTGATGGGCGGCGCGATGCAGCCGCAGGGGCACGTGCAGATCGTCTGCAACCTCGTCGACTTCGGCATGAACTTCCAGGCGGCCGGCGACGCGGCGCGCTGGCAGCACTTGGGCTCGAGCGACTACGACAATCCCAGGATGAACGACGGCGGCTACGTCGAAGTCGAGAGCGGGATTCCCTTCGAGAGCCAGCGCAAGCTGACGCAGATGGGCCACAACCTGCGCCTGGGCGTCGGAGGTTTCGGCGGCTACCAGGCGATCCACCGCGACGCGGCGAACAAGACCTACGTGGGCGCCAGCGAGAGCCGCAAGGATGGCCACGCGGCGGGCTACTGAGCAGCGCGCGGCGGGCTACTGCGCAGTGGCGGCGGGCTACTGCGCGTTGGCGGCGGGCCTGTGAGCAGTGGCGGCGGGCCACTGAGGAGCGCGCGTCGGGCTACTGAGCGGCGCGCGGCAGGCGACCGAGCAGCGCGCGGAGGCTGGGATCAGCGTGCAGGCGGACTCGCGCTCAACGACTCGCGCGCGGCGGACACGATCTCGTCCGCACGCTCGAGTTCCACGTGAGAGCTGACCAGCACGTGTTCGACGAGCTCCAGCGATGCTTCGACCTCCTGGGCGACCGCGTGCGTTGCGCCGGCCGCGCGCAGGCGAGCGACATCGTCCAGGAAACGCGCCCGCGCGGTGATCGGGACGCCGACGGAAATTTGTCGCACGGCGCGCACCGCCCGCAGCGTCGCGTCGGGATCGTTGAGCAGCACCGCGACGTGGGCCGCATCGGCGACACGGGCATGCGCGAGGATCTCGGGGCTCGTCGCATCGCCGTAGCTCGCGCGCAGGCCGAGCTCGCGCGCCGCCCGCACGCGATCGGGATCGAGATCGACGACCAGATGCGGGATGCCGGCGCTGCGCAGCGAGCTCATGAGCAGCTGGCCACCCACGCCGCATCCGAGCACCACGACGTGACCCGTGCGCGGCTCGAGCTGCACGTGGCCGCCGAGCTCGCGCAAGCCGAAAAGTCGTTCCAGACGGCGCAGCTTGTTCGCTCCCGCCACCAGGTGCGGGCCCAGTCGCATCAGCAGCGGCGTGATCAGCATGGTCAGCACGCTGGCGTCGAGGAAAATGGCGAGCTCGCGCGCGTCCATCAACCCCAGGTCCCTGCCGAGCTCGGCCAGGATGAAGCTGAACTCGCCGACTTGGGCCAGGGCCACGCCCGAGAGCACGACCACGCGCAGGGGAATGCGCATCACCAGGCCGCACAACACGACGACGAGCAGCTTGCCGAGCAACAACGCGCCGAACAGCAGCAGGACGGGCGCGGGCGAGTCCAGCAGCAGGCGCACGTCGAGCAGCATGCCCAGCGAGATGAAGAACAGGCTCGTGAACAGGTCGCGCAGCGGCAGGACGTCCGACAGCGCCTGGTGCCCGTACTCGCTGTCGGCCAGCACCACGCCGGCGAGGAAAGCGCCCAGCGCCAGCGAGAGGCCGACCTGCGCGGTCGCCCAGGCGATGCCCGCGCAAGCCAGCAGCACCGCCAGCAGGAACAGGTCCCGCCGCTGCGTGCGCGCGACGCGAGCGAACATCGGCGGGACGCAGTAGCGCGCCAGCAGCACGGTCGCAGCCATGACGATCGCGGCCTTGGCCAGGGCGCCGAGCACCGACCCCGGTCCCGCCGTGCCCGCGGCGAGCATCGGCACGATCAGCATCATCGGCACGACGCACAGGTCCTGGAACAGCAGGACGCCGAGAATCAAGCGCCCGTGCGGCGCGGCCAGCTCACCGCGCTCGGTCAGTCCGCGCAGGACGATCGCCGTGCTGGAGAGCGCGACCAGGAAGCCGAGGAAAATGCCCTTCTCCAGGCTTTCGCCCCAGAGCATCACGACCGCCACGGTGACGGCGCCGGTCAGTCCGACCTGCAGGCCACCGCCGACCAGCACCACGCGCGCGATCTTGCGCAACGTGGCGAGAGAGAACTCCAGGCCGATCGTGAACAGCAGCAGCACGACGCCGATCTCGGCCAGCTGCTCGATGCGCTGCGTGTCGCTGACCAGGGCCAAGCCCGCGGGACCGATGACCGCGCCGGCCAGCAGGAATCCTGCGATCACCGGCATACGGAATCGGTGCAGCAGCAGCACGACGAGCAGCGCTGCGGCCAGGACGAGAACGATGTCGAGCGGCATGTCGTTGTCTACTCAGGCACGCGGTCGGGCAGCCGCGGATCACAGGCCTTCGGGCAGCTTCGAACGCGAGCAGTGAGCGCACGACGACGGCCCGCGCATTCGCGTCGAGCCTGCGGCGCGGGGCTCACGCCGCATGCTCGATCGATTGGGAAGGAGCTTGCCGGCGAGCACCCTCGCGACCTCGACCTCCGATGTGCACGAGCCGCCTCGCGGACCTCGAACGCCAGCAATCGTCTGGCGCGACTTCCGGGACGGGCTGCGCGAATCACGATCGAGTTGCGCGTGTCTCGGCCAATCCGCCGAGACTAGCATCGCGACCGCCCGTCGCGAACTCTCGCGCTCGACGCGGCGGCAGTCCGCAGCTCGCGGGCGTGTCGGGATCAGGCCTCCGCGGTGTGCCTGAGCCGAAAGCGCGAATCGGCGCCTCCCGAGCGATCGGCCTGGGGCTCGCCAGGCGCCAGGCGCCGCGTGCTCGGGCGTCGTGAACGGGGAGTTCGGCGGACGCGCAGCCGGCAGTGGACCGGGCGCGGGACATTGATCATGCTCCCAGCTGCCATGCGAAACCTTGCGTGCCTCGTGCTGCTTCTCCCCGTCGTCTCCTGCAGGACGTCCGCATCCCCGACGCGAGAGGCCGAGGCGGCGCCCGCGGCAGCCTCGTCGCCGGAGCAGGATCGCGCGCGCAAGGAACAGCAGCTCGCCGAGGCGCAGGCCGCGCTGGATCTCGCGCCCAAGGACGAGGAACGCCTGATTTGGGTCGGCCGGCGGCTCGCGTACCTGGAGCGCTTCGAGGAAGCGCAGGAGGTCTACTCGCGCGGGCTGAAGCTGCATCCCGAGAGCTGGAAGATCCTGCGCCACCGCGGACACCGCTGGATCACGCTGCGCCAATTCGATCGCGCGGTCGACGATCTCTCGCGCGCCTGGCAGCTCGCGCGCGGTTTTGCCGACGAGGTCGAGCCCGACGGACAGCCCAACGCCGCCGGCGTGCCGATCGGCAGCTACCACTCGAACATCATCTACCATCTCGCGCTGGCGCACTACCTGCGCGGCGAGTGGGAGGCGGCCTGCGAAGTCTGGGAGCAGGGGCAAGAGTCGAGCGGGCAGAACGACGATCGCCTGTGCTCGAGCACGTACTGGAACGCGCTGGCGCTGACACGCGCGGGCCGCAAGGAACAGGCTCGTGCGCTGCTCGAGCGCATCGAAGGGCCGATGAAGATCCTGGAGAACGAGTCCTACCACCAGCTGTGCCTCTTGTTGAAGGGCGAGCGCGCGCCCGACCAGCTGCTGCGCGGCGTGTCGCTGGGGACGACGGATCACGCGACGCGAGCCTACGGAGTGGCCTGCTGGCACCGCTTCCGCGGCGAGCAGCGGCGCACCGAGGAATGGCTCGAGCTGGTCGCGGCGAACGGCCCGCGCAATGCCTTCGGCTGCATCGCGGCCGAAGCGGATCTCGCGCGCGACGCCGGGCACTGAGCCAGCCCGCGCTCGGCTATCCTGGTTCCATGGCATCGCCTCACGCGCGCAGCCCCTGGATTCGCAGCGCGGCCTTTGATCTGTGCTTCTTCGTCGGCGCGCCGCTCTTGTGCCTGGCGCTGCTCCTGCCGATCGCGCAGCGCGTGCCTTCGCTCTCGATCTACCTGGCGGTGATGGCCTTCAGTTCCTTCGGCCACCATCTGCCGGGTTTCCTGCGCGCCTACGGCGAGGCCGAGATGTTCCGGCGCTACCGCTGGCGCTTCCTGCTCGCGCCGCCGCTGTTGTTCTGCGTGTTCCTGTTCTTCGGCCTGCGCCAGATGCACGGGATGCTCCTGTTCCTGATGCTCTGGTCGATTTGGCACGTGGCGATGCAGCACTTCGGCTTCATGCGCATCTACGACGCCAAGCAGGGGCAGACCTCGAGGACGGTGGCGCGCCTCGACCGCGCGCTGGTCCTGTGCTGGTTCGCGAGCGTGGTGCTCTTCAGCCCGCAGTACACGCACGATCTGTTGGCCAACGTCGTCGATGTCGGAGCGAGCCTGCCCGCGGCAAAGTGGATCGACGGCCTGCGCTTCGCCGTCTTCGGCGCGACCGGCCTGGTCAGCGCGGCGTGGATCTTCGTGTGCGCAAGGCTGATCGTGATCGGGCAGCCGCTGAGCCGAATCAAGATCGCGCTGCACGTGCTCACGATCGGCTTCCTCGCCTTCGTGTGGGCCGGGCTCGGCGATCTGCTGCTGGGACTGGCGATCTGGGAGGTGTTCCACGACCTGCAGTACTTCGCGATCACCTGGGTGCACGGCGAGCGCCTGGTCAAGCAGGGCCTTGGGGACACGCTGCTGACGCGTTTCCTGTTCCGTGGGCGAGCGCCGCTGGTGCTGCTCTACGTCGGCGCGATCGCGGCCTACGGCGGATTGAACTACGCGGTGGTGACGCGCTCGGTTCCGGGCTCGACGCTGCACGCCGCGCTGATGGCCTTCGTGTTCACCTCGACGGCGCTGCACTATTACTACGACAGCTTCCTGTGGAAGGTGCGCGACGAGCGCACGCGGGCCGGGCTCGATCTCGACAGCGCGCGCGCCGAGACGCCGCGCGCCGCTCGCGGAGCATTCGCCGCCGCGGCGCAGTTCGCCGGTTTCGCGCTGCCGCTGGGCGCGCTGGCGCTCGTGGAGACGCGCGCGCCAGACCGTGCGAGTCTGCAGGTCTCGCAGCGCGAGGCGATCCGCGACGTGGTGCCCGATTCCGGCGCCGCGCACCGCAACCTGGCCGTCGCCTACGCGGCCGCCGGCAGGGCGCAGGACGAGCTGCTCGAACTCGGCGAGGCTTTGCGCCTGGAGCCGGACGACGGCATCGCGCACGCGGCGCTGGGCACGGCGCTCCTGGAACAGTTCGGCGCAGCGCGCAGCGCCGAGGCCGAGGCGCACCTGGTGCGTGCGATGGAATTGCGTCCACGCGACCCGCTGCCCGGAGTCAATCTTGCGCTGCTGCGTCTCGGCGAGGATCGCGCGCCGGAAGCCGTCGAGATCTACCGGACCGCGATCTCCCGCACGCCGAGCTGGGAGCCGCGCACGCCCTCGGAATTGACGCTGGCCGGCATCGAACGCCTTGCAGCCCAGGACTTCGCCGCGGCGAAGAGCCTGCTCGTGCGCGCGCTGCAGCTCTCGCCGCACGATCTGGAAGCACTCGATGCGCTGCGCGTCGTAGCGCTCGGCACGCGCGATCTCGCGCTGGAAGGCGAAGCGCTCGACGCGCTCCTCCAGGCCGCGCCAACGCGCGAGGACCTGCAATTCGCGCGCATCGACCAGCGCCTGCGCGCCGACCGCGTCGCCGAGGCCGTCGGCGGGCTCGAGAAGTGGATCGTGGACCACCCCGAGGATCTCGACCGCAAGCTGGCCCTGGCCGAGATCCTGGCCACGCATCCCGACCCCAGCGTGCGCAACGGTCCGCGCGCGCGCGAACTGGCGAGCGAAGTCGTCTCGCGCACGCAACGCACCAACGCCGGCGCGCTCGACGTGCTCGGCGCCGCGCACGCCGAGTGCGGCGAGTTCGAGCAGGCGCGACAGCTCGCGAGCGAAGCTCTGGCGCTGGCCGAGACACACGGCCTGCAAGCGAACGCAAGCGCGATCCGCGCGCGTCTTGCGGCCTACACCGAGAATCGACCGCACCGCGCGGGGCGCTAGCTCGAAGGCCCTGGGATTCGCGCCGAACGCGCCAGGGCCATGCTCGCAGCGTCGCCGTGAAGCGCGGCGCGCGGCACACGCAAGCGCTATGTCAGCCGCGGTGCTTGTGCACGATCTGGCCCTCCTCCGGGGAGCTGACGTTCAACTTGGGCTTGCTCGGATCGTATTTCGCCTTGACCCAGCCGTCGCCGATCATGACTTCGAGCACCTGGATCGCGAACTTCATCGCCACCTCGGCGTGCGTCGGCGACATCTCGGCCACGAAGCTGGACATCAGCGAGCTGTGGAACTTGGCGACGTCGGGCGAGCGCCGCAGCGTGTCGTGCACGGTCTTGAACATGCCCGAGAGCACCAGTCGGTTGCGGCCGCGCACGAGGCAGGGCGTCGCCTGGATCTTGCCTTCGCTGTAGATCGGGATGCGCGTTTCCTTCGCGCCGAGCACGTCGAGCTTGAACACGTTGTTCTCGCCGACGTGCCAGCGCGCCTTGCCGGCCAGGAAGCGCTGCGTGATCTGCTTGACGCCGGTGATGTCGTAGCCGCCGACGCCGGTCTGGCCGAGCACGTCGTGCGAGAAGCCGCCCTGCGCGAGCCAGGCCCAGGCGGCGTAGGGCTCGAGCTTGAGGCCGGCGTCGGCAGCGATCGTCTTGCAGTGGTCCTTGAGCTCGGTGAACTGGCCGTTGGCGGCGTACCAGAAGTCCGCGAAGCGAATGTGCTGGCGTACGCGCGTCTGCTGGTTGTCGGCGTAGTTGTTCTTGAGCCACTTCGGATCGTGCTCGCCGCGGTCGAGCGCCAGGATCGTGTAGGCGAGCTCGCGCGCGCCGGTGTGCGTCAGCGTCAGGCCCGCGGAAAGGATCGGGTCCGCGAAGCCCAACGCCTCGCCGACCAGGAACCAGTTCTCGCCGAAGCAGCGCGAGGAGACGAAGGACCAGTCGCGCGTCACGCGCACTTCGCCCGAGCGCGTCGCGCCCTCGATCAGCGCGCCGATGCGCTGCTCGGCGGCGACGACTTCCTGGTAGACGTCCTCCGGCGAGCGGCCCCAGCTCTTGAACGCCGCCTGCGGGCAGACGAAGCCGATCGAGGTGCGCGTGGGGCCGAGCGGGATGAACCACAGCCAGCCCTTGCTCTGGGACATGACTTGGATGCGCGTGCCGCCGATGCCGATCGAGGCGGCCCACTTGGCATTGTCCCAGTAGTCCCACATCGCCAGGTTCTGCAGGCTGGTGGGCACGTCCATCTGCACGTTGAAGCTGCGGCGCAGGATGCCGGCGTGACCGGATGCGTCGACGTAGTGGCGCGCGCGGATCATCTCGCCGCCCTTGAGCTCGAGGCCGCGCACCTTGTCGCCGTCGATGTCGATGCGCACGACCGCGGTGTCCTGGCGCACTTCGCAGCCGGCCTCCTGCGCATGGCGCAGCAGGATGTCGTCGTAGATCGAGCGGTCGACCTGGAACGCGGTCTGCTTGCGGAAGCCCTGGTACTTCGCCGGCCGCGGCTCGTTGTGGAAATCCTGCAGCGGCAGGAACTCGAAGTCCCACAGCTCGGGATTCGCACCCCAGCGGAAAGTCGCGCCGACCTTGATCGGGAAGTCCGCGGCTTCGACCTTGTCCCAGCAGCCCATCTCGTCGAGCACTTCGCTGATCGGCGGAAGCTGGCTCTCGCCGATGTGGTCGCGCGGGAAGATCTCGCGCTCCAGGATCAGCACCTTGATCGAGGGCTCGTACTTGCGCAGCAGCGTGCCCAGCGTGCTTCCGCCGGGCCCGCCGCCGATGATGGCTACGTCGTATTCAGTGTGTGTCACGCCCGATGACTGTACGGTACCAGGCTCGAATTCATCAACGGATGGGCTCTTGCCACGCGCGCCGCGCACGGCAAGAGCCAATCCGTTGATGAACTCGAGCCTGGTACCGTACAGTCATCGACGCTAGCCGATTCGCGAGAGTTCGGCGGCGGCCGTATCGCGCTGGCGGTCCTCGTCCTCGTTGATGCGCGCGAGGCCGGCTTCGAAGGCGGCGAGCTGTTCGCTCGAGTAGCGCGTGCGGTCGAAGCCGTTGGCCGCGCGGAAGTCGCGCAGGAAGTGGTTGCGCTTGCGGTCGAGCGCGTCCTGGCGCTCGACCCAGGCGCTCAGGATCGATTCGGCGCGCTCCGCGGTCAGCGGCGCGAGGCCTGCGGGCCAAAGCAGCAGCACGATTTCGCGGCCGCGTTCCGAAAGCCTCGATTCGCCCGCCGCGTGCGCGCCCAGCCCGCAGTTCTTCGCATCAGGCGTGGTCGCGGCGCGCAGCAGGCCGGTTCCCGCCGCCTGCTTGGCACGCGACTGGAACACCGCCTCGCGCAGCAGTCCGCGCGCGAGGTCGATCCGCGTCGTGGCCTGCGCAGGATCGCTTTGCACGCGCGGGCTCAGCAGACTTCGTTGTAGGTCGCGACCAGCATCTGGGCGATCGAGCCCGGGTCGCGGCCTTCGATGTCCTGGCGCTGGATCACCTTGACCAGCTTGCCGTCCTTCAGGATGCCGATCTGCGGCGAGCTGGGGCGGAAGGGCGCGAAGTACTCGCGCGCCTTGGCGACCGCGGCGGTCTCCATGCCGGCGAACACGGTGTAAAGGTTGGCGGGCCTCTTCGCGTTCATCAGCGAGAGCCGCAGCGCCGGTCGCGCACCGCCGGCGGCGCAGCCGCAGACGGAGTTGACGAAGACCAAGGTCGTGCCCGGCTGCTTGACGGCGGCTTCGACTTCCTGGGGGGTGCGCAGTTCCTTGACGCCGAGCGAAGTGACTTCGTCGCGCATCGGCTGAACCATTTCGGGGTCGTACATGGGGATCTTGGGGTGCTGGTGGTGGCGTGCGGCGCCGGCTGCGGACCTGGGATTCGAGAGACCCGGGATTCTAGCTCACGCGAGCGTTCTTCCACGGCCCCATTCCAGCGCGCGGGAGGCCCTCAGCGGCCCGGGCTGGGCCACAGGCTCTCGCGGGCGTGCTCCATCTCGGCCTGGAGCTGGCGCACGGTCTCGTGCTCGCCCAGCAGGAAGATCCCGTCGAAGTTGAGCTGGCAAACGGCGCACACCGGGCGCACGCCGCGGTAGCTCATGACGTCGAGCACGTCGAGCACCACGTCCTCGATGCCGTATTCCGCGGCGTCGAGCGGCGTGCCGTCCTCGGAAAAGCCGAAGAAGCGCTTCACCTCGGCGGGCGTGCGGCAGCACAGGTAGCAGCGGTCCTTGTTGTCCGCGCGATCGAGGCCGGAGAAGTACTCGTGGAACTTCTGTTCGAGCGCCATCAGACCAGTTCTCCTTCCGGAACGAGCTCGACTTCCAGCGGGCGATCCGCGCGCGCGGTCAACCCGTAGACGAGCCGTTTCATGCGCGGGCCGAAGAGCGCGCGCAGCTCCTCGACCTCGCGCTCGATCGCGGCCGTCGGGACTTTGTTCTCGGGCAGGATCAAGGCCACGACCGTGGTGCCCGAGTGCGTGCGTCCAATCGCGCGCGCGACTTTGCCGGTGTGCCTCCCGACCTCGATGATCTCCTCGCCGACGAGCTCCGCGGCCTCGCGCCGCAGGTGGTCGATCACGAAGTCCAGCCGCGCCTCGTCGACCAGTCGGCCGACGTCAGGCCGGATCAGTTCCTCCAGCACGCGCGCTCCGCGGCCGGCGTGGATCAGCGACAGATTCGGCTGGATGTGACGGAAGTGGAATTGCAGGAAACGATCGGCGATGCGGTAGCTGCCGCGCCGCGAGCGCAGCGGGTCGGGATCGGAGAGCGGGATCTCGCGCTCGACCAGGTTCAGCTCGCGCAGCACGTGCAGGTACTTGTTCGCGGTGGTCGAATCGACGCCGACGTCGAGCGCGATGTCGGCGAGCCGCGTCGCGCCGCGCGCGATCGCGGCCAGCAGGCTGTTGTAGGTCGCGGGGTTGGACAGTTCGTGCCGCAGCAGGAATTGCACCTCCTCGAAGAGGTAGCCCTCCGGCCTCAATACTTCGCGCAGCAGGTTGTCCTCCAGGCTGCGCGCGTCGTCGAAGCGCCGCAGATAGGCGGGCATGCCGCCCAGGATCGAGTAGGCGATGATGCGCTGCTCGAGTTTCCAGCGCGGGAAGAAGTCCAGCGTGGCCAGGGGCGGCAGCGGCTCGAGACGCCGCTGGCCGGTGCGGCGGCCGAAGAGCGGCGAGCGCTCGGCCAGCACCTCGCGCTCCATGAAGGAGACCTGGCTGCCGCACAGGATCAAGAGCAGAGAACTGCGCTTGCCCCGCGTGTCCCAGAACTTCTGGATCTGCGAGGGCAGGCTCTTGTCGGCCTCGCACAGGTAGGGGAACTCGTCGAGCACGACCACCAGGCGCTCGCTGCCGGCG
>Ga0315910_10000334_pt1 | contig 48857 bp, 48 predicted proteins | sample EdamamesoilMG_FD_204470 | JGI IMG/M metagenome (GOLD analysis project Ga0315910, IMG submission 204470) | Garden soil microbial communities collected in Santa Monica, California, United States - Edamame soil | ecosystem: Environmental > Terrestrial > Soil > Garden | place: USA: California... | reverse complement strand
TAGGCCAGCAGAAACGATTTATTAAAAGTTATACCGGCATCCTTCCTTAATTCCAACATCCAATGCTGACCCTGCTGCACGATGGCCACCGGAAAAAAAAGTAACGGACAACGCACCAGCGTACCGTCAGCAAATTTTCCGCGCACAAAAGGCCAACCCAGGTGCAGATCGTTTGAACCGCGTTCATCAAAAATAAAATGATCAAGGCGTTGCAGTTTCTTCAGCTTCTTGCTCGATTCATTATTAGACTCCACGCGACTATCCAACACCTGGCAAATCTTTTTGTCTTTGCCGGCAATAAGCGCACTGATAATACTGAAGGAAGGTTCGCTGTTGAGAAAGCTCAACTCCTGCACATCCAGACATTGATCGGCCGGCAACCGCAGCAACAGCAACGAGCGGTTGTTGCCCGACAGGTTGGTAAGCCTTCGCAGATAGGTATGAAGAATACTTTTTGTTGGTGCGGTCATGAACGGTGACTTCGGAACATGTCAATTCCCGAACTCCAAATATGGTGCGATTTTCCGGATGGTTTCAGCATCAATCGACTGTATATTCTGAAGGTCATCAACCGACCTGAATTCGCCATGTTGAAATCGATAGGCTACGATTGCCCTGGCGGCAGTGCCCTTTAAATAGGGATGAACTGCCAACTCTTTTTCGGTTGATTTATTAATGTAGACACGCCTGGGCTGAAAATTCTCCTCAATAAAAGAAGCATTCATCAACTTGTTTACTACTATGCTATCCAATCCATATACTTCCGAAAGTTGCTCCATGTTTACAAAGCCACCCAATACATCGCGATACCGGACGATACGCAGCGAAAGTTTCTCCCCAATTCCATAAATCGCTTTGAACTGAGCCGTGTCTGCACGGTTTAAATCAAAAAGTTTTCGTTCGGCTTTATGAACCGTTGCTCTGGTTCTTACTTCACCAGGCTTATCTAATTTCTCCGGAAGCCGAATGAACGGTATCAACTGCGCATACAACGCTGAATCCATTCCATAAATTCTCAGTAAGTCGGCCTTTACCCGAAACTTGCCTCCTTTCTGCCGATAATGGGTAATCCGGGTCGACAAATTTTTGGAGAAACCCAGCCGTTGGAAATCCGCCTCTGAAATCTCGTTGGGATCGAATGCAAAAAATGTGGATGCCGCTAATGGATCAGCCTGCCGCATAATAGTAGTGTCAGCATTCGTATCCCAAAGGGTAATCAGGCTATCAAGTGTTTGCTTGTCTTTCGAAAAATCACGGGGGCGATGACTAATCCACCAACGATAGGCAGGCGCTGAGAAAATGATCAAGGCCAGCAAGGGCAGTAGTATTATAAATGCATTCGTTTGCGACCGTGAGAAGCCAAAGAAATTTCTTATCCAACGATGAACCCAGAACATGACAACAACGGTTTAGGAGTATGCATACCAAAATCGTAATTTTTTAGTGACCACGCGAATTAAAAACTCCTTTTCGCGTAGCTTCTACCATCCATCAACCACGTAAAAGCACTATGACAAATAAGGTTAATCTATTTATACTCATTCTAAATTAAACAACGATTGACATTTGTCATTAATGGTTCTCGCTCAGGTTTTACTTTTGTAACTCGAAATATGACACAGAATTTCAAAGCACTGGTTCTTACCTACAAAACAGCCCCTGTAGCCATTCGCGAGCAGGTTTCCCTGCAAGAAGGTAATGCCAAACAATTGCTCCATTTTATAAGAGACTACACTGCGTCCAGCGATGTTCTGGTAGTTTCAACCTGCAACAGAACTGAGATCTACTATACCGCTGAAAAGGACTTTTCTGCTGAAATTTTTAAAGGCCTCACCCTTATTAAAGGTATTAATGCTGGTTTTGAGGAACATTTTACCAGCCTTTCCGGAGTTGATGCAATACGCCATTTGTTTAACGTTGCCATGGGCCTGGATGCCCAGGTAATTGGCGACCTTCAGATTTCTGGCCAGGTTAAAAACGCCTACCAGTGGAGTGCTGATGAAAACATGGCCGGTCCGTTTCTGCACCGGTTGTTACACACCATCTTCTTTGCCAACAAGCGCGTAGTGCAAGAGACGTCTTTCCGCGATGGAGCTGCCTCTATTTCGTATGCCGCTAAAGAACTTGCCGAAGACCTGACGCAGACCCTTGCTGATCCAAAAGTATTAGTAGTTGGCGTGGGCGAAATTGGTCAGGACTTCTGCCTGAACCTGACAAACTCAAGACTTAAAAACGTTACCATTCTGAATCGCACAATTGACAAAGCTGAAAAGCTGGCACAACGAAGCGGTTTCAAGTTTGGCGGAATCGATCAGTTAAGAAACGAGATCGAAAAAGCCGATGTGGTGGTGAGTTCCGTTTCAGGAAATGAACCGCTCATTAACAACGACCTGCTGAAAGACATTAAAATACTTACACACAAATACTTTATCGACCTGTCGATGCCGCGCAGTGTGGCACCTTCAGTGGAAGAAATTCCTGGAACGTTGGTGTACAACCTTGATGACATTCAAGAAAAAACCAACGAAGCTGTTGAAAAGCGAAAAGCTTCTGTGCCGCAAGTACAGGCCATCATTCACGAAGCGATGGCCGAGTTTGAAGACTGGTCGAAGGAGATGGTGGTTTCGCCTACCATTCAGAAACTCAAGAGCACGCTGGAGCAAATCCGTAAAGAAGAACTGGCGCGTTTCCTGAAGAATGCCAAGCCTGAAGAAGCAGAGAAACTTGAAGAAATGAGCCGCTCCCTCATGCAGAAGATTCTGAAGTACCCGGTACTTCAACTGAAAGCTGCCTGTAAGCGCGGAGATGCCGAAACACTTTCGGAAGTTCTACACGATCTCTTTAACCTGGAGAAAGTAACTGAGAAGAAATAGTAACTAAATAATGAGAAGTACAAACGTCTTGCGCAACAGCAAGACGTTTTTATTTCAGGGCTGTAGGGCTGATGCCAAACTGACGCTTAAAGGCTGTAGAAAAGTGATTAGGATTTTTATACCCTACCCTTCTGGCTACTTCGTTTACATACATCCCCTGGTCGCACAATAATTGTTTTGAGTAATTCATCTTGCGCTCCTGGATGTAATCAAACACGGTAGTGTCAAACAGCTGCTTGAATCCTTTCTTCAGTTTGAATTCATTGAGACCAAACATGCGCGACAGTCCTTTAAGCGAAAGATCATTGACGAAATGTTGATCGAGGTACTTTCGAAGGTCATGAAACACATCAACATCGGCCGTACGCATCTTCATCATTGACGATTCTGCTTTCTGCTGATGGGTTAGCTCATTCAATTGCAGCGCTACAATCTCCAACACCTTGCCTTCCACCAAAATGTTTTTCAGGTTTCCGGTAAGCGAATTATTGAGCATGCTGTGAATAGCCTGTTGCATGGCTGTCCCTACCCGTCCATCGGTGCTGCATACCAACTCGCGATTTAGAAGCTTGTCCTTCATGCACGCTGTGCCCCGATCACTTTCATCAAGCAAGTCAATGTAGTAGTCCAGATCGATGGAGAGATGAACAACCTGCAGGTACCGTTGAATCCACAACGAGTAAGCAGTTTCTGCAGCATGAATATGATGATGTTGAAGTGACGAAAGGCCGGTAGAGAATTGGCTGCCTTCAAAAGACAACCCGACATCGCCCTGCAGTACCATGCACACATTCATACTATGCAACATACGTTGCTCATCAAACTGCAATTCATAGTTGTTGTTCAGGTCTGCTTTATATTGGACAATGTTTACATGTGGGTGCTCCATCACTTTTACTTCAATAGATCCCCAGTTTTTATCTTCTGTTTTTTGCACCATAAAATCATCCTGCCGCGTAAACGACTGGTGCGCAGCATTACTTGAAATGTCCGGAAAGGAAAGAGTTTGGTAATTACACATGTACAAGTCCGTTTGGGGTATAGAACGCTCCGTTTAACGGAGGGCTTGGAGCAAGGTTAGTGGTACTCCATCATTATGTAGGCAGTGGCAATCAATCCGCCTGGCGTAGTGTTAACTCCGTTGCTCGTACCCATTCAGCATCCGATCGCCCGTATCCATGCCATAAACTTGACTAAAAATTGATATGGTAAAGAAGATTCTAAAATGGGTAGGTATTGTTCTGGGTGTTATCGTAGTGCTTATTGCCGGATACTACACCAAAGCCTATCTCGCTGTTGAAAGCCGCAGAAATGCACATTTCAAAGTAACGCCACAGCCAATCGCTATCAACAAAGACTCGGCTACGTTGGCATTGGGTGGACGATTGGTGAAAGCCAAAGGATGTACAGACTGCCACGGTGCCGATCTGGGTGGAAAAGTTTTTATTGATGATCCGGCGCTGGGTCACATCATAGCACCAAATCTTACAAAAGGAAAAGGTGGACTAGCACAAGAATACAATGCCGAAGACTTTGTGCTTGCCTTGAAACACGGCATTCGCAGCGATGAAAAACCCCTTATCATCATGCCGTCTCATGAATTCACCTTGCTTTCGGAGAGCGACATGGGTGCCATCATTGCCTACCTTTCGCAGATTCCAACAGTTGATCAGGAATTTCCCGAAGGAAACTCGCTGGGTCCCTTGGGTTACGTGCTGACAGACCTCGGCCAGTTGCCCTTGTTCCCTGCAGAAATGATCGACCACAACCGTGTGCTCATCAAAGAAGTGCGCGCGGAAGTAACAGCCGAATTCGGTAAGTATCTTTCAACTTCATGCCAGGGTTGCCACCGCGAAAACATGAAGGGTGGAGATCCGATTGCTCCGGGCTTTCCGGTTGTTGCCGATATTTCGTCTACCGGAAATGCTGGCAAGTGGACTGACGAGCAATTCATCAACACATTACGCACGGGAACAACGCCTGAAGGAAAAGTATTGAACCCCGGTGAAATGCCGTGGCCTATGGCCAAAGAATTTACCGATGTTGAATTGAAAGCCCTGCACCTCTATCTCAACTCGCTTTAAAGGTTAACGTACTTCCGTCATGGCTATTAAGAATAAAGAAATCAACAATCCAAAAACCGGGCAGTCCATCAAGTTTTTGCAAACCAGCAAAGACACTAACGGAATGTTTCTGGAAATGGAATCAACATACCGGTTGATGTCAACCGAACCGCCTGCGCATTATCATCCGTATCAGGCAGAAGACTTTGATGTGTTGGAAGGGGAGTTGGCCGTTCGGTTGAACGGCCAGCTTAAAACTCTGAGGCGAGGCGAGTCATTGCATATTCCACCCGGTACTATTCATTCGATGTGGAACGATACCATGCGCAGAACAGTAGTACGCTGGAAAGTTAAGCCTGCACTCAACACCGAATACCTGCTGGAGACAACCTCCGGTCTGGCACAGCACAACAAGACCAATGCGAAAGGAATACCTCCGCTGTTGCAGGTTGCCGTTTTAATGTATGCCTTTACCAATGTTTTCAGACTGGCCAAACCTTCGTACCTCATGCAGATGATCGTGTTCACATTGCTTACACCGTTATCGTACGTATTGGGCTACCGCGCCACGTATCCGAAATACCTTGACTAACTGTTACCTGTTAATCGCCTGTATGGTTTGGGCTTGAAGTGGTTTAGACAGTGCGGTTAACAGGTAATGGTACTTTCACCAATAGTACAAAAGCTCCTTATACCCCCCCGATTCGTTGTTGATTATTTCCTACCTTGTGCACGCTCTAAAGTTCTTCGTGTGCGTCATCTCTCACTATCTTTCCTGCTTTGTGGATTATCATTTTCAGGTTTCAGCCAGACACCTGAAGTCGATAGTATCAACCTTCTGCTCGACCACGAGGGTGACACGCCACGCAAGGTAGAACTCCTCAACGCCCTTTCATTTAGCTACTTTGCCACGAACATTGAGTTAGGTAATGCCACTACACAACAGGCACTTGATGTGGCTCGCAAAATCAATGATGCAACGGGTGAGAGCTGGGCCCTTGCCTATCGCGGCCTTTACTTTCAGTTAAGCGGTGAGGTAACCGAAGCCATTCAATACTATAACCGGGCATACGCGGCTGGAAAAAAAATAACGGATATCAACCTGCAGACCTACGCTTACACTCAACTGGCAAACACCTATGTCGATAAAGGATCATTCGATTCCGCTTATCATTTCTTTCAATTGGCTCTTCCGCTCGGCAATCACGCAAGTACTTACTACCAGTCTGGTGTGCTCCTTAACCTTGGGCGATACTTTCAATTCGTACACCGCACAGACTCGGCCCTATGGTACATTCAGCAATCTTTAGCATTGCGCGAAACCTTGGATAACAACGCATTGCTCATTGCCGATGGCTGGATACTGCTCGGAAATTGTTACCGCGAAATGGACGAGTTTGATAAGGCCGAAGAACTCTATCAGCGGGCTAACCTGGCGGCTCCAAACGATCTGATTGTGCAGGCAGACTACCAGCAGAACATGGGCGAAATCTATTTCATCCGTGGTGATTTTACGCGCGCACTCGAAAACTGGAGTAAGGTACTTGCTCTGCATCGGCAGTATCAATATAAGTATGTACTTGCTGACTTGCTGTTCCGCATGGGCGCAGCCTTTCAAGAGCAAGGCTATTTCAACCTGTCGAGCGAGTATCTGACACGTGCTTTAAGCATTGCCGAACACGCAGGCTATCAATACCTGATGGGCAGAATCTACAACGAACTGGGCTGGCTGCATTATCGCAGTCTGAATTTTGATCAGGCTAAGGAAAAAAACAGGCAGGCCGAGCAAATCCTTAAAAACGTAAGTGCTCAATTTGAACTAACCGGCTGCTGGGATTTACGAGGTCTAATTGAACGCAATCTGAAGCATTACGATAGCGCACTTTACTATCACAAAAAAAGTCTTGCGGCACGCATTCCATTAAAGGATAAAACTGAAATCTCGGACGGATACTTTAACCTGGGTGACTTTTACGAAAAAACCGGAAAGCCCCACGAAGCCCTTCCCTACTTCTTTAAAAGTATCGCTTTAGATAAAGCCCTGGAGAACACGTATGGACTAAGCCTGGGGTACAACCGCGTTGGAAGAATCTACACTTCGTTGGCACGATTTGATTCGGCAAAAATTTATCTCGAAAACTCACTGGCCCTCGCCACACCCATTGCATCTAACGAAATCTTTCGCGACAATTACATCGACCTGGGCGCTTATTATGAAAAAATCGGTCAACCGGAAAAAGCGATTTACTACTACAAACATTACAATCAACTTTCGGATAGTATTTTCAGCAAGCAGGCAGCGCAAAGCCTGGCCGCTTACCAGATTTTATATGACGTAGAACGCAACGAGAAAAAAATTGAATTGCTCAATAAAGACAATGCTATAAACAAAGCGCAGGTTGAGCGCCAGCGCACCATTCTTTACAGTGTGCTCGCGGGATTCATCGGCTTACTTGTGCTGGCCATCTTCTACTACCGCTTCAATACCCGGTTACGGAAACTGAATGCAGCACTGGCTGAAAAAAATGAAGAGATTCAAACCCAATCGGAAGTATTGATGAAAACGAATGAATCGCTTCACAAACTCAACCTTGAAATTGCTGAACAGAAAGAAGAAATTCAAGCGCAAGCTGAAGAACTTACTGAAAGCAATCAGTCGATATCCAACATCAACGAAACACTCGAACAACGCATTGAAGAACGTACCAAAGAACTGAAGCAAGCCTACAAAGAACTAGATACTTTCTTCTACCGTGCATCACACGATTTCAGACGACCCCTTACCACGTTTATGGGATTATCGGAAGTCGCGAAAATTACGGTGAAGGATAACGCAGCGCTTGAACTGTTTGAGCGGGTAAACGAAACCGCCCGAAACCTCGACAAGATGCTAATGAAACTGCAATCCATCAGCGATCTGGGTGTGCAGGAGCTTATTTTCAAAGAAGTATCCATTGAAGAAATTTTCAACAACGCAATTACCCAACTGGATTCAGAAATTCTTCACCGAAACATCCGTACCACCATAACTGTAGAAAGTGGTCTTTGCCTGTATTCTTATCCGGCCCTGATCAAGATCATGATTGACAACCTGATTGAAAATGCTGTTTCCTTTTGTGGTGTAAACAACCCGGCCATTGAGCTGAAAGCCCACCAGGAACAAAACAGGGTGGTGATTCAAATTCATGATAACGGTCAGGGAATTGAAAAGGCATACATCGATCGTGTATTTGATATGTACTTTCGCGGCACCGAACGATCAAAGGGAAATGGCCTCGGTCTTTACATTGTGAAGAAAACGGCCGACAAACTGAAGGCACACGTTGTACTGCAAAGCGAACCAGGGACCGGCACCACCGTCACCATTCTCTTTCCCATTACAAAAGAATTTGTGTCATGATCTTCTTTTTGGTTTCGGGTAACATCGGTACGGGAGATTCAAAATCTTCTGATGATCACCACCCCTATCACCACCAACAACACTCCAACTATTTTCATCGGACTAATTGAATGTTGCTGGGCCACCAGAATGTTATAATGTTCCAGCGTCACAGCGATCAGCATTTGTCCGGCTACTACCAATCCAAAAGTTAGTCCGGGACCAAGCCGGGGAAACGCCAATACTACCACAGTAACATAAAACGCCCCGAGTAATCCGCCTGCCCACGCACTTACCGGAGCTTCCTTCAACCCAGTCCACGACACATCCTGTCGTGTAAAAAAAATATAGACAATCAATGCCACCGTACCAACCAGAAATGATAACATCGAGGCATAAACCGGGCTCCCCGCAGCCTTACCCAACCTAGCATTCAACCCTGCCTGAATTGGCAACACCGCACCCGAAAGAAGTGCCATAACAATCCAAAGTATTTTATTCATAAGTAAGTTTTATTCTGAGATACAAGGTAATGCGCTTTCTTGGCAGACTTCCTGCGCCACACTGTAATTTTCTTTGCCTACCTTCGACCCATACTCAAAGTACCCGCTCACTTGGCGATAGACGAAGAAAAAAAATTCATTAACCTGATCAACGAGCACCAGGGCCTGATTCATAAAATCTCCATGATGTATGAACACGACCCCGATGCCCGCAATGACTTGTTTCAGGAAATCGTACTTCAGCTATGGAAATCATTTCCCTCCTTTCGGGGCGAAGCCAAGATTACAACCTGGATGTATCGCATCGCGCTGAACACCGCGATCTCTGGTTTTCGAAAGTCAACACGACACATTAAAACTGAAGACCTGCAGGAAGTACACATGAATATTTCTGAAGGTGCAGGCGATGACCGCGAAGAAGACTTTCAAAAACTGCAGTGGGCCATACGCCAGCTTTCGGAAATTGAACGAGCCATCATTATGCTGGCGCTGGAAGAAGTACCCTACGAAGAGATTGCCGAAACCATCGGCATTACACAAAACAATGTGCGTGTGCGGATGAACCGCATTCGAGAAAAACTTAGAACCCTTATGATTCCTGAACATGGAACTTGACGAACTTAAAAGCATCTGGAAAAACAACCCCGACTTTCAGACTAAAGCCGAAAGCGAAATTGCATTGATGCTGAAGGGCACCAGTCAGTCAATCGTGCACAAATTAAAACGAAGTGTGTGGTTCGAACTCATCTTTACCGCCATTGCCGGTATGGGCTTACTCGTTTATGCCCTTACCCTTCCCTCAGGCGCATTAAAATGGACTTCCATTTCCATACTCATACTGTTTGTAGTCTACTCCTTTTACTACATCAAAAAATTAGTGCTGCTTAAACGGTTTAACCCCGCCATCGAAAATGTACGAGCCAATCTGGAAATACTCATCAACAATCTTACCGGCTATCTGAAATTCTATAAACGCAGCTACACCATTTTATACCCGGTGTACTTTGTATTGGGATTACTCTTTGCTGCGATTGAACGCGGCACCGATGAATTCATCGAAACTCTTGCGCGCCCCAAAACTATACTCTACCTGATATTTGTAGCCGGTGTTTTTTTCTTTTTCAGTACCTGGTTCACCAACTGGTACCTCAAAAAACTTTACGGCAACCATCTTTCCAAGTTAAAGGGACTCCTTAACGATCTTGAAGTTTGAGTGTACCGGATCAAGGCTGTGGATTAGAATTACTTCCCCCTTTTAAATGTAGGTAATGCCAGTTTGTATTTCACCGCCAGTATGCGGATAATGAAAATTACAGGAATGGAAATCAATAAATTAATATTTCGGTCAATCCCGAAGTAATACAGCAGCAGGTATATTACGGCACCGGCCAGACACGCAGTAGCATAAATTTCTTTACGAAATAATACCGGTATTTCATTGGTAAGCGTATCGCGGATAACGCCACCCATTATCGCGGTAAACATACCCATGATGGCCGCGATTTCCGGGCGCACGCCCAGGCTTAACGCTTTCTCAACGCCCAGAATAGTAAAGAATGAAATACCGATCGCATCAAAAAACACAAACGTTTTGGGTAGTTTAAGTAACGGTTCAAAAAAGAAGTACGCCACCACTACCCCGGTGATGATCGCATAGAGAAAATTAATATCACCAATCCACACCAGCGGATAACTGCCCAACATGATATCGCGAAGCGTACCACCGCCAATGGCCGTAACAAAACCCATAAAGCCTGCACCAAACAAATCATCGTGACGATCCTCAATGGCCAGTGCCCCCGAAATAGCAAAGAAGAATGTACCCAGTAATTCGAGCGTGTACTGAAGGTTTGACATGTGACGAAGGTAGAATTTTTTGTTTGAGGTATGAAGTTAAAAGTTCAGGGTTGCTTGTTCAAGGTTTAACGTTTGTCTTTACCTTGAAACTTGGAATCCGGAAACCTATAACCTCAACCTTAACCGCCCATGAAAACTTATATTATTGTAGATGTTACCATTACCGATCCGGTAAAGTATGAAGCTTACAAAAAGCTAACCCCTGCATCGCTGGTGCCTTTTGACGGTAAATTTATAGTGCGCGGGGGTACCACCGAAACTCTGGAAGGTTCCTGGCAACCCGGAAGAATAGTAGTACTGGAATTTCCTTCCATGGAAAAAGCTAAAGCCTGGTGGTCGTCAGCAGGGTATGCACCAGCCAAAGCCATTCGACAGTCCGCTGCGGTTACGCAGATGATTGTGGTGGAGGGGGTTGAGTAAACGAAATCATGTAGTATTGATAACTATCTCGAAGTTTCACGTGTCGGATGTTACGCTTCCGCGAATAGTTACAAAGCATTCTGTAATGCGTCAGCAATCACAAAAAATTCAGCCATACTATCAATACGCTGACTCACCTCAACCTCCACGCCCGCATACGCATCATCCGAAAACTTTGTGCGCAGGTAGGTAGTAAACCCATCATCAATACCAAGGTAGGGTTCGTTGAATTTAATTTTCCAGGCGGGCCATGCGGCCAACAAACTTTGCTGCAATGCTTCACATACTTTCTTCTCCTGTGTTCGTGCCGGATCAAACAGCAACCCGATGTCAACATCGCGTGATACTCCACTCAGTACAGGGGTGAATGTATGAATAGACAAATGCAGCACAGGTTTTAAAATGCTGCGTATGCATTCTTCCACCTTCGTGCGATACGGCAAGTAAATGGATTCCAGCAACTTTTGCTTTTCCTGCTCAGGCAGCGACTGCGTGATTGCCGAGAACAGTTGTGGGTGATCGATTGACCGGTTCGTTTCAATAATCAATCGTGAGGTATTGCAGAAGAAGAAAGGTACGCTCAGCATTTCGGCCAGCCTGTTCGCGATCGGGTATGCGCCCGGATCCCAGCCCCGATGTGAAGCCAGCACATCGGCATTCCCAGCAAACAAGTGTTGGTACTCTGGTGGAACGTCATTCCCGGCATGCTCGCATGTGATGATAACCGACCGCTTCATTCCATTAAAATAGCCGAATTGAACCTCACCCTTCGCCACAAATTCAAACTTTTTACCCCATACCTTCAACAACACCTGAAAAGCAGATTTCCATTTTAAACTTTTGCTAACCTGTTCACCCCACAATTCGTAATTTTCGGATAAGACGCCCCAACTATGAAATGGTCTGAACGACTGAAATCACCGTTTCCTTTCTACCTGAACGATGACCGCAAAAACTTCGTGCTTATTCTGGCTATCAGCGCATTTGTAGTCGTATTTCTGCATGTTTACCGACCCTATAACTTCCATACGGAGTTAACGCTGGGTCAGGAATTTCTCTTTGGTGGTGTTACACTTGCTATTCTCGCGTTCGACATACTTTTACTTCCAAAACTTTTTCCAAAGGCCTTTGACCCGCTAAACTGGACGGTGGGAAAATACATGATGCTGACAACCTTTCACATGATCGTTATCGGGTTGGTGAGCACAGCCATTGATGAGCTATTTATTTGTCCGGAGAAGAGCCTGGTGGATAATTTTGTTGGGGCCAACATTCAGGTAGGGCTAACCGGAATTATTCCGATAACGATCCTTTTTCTGTTTTTAAAAAACAACCTCCTTCAGCAGAATCTGAAAACCGCACTCAAGGCCAACCAGGAATTGGAGAAAATCAAGAGTCTTAAAAAAGAAGCACCCGTTAAAAGCAATGGCAACACCCCGATTACATTGCATTCAGATACCAGCGAAACCCTGAGCCTGCACTTGCCCGATCTTTTGTTTATTGAAGCTGACGACAACTACTCCACGGTGGTCTGGAAAAACGGGCATGGCGTTCAAAAGAAATTACTTCGGGCTAACCTGAAAAACATTGAAAGTCAAATCAATAATTCGTTTGCCATTCGTTGCCACCGATCGTACATCGTAAATGTTAACGCCATCAGCAACATTACCGGCAACACGAACGGTTATAAGCTTCAGATTCTGGATACTGAATTTACCATACCCGTATCGCGGCCCAAAGGCAAAGAACTGATTGAAAAGATTCAGCAGCTACGCAACGTCATGGAACTGGCCTGACACCATTCGCCACAACTGATTTTTCATTCACCCCAATAAGCGCTGTTCGCGACAAGATGTTGGCTGTTCACTTCATTGACAGGTAATAGTGTACACCACTGCTTTCCTTCGCGTTGTCATTCAATAAAAAACTACCGCTATGAAAAATTCTATCATCAGTCTCCTTCTGGTACTGTTCGCTACTGCCGTGCTGGCCCAGGAAAAACCCGCTCCTGCCAAAGAATTTATTGTTGAGCTTTCCGCTCAAAACCTGGAAATCAAACCTGGTCAAACCAAGACCGTAACGGTAACCCTGAACCGCTCCAAAGGATTTGCAAAATCAAACGCAACCCTCGGTCTCTTATCGGGTCTTCCGGATGGCGTTACTGTAACGTTCGAACCTGCTGAAGGTGTAATTACCAGCAGCGTTGCCACCATTTCGGTAGCCGAAACTGCCAAGGCCGGAAACTATATGATCATTTTCAAAGGAACGCTTCAGCATAAAAGCAAAGGCGCTACGCTGAAACTTGCCGTGTCGGATGGTGTTACGGAAGTAGTGTCGAAGAATTAATATGTAAGTCCATAGTCCATAGACTTCTATGGACTATGGACCATTTAACAATGGGCTATTCCAGGCGTACGCTTTCAATCGCTACACCATGTCTCCGTTGAAGGTCCGTTTCAGCTATTCCAGGCCCAATGGAAATTTGCAACGTCTCAACCGCTTCAAGTTGAAGGGGTGTTGAAACCGAACTTTTAAAGAAGTAGTCAAGGAATGTTGGGTACGGTCTTGGAAGTGTTACGAGACTTACCGGTTTCAATTCCGACAACGACAGGCTGTATTCACCACGCGTTGTTTTCACTTCGATGGTACCGCCATAGGCAGTACCATCTTTCATGATCAAGGCGAGTTGCAGGTTGCACGGTTCATTATTGAGTGATCTCCCAATAAAAATCAGTTTCGTTTTCTGCGGAATGTCGCTTGCACGCCCTGCCACCTTTCTTCCAAAATAATAGCGCATGGAGTAGTCGGATATTTTTGCACCGTCTTTATTTTCAGGATCGGGCGTAAAAAGTTTCTCAACATTCACCACTAACTCCAAGCCTCCTTCCGTTGTGGGTAGTACCATTGAGCTGCGTTGCCACTGACGCGACAGTTCATCTGCATCGGTGCGTGCACTGAATAATGAAACAGGAAATGATTTACTGACTACACGCACTTCGTAGGGATGCGTATCATAAAAATCCCAGTCACGTGGGCTGCCTTGAATGTCCGATGGATAGGTTCGAGCATCATGATCGTCCTTAACAACGATAAAATACTTCAGCATTCCTTCCTTTACTATTCTATCCGGAATTGTTGTCGTGTAGGAGTACCCCTTCGCTCTCGTCATGCGCAGCACTTCTGAACGTCTGCCATCACCAAAGGCGTGTATTTCCACTACCGGCTCCCGATTGGTTGATACTACCTTAGCTGCCACAGTAAGGGCTGCATCCGCTGAAACCTCTGACAATGGTTTATGAATAACATACGTCTTCTTCACCGAAGTTGGCGGAGCACTAAATTCGTTCAGCACAATATTCTTCCACCGATCGGTTCTACTGAGTTTAGTTGTGACACCATTCTTCACCAGGAAATACGTACCAGGAGAAACGGAAAGTGTCTTTGAATTCACTGTTGATTGAAGCGTGTTGCCATCGTTGATGCCCGTAATCGAGAAGTTCTCACCCAGATCAGGAAGGTTGATGGTCATGGGCCACTCCTTCCAGTTTATCACTGCTACTTCTTTCTTCGGACTGGTGCGTTCAAACGGATCGATCACCCAGATGGCATCGGGCATAACTTCGAGTCGCCACACACCGGACTCCAGGCGATCGAGAAAGTAAGCACCGGTTCCTTCGTACTGTACCACCGATGAATTTTCTGAACCGGCAATGTGCTCCAGTTTATCAGGTGCTATTGGATTGGTGGTAGTCGTGTTGGTGTAGTAAAATTCTTTTTCTGAATTAAGCTCGGCAAGATCCTCTTCATAACTCACCCGAAACTTATCGAACGATGTATTGGCCGGATACCTTCCAAAGCTTTTATACAAGGGAATAGTATGAAACACTGCGGAAGAAATTTTCAAGCTCAACGCTTTCTGCGGAGCATACGCCAGGTTCATGTAGTGTGTACCATATTCGGTGTTGACATTGGCCATAAACGTAGGATCATACGCAAAGTGCGTAGCCACCTGCATGCCGGCTTCGCGAAAACTGCGGGCCATAGCCGGATAAATGTATGAGCGGCCTACATCGGCTGCGTCAAATTCATAAACAATCTTCGCTGCATTTTTAAACTTCAGATTGTTCGCGAAAGGAATTGTGTAACGATCTACATTCGGAAGAATATTTCCCCCCAACTCATGGCGCGACCCTAATCCTGTAGGATACCATTGAAACGTTCCACCCTGAATCGGAGCCTTGAAGTAAGCATCCACCAAATGAATACTGTGACTGATGTTGTAGAAGATTGGTTTCTTGCAGCCCGTGTTGCGCATTGACTTCACCATCCGGTTGATGAACGCTGTTACCTTTTCGGGCGCTTCGTTGTGGTGAGGTTCATTGCTGATTTCGAACGCGATGATGGCCGGATCATCCTTGTACGCTACCCGTGTGTATTCATTAACATGATTTAAAAACTGGAACAAATATTTTTCCTGCGCCTTGATCGCGCCTTCATTCGTCAGGCAATCGCCCTTACCATATTTCGCGGAGAAGCCGGGAGTCTTTTCGTCAGGCTCCGGCCAACCATTTCCCCAGTACGCAATGGGTGTGATGATAAATTTCATGCCGCGCGCTTTCATCTTTGACAGTGCATAGTCGAATAATTTCAGATGATCGTTTTGCAATACATTACCAAGGGTATCGCTGATCTCTGTATCCCACACATGCACACGATAGGTGTCAAATCCCAATCGCGCAAAGTGATAGATGTCGTTGTCGATAGCTTGTTCGAGAGAAATATTTAACCGCTTGGCCGTTTTGTACGCGTGCGCAAACATGGCCGTGTAGTTCACTCCAAAGCCCTGTACTTCTTCCTTTGAACTGCTCCAGCGCATTATACCTTTTGCGTCAACATATACATCGTCTTTCTTTTGTGCTGTTGCCGAAATAAAACTTACAGCAAAAAAAAGCAAACAGGTAATCAACACCTGTAGTCGGTTGTGTTTTGTCATGGTTTGCACCTTTTGGTTACGGACTTATTGAATGCGCAATCACCCCGCGCAGAAATGATTACTTGTACTCGGCTGTCATGAAATCGAATGTTGGTGTGGCATTGCCATCGAAATCAAAGTAGGTGCAATTCTCCCATGATGATCCGGTGCCCCAGAGGTCTTTCATGGACGAACTGATCCACGCAGGCTCCCAGTAAATCACACCTATACCGCCACCATCCACCACTTCCTGTGTAATCTTCTTTAACACATCCAACTGGCCTTGTTGTGTTTTTGGATAGCCACTAATGGCAGGCTCGGTTCCAAAACTGTTATTGTAACTATCATCGGCAGTCGTTGTCCACGGGTAGGCCGTTTCCAGAATCATTACATCTTTAGCGTACTTGGTCTTAAAGCTCGAAATATTGTTCGACAGTTGATCGAGCGTTACCGTAGTATGCCAGAGCGGATAGTACGAGAACCCGATGATATCAAAATCGGTAACACCTCCGGAAGTAGTCATCTTACCAAACCACCAGTCAACATTTTTAGGATCGGCTACATGCAAAATAATTTTTGTTTTGATGGTAGTAGTAGCCGTTACATCTTTTACAGCATCGATAGCACTGTTGATCACCGCGCCCATGTTCGTCCACGAATCACTACAAACATAACAAGACGGGAACCCTACTGGAGCATCCGTATACAGCATACCGCAGTTGGTTTCGTTTCCAAGCTGTACAAACTCAGGCAACAAATCCTTACTCGACAAGTATTGCATTACTTTCTTGGTGTAGTTATAAACTGAATCTTCCAGCACGGCCAACGATTTAATTTCCTGCCATGCTGCGGGAATCTTCTGATTACCCGGATCGGCCCACACATCGGAGTAATGAAAGTCGAGCAGTACCTTCAGGCCCTGTGCTTTTGAAAGTTGAATGGCTTCTTCCACATCGAGAATATCGTTGTATAACTGATCACCTTCAGGCGTGTAAACCGTCTTCGTCCACGCGGGGTTGTGCCACAATCTCAAGCGCACCAGCTTGGTGCCGCTATCTTTAAAAATCTGGTATGGACTTTTCGTTACACCGCCATCTTTATACACGCCACCATGATCCAGTATCTGATTAACATACGAGAGATCAGCACCAAAATAAAATCCACTCATATCGCGCGGTGGGTCCACGGGTGGATCCGGTTTCTTATCGTCATCATCACTTCCACACGTTGCCAGTACCAACACAATCCCTATCAAAAAAAACAACAAAGTTCTCTGCTTCATAAGTATCTAATAATACCAACAAAGATAGAGAGCAAACGATTGAGAAAAGCCAATTTTAGTGGCTTGATTAATGGACCGGCAACGATTTTTTACCGTTACCTTTACGCAATAATCCGATAGCCATGGACAGCACAACGAATTATCGCAAATGGATTGCCTTCAACAACAACGTGACGGAACGCAGTCACATTGAAAACCTTTTTAAAGCAATAGATCGCGTGAGCCACGAAGGTTCTATTCGGTGTAAACAGATTCATAACGATGGATTGAATACCTACGAAGTTCACGACATTACTATGCCCGAGCGTTTGTTGCTGACCGAAACGGAGCGAGCCGATCTTCTAATCTACCTGAAACTTCACTACCTTCCTTCAGAACCTGAACCTGATCGACCGGCTGTTGAAAAGAAGAATACTAGGCTGAACGAATCAACTCAACCCATCCTTCAGGAAGAAGTCCGTCCTGTTGATTATCATCCTAATCCTTACTTCTTCAATAAAATAATCCGGAAGCATGTTGTCGGCTACGCCATAATCGGAATTGTGCTGTTGCAATTCTTCATTATCCCCACCAATGTGTTTGACATTAAGTATCCCGACTATCTACAATACGTTTGGCTGATTTTCTTCAGCTTACTTACGCACATCGCGGTACGGAATTACAAAAAACAATTTCTAGTGGGTGGAATTCGATATGGAACGGTGTGGTCTGTTACCTTCTGGCTGTATACGTTTATCTTTTTTGTTGGCGGCATTGAAATCGGCATCATTGATTTTATAGATGGAAAAGGAATAGCCAGCGTTTTTATTCTGGTGCCTATTATGTTGCTGGCCGCGTATGTAAGCGGCTGGATTCTTTCAATTCCAATTTTCTTTCTGAATGGTGGAAAACTGGTTACCAATCCGGATGAAATAAAGTATCGTGAACAATAAGAAGATCATCCCAGAAACATCTTGTTCTGCGCTAAGCATCCGCAGAGTTCTTTATACACCAACGCAATGTTTTCGCGCGACTGGTCGGTTCCCATAGCGTTCATCATCCGCGCAGCAAGCGAACCGTTTTGCAATACTACACCAATCTCTCTTTTCCATTTTTCCAACGCGCTGTTGCCCGCCTTTACCTGTTGATTAAAAATATGACTCCACAGTTCGCTGGCATTTGTGCTCTTGTGTGCCATTCCAAAAATATGCAGGTAGTCTGCATTGGCGATGAGCGCGTCTTGTGCATGCTCAATCGCAGCATCCAGCAACGGCACCAGTGAATCCGTCTTCCATTTGATCTGTGCCTCATAGTCAATAAATTTTCCGTTCACCAACGACTTGATGGTTTCAATCACCAAGGTTTGAATGGCCATATCTGCTGCCGGGCATTCCTGAATATCCATCACCCGAATTTCAATTGATCCGCGATCGAACCGGGGAATAGCCCCGCGTGAATTCACCCAGATGGGATTCAGAATATTTTCCGGATCGAATGGCGCAATGTCGCTTTTGATTTTTTCGTAGATGGTATTGAGATAATTACGCCTGGAAAATACGGCCTCCGGAATTACACGCCCGGTTATTGAAGGTATGCGCGATTGATTTGTTTTGTAATACTTCAACCGTGTATCGTGTGCACCGGTAAGTTTGCCATCCAGTATCGGTGAGCTGGCACACAATGCCGGCAAGATTGGCAGCACCAACCGAATGGCTGCGTGAAGCCGGGCAAATTCTTCGTCATCATAAAACGGTAGGTTGAGGTGTGTACTCTGAAGATTCGACCACCCGTGCCCGCGACAATTAAAGATCTTGTTGTACACATCGTATACTTCGTTGTTATCGTGCGGCCAAAGTTTTGTTTCCATTAGCGGATTCATAAACGGATGCGTAGCTGTCGGCATGAGCATGGCATTCCATCCTGTAAGGATGGCGTTAATACGTTTTACATTCTCGGCAAACTCGTGTTCAAGCGCATTGAAATTACCTTCTGGCTTTGTTGACTTAAGCTCTACTACGTGCAGCACCAACTCGTTCGACCAGGTCACCATTCCATTTTCATAATCGTTGCCGTAGCTGCCGAGTTCATGTTTCAGCAGTTCATCGGTGATGGGCTTGACCTGGAGGGTGTCACGATCTACAATCATGTACTCCAACTCAACACCAAATGCCTGAAATAAATGTAAGCGTAATGGTTGCAGGGTATTCATTTGTACAATGCTTATTTGTCTGTTTTGATCTTATTCAAAAATACATCCATAATAGTGGCGTATAACTTATCTTTTAACACTTTGTCTTCCATGCCCGCGTCTATATTTGGGTTATCGTTAATTTCAATCACATAGAATTTTCCATCTACTTCCTTCATGTCTACTCCGTACAAACTTTTACCAATTAATGCGGTAGCCTTCAAGGCAGTCTTCAATAAGCCCGAAGGTGCCTGATCAACAGCAATACTTTCCACCTCACCATCCTGATTTTTCTTTTCCGAATTCCAGTTAACGATTTGCCAGTGTTCGGAGGCCATAAAATATTTACACACATACAACGGCTGACCGTCAATAATACCTACGCGCCAATCGAACGGTGTAGGCAAGTATTCCTGCGCAATCAATAACTCTGATTTCTCGAACATGGTTTTGCAAACCTGTTTGAACTGATCGGCAGCATCAATCTTGAATACACCTTTGCTGAACGCGCCATCCGGTTGCTTTAAAATAAACGGATACGCCAGTTTATCCGGAAGACTTTTGTAGTTATCCTTGCTGATGACAAACGATTTTGGCGTGAGAATTTTATTGGCGTTCAGTAATTCATAGAGGTAAACTTTATTCGTACACTTCAGGATAGAATCCGGATCATCAATTACCGCCAGCCCCAGTGATTTTGCTTTCTTTGCGAACTTGAACGTGTGATGATTTACAAAAGTAGTTTCGCGAATAAATAATGCATCGTACTGAATGAGTTCACCAAAATCATTTTTCGTAATCACCTCAACATTAAAACCTGCCTGATCGCCAGCCTTTATAAATTTTTGAATGGCCTTTTCATCAGATGGCGGATACTCATCGTCAGGGTTAACAAGTATGGCAAGGTCGTATTTTTTTTTGTCAGGGCGAACATCGCGTTTTCGCTGCAGGTATTTCTCCACTGCCTTATGCAGTAACGATTTGTCTTCTTCGGGTACTTCACCTAAACTTAATGGCTTGATACTTTGAAGTACCCATTTGCTCTTCTTCGAAAAGGTAGCACTTAGTGAGGGTGCCTGAATGTATTGAAAAAGTTGCTGTGCCAGTTTGTTAAGGTGCTCGTGCTGGGTGATACCAAAGTAAATATCAAACTCTACTTTATCGCGTGTTTCGGTTTTGAAGGAATGTTGAATCAGATCATCAAAATCCTGTGAGTCTTCGCGAAGTATGGAAGGAAATCGAAAATCCTGCAAGGTGGATATACCCGGAAGTACTTTGTGCTTTCGTGCTTCCGCCAGCAATGAAACATAGTACCCGGTGCTTTGATACTGGTATGACTTGCAAAGGTTGATGACTTTTAATCCTTTGGTTTGCTGAAAGGTTTCTCCTGAAATATACCGGGTAGGTGTAACAACCTCCACATCATCCAGATTGAATTTCCAATGATCGGGGTTTTCAACAATAATCAGTTTGGGCATTTTGGTTGAGGGTCTTTAAAAATTACATCAAACTTCAGGGCATGGGTAGCAGGGTGTGTTCATTCATGGCGCTTTACTTTTCTTGGGCTCGATTACTAACAGATTGGCATCGTATGTAACAATGCCGAGCATGATGCTATTGATCAGTCGTGAAAAACTCACGCTGTATACTTGTCCTTTTCCTAACGGGTTCGGTTCCATCGGATCGGCAATGTAGGCCACATCCTTTTCTTCATCATAAGCGGTAATCACAACAAAGTGCCCGGCAGGTTCGCCCTTAATACTATCGTAGATGTCGAACTGCGGAATTTCGCGTGGTGTCCGGTACAAGTAGGTGGCGCTTAACCCTGTGAGGATGGGTGTGGATTGATTGAGATACTTTTTGATCAGTGTGGCATCCAATTCGTTGTTTCGTACCTCACCACCGGCTTCCAGAAATTTGATGTATGCCCGCGATGCCACCTGAAGTTTTCTTCGTTTGTTTTTAAAGTTCATCTGCCGCTTCAGGCTTTGAATCATCTTGCGCGAAGAATGTCCAAACCAGGTAGGGTCAAAAACATTCAGGTTATAGGTATAAATGTGCGCCTTGTAGCCACGCTTGAGCGCGTGGTTACCCAGCATCACCGCGAGTGTGCCTCCGGTTTTTAATTGCTTCACTTCTTTGATAACCTGTTTGAGTGAAATGGTATCGCCATAAAAATTATAAAGTGCCTGCAAACAGGTGGGGCCACACGTTACTTCATCGGGTTGTGCTTGAATGTCGAAACCAAGTTTTAATTCTTTACGCATACTTATTCGACAAGCTTCAGAAGTTTGGTAATAATAAGATCAAATACTTCAACCAGAATCAAGATGATAATAATGTATTCCAAAATACTGCTTTCACGTTGGTGAATAATTTCACGAAACACTGAAAGATTATCTTCGATAATGCGCAAGGTGTACTCTATTTCGTTATAGCGAACACGCAAATCGAAATGCTTCATCAAGCCCTGATGCAGCTTATCCAGGTATTCGTTATCCCACACCAGCTCGGGCGCATCAAAGATGTAGATATTCTCAGCGATCTCATTTTGCGTATTTAACGCCCGACCGATAAACCGCATCATGTTCTTGCGGCTTATTTTCAACTTGCCGGTAAGTTCCAGTTGATTGGCAAATCCTTTTACTTCGGTGAGCAGATTTTCAGAAACACCGTGGTAGTAATCCAACGCCACTGATTGCGCCAGGTTAAACATGGCAATGCGAATTACTTTCTCATCCAGTCGGCCTACTACTACTTCGTCAAATTCAAAACGCACGTCATTGCCTTCGTCAAGCCGAAGTTCATGATCATCGCGCAGCCAGTTAGTCAACGCATTTTTCTGATACATGGCTACGGTCTTCACCGCGTACTTCATCTCATCTTCCGTGTACCCGGCAAATACAATAACCCCATAGTTAAAATAGAACTGATACTTACCCCCGCTAAAACCATAGTATAATTCAGACGATGAATCGGCCAGCGGCTTAATGTCAAGGAAGCTTTTGATTCCTTTTATATCCAACTGATTAGCAACAAGAAAAGCGGAGAGTTTTGCCTTCTGCGACATAAAAGCGCCTTTTACTAAAGATATAAATTAAAATTCATGAACAGGCAATTCGGTATTTTAGATTTTTGAACAAATTGCAGCAACTTACTAACCCATGAAAAAATTACTTACCCTACTCCTCGTCAACATCGTATCCATTTCAGCTTTTGGCTGGGGCGCAACCGGGCATCGGGCTGTGGCCAAAGTGGCCGAGAAGTATTTATCCAAAAAAGCAACAAAAGAATTACAACGCATTTTGGGCGGACAATCGCTACCCATGGCCTCCACCTGGATGGACGATATCTACTCAGACTCAACGTACGACTACGCCAGAGACTGGCATTGGGTAACAATACAGGATGGTGAGACTTATGAGCAGAGTGTCAAGAATCCAAATGGTGATGTTATCGCAACCCTGGAGCGAATCATTGCCGAATTGAAATCGAAAAAGCTAAGTGCCAAAGAAGAAACCGAACGTATTAAAATGCTGATTCACCTGATGGGCGATATTCACCAACCCCTGCATGTGGGCGGAGGAACGGATCGAGGTGGAAACAGCGTGAAGATTAGCTGGTTCAGAACCGACAGTAATCTACATCGTGTTTGGGACTCCGATATGATTAACGACACGCGCCTGAGTTACACCGAACTGGCCGAGTCATTGGATTTCCCGGCAGAAGCCCAACGCCTGGCATGGTCGAAAACATCCATCCGCGATATCGCCTACGAAAGCATGACCTACCGAAAACAAGTGTATGATATTGGTGATGCCAAACTGGGCTATGAATATTCGTACAAATATTTTCACATCGTACGTGGCCAGTTGGTGAAAGCCGGAGTGCGGTTGGCTGCCATTCTCAATGACATTTATGGAAAGTAGTCGATAGCAGCATGAAGACACTTGTTACTTCGCTGTGTCTATTCGTATCGGTAGCAACCGCGCAATCTCAACATGATGAGCGGTTAAGCGCCATAGACACCACCTATTCTGAATTGGTTTATGCACAGGAAACTATAAATGGTCAGCCTGTAACTGAGCTTCGATCAGGCCGACACAAATTCAGGGTGATCGAAAGCATTGAAGAGCACGATGGATTGCAAATCATACACCTTACGTATGATGATCGCCCGTACACCCTTACGCTTGCTGCCGATACAACTGCTGCTACCATCCTACAAAGAGACAAAAAAGTCATGGCATCCATTCATCAAAAAAATGTCAGGATTAACAATAAGACCTACGTGTTTAAAAAAATAAACAATGCAGAATTCTCGTATTCACTCCACAACCAGGTAGTGATGCACGGCAAGGCCCTGATAACCGACAACGCATATAACATCTACGGGCAGTACCTGGACTTTAAAGAGTATCAACATGAAAACCAGGAAGTATTGATCATTCTGGCAAGTTTCTATACTACGGGCATCATCGACAGAATAGTGAAAAGAAAAAAATCATTCTTTTATAAACTTGGTAAAGTATTGGGATATTAAGCGCACGCCTACACTACATTACTGGCCACCGCTGCATACATCATGACACCGCCATATACCGATGGACGTTCCGCTACCTTCTTCACCGAAGTAAATTCTTGACTGTGTAATAGTTCTTGTAATGAATTAAACCCAACGGGATATGGTACCCACGCATTTGATGTAGAGGTGTCGTATTCAACAATAATCAACCGGCCGGTTGGCTTCATCACCATTCGCAGGTTAGCCAGTAATGCTGTTTTATCCTTAACATAATGAAGTGAGTTCGCCATCAGTATTCCATCCACTGCCGTAACCGGAATAGTATCCCGCACAAAATCCAATTGCCATTGAACAATTGTTGCACCTAGTGAAGGTCTTTCAGCGAATGACTCCTTATCAATAGCATAGACCGTACTCTTACGATTTAACAACCCGGCTAATGCCTGTGTGAATACGCCCGAACCCGCACCCAGGTCAATCCATATTTCGGAAGGAGCTAACGATTGCACCCCTTTTTGAATCATCGCTGTAGCCTCTTCGTGTATCATTACCGGATAACAGCATCAACTGGAAATAAATCCATTATTAAAAAACATTTTTGACGGGTTACTATAAATAAAATAGATTCGCATTAGAAATAAAACAAGACCCATGTCGAAACAAAAAATCGCTGATAACAAATTTTACAAAATTGAAGTATCTCCAGAAAAGAACCGGGCGTACTTAAAAATCATTGGCTTCTGGCGAAACCCTGAAGTTGTGCCCGACTATATTAAAGATTGGACAAAGGCTGTAAACCTATTAACGAAAGGTTTCACCTTGCTGACCGATGCCTCTGAAATGAAAACACATCCTGCAGAAGTACGCAAACTTCACGAGCAGGCGCAAGCCATATTGCTGAAAGGTGGCGTAAGCAAAGTGGCCGAAATTCTAAAAGATGATGTTGCTGAAATGCAACTTGATGCCGTAGCCAAGACCACACAGTTTCCAAAGAAAAACTTCAGAATGGCTGAAGATGGCGAGAAGTGGCTCGATGATTAAATACTAATTGTTTACGCAATAAAGCCTCTTATGACTACCGAAATCTTTCTCCGCTACATTCACTTCATCAGCATCTTTGCCATTGTAGGTTCGTTGGTGTCTGAGCATCTGCTGTTGAAAAAATCACTGACGCGTGCCGAGGTCAGGCGCATTTCGATCATTGATGCCGTTTATGGAATTGCTGCCCTCATGCTCCTCGCTGCCGGCCTTACTTTATGGCTGGGAAGCTTTGGTAAGCCTGCCATGTACTATAGTCACAATTGGATCTTTCATACCAAAATAACCTTGTTCGCTATGATTGGTCTTCTTTCGATTTATCCAACACTATTCTTTATTCGGAATCGTAAAGGTGATCCAGCTGAAGTAATTGCTGTTCCTAAAAGTATTTTCTGGATGCTGCGCCTGGAACTACTGTTACTGTTCATCATTCCTCTACTGGCCGGACTAATGGCTCATGGCGTTGGATATTTTGGATAAGCCAAAACATAAGGGCAGATAAAAAGATGTATTGATATTTTGGTAACCATCAATACATCTCTTTTGAATCAAGCCTTTACGCTGTACAAAGGCTTTGCTTCAACCTTACTATGCAGTAGTAACGCCCACGTGGCTAACGCTCCGGAGGCAATCTCGGTAAGCAGCCAGGTAACAACAAATTCATTGGGCTTACCATCTACTATAATTCCTGTAAGCCTGCCGACCACAAAGCCGGTAACATACAGAATTACAAGCACCAGCGGAGTTTCCGGGTTTCTAAAAATACCGTACAGGCAAAACGCACCAAAGGCCAGGTGCATACCACCGTACACCGCACGCATGGAACTGAGCGCGCTCGCATTGTCGAGCACAATACCTACCTGGGCCAATACAGCCTGCGGGTTGATCAGTGTTTCGATGCCGGTTTTACAAAAGGCAAGGCCCAATAGCCCCAGTAAGATTTTAGGAAATAAAGTTTTCATGGTTAAATGTTTTAAGCTCTTTCACGATTTTCATTTGAGGTTCGGAAATGATACTTTGCGACAATAATCGGACATTTCACGACACACCATGTTTGCCCACATGCCCATCATTCAGGGAATTCTATACGGTGCTGCGCAACGTGGAGCCCGGCTGTCAGAGTTATGCAACGCAATTGGAATTTCCACAGACCTGCTGGGAGATTCGGAAGTAAAAGTTCCTTTTGAACAATCGTGCCAAACGTGGGAACAATCCGTTCGGTTAACCAAGGACAACCTGCTGGGCCTTCACCTCGGTGAATCCAGTACAGCATCGGTCATGGGCCTAGTTGGTAACCTGATGCAGAGTAGTTCTGATTTGCTTTCGTCATTTGAGCAAATGACACAATTTGTTTCATTGGCCACGGATATGGTTTTGTTTGGTGTAAAGCGAAATGCCGATGAAGTAATGTTAACCTACAAACCGGCCACACTTTGGGTGAAGACCTATCCGATAGGGGCACGGCATGCCATTGAACAATCCATGGCGGGCACGCTCCATGTCTTTGGACTCCTATCCGGAAAGAAAATAGTACCACTGCGGGCTACCTTCAAGCACAAGCGTGCGGGCGACCTTACCGAATATCAACGGGTGCTGGGTGGCAATCTGCAATTCAATTCCACGGGCAATCATCTTGTTTTCAAAACAAAAGATTTGTCTGCGCCTGTGGTGAGCCAGGATAAAACCTTGTTTGCCCTTTTTGAAAAAATGCTGAAGGAAAAAAAATCGAACAAGCAGCAAACCTTGCCAGCACATATCAAGCAATTAATACGAACCGATTTTCAGGGACAGATTGCTTCACTTGAAATGATTGCTTCGCGTATGAACATGACACCCCGTACACTTCAACGCAGACTAACCGATGAGGGAATCACATTCCGAACGCTTGTAGCCTCCATCCAAAAAGATCTTGCAACCGAGCTATTCAAACTCAGCGGGCGCATATCGCAGGTATCCGGTTTAATGGGCTACTCCGATCCAAGCGCATTTCGAAGAGCGTATAAAAAATGGAATGACAAATAATTAATCGCCACTATTCCGAACGAAGGCTCTTCACCGGGTTGGCTAATGCTGCTTTAACCGATTGATAACTTACTGTCAGCAACGTGATCAGCAAGGCCCCAACACCCGCAGCTGCAAATATCCACCATACTATCGGACTGCGATACTCATACTTCAGCAGCCAGTTGCTCATGAAGTACCAGGCCATCGGCATAGCCACCAGCAATGCGATAATTACCAACTTCACAAAATCTTTTGACAGCATACCCCACAGGTTCACAACACTGGCGCCCATTACTTTGCGCACACCAATTTCCTTGGTGCGTTGCTCCGCCACAAAGCTGGCCAATCCTGAAATACCCAGGCAGCTTATAAACACCGCCAGTATGGCAAAGAAACTGGCAAGCTTACCCACGCGCTCTTCATCACTAAACTTGCGTGCATATTCAACATCCACAAACTCGTGACTGAACGGTGAGGCCGGACTGTATTTCTCGAATACTGCTTTAACCTTCTCAATCGACTGGTGTACGCCCATAGCCGGATTGAGTTTGGCGATAACAAGATTTACATTATCATAACGGTCGATGTGCCACAGGGAAGGACGCACGGGTTCATAAGGCGACTCGATGATCATGTCTTTGATTACGCCAATGATGGTATACGGACGATCGTTCCAGGTGAGTGTTTCGCCCACGGCATTTTTGAATCCGAGAAATCTTTCAGCGGATTCGTTGATCACAAACGCGTTGGAGTCGCTCGCAAATTCGCGCGAAAAATCGCGACCCTCTTTAAATTGCCAGCCCACGGTTTTACCGAACTCATGGCTTACACCATTGTTGGGAAAGTCAACCGCCAGCGATGGATCTTTACCCTGCCATGTAAAACCGCCATTGCTATTCCACACTTGTGTGGTCGGACTACCCGCCTCTGTCATTTCTACTATAGCGCGCTGGGTGATCAACTCGTTTCGTACTGTTTCAAAATGCTTATGAATATCGTTTGTCTGTAAATACACATTGATCAGTCCATTGCGATCGTAACCAATGGGCCTGTCTTTGGCAAACTGTATCTGACGAAATACTACAATGGTGCCGATGATGAGTATAACTGAAACCGCAAACTGCAGCACCACCAATACTTGACGGGGAAGCGAAGCGAACCTACCCACGCGAAAGGTTCCTTTCAACACCTTCACCGGCTGAAACGATGACAAGTACAGCGCTGGGTAACTTCCTGCCACAAGCCCCGTAATGAGGCTGAATGGAATACCGGCCAACCAGAACCCCGGACTGTACCACAATACCACACGCTGCTTGCCTGCAACTTCGTTAAAAAATGGCAACGACAGGTATACCAGCCCGATTGCAACAACAAAAGCCAGGAGGGCCACTACAATTGACTCGGAGAAGAACTGACCGATAAGTTGTGCGCGCATCGACCCAACCGATTTACGAATACCCACTTCCTTCGCACGTTTCTCCGAACGCGCTGTGCTCAGGTTCATAAAGTTTATGCACGCCAGCAACAGCACAAAAACACCAATGATGCCGAACATCCACACAAACTCAATGCGGCCGCCAACATTCTTACCTTCCTTGAAATCAGAATACAAGTGCCACTTGCTCATAGGATGGAGAAACACTTCAGGTTTGTATTTGCGTTCATCATCCGTTCTCAGCTTGTTATACTTCACATTGATGATTTTTGCCGAAACCTGATCGAAGTCGGCACGCTCTGTAAGTTGTGCCCAGGTTTGCGTAAAGTTGCTGTCCCATGGATCGTCCATGGTTTTAATCCATTCGTTCTCCAACAGGTAAAGCGACCATGGCATGATGAAACTCATCTCACGAAAGCGGGAGCTGTGTGGCAGGTCTTCATACACGCCTGTTACCTTCACATCGTTTTTGTCGTTAACACGTACCGTCTGCCCCATCGGGTCGGCATCTCCGAAGTAAGCTTTGGCTACTGATTGTGATAGTACAATAGAGTACGGATCTTTCAACGCCAGTTCGGCATCGCCTTTCAACAGATTGATCGAAAGCATGTCGATCACCGGAGGCTCCCAATACATACCGGTTTTACTAAACTTCTTATCACCCACAGTAAGAATGCGTCCAAAATTCCAACTCGACTGGATAACATATTTGAAATCGCTACCGAACGTATTCCGAATTTCTTCAGCCATTACATACGGATTAGACACCTGCGATTGGCGCACACCATTATATAAATTATGCTGCCACACCTGGGCAATGCGGTCGTAGTTCTTGTGGTAGCGATTAAACGTAAGCTCATCCCAAACCCACAACCCGATGAGCAGCGTTACAGCCATGCCGGTGGCCAGCCCTGCAATATTGATAAAGGTATAGCCCTTGTTTTTGGAGAGGTTACGCAGGGCAATCTTGAAATAGTTACGGAGCATAGTCGTGCTTCTTTTGTGTAGAGACTACAGAAATACCCCGAAAAGTTGAAAAGGTTGCAGCAAAGTGTGATATTTTTTATCACAACCAGCGGACTGCCTCGTAGAATTGACCTGATCTTATCGAATTCAGCAAACTTACTTACTACCAAAAAATAAGGTATTCACTCTTAAAATCTCGTCCCGATTTATGGTATGAGGCATACCCGGATAAACGTTAAGGGTTACGTTAGCTCCCAGGCTGCTCATTAGTTCACCCGATTTCTCTGAACGAAGTAAAGGGACATGCGGATCCTGGTCGCTGTTACCAATAAAAATTTTTGTTCCCTCAAACTTGCCGGTGTATCGGTTAGGATCAATTTCTGCCCCAATCAGCCCGCCTGTAAATGCGATAACTCCACCCCATTGTTGGGCATAGCGCGTGGCAAACTCAAGCGACAAGCATGCACCTTGTGAAAAACCAAGAATGAAAATTTGTTGGGCAGCTATGCCACGCTTCGTGATATCTTCCACCACACTACTCAAGAGATCAATGGCACTTGACAGCCACGGTTCGTTTTGTTGCACCGGGGCCATAAAACTAACGGGGTACCAGGTATAATTTGCAGCCTGAGGTGCCACGATATAGAAATCATCTACCAACAATTCATGACGCAGAGAAAGAATATCCTCAGCCGCAGCACCCCGACCGTGCAACATGATCAATGCTTTCTTTGCTTTCGCCAGGGGCAAGCCCGCCTCAACAACTTTCTTTACATGCATAGTATCAATCCATAAATTTTTCCACCTGTACACTTACTACTTCAAGACCTTGTTCAATTTCAGTACGATGAGGCTCAACCCATGGTGGCAACTTCAATGCCTCACCCAGGTGATTGGGTTCTTCATCCACTGCAAAACCAGGAGGAAGCGTAGCAATCTCAAACAACACACCACCCGGTTCGCGAAAGTAAATACTATGAAAATACTGCCGGTCCATTACCGGAGTTACATCAAAACCTTTTGACAGCAGCAACTCGCGTGCTTCCAGTTGAGAAGCATCATTGGGTGTTGCAAAGGCAAGGTGATGAATGGTACCTCCTCCTGGCAGTCCTCGAAGCGAATCAGGTACACAAAGTATATCAACAAAATCACCCGGTTTATTGCTGGCCGCGTAACGGAAGCGATTGCCTTTCTCAGTTATCAACGTGTGATCCATCGCACCCGAAAGCAAACTTGCTGTTTTTTCATAACCCTCCTCCGCTAGTGCCACTCCATAAAATCCCTTCACCGCATGTTCTGGCGGAATTTGCCCATACGTAAATCCTGCGCGTTGATCAGTCTTTGTAAACACCAACTCCAGGCTAAGGCCGTGAACATCTTCAAATGCAATAAACAGTTCATCATCAAAACGAAGTTGAGGTTTCGAAACCTTGACATTGAACCTTTCAAGCCGTTTCAACCAGTAGTCAAGACTGGAGGCTGGTGCTGAAAACGAAGTTACCGTCATTTGCCCTTTACCAGCCCGGCCCCGGACAATACCGCTGTAGGGAAAGAAAGTCATGATCGTTCCAGGACTTCCAGTTTCATTGCCATAATATAAATGATACACATTGGGTGCATCGAAGTTGATGGTTTTCTTAACCATGCGCAATCCCAAAATACCCGTGTAGAAATCAATATTCAGCTGGGCATTATCGGCAAGCGCGGTGACGTGATGGATTCCGGTAACTAATTGACGCATATAGTTTATAATTTAATAAATAAAGATCGTCTAACCTGTTGGCTGATATTTTTGGTTCGATGTCCTTTGCCAGTCACATCCTCCATCAACAAAATTTCGCCTCCTTTAAATTGTCTCACATGCCCCAGACTTGTTTCAATTTCTATCACACCATCCAGTAGCACAATGAACTGCCGAGCCGGTGCTGTGTGAAAACCCCAATTGTAATCGGGCTTGTTCTCCCTGAACTGCAATTCATTTACTGGAAATTGGGCAGATAAAAAACCCACTTCGCCTGTATCAGCCAGCGGAACTTCCACATCTTCAAAATGACTTTCGCCATGGTCGTCAGAAAAAACTCTAGTATAGGTCATTCAATTCGAGTGTACTTACCGAAACCCGTTGTTGCTTTCCCCGAAGTTCAATTTCACCCATAGGGATTCGTCTGAAACTATTTTCATACGGTATCTGTAAAAGCAATTCATCGGAGGTTAATATACTTACGCGGAATTCATTGCATTTTCCCTGGATGCGCGATACTGTGTTCAACACATCACCTGAGTAGGTTATGTCCTTTTTTATGATTCCTATTTCTCCTGCCACAACTTTTCCATAATGAAGTCCGGCTTTAAACTTAGGAACGAATCCATATCGCTCGGTATACATAGAACTTAACTTTGCTATCACCAGTTGAATGTCGAAATAACACCGAAGGCAGCTTACATCCATACCTTGTTGTTTAACCTTCCAGGAAATCACAATAGCGTCACCAACATACTGATAAATTTCTCCCTGGTGCATCAGGATTGGCTTTGTAATGTCTGCAAAAAAATCACGAAGCAGTCTGTGGTATTGATGCTGCGGCAGGACTTCGGCAATCGTAGTGGACGAGGATATGTCAATAATCATAAATATCCGTGTCTCTTCTTTGGGTTGATGGTACCGGCCTATCATGAGATTATACAATACACCCGGCCCGAATTTATCACGTATCTGAAGCATGAATTGCGTGCCAGCAACAACGATCGACCAGATTACAAGATTTTTGAGGTGAAGTGAATCACCCAAAAAAGTTTTTAGTACGCTCCTGTTTACGTCACCAATAACCACGGCCTGAAGAATTGAAACAGCTACAATAAGGGTTAGACTAACAATCAAAAACGAAATCACCACCAGTAGTATGGATTTCCAATAGGCAACCGATCTGTACTTTTCATTGACGAACACAACCAGAAAAAAACCACCGGTAATGGCAGCCAAAAAACCAATAGCGATGTTTAACATAAGGCTGATGTAAAATGAATAGGATGACGCTACACCCCTTGAAATGCCTGCATGTAAAACAAGGTGATCGTAAACCGTAATGCATACACCGGCCAACATCCACCAAATTGCAAGCCATCCGATTTTTTTGCTCATCATCATGCGAAAATACTCCGCTTAAAATCTGAAAAATTAATACCTGAATAATTCTTGAAGAATTTACTGAAGTGTGCATAGTCACCAAAACCAAGCTTCTCGGCCACCTCTTTCATTCGCAGATCGGAATACATTACTTGTCGCTTTGCCTCTGTAACAATGTATTGCTGAATGTGGTAACTGGCCGGAAATCCGGTTTGCTTCTTTACAATGGAGTTTAGGTAATTGGGTGTTATGCACAAATCGGTTGCATAGTCAGACACTAACTTCTTTGTTGCAAAATTCTTTTGAAGGAGTTCAAAGAATTTCTGGGTAATCAATTGATCGTTACGCAGCCAAGTACCATCCACCGGTTGGTCAAGTCTCCCCCGATACAGGTAGATAATAAAAACCCGAAGTAAACTTCTGAGTACCTCCAGGCTCATCGTATCCTGCCGATGATACTCTGTATGCATTCGCACAATCAGCTCTTCTGTCTCTTCCTGCGAAGGGGCTATCCACTCCACGGCATTTCGGGCTATCAGGCTCTCGCTTAAATGTAAAAACTCAGGCGACAACGATAGACTGTAACACACTGCGTTATCCGACAATGCAAGCAACCGATATTGGCCAGGCATTAAACAATAGACTGTACTCTCCGCCAACTTATATTTTCGTAAGTCAACCGTCAGCGTTCCGCTTCCTGACTTCACAAACAGGATTTCAAAATTTCTTAACTGTTCGGGACTCTTGAACTCCCCGATAGTACAATCAAGCTTGAGGATGCTAAACTGATCACTTCGAATAGAAGCCTTATCATCGGCAGTCTCTTGTTTAAAATTATTGGCAAGTAATTTCATAGGGGAAGGGTTTACACTCCGCCCTTTCAATTGATATGCCACTTCATTAAAGAACTGAATATTAGCAGCTTGAAGGAAGCGCCACTCGAGACCATTTGTTGATATTTCACTAATTGGTGATGCTGTGGTGATACCGTTACCATGCAATCGTTTGAGTTTTTCAAAGTGATCCGGTTCACTTGAATTTTATTGGGCAGATTGTCGTAGGGAGGTTATTATCAACCTTGCTTGTTGTAATATTGATATGGAGTAACCTTAACCCAAACCTTACCTTGCACTGGTGCATCGTGTTTACCATGTTACGTACGCGCTTTATTATTAATCTTGTTTTTGTCACAGCATTACTATCTGATGTTGGTGCACAATCCACCAACGTTGTTTATGAAAATGATGTAAACAAACAGCGATTGCTGTTACTGGCCACCAGTCAATACATCTTTACCATCAGCCAGGGACAAATTGATATGGACAGCTCCCTGCTGATCACCTGCGGTATATACAATCTGAGTCCGTTTCTGATCTACACCCAAAATTACAGCGATGAAAAGTCCACACAAATAAGCACGTTGCTCGATGCAGGAAAAATAAAAGAAGCGGAAGCACGGCTGACGTCTGGGCAAGTCCAATCCATACGATCGCTGCTTGAAATCGGAAGCTACTATGTATTCAAACCCGGTAGCGTTCAAACGGATCTGGAGAAGGCCAATGACTTTATTCAGCAAGCCATCCGCGAAAGCGAAAAGGAAAAATCAAAAAAGTGGAGAATCGAAGCATTAACACTGCACGCCTTCCACTTACAGCAAGCTGGAAATCAGAATGAAAGTTTGAAGGTAATTGAAGAAGTAATCTCTCTGGCTGAAAAATCCGGCAACAAAAAGCGGATTGGTCAAGCCTATTTGGATCGTGCACACCTCCTTCCCTTTGGTCATCCACTGCGGATGATCAATCTCGAAAAAGCACTGCCGCCCTTTCAGGAAGCACGGGCATCTGAAAAAGAAATTGAAACCATAAGCGACATCACCACCGAATACTTCATTACTAAGCAAATGAACAAGGTTGAGCAATATCTGCATAAGGTCCTCAACCTTCAGCAAAAGATCGGCTACCAGCATCAACAGTATGTATACGATGTACTTGCCTACACAACCTACCTCAAATCGGAACATTCTGTTGCTTTGCACTACTCCAACAAAAGTCTGGAGCACGTTAGCTCGCGGGCCGACTCTGTATTGCTCCCATTTTTCTATACACGGAAAGGTATCATTCTGATGAATGTGAGAAAGTACGATGATTCATTCACTGCCTACAACATGGCGCTGGAGGGAAAGACAAAAGAAACCCGCCTGTTCTGGTATAAGGCATTCCTCAATAAAGTACTTCTTTATAATACTCTCAGACGTTCCGAGGAGGCCCTGGCGTTACTGGAAGAAACCGGAAAAGCATTTCCGCCAGCGTCTCTGTTCGAAGAAATGCATTTCAACTTAATGACCGGCCTGGCCTATGACAATCAAAAAAGTTATGATCAGGCTGAAGTCTACTATGAGCGTTTTCTGGCGCAGGCCGAACGGTTCCCCCCGGCATTCATTAATGTTGAATTTCCACAAGCCCTTCTATTTATTTCACGGTATTATGCTGACGTAAAAAATATAAAAAAAGCGCGTGAGTTACTTGAGTTGGCCAAGCCCATGCTCTTTAGTAATGCCATCGGTAAGACGCAGTACTATGAAACAGCCAGTAAGATTGATAGAATGGACCACAAGTACAAGGACGCTATCGATAACCTTATGCTTATGCTCACTTTCTACGATTCAACCAGTAATATTGAACAACGCAAAAAGTTTGAAGAACTCACCGTGCAATACGAAACTGAAAAGAAGGATAAAGACATTCAACTGCTGAAGCAAGAGAGCGAGTTGCAACAGGCCAAACTTGATCAATCGCAGTTTATGCGCAACATAACGATTGCCGGTGCTGCACTGCTGCTCTTCATTGCCGGATTACTCTACTACCTTTACGTCACCAAACAAAAAAGCAACAAGCAGCTAACACACCTGTTGGATGAAAAAGAATGGCTGCTGAAGGAAATACATCATCGTGTTAAGAATAATTTGCAAACGGTGCTCAGCCTGCTCGAATCACAATCGCGTCAATTAACCAACGAAGCATTCGATGCCCTTCAGGAAAGTCAGAACCGGGTGTTTGCCATGTCGCTTATCCATAAAAAGCTTTATCAATCCCTTGATGTTTCCTCCATCAACATGGAAGACTACCTGCGCGATCTGATTCAGCACCTGCGCGATAGTTTTGGTTCATCGGGCAACATCCTGTTTTCATTGGAATTCGACCAGATTGAACTCGATGTTTCGCAGGCTGTTCCGGTAGGCCTGATTGTAAATGAAGCTATCACCAATTCGATTAAATACGCCTTTCCAAAAAAACAACCAGGCAATGAAATCACTATCTCCCTTAAAAAGGTAAGTACGAACAAGGTTGTACTCTTTATTACCGACAATGGAGTAGGAATAACGAATGCAAAAGAAAGCACACAAAGTCTTGGACTAAAATTAATGCGCGGGCTAACCGAAGACATTGAAGGCACGTTCTCTATCGAGTCGAATCATGGTGTTGCGATTATGATTGAATTTGTAGCGAACATACCCTTTGAGAGACTATCGGAACCGGTTTACCAGCATGCGTGAATAGTATAATTCAACTATTCCATTGTCGATATCACATTATCCGTTGGTCTTGCGGAAACATTTAGTGAACTAGTATAACATAAAATACTTAACCCATGGGTCGCGAACAAAAAAGATTGTCACTATTGGTCATCGGACTCCATTGCCTCACTCTATTTCAAACCAAAGCAATGAACCTCACTGTAGTCAGCGCGGATACACTCCAGATTCACTCGCTTCTAGCGGAAGCAATTTCCCTTGCACATTACCCTGATGAGATAATACCACAGCCAACGGAAGAAGACACAACACGAATCAAAACACTTTTAAAATCTGCGGAGCGTAATATTCGAAAACCTGGCGAATTACTTTCCGACATGGACAGCGCAGCCTGGTTTATCCAGCAAGCGGAAAATCTTTGCGTCCATCCTGGCTTAAAACCGTGGCTGCTCCAATGTCACTATTGGCGCGGCCTTATTTGTCTTGAGAAAAAACAGTGGGACGATGCCCGGAAGATCATGCTTCCGCTCGCAGATGAGTATAAAAAATCAAATGACTTACACGCTCAGGCCAATGTATTGGACAGTTACGGGAGCTACTTACCGGGACTGGCCATCTTACTCGATGAAAAATTTGAAATACTCACAAGCGCAGGAGCGCTTTACAGCTCCTTAAAGGATACGAACAGAGAGTTCCGCGTGCTACGACTGGCTGAAGAAGTTCACATCTTGCAAGGGAAGCTGTCGTTAGCTGAGGAATCTCTCCTTAAACTTGCTAAGCGAGCAGAGCAGGAAAATTATAATCGAATATATAAGATCTACTTACAACTTTCTTCCATCCATCAAACAAAGGGCAACCTCAATACGGCTCTTCAGTTTGGGCAGGCCGCTCTCAAATCGATGGAGAATAGTGAAGCGAAGGATAATGAATATCCAGTTCTAATGGATCTCGCACGATTGTACTATGCTATCGGAAATGATTCTACCGCACTGATTTACCATCGAAGAGCGTTTGAAATTTGTAAGGTTGTATTCCCCAACTATGTACACCTTTATTTCAACCAACTTGTGTTGGGAATGATCAAGCAAGGCCAAGTAAGGCAAGCCTTTGAGCTGGCAAAAGATGCTAAACTCAAATTCACCAATGGAGGCAGAATAGAAGAACAATCCTTCGATTTGTGCCTGGGTATGTGCTATGAAACCCTAAAAAACTATGAGCTGGCCGACCGGTACTATCAGTCTGTGCTTCAATCTGAAGTTACGTATATGGAAATGGTTTTTCCTGTTTATCATACCATTGGCCAATACTACATCAATCAGAAACAATTCAGAAAAGCCCGGCCGGTAGTTCTAAATTTACTTAATCAGCGGGAAGACGTTTTGATAGCTTCCGAAAAAAGTATCGCGCACCAAATGCTTTATCAAATTGATACTACCCTGGGAAATTATAAATCCGCAGTGAAGCATCTCGAAATTCATAAACAGTTAAGCGATTCGGTTTTCGATGTTGCCAAGACAAGGCAGCTTCACGAACTCCACCTTCAATATGAAACCGAAAAGAAAGACAACAACATCCAACTTCTCACGCAGCAAGGCGAGTTGCAACAAGCCAAACTTGATCAGTCGCAGTTTGTCAGTACTATAACCATTGCGGGGGCTGCCCTTCTGCTCTTCATTGCCGGATTGCTCTACTTTCTTTACACTACCAAACAAAAAAGCAATAAGCAGCTAACTCACCTTCTCCATGAAAAAGAATGGCTGCTGAAAGAAATTCACCACCGCGTTAAAAACAATTTACAAACTGTGTTGAGTCTACTGGAATCTCAATCGCGCCAGTTAAGCAACGAAGCGTTTGACGCCTTGCAGGAAAGTCAGAACCGCGTGTATGCCATGTCGCTCATTCATAAAAAGCTGTATCAATCCCTTGATGTTTCCTCCATCAATATGGAAGACTACCTGCGCGATCTGATTCAGCACCTGCGCGATAGTTTTGGCTCATCGGCCAACATCCGGTTTTCATTGGAGCTCGATCAGATTGAACTCGATGTGTCGCAGGCTGTTCCGGTGGGTCTGATTGTTAACGAAGCCATCACCAACGCTATTAAGTATGCTTTTCCAAAACGGCAGTACGACAATGAAATTACTATATCGTTTAAAAAGGGTAACAGCAACAAGGTTGTATTGCTCATTGCGGACAATGGCACTGGAATAACAACGCAGATTGAAAACACCCAAAGTTTGGGACTGAAACTAATACGTGGCCTGACGGAAGATATTGAAGGAACATTTTCAATCAAATCGGCCCACGGTGTAATGATCATGATCGAATTTGTTGCTAATATGCCATTTCAAAAAATTACTGAGACTACTTCATCTGCCAGAATGCTGCAACCTGCATGAGAGAAAAAATCCTAATCGTTGAAGACCAATTCATAGAAGCCAACAACTTGCAGGAAATGTTGGAGGCAGCAGGGTATACCATTACAGGCATTGCACGATCCGTACCCAAAGCACTTGAGCTTATTGTGCAAAACAAACCCGACTTGGTGTTGCTCGATATTTTTCTAAAAGGTCCACTCACCGGAATCGACCTTGCCAAACAACTTCGCGAACAGAATATTCCGTTTGTTTACCTATCGGCCAACTCCGATAAAAATACACTCGATGCCGCCAAGGCTACACACCCCAGCGGCTTTTTAGTAAAACCTTTTCGCGAAAAAGATGTATTGGTCATGCTGGAAATCGCCCGGTATGCATTTGACCATCGCCCGGATTCACCCAGACAAAAATCAACTCACCAAAAAGTTGTTCACACAGAAGTTCCGTTTGATGGAATTATTGGCAATAGCAAAGAACTCAGCGAAGTTTTGCGCTATGTAAAAATTGCAGCGCCTGTCGATACTTCCGTACTCTTGCTGGGTGAAAGTGGAACCGGAAAAGAACGTATCGCAGAAAGTATTCATGAGCATTCATCACGCCTGGACAAACCGCTGGTAAAAGTAAACTGTGCTACGTTACCCGCGGCATTGGCTGAGTCGGCATTGTTTGGGCATGAGCGGGGCGCCTTTACCGGTGCCGTAGAGAAACGTCTCGGCAAATTCGAAATGGCTCAAGGCGGAACCATCTTTCTTGATGAAATCGGTGAGATGTCGCCCGACATTCAAACAAAATTTCTCCGGGCATTGCAGGAAAGGGAAATTGAACGGGTAGGTAGCAACAAACCAATCAAAATTGATGTGCGCATTATTGCGGCCACTAATCGCAACCTGGAGAAGGAAGTTGCTGAAGGTCGTTTTCGAATGGACCTGTATTTTCGCCTGAATGTATTTCCTATTCATATTCCTCCGCTGCGCGAACGAAAGGACGATATTCCAATTCTGGTGCGTCACTTCATTGATTTATACAGCAAGCGATACCACAAGGCGGTAACGATGCTGGCCGATCACCTGATGAACGAATTATTGTCTTATCATTGGCCAGGCAATATTCGAGAGCTTGAACACCTGATTGAACGCAGCATTTTATTAAGTGAAGGACCCATTATCACTCACCTTCCTGATTTCCACCTTAACAACACCCTTGCAAAAATCGAAGTGCCAGAAAATCCGGTAATCAAAACCATGGAAGAAATGGAACGCGATTACATTCTGCAGGTACTGGAAAAATGTAATGGAAAAGTTTTTGGAAAAGGTGGTGCTGCCGAACTGTTGGGTATGAATGTATCTACGCTGAACTCGCGCATAAAAAAACTGGGAATCGAAAAAGCGGCTAAATTTTCAAAAGGTGACCTCACAGGTTAAGGCAGTAGCAAAGGCACACCGGGCTTCAAAAAAATTGTTTTAAAATTGATTTCATCATGTGCTGCCAATATTTTTCGAAGCGACTCTTCTGATTCTTTAAAGTGCGTCCAACCACGGTAGTGAATGGGAATTATCGTGCAGGGCCGCAGCACATTCACTACCTTGATCAAATCATTTCCATCCATAGTGTATCGGCCAAAACCAGTAAGGTAACGAAACTGCACTGCGCCAAGATGAATGATGGCCGTATCAATGTTGTATCGTCTCGCTACTTCATCAATACCTTTAAAATAAACCGTGTCACCTGAAATATAGATCACTCCTTTTTCCTGCTCATCAAATTCAATCACAAAGCCTATCACTTTCCCCGAAATAAATTCAGGTATCCATGAAGGATGATGTTGTGCCGGTGTAGCGGTGATCCTGAGATTGGTCACCTTCTTGGTCATCACATTTGTTGACTCCCAGTCGTCCAACCCAATGGTTTGAGGAAGTACTTTACGTGCAGCTTTGGTAGAAATAATGTTGGGAAATTTCTTTGCCAATTGTGTTCCTGCGATATCGAGATTGTCCTTATGTTGGTGGTGACTTAGCAATATCAGATCGATGTCTTTCAACTCATCCAGCGAAAGTGCAGGGTTTTCAGTCTTCCTTGAAAATCCTCCATAGCCATGATGATAGAGTTTTCCTGCATGATCGAGTGTAGGATCGGTTAAAATCCTGAACCCGTTAATATCCAAGAGCATGCAGGCTGTATCAATGTGTGTGATGGTAATATTCATGCATGGATATCTTTATAATTTTCTCCTTTGGCAACTCAGCTGCCTAAAGCCTTTGTTTCAATATCCTTTGCAAAAAAAGGCGTTTCTTCGTCATTATGCTCCTTCACATTTGCTTTCATGCCGATCTTTATGGGAGTATGGTCATCTATCTTCAATTCTTTGAGTAGTTCTAAAAAGTCATTTGTTGACTTCACTATTACGCGATTAGAAAATTCGCAACTCGCATCCGATAGTTTTTTCACTTTTAGTTCCCAAATAACCTCGAGCTTAGTTCGTCCCATTGCAGAAAACGAATCAGAGATAGAATTGACTTTACAGTGATCCCTTTGAGCAATGTTTTCAATATAATGCTGGACGAGTAGATTACCTGCTATCTGCTCAACATTCAATGATATGCGCTTACCGTCTTTTGAAATGCTCCGTCCGCATGCAATATGAGCGGGAGAGCAAGCCTGGTACTCATGTTCGTTCAAATTAAACAACCATTCAGTCAGATTAATCTTTTCAAGAGGTGCATTTATTACAGCGGTTGTGATACTGTCTGCGAGAATTTCCATGATCTAAAGTTTGATCGCCTTTATAAATTCATCGGTTGTCAAAAGTGTATGTCCGTAATTCGGAAAATTGGTTTCCACAGTAGCTTTGATTTCGTCCCAATTAAAAGCCGCAATTCCATCTTTGATCAGCGTGACATGATATCCTAGCTCAACGGCATATCTGGCCGTTGAATCAATGCAGGTATTTGCTCTCATCCCTGCGAGTACTACCTGTTCAATACCATGCATTCTCAACAAGAAGTCCAGGTCCGTGTTGGCGAATCCACTTCCTGTCCAGTGATTCTGTGCGATGATGTCACCCTCTTTTGCCTGAAGTTCAGGATGGAATTCAGCACCCCAGCTATTCTTTTCAAACAAAACTGTTTTCATGCTACCTTCATGCGATGGAGAGCGAAACTTCCAGTTCAGATAATCTCCTTTTGTAGTATGATGATGTGGGGCATAAATAACTTTGATGTTACCTTCTCTAGCTGCAGTAATCACCGATTTCAGGTTCTTGACTAATTTAACTCCTGTTACGGTTTCCTTTGTGTAGGGCCACATCTTACCATTTTCAGACAGAAAATCATTAAAGGGATCGACCACTACCAAGGCTGTATTCTGAGACAAATATTGGTTCATACTAGTGAATTTAATTAATCGAGAATTCCTGAAATCGTATTGACTTTACTCTACTTTAGATACTTTTTTAATTCAGCAGCAGCGTGATCAAACAGAGATTTTGTTGCCGGTAATTCGGCCAAGGCGTTAAGCAATCCAAAGTCGTGAATCATTCCGTTATACCTTACCGTTGTAACAATTACTCCGGCTTCATCCAGCTTTCTTCCGTACGCTTCGCCTTCGTCACGGAGAATATCATTCTCGGCTACCTGAATCAGCGTTGGGGGAAGTCCTTTGAGTTGCTCGATTGTTGCCTGAAGTGGAGCCGCGTATGGCAATTTTCTATCCTTTTTATCAGGAACGTATTGATCCCACATCCACTTCATTAATGAGGTTGTTAAAAACCGATCTACTCCGTAAGTATCATACGATTTTTGCTCAAAGCTTCCATCAGTTACAGGCCAGAACAAGAGTTGAAATTTGATGGCAGGTCCTTTCTTATCTTTTGCCATAATACACACCGCTGCTGCCATATCCCCACCTGCACTGTTTCCGGCAATTGCCAGCTTCGTGCCATCCACACTGATTTCGCTACCATGTTCAGCAACCCATTTCGTAGCGGCATAAATTTCATTTACAGCGTGCGGATACCTGGCTTCAGGCGATGGCGTATAATTAACAAAAACAGCTACGTATCCGGAACGCACAACGATGTCGCGCACGAAACGCTTGTGTGTAGGAAAATCTCCCAACACCCATCCCCCTCCGTGAATAAACATGAATGCCGGAAGTTTCGTCTTCACCCCTTCTGGTCGAACTATGTTTAATTTAATTTTGAAGCCATCAACATCAATTGTTTTTTCAGAAACTTCAATTCCTGATAGATCAACTTTCACACCGGCCTGTGCGTTGACTAATACATTACGAGCATCTTCAATGGACATTGCTTCCAATGGTGGACCACCACCGGAGTTCAAAATTTTCAGAAATGCTTTTGTGCCCGTATCGATGTTGGGATCGGTAGCATAATCCGCTACTTGTGCTAAAACAGTTGTGCTCATCGTAAGAAAGATTAAAAGGTTAATTATTGGTCTGATCATTTTAGTATTTTATTGTTTTATATGAATCCTGCACCCATCAGCTAACAAGTTGATGCTCGGTGGTGATTCTTACTTTAATGAGATTAGTAATGGGGCATGTTTTTAATGCGTCCTGAACAATCCTGTCAAAAACTTGTGCATCCAGATTGGGTACGTCCGCAATAATTTCCAAATGTGATTCTATTATTTCCCGGTTTTGACTTGTGATGTACGAAGTAGTCTGCAGCCGATCAGGAATATATCCGGCCATTCCCAGAACAAAACTCAGGTTCATCGTGTAGCAACTTGCATGCGCGGCTGCCAACAATTCTTCGGGGTTTGTTCCACTGCCATTCTCAAACCTGCTGCTATATGAATATTGACCTTGATGCAATATTTCACTTTCGGTTGTCACCATTCCGGAGCCATCCTCACCTGAACCAAACCACAAAACTTTTGCGTGATGTTTCATATTATCTGCCAGATGTAATTTGTTCTGATCCTTTCACTCGATCTATCCATTCCAGAATATAATCTGCATCTTCACGCCAATTGGGTTGAGCCATCGCAAAGTGAGTTCGACCTACAAAATCTTTATAGTCGGTTATTGATTTTTCATCTTTATACTTCCGGTAGTTTTTTCTGTTGAGTGAGGCCGGCATGATATGATCCTTATCGCCCGAAACAAATAGTAGCGGTGCATGCGGTTCTTTGAATTTGACCTTAGCATGTTTACCAATGGCACCCCTTGCTACTCTCCTTGATTCAGGAGTGGTATTATTTTCATATGTTTCCTTCTGTACCTCTAGAGACATTCCGTTTGTAAAATTGTATTGCCACTGCTTAAAGGTCATCAGATAAGTTTTGTTCTTTGATTTGAAGGGACCAAAAGCAGGCGTCACTCCTTTAATGAAAGACCATTTCATTGTAAGCACGCCCTTTGGAGGAACGGAATGGTAGGCAATACACGCTGCGCCAAGTCCGCGTTGATTCAAGAGCTGAGCAATTAATCCTCCCGTGGAATGACCAATAAGGATTGGTTTCTCAGGGAGCTTTGCAGCGAGGTCCGCATGATAATCAACCAACTGTTTAAAGGTAAGCGAAGCCAATTGTTTATCCGGATGCCGACTGCGTAGTTCTGCAGCACTCGCATCTTTAAAAGGCCAGGCTGGTGCATACGTCTTGTAACCTCTTTCTTCAAAATACTTACGCCATTCATCCCATCCTGAATTCGTGACGAATGCACCTGTAATAAAAAGTACAGTCCGCGACTTAACCGAATTCTGCAATGAATCGATGTTTGGCAACGCGGCTGCACCTGCACAACTTATCACCGTTGCCAGCAATAGCATGGCCATTGTGATTCTAATGTATTTCATATATGATCTTTGACTTTTGAATTAACGATTGGTATTATCATAAAAGCTCTTGATGAAATCAACGCTTTGCTGTGGAAACTCATGCTGTGGCCCATGTCCGGATTTTGGAAACACAATCAACTGTGTTGTTTGAAGTTTTCTGACCAGCGCATACCAGTTTTGTACCGGGAAGCAGACATCGTGATCGCCCATGATCACCAGCATTGGAATTGCAGAGGTTGCTATCTTCTCGCGTGCACCCATCTTGTCAGTAGCAAAATCAGCTACACCTTTACTATAGGTACCCCAGAGATTTTCAGGTATCAGAACATCCTTATCAGTGGTTCGCAAGGCAATACGATCATGACTTCGCTGGGCGGCTTCGCGGCTAGCTTGCCATTCAGGTTCAAAGAATAAAATAATTTCATCGTCCAGGCTGTAATGAAGTATGGCTGAGCGCTCGAAGAAAATCGGTTCTATCGGAAATTCATTTTTACCAGGAGGGTTGGTTCCGATCAATACACCATGTGTGATTAAGTTAGGGTATTGTACAATAGCAATCTGCGCCACCATTCCTCCAAATGACCACCCGCCAACCAATATCTTTTGAAGGGCCAATCCTTCTGCAAGATCCTTGATATCGTTAGCAAACATTTGCATCTCTTCCGAAGGTGTACCCGTAGAAAGTCCAAGCCCGGAATAGTCAAATGTGATTACGTTGAAGTGCTTTGCAAGTTCATCCAGAAATGCCGGGTCCCAGTCATCAAGCGTACCTCTGAATCTATTACATAGGATGAAAGGCGTTCCACGACCCAACGAACGATAAGCGAGTTTTCGTCCATTGATTTCAAGGTAGTTTGTTTTTACGGTCACAGCAGTTTCAACCTTAACGGCAACTGAATCGGTTGTTGGTTTTTGTTCGTCTGTTGATTTCATGGTGCAGGAAGTAATGGACATTGCGGCCGTCAACACCGCGACCAGTGCGAAGTTTTCTAGTGTGTTCATGATCATTTTATTAATGCGATTCAACCCAATTAAGAATGTCAGTAGCACTTTGTTTCCAATCTGATAGACCGAGCACCAGGTGATTGTGTTCCGGATACTCTTTGTATTCAAGCACGGAACCGTTCTTCTTGTATTTCGCGAAATTTCTGCGATTGAGGTGTGCAGGAATGATATGATCTTTTGTTCCCGCTGTAAACAGCATCGGCACATGAGGTTTGTTGAAATCAACTTTTGTTGCATCTGTCAGCGCACCCCGAGCCGCAGTTTTTGATTCAGGAATAATCAACTCTTCATAGGAAGCACGCTGCTGCTCCAGCGGCAAGCCATTCACGAACGCATATTGCCAGTCTTTGAATGACATGAGGTAGGTCTCCTTCAGAGAGCTAAACAAACCCAACACTTTCCATCCTGATTTCAGGAAGGAGAATTCATAGGGGAACACACCCATCGGAGGTGCCGAGTGAATCATTACTCCTGCTACACCCAGGTTGCGGCTAATGAGTACCTGTGTGATCAAGCCTCCAAAGGAGTGCCCCATAATGATCGGTTTCTCCGGAAGGCTTTTCGCGTAGTTGGCATAGTGATCGATCAACTCAACGGTAGTAAGCGTTGCCAATGCTACATCGTTAGGTTGACGATCGCGCAGTTCTTTTGCACTCGCATCCTTGTGTGGCCAAGCCGGTGCGTGGGTTTTGTAGCCTTTACTTTCAAAGAAAGTTTTCCAATTGTCCCAGCAATGATGGCTGACAAAAGCACCGGTAACAAAGAGAATGGTTTTGGATTGAATTGTTTTCATGATCAGCATTTTTATTCTGTTGTTCGTCAATCAAAATTATCCGTTGACAATACCCGATAAAATGGATAGGCTCGTGTATAACTTGTACATCTCACCGACTGCTGAAATAAGTCAATCAATCCTTGACTTACCCGTTCAATGCATTCAGCTTCGCTTGAAGCGGAAGCGATAGATCTTGTGCATAAACGCCATACGCGTTAATCACTATGCCCTTCGTTCCATCACTCAGCGATAGTGCATAGATAATGCTGTTGTCATCGGTGCTTGACATACCTTCGAAGCGATAAAAGGCATCTATAGTAAACTGATCAGGATACACTTTTGCACCAGACGTTTTGCAGGCAATGCAATCGCTCGCCAGATTAAAGTCCCGGGTGTAACCCCGCTCCTTAAGACCACTGATGGCTTCCAGCAAATCACTATAATACTCCATACTACACTTCTTATCTTGAATCAGACTTACCTTGTTTCACCGGGGCTGATAACCTCCATAGTACTTTACCGGGCTCCACTCCGGTAGCACCGGAAGTGGTTCATCCATAAGATGCTTGTACTCCTCACCTGCCCATACAATCTTACCATCTACAATAGTGAGCAAGGAGGTAACGGTTTTAATTTCATCATCAGGGATAGTGAGATAGTCTTTATCGAGCATAACCAGATCAGCGAAATATCCCTTACTGAGCTTTCCTTTTTCGGTTTCCTTAATAAGTTCGTATCCGCCCACCGTAGCAAGACGCAGCGCAGTCATTCGGTCAAGAGTATTCTCACGCGCCATCACCTGTGTGTTGCCAATCGTTTTACCCGTAGTGATCCAATACAAAGCAACCCAGGGATTGTAAGAAGCCACCCGGGTTCCGTCTGTACCGAGGGCTACCGGAAGTCCGAGTTCCAGCATTTGTTTCACCGGAGGTGCAGCCAGTGCAGCCGTACTTCCGTACCGGTGAATAAAGCTTTCTCCCTGATAAGCCATGCGGTGTTGAATGGCAATACCACCGCCAAGTGTCTTGATGCGTTTCAGGTTTTCTTCACTAACTGTCTCTGCGTGATCGAAGAACCAAACCAATCCATTCAGGGAGGTCTCTTTGCTTACTTCTTCAATCACATTAAGGTCGCGGGTGATACTTTCGTTGTATGTAGCGTGTAAACGGAAAGGCCAACGATTTTTAACGAGCAACTGAATAACCGGCTTAAGATTACCTTCCATCGAAGCTGGCAACTCGGGGCGGGGAAATAAAAAATTTTCAAAGTCAGCAGCATCGGCTACAAGATTCTCACCACCGCCTTCCACGTGATACTCTATTTCATTCATGGTATTCCGTGGATGATGATCTATGTCCACCATGCTAATCCAGCGCGTATAATCCGCGAGCTCTGTTCCTTTCTTTTGAGCGAATAAGAAATAAGGCAATCGAACCGTGATTTTCCCTGCACGATTTAATGAATCGGTTATGAAGTAGTCATCGGGATAATTCTGAAAACCTCCACCGGCATCCATCACAGCTGTAACTCCAAGGCGATTTAACTCCGTCATGTACTGAAGTGTAGAATTAATTTTCTCCGAAGGTGTAAGCTCCGGAAGTTTTGCCAGGGTAGAATAAAGGATGAAAGCATTTGGTTCCGCTACCAGCAATCCGGTTGGTTCACCACGGTCATCTTTTTCAATAAGTCCACCCGGAGGATTGGGTGTGCTGCCGGTGATGTTCAAGGCATTCAATCCCGCCTTATTCAGCCATGCCTTGCCATAGAGGTATAAGATGAACGTTGGAGTGTTGCCCGTGGCTTCATTAATCTCAGCGAGGGTAGGCAATCTTCGTTCCGTAAATTGATATTCATTCCAACCACCTACTACGCGCACCCATTGCCCAGCGGGTGTTCGTTGAGCTTGCTCGCGCAGCATTTGAAGTGCCCGGCTAAGTGACGTTACTCCATCCCAGCGAAGTTCTGTATTATAAAATCTTCCACCGCGAATAACATGAAGGTGACTGTCTACCAACCCCGGAATGATGGTTTTTCCATTGGCATCAATTACCCGTGTCGTGGATCGTTTCAACTTCATAATGTCTTTTACCGAACCTGCTGCCAGAATTTTATTTCCTCCAACCGCTACCGCTTCTGCGGTTACCGGATCACTCATCGTAATTACTTTTGCATTGATGATGATGATGTCTGCCTTCTGTGAAAATACCGGAGTGCCTGCAGCCAGCACCAGTAATAAAGCGTATAGCGTTCTATTCATAGCGATTGATTTCTAAAATTTCCGAATCAAAACAACACCGCTCAGGATGAGTACAATACCTACTATCCGCATCAGGCTGATGGGATGTGGATGCGCAACGAGTATATTATAATGCTCCAGTATCACCGCGATTACCATCTGGCCGGCTACTACCAGGGAAAACGTAAGCGCAGGCCCGATGCGTGGAAAAGCATAAATAACCACGGTTACATAAAAGGCTCCGAGCGCTCCCGCCAGCCAGAGGTAAGCTGGCGCGGTTTTGAAGCCACTCCACACAACACTCTGCCGTGTTAGTGTGATGTAACCAATCAACACCAGTGCTCCAACAACAAAGGAAATCATCGAAGCATACACGGGGCTCTCTAATGTCTTCCCAAATTTATTATTGAGTCCACCCTGTATCGGTAAAAATGTTCCGGCAAGAAATGCCAGTAAGGGCCACAATAGTTTATTCATCATGTAAATAGTTAAGTAAGGGTAAGAGTATTGGTCGAATAAAACA
>Ga0315910_10000333_pt1 | contig 48983 bp, 76 predicted proteins | sample EdamamesoilMG_FD_204470 | JGI IMG/M metagenome (GOLD analysis project Ga0315910, IMG submission 204470) | Garden soil microbial communities collected in Santa Monica, California, United States - Edamame soil | ecosystem: Environmental > Terrestrial > Soil > Garden | place: USA: California... | reverse complement strand
TCGCTCGTTCCACGCTTTTCGCTGCTTCTTCGCGGAGCTTCCGTTCTCTGATTCTTTCTCTTGGCTCATCGTACACTTCTCCTTCTATGGTCACATGAACACCAGGCCAATCGGCAAGGCGCCACGAAACTTCGATACCGGTCACCACGTTCCAACCGTCACCACTGAGCACGCACAGTCTCACCAGCGCATCCTCGATGACCTTGATGGCGGCCGAACAGATGTTGCTCGGGTCACGCTTCTTAGAAAGCTCCAGAAACTCGTACTTCACGTGCGCCACCGCGAAGGACTCCGGGAACGGCTGCATCCTGAGCGCCGTCGCCACCTTGTTCTCGCACTTCTTCTTCAGCGCGTTGTAGGCGTGCCCGTTGCGCGCAGCGTCTATCAACTCGTTCAGTGACGGGAAGCGACTGTAGATGTGGAGCTCGCGCCGAATCACGCCTTCTTCCTTCTGGGCCCCTTGCGTGGGGTGCCCTTTCGTTTTGGCTTCGACGGCAGCGCCTTCTTCTGCGCCACCACCTGGATGAACGGAACCCGAGACATAGTGACGCCGGGGATGGCCTCAAAGCCCTTCCGGCGGAGCAGACGCGCCAGGCCCCGCACGGTCGTGTGCGCCACCGGCACCCGCGCCTTCACGGTGCAGTGCTGAAGGAACGACGCGATGGCGAGCTCCGCTGCCCGGTAGACGACGCGCCCCGGAACGTCGGGGTTGCCCACCAGCTCCTCTGCGAAGATGAAGCTCTGGGCTTCCTGGAGCGCCACACCAAGCACGAGCCCGTGCCCCTCCGCCTCTACCCACACGTGCGCGCCGGCGGCGAAGAAGATGCTCTTCGGCGGGATTCCGCGCTTCTGGCACCAGGCCTGGTACTGCTCGAAATACTGCGGCAGCGATGGAGAGACCCTGAGCTTCAAGCTACACTCCTTGGGTGGCTTCGCACCACCGAGACTTCTGCAACAACCCGCCACGGCGGCTGAACATCTGGCAGAACCAGGACCGCGGCTGGACTCTGAAGACGCTCTCGCGCGCGCTCGGGGTCCGAGACCAGCGGTCGACGCTCGGCATCCTGAAGCGCCAGGGGCTCAGCATCGAGACCAGGCCGCGTCATACGCTCTCCGAGAAGGACGTCGAGACCATCACGGCCGCCGTCCTGAAGTGGCGCGCTGAGCGCCTTTACGGGTGAACACGTGATACCCCATCGAAGTCCTGTTGTCCCAAAAGATGCCGATGTGCTCGCCTGCTGACGACGGGATGCCGGTCTCGCGATAGGGCGCCCCGCTCCGCGGCACCAGTATCAACCACAGTCGATGCTCCGATTCGTCGAGCTCTCCCATGGCTTCGCAGGGTGTGTCGAGCAGCTCCACGACGCCGCGCCCCTTGCCGAACGCGCGCACAGCCTTCGCAGCCGGGTGCATCACTGGTATCTCGACCTCGCTCAAGCGGTCTGGTACGTCGATGGGCCATGCGCGAATCACCCTCTTGAATAGGGGCCGTATGGGTTTTTCCTTTGGAGCCTCACCGGCTGGGTCCGCCAGCCCAGATAGTCCCCGCCGAGCGCCGCCGCCATCTCCTGGAGCTTCCGACTGTGCCGCTGCACGCTGTCGATGTCCACCGCCTGCATCGCCGCGAACTCCACCATCCATTGGCCTACTCCACACTCGTGAATGCTCCCCTCACGGAGCTCAAAGTGATAGCCGGCGGCAGGAAGTCCCCCTGCGAAAACCCTTGCTCCATGCTCACCAGGAAAGCGCGCGTGATGCTGAACGTTGCGAAGCGCGTAGGTAGCGTCACCGGCTCGACGTAGAGCCTCCACAGCATTGCGGTCTCGAGTGTCGAGAGGTCGGTTGGCATCTTCACTTTCTTTGCCCATGTGCTTTCAGCGCTTCCTTCTTCATGCGTGTTACCCAGTCGTCGACCCACTGCTCACCCTTCAGCCACAGCTCGACCCATTCCTTGCGCGTCAGCACTCGCTCCGTGCGCTCGAGACCTTCCCAGCGGACGATGCGACACTCCTCGGTGAGCTCGAGGAAGAGTCGCCCCTGCTCCGTGCACTTCCCGTTCTGAGCAAACGGGTTGTCATTCGCCCACGAGCGCTGCTGTCGTGGTGCCAAGCGCCTCCGCGATGCGCATCAGGAGCGCGAGGTCCATCGCCTCGCCCTTCTCCTTGCGCGAGATGGTGGCCTGGCTCACGTTCACCCGGAAGGCGAGCTCCTCCTGGGTGATGCCGAGAGCGTAGCGCGCCTCGTAGATGCGTTTGCCGACCTCAGATGGGGAAATCGTCATCGTCGCTCCCGGGGAGCTGCTGCTGCCTGTTGTCGCGGCGGTCTCCTGAGCCAAGCAGGATGACTTTCGAAACGCGCACCTCGGTGACGAACTGTTTCTGCCCATCCTTGTCCCAAGAGCGCGTGCGCAGGCTGCCCTCACAGTGGACCCGTGTGCCCTTGCTCATGTACTGCGCCAGCTTCGGCATATGCTTCCCGAACATGAAGCACCGGTGCCACTCGGTGGCTTCCTTGCGCTGCTGGCTGTTCTGGTCGAACCAGCTCTCTGTCGTCGCCACCCGAAAGCTCAGCACTGGACCACCGTTCGTTTCGCGCAGCTCCGCGTCGGCGCCGAGCGTGCCTACCAAGAAAACCCTGTTGAGTCCGTCCATGCTATCTCCTGTGAATCTGCACACGTTCGCCGGGGTACGCCTCGAGCACCGCGGCAAGCCGCTCGAGCCGCTTCTTACTGTTCGCGTCCGGCTCCTTGATGAAGGCCAGGATGGCGTTGTCGGCCTTGCGCACCAGGAGCAGCTTCGAGCGGTCGACGTTGCGCGCCGCCCAGCAGCCGTCCTGCGTGTGCTGAAAGACGCCCTCCTGGCTGACCACGTAGGCCACTTCGTTGATGGGTTGGTCGTTCACAGCGCCACTCCGATGCAAAAGCCCCAGGCGAACGCGAGCGCTGCCCAGGTGACGATGTCTGCGGTTCGAATCATACGCAGGAAGTATATGCACGGCGCGTATGAAGTCAACCGGTGTTTCACGTGGAGCGCAGTTTCTTTTTCGCGCCGGCGACCGTGTGTCCTTCGACGCGGATGAGCCGCTGAATCTCGCGGAGCCGCTCGACCATGCGCGGGGTGTACAGGCGCTGCCCGCTCGGCAGGCGGGCGATGGTGAGCCCGAAGGCGTCCTCCCAGTAGCGGAGGATGGCGGGCGTCTCGCCGAGGAGCGTGGCGAGTGTGCGCATGCGGTAGTAGGTCTCGCTCATGCTGGCACCCAGTAGATACAGACCTGCTCACCGGCTGCGATGTGCTCGCGGGCTATCTCCTCGGCGTGTGCCAGCACCGGCGTTTCGAAGCAAAGCCAGCCGCATAGTACCTGGTACATTACACGGTCCTCTGGAAGCCGAAGTTCTTCGCCTGTTTGCTGAAGCCGACGGCGCGGCCTCCGTTGGGCTGCGAAGCACGGATGATGGCCAGGCGCTCTGCGGAGTCGGCGCAGTCCCACTCGTGGCAGCGAGCCTTGTAGGCTTCGAAGGGCATATGGCCGCCCATCTCGTAGACGGTCTTCACGAAGTAGGCGGTTTTGAGGGATTCTATGTCGGTCATCCTAGTGACACCATCCTGGAGAGGCGCTCACGAGCGCGGGTTACAGCCACCTGTGCCGGCCCCTCACCTCGCCCAAACGGGCACTTTGGAGGCTTCGGCAGCCCATGCAACTTCGCTACATCGCCAGCGAAATCGAGCATCGCTTTCGAGGGAAACTTGCTCTTCCTAAGCCAACCCAGCACCTGGTACAGCAGACCTTGGGTTGTAGGGTCGACGTTGGACGCTTTTGCCGACACGGAGAGCCACTGGCCAAACTGGCGAGCCTCTGCCAATATCCACCTGTCTTTATTCACTTTTCCTCCTGTTCGAAACGAATCCTGAGCACCAGGCCCTGTGGTGGACCAAGCGGGAAGCTGCGATATGGAGCTGGAAGCGACTTCTCCGGCGGAGTTCGAGGCAGCGGCGTACGGCGCACCAGCGGCGCAAGCTCCCGCCGCGTCCCCGGCATGGCGACAGCCACAGAGCGGGCCTTGTGGAGCCTCAGCTGCGCCACGTGACCGCTGATGGCCTGGACCGTGCGGCAGGACCCTCCGGTTCCGAACTCGAAGCTATTCGAGCGGACAACCGTAGCGACGCCAGCGCCGCCAAGCCGCGATACGTAGTGGTTCACGAACTCGCGCTCCATCGCGCAGGGCTGAGCCCCATCAAGTGACCTGCGAGCCACGTAACGGAGCCAGCCGGGCACCCGTTCTGCAGACACCAACCCAAGCGCGAAGTACTGCCGAATGAGCTCAGGCAGGTCGGCGTGGCCGAGGGCCCACTCGGCGCGTTCCCCAAAAAGACGCAACACCAGTTCATGTGGCGCCAATGTCGGCAGCCTCCGCACGTTCAGCGCGGCCTTCGCGCCGGTCAACCTCACTGCGGATGAGCCAGCGAATCATGCCGGCCAGCGTCCGACAGTCGTCGGCAGCCAAATGTTCGAGTTTTTTGCGGTCTTCCTCTTCTAGAGAGAGAGTCATCAACTTTGTCACAACAGAAACGTAGCATCTCTATATTGCCACGCAACAGAAAAGTACTGAACTCACCCCCACCTACCTAAATTGCACCAAGGCATCTTGACACTCGGAAATTCGTGACAAGCATAGGGCTTTAAAAGCCCGCGTGCCACGGAACGCAGTAGGAGAACCGTTAGGGCCTCCTACGGGCAAGCGAAGACCTGCAGCCTTCCTGTGTGGCGACCACGCCCCTTGAGCTGAACAGGTCGTTTCCGACGGGGCCTGCGGCGCTACAGGCTGATAGGGAAGAACGATGGTTCTTTCCGACATTCGCTACCAGTGCCGCTTGGGCCGCGCGCTGGCAACGCGCGTGGGGAACGACTTCCAGGGTTCCTAGGCGTGAGTTTTTCTGGCGAGAGAGAGCCGCCCCCTCTTCTTGCCGCCGCCTCCCCCCGGGCGTAGGGGGTACCCACGGTGTGTGGGTTCTCACCCACAGGTGAGAGCCCCTAGGGTAGGGCCTCGAGGCTAGAGACAGTAGGCACAGAAGGACGGACATGTTGGGGGGTAGAGCCTACGTGTGAAGTAGAGGCACAGGGTGAACGAAGTAGCAGCAGGTCACTCGATACCTGGGTGCTCACGTACCCACTCTAGCAACTGACCCAGCGGCCGGCCTTGTAGCAGCGCCGAGGCTATAGACAGGCATCGTGCCATCCGGATGAGTTGATGGTAGCGCCTCTAGGAAGCGTCGAGCTTACCAGCGACCAGCAGGTCGAGCCGCGCTAGGCAGGCTGCGAGAGGGCCTTCTGGCGGCACGAGGGCGTGCCTCCTACGGCCGGGAGGGTTGGGCTCCAACTACTGCACACGCTTTCAAGTGCCGTAAAACGTCACTCTGCCCGTTGGCCGGTGACAATTTTTGGCACCCAAAAAGCCCGCTAAAACGCCACTTCGATAGAATCCGCTCGTTGTTCAGTGCCGTAAAACGTCACCGCTATGCGGAGGCAGCGCTAAGTGCCCGTAATCAGGCTCATGCGTCTGGTGCATAAGTTGGCCCGCTTCCTGCTATAATCGATTGTACTGACGAAAGGACTGACCATGACCATCGAAGCCGACCTCGAAGCTCTGACCACCGAAGAGCTCAAGGGCTACCCGCTCCAAAGCTACGCAGCCCAGCTCGCCGACCTGCTCGACCCGCTCTTTGGCGAGTCGCTGAACACCGCTCAGCGGGCCGTGGACTCGTTCCCATCCTACACCGCGGGCGTCATGGCCATGGCGAACCACGCTGAGTACAACGGCGCTGAGGACATGGCGCGCGTGCTCCGCCGCTTCGGTCAGGCGCTCGCCCGCTACGAGGCCACGCTGCTCTAGGCCTAGGGGCTTCTGGCCCCGAATCGGGTCTACTTGGGCACTCCCGCGTCCCCGCCTAAGTAGCCCCGCTTCGAGTTCAGAATCTCCCTTGACACTATGCACCGCGTGCATATACTGTATCGTGAAAGGACTGACGATGCGAAACACCCTGACCGTTCGAGACGTGCCCAGCCCTAGCTACTGGACCGTCCGTATTCCCAAGCCTCGCCTGCCTCTCCTGAGCAAGGCGACCATCCGCTGGACCGCCGCTCTCGCTCTGAGCCTGGGCTTCAACGTGGGCTTCCTGAGCGAGGCATTCGCTGACCCGCTGCTGCCTACCCCGGCAGAGCAGGCCGCATGTGAGGCGTCTGCGGAGCTTCACTACGCAATCTCGGGCGGCCAGGACGCCGCTTGGGAGGATGCCATGCTGGCCTGTGAGCACGGCCTCCGCTACACGGACGTGACCTCGGCAGAGTACGGCGAGCTCCGCACGCTCATCCAGGCGCACAACCTTTGGGACCGCAACGGCAACCCGGTAGGTGCGCTGTGAGCTCCAAGCATGTGCGTTTGCCGACCGACCGTGCAAGGGCCAGCTCGGGCTGTGGTTATAGCGATGGCACCTATCGTTACTGGCGCGATGTCACTGTCGACGATGACGGCACTGTGCGAGCGCTGGACCCAATCAGCCAGCAGTTCTCGCGACATCACGACCTCACCAAGGATGAAGAGAACGAGGCTCGCCGCATGGTAGGTGCGTGGTGAGCGCAGCAGAGAAGCGGGTCGAGCACTTCGGCCATCGGCGCATCGCCAACTGGGCCGAGCTCAGCGAGGGCGAGCGTTACTGGGCTGGCTACATCGGCCGTCGTCTGGATGACCGCGGTTGGGTCAAGGAGTGGACCTATGGGTGGGCAACCATGATGCATGAGCGGACCGACTTAGACAACCATGAGCGGCTCGATGCGTGGCTCTCAGAGTGCATCCTGACGGCGCTCACCACGACCAACAAGCGAATTGCATTCAACGCGCTGCTCCAGGCCACCGAGTACCGTGCTCGACTCCAAGAGATGGGGGTTGTTCACTCGCTGCATGATGCCTACGCAACGGCCTCCGTGCGTGTCGCTACCATGCTGGAGCTGCAGTCGTGAGCGGTTACGTCCAGTGCCACTGTGCCTGCTGCTTCGAGCTGACCGTAGGTGTGGATGGCGACTACTGTTTCGACTGCGAGGAGGCAGGCTGCTCCGAAGACGGCACCGGTGAGTGCCGGTCGCCCTATGCCTACGGCCAGTGTCCTCACAACCACGTTGGGCAACTGCCCGACGACCAGGGCCGCTACTGCTTGGAGTGCGGCGAGCACGAGTGAAAGGACCAAACCATGAAACATAGCAAAGCAAGCCTCTACTTCGACACTCTGCACCGATTGCGCCCCGGCTTTTTCGCCGATGCACGCTACCTCAATCCACCTAGCGGAGACGACTGCACCCACATCCTCCGTCGCGCTGACGGCTCGCTTGGTTGGTGCGACAAGTACGGAGAGCAGCTCGCAGACAGACACGGCGAGATTAGCCGGTTCACAGATTCAGAGCTACGCGAACCCTGACCCCTGGCCTGAGGCGTCTAACCGATGCCTCATACCGGCGGCCACGGCCCCAAACGAAAGGACTCTACCGATGACGCCAAAGCAGATTCAGGCCCAGGTCAGTCGCGCATGGTTGGCGCTGGAAACGACCTGTTACAGCTCTATAGGCAGCGCCGACATTGACCGACTTCTCACGGAAGCCACCGAAGCCGAGCGCGGTCACCGTAGGTTCATGCGCCAGTCCGGGTACCGCGTGTCGGTAGACACGGCCGCGAAGCTCATGGCGCTACAGCAGGTTCTTTCCCAGCTCAACTCCAGGAAGATGCCCAACGTGCTCGCCTGCTACGGCGCTCGCAAAGACTGTGTCACAGCTTGGGGCATTGCCTGGGCACTGAAGCGATGCCGCAGGGAAGGCTACAGCATGCCGGACCTGAAGGGCGCGCTGAGCGCCATCGAGGGCATCGACTATGCAAAGGACGTTGCGCCCCATGAGCCGTAACCGCTGGGCTGTCCGCCGCAACGCTAACACTTGGCTACGTGTAGTAGCCTCGTTCAGGAAGGAGAGATGATGCCAGGTCCAATCGCAAGAAGGTTCTTCACCTACCATGAGCTGAGAGGCGCAACGTTCAAGGTGTCCGTCTTCCGCTCCTACGCATCTAACGGTTTCCTTGGTTCTGGGAAGCCATACTGCGCCGTGGCCTCGGATGGTATCCTGAAGCTATTCAGTGAGCCTGACGTCCAGCGGTTCGTGCTCGACGCAAAGCTCGGAGGAATGGTGGACACCTATGACCCGTACCTGTAGCCACGCGGCAATCATCCAGCGCAGAATCTCTTCGGCAAAAGGCGTCGTGTCTATCATGCTGGTCCGCTGCGCCTGCGGCCACACTTGGAAGGAGGTCACTTCTCGATAATCACTCCCCGTCGGCTGGCGTGCTGTTTCTAGTCCTTTCAGCCGCCCTCGCCTGGGTTCGATTCCCAGGGGCGGGACCGAGAGCGTGTCAGTGGAGACAGACTGCAACCGTGCTCCCAAGTGCAGCCACCTTGCAGGGTGGTCGGTAAGAGCCTGGGTTTCCCGGGAGTTCTGCGGCTCTCAGCTATGAACGGGCCTAGCGCCCAGAAAGAGAAAACGTGGAAACTGTAATCGTGAATGGTGAGACATATGTGAAGCAGGCCGCCGGGAATCGCGCAGTGGTGGTGGTTGACCGTGGCTGGATATTCGCGGGCGATGTGACCCGCTCGAACGGCCGCATCCTGCTGACAAGGGCGCTGCATGTGTTCAAGTGGGATAGCATCGGCTTTGCTGCCATGGTCGAGCAAGGCAAGGGGCCCAAGGTAGACTTGCGCCCGATTGCTGACGTCGACATACCAGAGGGCGCCGAGATATTCTGCGTGCCTGTTCCAGAGAACTGGGGTCTCTGATGTTCCGTCCGATCGGCTACGGCTACGGCGACGGCTACGGCAACGGCTACGGCTACGGCAACGGCTACGGCAACGGCTACGGCTACGGCTACGGCTACGGCTACGGCAACGGCTACGGCTACGGCAACGGCTACGGCGACGGCGACGGCTACGGCAACGGCTACGGCGACGGCTACGGCGACGGCTACGGCGACGGCTACGGCTACGGCAACGGCTACGGCTACGGCTACGGCGACGGCTACGGCGACGGCTACGGCGACGGCTACGGCACGATCTCGCCCCACAGAAACAGGCGCCCCTGAAACCTCAACTCCAACCAGGCCCAGCGTTCGCCTCAAGCTAGGCGTGCGCTGGCAGGACTCGCGCTCCGGCTCTTGGGAGCCCGTCACCATCGACTTCTCCGGCGGCTTCCACTTCGGTACCGTCGAGCTGGACGGTGCGCTCCACAACGTGTTCTCGTATCTCGCGCCTAACGTGCGCTACCAGAAGAATTCACCCATGCGCTACTACGCGCAGAAAGCCTGACCATGAGAAGAGAACTGGGGTCTCTGATGTTCCGTCCGATCGGCTACGGCTACGGCGACGGCTACGGCAACGGCTACGGCTACGGCAACGGCTACGGCAACGGCAACGGCGACGGCTACGGCAACGGCTACGGCTACGGCAACGGCAACGGCTACGGCGACGGCTACGGCTACGGCAACGGCTACGGCTACGGCAACGGCGACGGCTACGGCAACGGCTACGGCAACGGCTACGGCAACGGCTACGGCAACGGCTACGGCAACGGCAACGGCGACGGCGCGATCTCGCCCAATAGGAACAGGCGTGCAGCCTAAACTCCAACCCGGGCCAGCGTATCGCCTCAAGCTAGGTGTGCGCTGGCAGGACTCCCGCTCCCAAGATTGGGAGCCAGTCACCATCGACCCGCATCGCAGCGGACTCTACTGCGGCCAGGTAGACGTGGACGGCGAGCCCCACAACGTGCTTGCCTACCTCGCTCCGAACGTTCGCTACCAGAAAAACCAAGTCGTGCGGCACTACGCACAGAAAGCTATGATTGGCAACCGCCCCTCCTCCCTGCCTATTGCGCGCTACTGCGGCCTCGCCCCGCGCCTCGGTGCTGAGCATGGCGCCGGCGAGTCCGCGCGCCTCTCGCACGCATTCCACGGCCTCTGCGCTGGTACGCTCGCCCCTGGAGAATGGGAGTCGCTCACGGATGACGAGCAGGAATTGGTGAAGTCATGGCACAAGCCCGCCGACACACAGCCGGCGAAGGGCCCACTGCTCCGCTACGACGATGCGGAGAAGGAAGTGCCGCTGGCGGTTTATGAGAGCTGGGCGCCAGTGAACCCAGCTACCGTCATGCCGACGCTGGTTTTCATCGAAGGCACGGCAGACTTTCTTTGGCTCGTAAACGCGAAGGACGGCACGAAGGTCGTGTTCCTCGCAGACATCAAGCGCACGCGCTTCACGGCTCTCGACGGCCCCGAGTCGCTTCAGTTGCTCTGCTACTGCTGGATGGCGTGCGCCGTATTCAATGCCGATGCCTACTGCCCCGGACTCTGGATTGCAGAGGAGGGCGAATGGCGCTGGGCTGACCGCATCTACCGTGTGGACTCGCCTGAGGGCTTGCGCCACCTGGAGCAGGTCGAAGCTGCTGCGCGGAACCGCGGGGAGGCCGTCACAGGCTCGCACTGCCAGGGCTGCTACCAGCGCCTGAACTGCCCAGAACACATGGCGCCTGTCACCGAGGGCGAGCTCGCCCCAGCGCTCAACGGTCAGCTTACTGACGAGACTGCACTAGCTGCCCTGCTGGCGGCTCAGCGCATGAAGCAACAGGCCGAGCAGGCTATCGAAAACATCAAAGCGGCCGTACTGCACGGCAAGGTTCGCGTCGAAGACCCGGAAGCGGGGAAGCGCTGGCGGGCCACGGTGCGCAACGGACGCAAGTCCTTCAACCAAAAGCTCGCCAGGGCGGAACTGGGCGAGGAAACCATCGACCGTTTCATGACGAACGGCGGGGAGTATACTGAGTTCCGATGGGTGAATTCATGACCAACGAGCAGTTTCGCCAGAAGGCAAAAGCCTGGCACCATCGGATGCGCATGTGCCGCCTGTTGACCATCTACGTCAACCACGCACTGAAGGAAGAGCTCGCAGCTTTCGGACTGGAGTGCATCATCAAGCCATGACTCAAGAACAACGTGTCGAACACCTCTGCGGCAAGCTCGTGGAGCAGCTCGCCGAAGGGCAAACCGAGTCGCTCTTCGACAGCCTCGTAGCGCTCGCTCGCCTCACTGTGAACGACCTCGGGGCCTCGCCTATCTGCCGCGCCAAGGCGCTGGAGTGCATCCAGCTCCACGACGCAATCAATGAACGACTAGACCAGCTCATCGACGAGCTGGAGGAAGCGGAAGCACTGTGACCGAACCCTATCCCCCATTCCCGGAATCCGACCTCGAACGACTCGAGGGCATCATCGACAAGGCCGCTGCCCTGCGCGCGCCGCCAACCGTCTCGGACGTGCGTGTGCATGGCACGCAGGAGGCCATCGACAAGTTCATGACCGAGATGGCCCTGGCGCGCCTCGAGTTCGGCGTCATCGCGAAGTCGCGCACGGCCAAGGTGGTGACTCGGGACCGTGGCACCTACGAGTACAGCTGGGCGCCACTGCTCAACGTGCTCGAGGCGGTGGTCAAGCCGCTGGCTCAGCACGGCGTCACCATCTGGCAGCCTTGGAGCGGGCCGGACGACCAGGGGCGCTACCGCATCACGACCTGGGTGCGCGGCCACGGTGCGTGCGTTGAGGCGGTCGCCGAGTTCCACGGCGCTGGCAACGACCAGGACCGCGGCAAGCAGATTACCTACGTCCGCCGCTACAGCCTCAACGCAATTCTGAGCGTGGACGCTGACCCGGACGTGGATGACGACGGGGTTGACGAGCGTGAGCCCAAGGCGCCGCCCCAGAATCAGCCCCAGAAGCGCCCGCCGGCGCTGGAGGGCGGACGGGTCGAGAAGCCTTCCCAAGGGCAGCAGAGGCCCGCTGCGCGCCAGGAGCGACCCCGTTCGGAGCCACCTCCCAAGCCTGCTCAGCGCCCCGCTGGCAGCTTTGCCGAGCGCCTGGCCCAGAACCGCGGCAAGCCTACCGACGCGCAGCAGCGCGAGCTCGACGCAGCCGAGTACCAAGCCTCCAAGGCTGCCCGTGGCGAATCCAACCCCTTCGAGCGCGGCGATGCCTGGGAGCCACCAGACTCGATGGACGACGCTCCCCGGGACACTACCCCGGCGCCGCCGCCGAAGCCTACCCCCGCCCACGAGGAGAGCGAGCTACCGAAGGACCGCATCGACGAGCTCCACCGACTCGCGAAGCTGCTCGACCTGAAGGGGCCGAAGTTCGTCAGCTGGATGGAGAAGCGCATCAACAAGAGCGACCCCAAGAGCGTGGACGCGCGTGACCTGGAGTTCCTCATCGAGGCAGCCAACGAAGAACTTTCCGCGAGGGCCGCTTCGTGAGCAACAAGGATGACGACGGATTCTTTCGCGCACGGTTCAATTCGTCGACCTGTTTCGTGGTCTGGTGCCTATCGTGGGTTGCGATCGTGGTAGCGATACTGCAGTCCTGCACCGGAGAACTCTGGTGACCGGCGACGCCCCCCTCGGCTCGCTGCTTGCGGAGCGGGTTCGCCTACTCCAGATGCGCTTCGCTTCGGAGATTGAGGGTCTATCGCCTGAGGAGCTACGCGCTTCAGGGCGGGCCCTCGACTGGCCCAAGCAGCAGGCGCTGAAGGTGGTAGCCGAGGAGCGGGGCGTCACGGTGCGCCACGTGCGCCAGGAGATTCGCAAGTGGTCACAGAAGGAAGAGCGCATGGCTGGGCTCGCGGCAAGGCGAGCAGCGGCGCTCCGGGGCTACTTCGAGACGTACGGCAGGGCGGTCGAGGAGAGCTGGGTGCAGCACATCATTGAGCTCAGCGACCAGATGCACGAAGCGTGGTGGTACGCCACGAAGGTGGAGCGCATGCTTCACAAGTTGAAGAAGGACGACTTCTACCCGAGCGATGTGCTGAAGCTAGCGCTTCAACGCATCAAGGACTTGGTGGCTGTACTCCAGGACGTGACACCGTGCGGCCTCTGCCCCTATTGCAAGTGCGTACCGGAGGTCATGGCAGAGTGCGCGCCGTGCTTCACCAAGGGCGTCCTGCTCGAGGGCCAGATGGCGAGCGTGCCAGCGAAGTACCTGTCAACGAGGCTGCCGGTGGTGCTGTCCCGCGGGGCTGACCACCCGCTGTGTGAGTTCAAAGAAGCGATGCTGCAAGAGGAGATGTGGGGGTGACTAGAACAAGAGGTTTAGCGTGCAGGCTCGGAGACTTGCCGAGTGGTAGTGAGTTTGAGTTCTGTGAGCCGCTCTTCTGGCGGGCTTGGGGCACGCTGAGGGCTCTCGGTAGAGAGTTCTCAGATTGGTACGGTAGTTCGAGACAAACAACTTTCGGGGCATTCGACGCCAACGAGCTCGTTTTCCCACTGGAGAAACAATGACTGACCAAGAAAGAGCGAGGCTGCTCGAGAGCATCCTGCGAGTGCTGCAAAACCCGAGGTTCCTGCAGTGGTCAGGCCTAGCGAATCGGCATGGCTTCATCATGTATGATGAAGTGACTCAGTTCACGAAGGAGGACTTCGATAGACTGCTCGAGAGAACTCGGGGGCTCCCAGGAAACCATTCGTTCGACGGTATGCCGCTACTCCCTGGCCATCCTCTTGCTGGCGAAGGCCCTTGGTACAACGGAGTGGTCATCGACACGACCGGCACCTCTGGATGACCCTTCTCCTTCCGCTCCAAGCCGCTCAGAAGATTCCTCGCTACTACCAAGTAGAGGCCATCGAGGCCATCGAGGAATCCCTGGCGCGCGTCGACTCCACGCTGCTCGTGATGGCGACCGGAACGGGCAAGAGTCTCGTGGCGGCGGAGATTGCTCGCATCCACCGGTCTCGTGGCGAGAACATACTGATACTGGCTCACACGAGAGAGCTGGTTGAGCAGAACGCAAAGACGTTGGAGTCGGTGCTCGGTGAGCAGTGCTACATCGAACAGGGCGACCTGAAGGCTCCGCACTATGCCGGTGTGGTGAGCGCGTCGTTCCAGAGCATCACGCAGGATCGTCGTCTAAACAGGTTCGGGCGCGACAAGTTCCAACTCTTGATAGGGGACGAAATCCACCGAATTCTTGCCCCGACCTTCAGGAAGGTGTTCGACTTCTTCCCCTGCAAGAAGATGGGGATGACGGCGACGCCTGACCGCGGCGACGAGAAGGCGCTGGGGCAGGTATTCGATGAAGTCGCCTACGTCATGGACATCGTGGACGGCATCGACGCGGGCTACCTCGTGCCGGTCGACGCCCGCAACGTGAACATCCAGGAGGTTGACATCAGCCACGTGTCGCTCTCGCAGGGCGACCTGGCCCAGGGGGAGCTCGACCTCGCCATCCTGCAGGGCATCGAAGGCATCGTGCAGAAGGTCCTCGAGCTCGAACCAGACTCCTGCGGCGTGCTCTTCTTCCCGGGCATCATCTCGGCGGAGGCCGCCTGCGACCGCTTCAACGCCATCAAGCCGGGCAGTGCCTGCTTCGTCCACGGCGGCACCGACCCGGACGAGCGGCGCACGATGATGAGCGAGTTCAAGGCGGGGAGGTACCAGTACCTGTGCCAGGTCGGCATCGCCGTTGAGGGCTTCGACGCGCCACGGGTCGAGTTCATCGGCTGGGCGCGCCCTACCAAGTCCCGCTGGATGTTTGCCCAGGGCGTAGGGCGCGGGCTCCGCGTGCTGCCGGGAATCGTTGACCACCTCCCCCGCCAGGCTGACGCGGCTCAGCGGCGCATGCTCATCAGGATGAGCGCCAAACCTAACTGCCGCCTGCTCAACTTCGTAGGCAACGCTGGGCGCCACAGCCTGGTGACGCCGGAGGACCTGCTCGGCGGCGACTACACCGAGGCCGAGCTGAAGGAGGCCAAGAAGGCAGCGGTGGCCGCTGGAGAAGGTGGAGAGTACGACCCGCTCGAGGCGCTTCGCGAGTCCAGAGCGAGGCTGCAAGCGCTGGTGCGCGAGTCGACCTCCACGGTGAAGGCGACGGTCACGAGCTTCGACCCGTTCAAGGTGCTTGATGTCGACCTCGGCGAAGACCGCGTGGGCGCACGCTATGGGGTGAAGCCCCCAACAGAGAAACAGGTGGTGTTGCTCCGCGCTCGAGGCGTCGACGAGCAGACTCTGGGTAAGCTCGACCGCCGCTCAGCGAGCAAGCTACTTGACTCGATGCGGCAGCGCCAGGAGCAGGGGCTTGCGTCGCTGAAGCAGATGCGCCTCTTGGGGCAGTATGGTATCTTCGATAACAGTGTGACATTCGATGGCGCTAGCAAGGCCATCACCTACATCAAAGCAAAGGGCTGGGGCAGAAAGGGCATCGACCCAAGCATGCTGAACCAGCTCCTAGGGAGAGCAGAATGATTGACCCAGTGAAGCAGCCGATCGCGGCGTTGGTGGAGCGGTGGCGCAACATCGACAATGCCGTCTGGAAAGAGGCGTCGAGCCAGCTCGAAGCCGCGATCGTCGCCCAAGTCGACCTGTACGCTCCCGTTCGAATGACGGAACGCAAGCCGCCAGAACCCGGGCAATATCTCGTGTACGTACCCAGCTACGAATACGCCAGCGGCTGGACATGGACAGTCGACGACTGGGACGGTGAGCGCTTCCGTTGGGCAGTCGATGAGGACGTTGCCTATTGGGTAGTAGCGCCGCCGGACCCGAGCATCGCCAACCTGCAGGGCAAGGAAGGACCGGAGCCGAGATGAGCAAGAGAGTAACCGCTACAGCCCGCGTGCAAGTCACTCTGGAGTTTCACCTGACGCAGCCGTGGGGACACGATTGCACGACGGGGCAGGTTTTCGAGCAGGCAGCCAGGCAGGCCGTAGAGGACCTTCAGCGCCTCATGAGCCATCGGTGCAACCATGCCCCGTCGTTGCCTCAAGCGACTCTCATCGGGCAGCCGAAGGCGCTCTGTGTGTTGGCTCAGGAAGGACCGGAGCCCAATGGCTGAGCATCCGGTGGACGTTGTCACAGACGACATTATCGCATGGGTTTACAGTGATACTAGGGTGGATTTGATGCCGCTCCGGTGGAAGCTGCGCCGGGCGGTAGCCGACGACATGGCCGAGAACGAACACCGGATGACACACGGTCCAGACCTGGATTCCGACGTCTATGTGTTCGTTTGTAGTGATTTAGACGATGAGCGTCGCAAACAGCTCGTAGCGCTCTACCCGCGCACAGATGCGTTTCTGAATGGGGAGCTGGGCTGATGGCTGACCGACACAACCGCAAGGGCAACTGTTGGACGCAGAGTGTCGTGTTCGGCTGCAAAGAGTGCGGCGACGCGATGTGCGACGTCTGCCACAAGCATGACGAGCCGCGGGGCGATTGCTTGAGCTGCCCCGGGTGCCCGGTGTGCGACAAGGAGCGGGAGGACAACGGAGATGGCTGACAACCCCTACAAGGATTCGCCGCTCGTGTTCCGGCTGCCGGACGGGACCATGCAACCGCCGACGCCGGAGCTGGTAGCTGAGTTCAAGCACCAGTGTCTTGCGGCCGCCGGTGCAGAGCGGCCGCTTGACCCTGGCATTCACGTTACCTGGGACGTTTTCAATAGGCTCGTGGCCGACTCCGCCCGCCTCGCCGAGCTCGAAACGGCGCTGTCGAAATTGCTGGAGTTGATCGACATCCTACCGGCTGGCCCGGATCACTTCAGCTTCAGGTGGACGGAAGCTGTGGAGAACGGCAAGCGCTTGTTCAGAAAGGCGGGAGCGTGAGCGACTGGCGAGGCAACTACCCGGGCCCTCGACCTCCGTACCCAGAGACGGCGGAAGAGATACTCGCTGGCATGGAACAGACAGCACGCGCCAGAAACGTCAACCTCACCCGAGGCGAACTGGACGACTTGAAGGCCCGCCTCGCCGAGCTCGAGCAGGAGAACGCCAGGTTGAGGCGAGAGTGCCAGAGCGACCGCGTCGACCTGTGCAAGGAATTCGGCATCATTCGGCACAACGCGCTCGTCCCGGAGGTGCGCAAAGCCATCCAGCGCGAACGCGACAAGCGCGCACGCCTGACTGCGGGTAACTGCACCTGCTCGAGATGCGCGTACGCCCGCGACCTACTGGGCCAATGCGCCGGGAATAGCACTGCCGCTCCAGCCCCAGAGCACGACCCGCCGTCCACGCTCGACCAGTTGCGCATCGACAACGCCCGCCTCGCCGCCGAACGCGACGCCGCCAGCAATCAGGTAGAGCGGCTTCGGGAGGGGCTGGGGTTCTACGCGGACTGGTCGAACTGGGAACGCAACAAGCCCAAGTGGACCGCCGAGAATGACCGAGGCCAGCGCGCCCGGGCCCTTCTGGACGAACTCGGAAAGGGGCGGACGTGAGCGACCCGAAATACCCGAGCGGTGACGGTTGGGCTGTCAGGGATGACTACGGGCTTTCGTTCGTGTGGCGCAAGGTACGGCTACCCATCCTCTGCGGCACGCGACGCTTGATGGTCGAGCAGCTCCGTGACCTAGCCCGGTGCGCCACAGAGGCGGCTGAGGCGCTCGAACCAACCTCCCCGCTACCGGCGCGGGCGCGGTCTACGGATGAGCCGGGAGATGAGACGTGATGGTCTACCGAAAGAATGAAGCGAGGCAGAAGTCGCAGCTCAAGTCGCGGGCCAAGAACCATGCCGCGAACCTGATTCTGGAGCGGCTCGACGCGCGCATGGGCCTCAGCGGTGACCTGAGCCCACTCGATGACTATCACGGAAACATGGCGCTGATTGTCAGCGTCTTAGACGAGGTGTTCGAATGACCGACCTAGCCAAGAGCCTTCCAACCTATCAGCAAATCGAGTCGTGGCTCGGTGGCCCCGAGAGCGGCTGGACGATGCTGGACGGCGGGGAACTGCCGTGGGGTTGGTGGTACCCGACCAATGCCTATCACTGTCGCCTCCTCCACACCGACGGAACCCGAGCAACGTTGCGGGCGCCGGAGGAGCCGATGCCAACCACAGTGTGGTGCGACTGGTTCCGCTACATTCGTGGCAGGTCAGCCTTCACGAGTCGTTACCTGGAGCACGTCACCTGGCAGCACCCGCAGCCCGCGACCGACCTGGGGGAGTGCGCGGCTTGTGGGGCTTGCGGGGCGTCTCCGGTGTGCACCTTCTACGGGTGGTGCGACCTCTGTGGCCCTTGCTCCAAGACCCCGTTATTGGGCAAGCCACGCGCTCGCCGGTCCGAAGTCGTCGAGCTGGGGACGCTCGCGGTGGGGGAGTGGTTCGAGTTTGCAGACTTTACCGATGTTGTGCCCCAGGCGCGCTGCCGGCATCAAGTCACAAGCTCGCCCTACTGCACAACGCTGGACGAGCACAATGTGACTTGGACCTTGGACAGGCGCCGCAAAGTCCGCCGCGTCCCGCCACCACAGACTCAGGCGGCAGAAGTGCTCGATCGCTTCAAAGCGTACAGGAAAGCCGAAGCGACGGCATTCCTGGCCGAGCACACCTGCTCCACCAAGTCCTGCCACAACCCAGCCACCGTAGACGGCCTCTGTGGCGCCTGTCGCTGGCCTGGCGTCGCTGCCGAGCTCTGGCCCGGACACGAGGCGCTCCTAGCCCAGCAGGTCGCTAGCGGCGGGCAGAGCGGGGAGGCGGCAAGGGCGATGCTGGTGAGGCGGGAGAGCGAGCGGGATGCCGCAATGAACCGCTCGGTCGAGAAGGCCTGTCGCCGCGTCGAGGACGAACGCCTTCGCAAAGGGGAGCGAGAGATGTTCTGCGACGCGATGAGGCTCACGCCCGGTCCGCGCATGTGGCGTCACGAGCTACCGAGCGACCAGCGGCTCGACAGGAAGCGGAGCGGCAGGTGAACGAGGTCGAGCTGTTCGCTCTCGAGTCTGCCACACGCGAAGAGCTGATCGAGGAGGTTAGATTCTGGGACCGAAAGGCTGGCGAGGAGCACGCGAAGGTCCTGGCGTTCGAGGAGGCCCTGAGGTGGCGACCAGTCTCGGACCCGCCGACGCCGCGCAAGAAGGTGCAAGCGTGGGTCACAGGCATGGGCGACGCTCTAACTGGTCGCACCTGGACAACCAGTGAATTCGAGCCTCTAGCCGTCGAATGTTGGATGGCCGAGGATGGCAGCTGGTTCGATACCGAAGAGTCTTGCGCGCGGCTGGTCACCCACTGGCGACCGTTGCCGAAGGGGCCAACCTAGTCCAGCCCTGAGCACACCTCGTCAATCAACCCCTTGATGGACGTATCTTCGTCGCACTCGTCTGCGTCGAGGAGTAGGGACCCGTCGGTTTGTCCGGAGGCGGGCTCTGGCTGCGCTGGTACTCCCGGGCTTGCAGGCGCGCCTCGAGAAGCTTCGTGGCCAGGTGACCGCGCTGGTCCTCGAGGTACGTCGCTCGCGCCTCGGCCCGGTCTGCTCTCGCTGCCTCCTTGGCTTGCCCCTCCTCCAGGTTCTTGATGAGCTGAGCTGTCCTTTCGCGCGCCTCGACCTCCGAGTTCTTTAGGCGCACTTGCCAGCCACGCGCCAGCACCGTAACCACGCCCCCCAAAGCCAAGATAATGGCTGATGGGGTGAAACCATCTGCTGAGGCCGAGGCCGCTTGCATGAGCCACACGCGCTACTCCCTTCGTCCCGGATTGGTTGGGTCGTCGTCCGACGACTGAGCAGGGGGCAGCATCGTAGTCTGCTCCAGCTTCGCCACGCGGTCTTCTAGCGTCGCAACACGCGCCTCCAGCGCCAGTGTCGAAGCATCCTTCTTGCGCCGATACCCAGTGAATTCCTGATACACCATCAACATCAGGTTGTAGTGGGACTCTGCCCACGGCGGCGTGTCGGGATGCATCGCAGGTAGTGTGTCATGCTGGTCCGTGTCGGTCATCTGACAATCCTTGTGTGGAGCTGGCGGGTTTCGCCACATTTACGCTTCAAGCGCTCCCCAAGTCAAAGGCCCGACTACACCGTCGACAACGAGCGAGTAGGCGCTCTGGAAGTCGCGTACGGCCTGCTCTGTGGCAGGCCCGAACCTGCCGTCAACGATGAGCGCAAGGCCTGGCTTGGAAGAGTTCAGCGCCTGCTGCAAGGTCTTGACGTGCGCACGCTCGTTCAGTGGCCCGCCTGACCCTCTCCGCAGCGTGGGATGGCTCGTGATGTCCCCTCCTGGCTCGGTTGACGGCATGGCGCCAATCGACGGCAGTGGCTTTCCAAGGGCGCCGCAGATGGCCCGCAAGGCGCCTAGCATGGCCTTGTGGTGGTTCGCGATGCGCTTCTCGACGGTGGCGCCCCAGCCCTCGTAGTAGCGCGTGGCGTGCATGGCTGCGCTTACCCCGTAGACGTCGCCTCTGGAGGCAGCTGCGAGCACCTTGGAGCGCCCGTTGACCACGTAGACGGTCCGAGCCAGCGCCTTCGCCCCCTCGGGCAGGGAGGCGTATCGACGGAAGTAGACGTAGTACTTCTTGCTAGTACCGTCCGGCTGTGGGGTTGTGTCCTGGTACAGGAAACCGAGACCGTCCGGCGACACCTCGGGGTAGGGAGGCCCGACGAGCCCGAGCGCCTTGGGCGTCTTGTACTGAATCGCGCCCAGGTTGTTCGACGCCTTCCCCGCGGCGGACTTCCACCAGCGCCCGAAGCCGGTCTCGTATCGGGCCACAGCGTGCAGCACGAGCGCTTCTGAGTCGGTGGCAGCTCGGCCTAGGGCAGCGACGAAGCCGCTCTGGATTGCCTCGTGGTCTTGCTGAGTGGTCATGTCTCCATGCTCCCCGATATGTAGACCTGAATTCCGGTTTCCGTCGGGAACCAGTAGGTATTGCCCTCGCCACCGCGACGGATCAGCCCAAGCCGCGCTAGCTCGTAAGCGCCGGAGTGCGATATCGTGTCACCGGGCCACAGCGGCTGGTTCTGGACAACGTTCTCCAGCTCCTCGAGCAGACTTCGGTGGTTCACTGCTCCAGCTCCGAGCACCCCGCGTAGGCCGCCGCAATCTCTTGCAGGTCAGCGCCAGCCTGACAGAGCTGCTGGATTCGCGCGAGCTCCGGCTGGTCCGGTGCCCAGGCATCGACGAAGCGGCAAATCACATCGCGCTTGTCGGAGGCGTCTTGGACTTGGGTGAGTTGCTGCGGTGAGCAGGCCACTGCGGCACCGATGACCAGCGCGAACAACGCCAAGCCAACCTGCACAACCGGAAACGTTCGTTCTTCCCATTCAGGCATCACTTCTCTCCTGGTGGTTTGCGCCAAGCGGCGCACTTGCTGATTCGCTTGATGGCGTACGGGTCTAGGCACGCGGTGATCGACCGAGTGAGCGTATCCGCGAGCATCGACAGTTCAGGCACCGCGATGTGCACGTGCCGCTCGTCGACGTAGCGGTACCCGCCGCGCCAGTAACACTTCGCCGGGCAGCCTTCGGGGCGCGGCTTGTTTGGGTCGCAGCCGAATCGCTCGGGCACTTCAACGTCGAGCACCTGGCGCTTTGGGTTCGTGCAACTCGGGTGCCAGCTGCCAATCTTGACGACCAGCTCAGAGCGATGCGGGTAACGGAACGGCTCACGCTTCCCGTCTTCGGCGAAGCATTGGCCTTGGCGCGACTCGTCACGCGTCAGCGTGCCCGGTACTGCCTCGCGCAGGCACTCTGTCACACTGTCGACGACCCAGTCAATCTCGTCTCCGTTGGCTTCACCATCGACGGCAATGCCGGTCAGCGTGCGCCAGGTCTTGCCAATGCGCTCGGGAAAGTCGCCAGGGTAGGCGCTCTCGGGCCACTCTTCGCGGGTGGTGGCGCAGCTGGTGAGTAGGAGCAGCACGAGCAACATGCGTCTCATCGGTTTCCTCCACCGCTGATAACGGCGCCGCCATCGCCTCGCGGGTTCTCGCCTTCGGGTTCGACTTGCTCGGTTGCTATCCGCAGCGGCGGCCGGTCGTACCCTTTGGCCGTGGTCCAAGCATCGTATGTCGCTTTCTCAAGCCTCAGGTGCTGCGGGTGTCGCTCGTCGACCTTCGCGAGTTCGGCCTCGGGTGTGCTCCCGAGTATCCGGCACACGTTGCGCAACTCCGCATCTTTGAGCTCTTCGTATTGCTTGAGCGTCGCGCACGTTCCGCCGCGCTCTCCGGATTCGTCTTCCCAGTAAACTTGGTAGGTCATACTCTCTCCGTGCTAACGGTGAACCCGACCCACGCCGCAGAAACGATCGTGAAACCGCCCGGGTCCTCTGAGGCTGCAGTAAGCTCGCGCCAGAGCAGCGCTAAGCTAACCGCTGTCGAGCCGTCCAGGCGCGCCGGCATCACCCCATAGCCATCGTAATTCGCGGGTGCTCCCTGGATTGGCCCCCCGCCGTCGACGACGATGAAAGCGTACCAACGCCGCGCAATTGACCCTCCGCTTGGTGTGTGGCTCGGGGGGTCGGCGCTCGTTGACGATCCGGTAGAGGGCGTTGCGCCTTCAGCGGCGGCGGCATTGCGCTCCGCGACAGTCAGGCAGCTAAGCGACTCCGCAGCTGACAGGATGATCTCCACCGGGTCTGTGGCAGCTGAAGCATCAGCTGCCAGGACACGCTCGTAGGTGCCCCCTGAGACCGTGGTCGTGCTGACTGTTACTGTAGACACCAGCGTCCAACCGGTAAAGGACGTGACCGTAGCAGAACCATCCCACCCAAGGAACGCTTGCACACGGTCGCCTGCTTTGGCATCTGGGGGGAGTGTTATACTATGGTTAGTATCATCGCCTGCACTACGATACTCACCGAGTGAGCGCTGCTCAGGGAGAGACCCGTTGCTGGCTTCTTTCCAGAAACTTCTCACGCGACCTGCGCCACCGGCGTTTGCGGCGCCCGCTGTGCATCTTCCGCCAGCGCCCGGCACATGCGTGCGATTCGCCGATGCCCCTGGGGCGCCCGTGAGCGCACCTGCGGTTATCCCGCTCCCAGAGCCGCCAGAGCCCGCTGATGCACCACCAGGTTGCGCGCCGCCACCGGTTCCGCCCGCACCTCCGTCGTACGCTACATCTCCCGTAGACGCCGACGCTCGGCCGCCGTCGGATCGCACACCAGAGAGGCCTCCGCCTTCGGCCACGCAAGTTGTGCTGTTAAATGTCGAGTTCACGCCATTATTATTAGCCGCGCCGCCTGCCGGACCGACACGCGCGTAACCGACTCCGCCGGTGTGGCTAAATGCCTTGCGCGCCTCCGCGCCTCCGCCACCTCCGCGGTCGTTAAGCGTGCCTCCTGCGCCGGACCCGCGGCACTCATGCGTGCTCGTGCCCGTTCGCGCGGGCGTCCAGGTGTCAGACGTTCCCGTAATTCGGGACACCTTCAGCGTCAGTACAGCTGGAGACGTATGCGTGATGGCCTGGTTCGAAAAGTTCGCGGCATTGGTCACGCCGGTACTCTCGCGGATTGGCGCAGCGCCCGCGGTGTAGCTGGCGGTCGCGGTCGTCTCATCCTCGCCGATGGGGGTGCTCAGCGGCCAATCGCAGTTGACGCCGCTGACGGTGGATGTCCCGCCGACGACGGCGACTGTGTTTGCGAGCACGATGGCTCCCGCTGCCGGAGCAGAGGCAGCGTCAAGGTTCACGTCGTACGTGGCGCGCAGCACTGTGCCGCTGGTGATGACAGATAGCAATTGCAGCACCGGCGCCGCCGGCGGAGCTGGTCCACCGCCGCCGGACGCAGCTCGTCCGTACGGTCCGCGGCCGCGGTTGCGAGGTGAATGGCGTCGGAGTCGCATCAGCTCGTCTGGCTCGGCAACCTCGAAGATACGTACGCTCGGAGTGTCGCCGTCTCGCCTGAGGCGCACTTGAGTTCCCAGTACTTTTCGCCGTTGTAGGCGAAGCTCTGGGGGATTCCCGCCGTGAGTAGGTAGCAGCGCGCCGCGTTGCCCGCGGTCGTGTTGGTGTCGTCGATGGCGCTCGGGTCCGTGGTACCGGTCGCGATGTAGATGTCGTTCCCGTCAGCCACCATGGTGACGTATCTTCCTACCTGCAGATATGTCCCGAGCTGGTTCGTGGCACTCATGTCGGTGGCACCGCTCGTCGAAGTCACTGCCACCGCCGCGATGCGGCCTGCCACCGGCATGGTGACATGCTCTGCCTGTACAATGATGCTGTCGTCCGGCATTACTCCAACTCCTGTTCTGGTTGCTTCTGCAGCTCTGGCTTCGGCATGCTCTGCCCGATTCCTCTTCCTACCGATTCTGCTAGCCCGGTGCCAGCGCGGCTAATGGAATTCACCAACCCAGTGAAGATGCCCTCCTCCTCGGGGGAGAGCCCCATGCCGCCGTAGACGAGCTCGTCGAGCGGCAGGTCGCCTACGACCGCGCTACGGTACCCAGGCTCCAGGAGCTGCTGCTTGCGCTGCTCGCTGGGCATACCCTGAGCCCAAGCGCTGCCGCCACCGCCAGCCATGCCCAGGAGGCGCGGTGCGCCCGGCATCGGAGAGTCGTGCTTCATGAAGGGCACCAGGCGCCGGAGCAGGGTCCGAAGCTCTTGGCTGGGCTGGGGCGCCTGCCCGAGCGGCTTCGCGCCGAGCTTGTTCAGCATCGACACCCCTCGCGTGACCAGCTGAGGGCCGCTTCCACTGAGCCAGCCCCGGATGCCGCCTGGGCCTCCTGCGATGCCCTCTCGCCCAGCCTTGAGTCGGTTGGCAGCCATGATGCCGGCCCACATCTTGAGCTCGCTCTCGACGCCTGCAGCGCGCGCCACGGCCAAAGCCGCATCGTCGCCGCGGGACGTGCCTTCCTGCTGACGGTAGGATTGGGCCAGGCGGTCGACCTTCTTCGCCTGCTCTTCGGTCATGTCTACCCCGAGACCTTCACGAACAGCACTTCGAGGCAACACTTTGGGGGCGCGCGTCTTCAGGTCGAACATCTCGACCTCAATGGTCCTGCCGTCACCCATCTCTACCGGCACCCGCTCTCTGCCAACAATCTGCATGCGCGACCCGCGAGGAATCAGCACAGTGTTCTGGAGCTTCCTCAGATTGTCCCCCGAGAACGAGTAGCCCTTATCTGCGTTTTTGATGCGAAAGAGGACCGGCACCCCATCTTTTTCCTTGCCCGCTACAGCGAGAGAAAGCTGCTGATTGTAGGTGGCCGGTACGTGCCCGGTGGAGTTCGTGATGAAGCCATCTCTGTCCGCAGCAGCAATCTCTTCTGGGGACATCCTGAACCCACGATAGAGCGTACCGTAGTCCGTGGGGTGGCTGATGGCTAGTTTCTCAATGACAGTGTCAATGCCTCCGCTCGACTGAGCGTAACCCTTCACAAGATGCTCGCGCGTGTATGACCGGAGTGCGCTACGCTCCTGCTCTGTCATTGAAGCCAGCTTCTGGTTCGTTAGCTCCGTGAGCTCGTGCATCTTCTGTGGTACGTCAGCAAGCTCTTCTTTCCACTCTCCGGGAGCACGAGATGCGTACTTCTGGACTTGCTCGATAGATGAGCTGATGCCAGGCGCCGGGCCTGAAAGCCCAGCAGCATCAAGTAACCGAGTCTTGCCGCGCTTCGCCTCGGAGAGGCGTCCCATGAGCGCCGAGAACCCCTCAACGGTTTCCCCGTCCGGCGTGGTCATCCGGAGGTTTCCCGTCCACTTGTTCCCGACGAACTGGTCGCGGTCCTTGCGCACCGCAGCGCTGAAGAGTCGGTAGGCCTTTTCCTTCGGCCCAGTGAGCTCTTTGCCGCTAAACCCCGCCAGGTCGTCGAGCTTGTCAATTACGGTAGACAGCTCACGGGCATCGAGTTGCTTTGGGCGAGCCATCACAATCAGTCCGCTCTCGGTTTCCTCAGGTAGAGCGCGCCACCCAGCGTTCTTGAGCGACCCCACTGCGTCTGGAGCAACTGTCTTGGTTTCGAAAAGGTCGTTTCGTACTCTTCGGAATTTCTCCTGGTTCAGCATGAACGGCAGGTCTTCTCCGGAAGCCGACGCACGAGACTCTAACAGGTCGATGACAGCGTTCGCGGTATTGGTGACCGGAACCCTTGCCTTGCCCTGTTCGCTCCTGAGATAGCCGTCTACGCGGTCCTGCAGCGCCGGCAGTTCGCCTTCGCTACCGAGCTCGTCGATGTCACGCCAGGCCCGTGCCATGGGTTGTCGGAGCTCGTTCGCTGCCTGGCTCTTCACGTCGCCGCCAAGCCCCGCCGCAGCAGTCCGCGCTCGCGCGTCCTTCACCGCCTGCGGCTCCGTGCGCCAGATGCCCGGCTCGATACCAGCGGCCTCCATCGTGGCCACGTCCTTGCCTACCGAGGGCGACTCCAGAATCTTCTTCTTCAGCCCGCGGGCGCCCATACCGAGCGCCTCGCCGCCAAGGCCGAATGCGCCGCCAAGCACGCCACTCAGACCGGCTCTATCGACCATCTCGCCGCCCGAAAGCGTTGGGTCAGCGCCACGCGACATGTCTCCGAGGTTCCGCACGGTGTCGGAGATGAGCTGCGACCCGGCTCCCATGACGGCCCCGGCCCCCATGCCCGTGGCGAGCTGCCCAGCAGCTCCCATCGCGCGCGGGGCCCCGCCCATGAGTTTGCCGAGCCCAGCCTGGAAGCCGCCGCCGGGGAGCAGCGCCCCGCCTAGGCTGCCCAGGAAGTTCGCCACCGGGTGCTGCTCCTGGAGCCCGCGCGCGTTGACGACCATCTCCTGCGCCAGGCGCTCACCCTCGATGGGGTCGTTGTCCGGCGTCATGAAAGGCACCATCACCCCTGCGCCGAGCTCAGCGGGCACGTTGAAGCCGGCGGTCTCTTGGGCGCCCATGATGGCGGCCAGACCATTGTTGATGACGCTCATCGCGTAGCTGTCATCGCCCTGGAGTTGAGAGCGTCGAACGATGCTTCGGTCCTGGGCAGCTGCTTGCTTGTAAGCCTGAGCCCACATCGCATCAGCGTAGCGCTTGTAGATGGGGTCCTCTTCAGTCACCCGCTCCGGGTTCAGCCCGAGCGCGCGCAGGTCGCCATCCATGTCGGCGCGAAACTGCTCGAGCGAAGGCTCTTCCCACACGGTGTGTCCGATGTGCGGGATTGCTTCATGCAGAGCGGGATTGTGGAACGGCGTCTGTCCAGGCATCTGCGAGCGCTGCGACCGGTACTCCGGCGGCGCGTAAAGCGCCGGGTCCTTCGAGAGGTTCCGAATCTTGAGGCTCTCCTCAAGCCCCTCAGACTGAACTCGAAGCTGTTCCGCCCGCCGGCGCTGCATTTCAGGGTAAGGCACATCCGCTGCGGCTGCCGCCTGCGTATCAAAGGTCTGCTCAACAAGCTGCTCTCCCGGGGTGTCCGCCTTAGGCTTCGGCGCCCCCTCTCGGACCGTCTCCCACTTCGCCAGCTCCTCTTGCTGGGTCCTGCCGGCGGGGAGCTCGGAGAACGTCTGCTCCAGAGCCTCGCCGCCGGAGAGCGCTCGAGGGTCGCCCAGCATGGGCTTTCGCGGCGCCTTCTCGCTGTAGGAGGCCATCTTGGCACGCAGCTTCGCCTTGGCGTCCTCCGGGGTGTCCGGGTCATCCAGAAGCTCCTGGGCTCGTCTCATTGCGTCAGGGGGCATCTAGCTCCTCCGCAATCTTGTCCGCCTCGGCGGCAAGCTTTTCGGCTCTTCCGCTCTTCTTGCTCTTCTCGCCTTCTTCGCGGCTCTTGATGCTCTCGCGGGTCTTCTCCCCACGGAGCCGTCCGCCGCCGCCCTCGCCCACTGCAGCATTCGCCACCTGGCGTGCGAACTGCTCCTGAAGCTCCGGAGGCAGCCCGGAGAAGATGACCGTCTCCATCGCTCGGTTGTATGCCTTCTCGTACACGGCGGCCTTCAGCTCGAGGTTGTGCGCCTGGAGCAGCCCGACGTAGGCCTCGATGTTTTTCCGAAAGTCTGGCGGCAGCGAACCGCTGGCGGCCCACCTGCGGAACATGAGCTCGTATTGGTCGAGCTTGCCCGAGGAGCTCAGGAAGAACTGGCGGTCGGCGTCGGTGCTCTTGGCGCCCTGAGTCATCTTGATGAGATGGGTGATGACCTCGTTCTGCGAAACAGAGTTCCCGCTCTTCAGCTGGCTCAGGAGTTGAGAGCCGATGGCAGCCGCCGTGTTGACGTTCTTCACGCTGTGGAGCCCGGACATGTCTTTGCCCATGCGTTCGGCGCGGTCGTGAAGCTGGAGCTCGCGCTGGCCAATCTCGGTACCTTGGGAGAAGCCGCCACCGTACGTGCCGGTAGGGATGCTCTCCTCTTCCTTGCCACCGCGCGCCACCGACTTCGCCGTGTCGTTGCCGGTCTCGTGATCGTAGCGCTTGTGGCCTTCGGCAATGGCTTCCTCGATGGTAACCCCGGGCTGTCCGAGCATGCGAATCGCAGTGTCCTTGGCGATGGCAGCCGCGCGCTTTTCCTTGTCGTTCCGAGCGTTCGAGCCGAGCGCGTCGAAGACGTAGCCAACCTTCTCCGCGGCCCGCGCAGAGCCGCGCTCGTGGTCGATGGCACCTAGTGGTTCGCCCGTGTCCATGTCGTAAGCGACCATCCCGCGTGGCTTCTGCGGCGCCGGAGCAGGGCTGAGTCCGCCAAGCCCACCAACACCAGCTTGCGGCATGCTCTGCGGCGGCAGAGCCTGCTCGCCTGGGGACGGCGCCAGCCCAGTGAACGGGCTGAGCCCCATGCCCATGCCAGGCCCGGGCTGTACCGGAATCTCGCCACGCGCCTCCATCTCGTTCGTGAGCCACTGCGCCGGCGCGGGCGCTTCGGTCTTCGCCTCAGGCGGAGTCTCGACCACTTCCCACCCATCGCCGATGCTTTCACCAGGCTGCGGGGTTTGGTCTCCGAGCCCTTTCAGCGCGTCGCCCCGAACCTTGTCGAGTTCGCTCGAGATAGCTTGGTCTTCAGGCGACATCGGCTTCTTGGTGCCGGGCTGCTCCTGTCCAGGTGGACCCGGTTGCTGATCGCTTTGGCCTGACTCGAGCTCGCGCAGCTTGTCTTCAGCGCCGTCCACGCCGATGCCCACGGCCTGCGCCGCGTAGATGGCTGAGCGGAGCCGCGTGGGGTCGTTCCCGCGACCTGCTTCCAACAGCTCGTCGTAAGCCGCCGCCTTTCGGAGGCGCTGAGCCTCAGCAGCACGCTGCTCAGCGGACGCGAACTCGGCGGTCTTCAGCGCGAAGTTGCGGTCCTCTTCGATGATGCCGCGGTCGTACTCTTTCTCTTTCTGACTGCGATACCACTGGTTTTGCTGCTCGCGCTCGCGCGACTCCACGCCGCGCAGGAACGACTCGCCAGGGTTCGCTGCCCGGTAGGGGATGTACTGCGTCAGGTTGCCGATTGCGCCAGGGCCAAGAGCCATCACATGCCTCCCATGCCGAAAAACTTGCCCATCAGCCCGGCAGCCATGTCGGCGTCAGCGCGGTCCTTCTCGGTCGCGTAGCGGTCGCTGTTCACCATGTCCTGCGCCAAGCCGGTGCCGAATAGGATGCTCGAGTCCATAAGCGCTTGGTCGGTCGCCATCATCTGGGGCAGGTACTGTTGCTGCATGCCGAACATGGCCATCGCTGGCATTGAGGTGTTGCCGAACATGTCCTGCACCCGCGTGCGCCGGGCGTCTTGCGCGCCAACCGCGGCGTTCATCCCGGAGTTGACCCGGTTCAGCGCGTTCTGGTCGAACATGCCCGCCATGTTGGCGCCGCCCTGCAGGTAGCTCAGGTCCATGCCGGCATTGCCTAGGTTCGATGCGTCCGCCCCCGACCCCAGCGAGCCGAGCATACCAGCACGCTGGAGCCCATACTGAGCTTCGTCCCGAGACCGCTGAGCTTCGAGGTCCGCGACCGTTTGCCCGACCTGACCGGTCGCAGCAGAGCTGCCAAACATACCCCGAGAAGCAAAGCTCTTGTCCACATCGGAAACAGCTCGCTCCTTCGCGCGGTCGTAGTAGGGGGACATGTCGGCGCTGGTTTGGAGCCCCTGATTGAAAGCAGTTTGCGCATTGCTCGTTAGCCCTTGCGGGCCGCCTTGAATGCGTCCCTGGTTCTGCTGCCAGTACTGGTCGCCAAAGCCCTGCTGCCCATAGAAGGGCGCCGCTGCGGCGTAGTACTGCTCCGCCGAGCCTGGGCCTTGCATGTTGTAGTCACCCTCGAAGGCGGTACCTTGCTGAAGCCCAGGGGTCGTCCATGCCCCAACCGTGTTGGGCCCCATGCCGATGCCCATGCCTTGGGTGACCGGGTTCTGCTGGTTGAAGCCCAGCGCGTCTTGGAAGCCGCCACCGTTCGGGCCACCGCCGAGGACGCCACCACCGAAGAAGTCGAGTCCGCCTCCCATTTACCACCACCTCCCGCCGCCCCAAAGTCCTGCATTCCAGTTGTCTTGGTGATCTCGTACCCAGTCATTGGCCGCAGAGACACCAGTGCCGACGCTGCCTGCAGCGCCTTGTCCAGCGTTGACTAGGCCGCCCCCAGCAGAGCTTGCAGCGTCGCCAAAGCCTCCGGCGAGCGCGGAGCCGTAGCGTTTGAACATGTCCCACGCAGTGGCGGCCGCGCCCTGAGTGTTGTCGCTCCCCGTCGCAGCGGGCCCCGGCTGGGGCTCTTGCCCTGGCATGTAGGGGTTCGACCCCACCGCCGCTCCGCGCGTAAACGCCGTCGGTCCGAAGGGGTTCTGTGCCGTGAAGCCTTGCGTGGCTCCAGAGCCGTACATCGATGCGAGCGCGTTGTTGACCGGCTGCATCGACGCAGACTGCGAGTTCATGGCGTTCATGGCCGTCTGCGCCGCCTCGGGGCGGTACATCGAATAAGCCTGGGCAGCGTTCTGCATCTGCTGCTGCTTGAACAGGTCGTAGGGGTTCTGAAACATGTTCCCGACAATGGGAATGCGATGCAGGTCCATCCCCATGTTTCCGCCCGTGCCCGGCACGTTGAAGCGCCCAGAGCTGAGCGGGTTCACCTGGCCCATGAAGCCGCCGCCTCCTCCGCCCATGCCCATGCCCATGACTTATCGTCTCCCCCCGGCGGCGCCGAGGAAGTTCTGCATCATCGACATGTTCGGGCCGCCACCTTGCGCGTAGTTGGCTCGAGCGCTCCCTTGGGCTGGGCCCATGCCCATATTGGGCTGCGCGTAAGGCTGGGGCTGGGGACGGTTCAAGCCCATGCCGAAGCCGCCGGGCTGGAAGTTCATCCCCATGGGCTGAAGAGACCACTGTCGCTGGCCGCCTCCCATCGGGCCGCCCATTTGGAAGTTCTGCCCAGCAAAAGGGTTACCTCCTCCCGAGCTCTGCGGTCCCCAGTTGCGCTGCATGCCGCTCATCGGCCCGCCCATCTGGAAGTTCTGCCCAGCGAATGGGTTGCGCCCCATGTTGCCCATTGCGGGCATTCCGCCGCCGAATCCGTTCATTGCAAAGCCCATGGTTACACCTCGCTCACTTCGAATTCTTCCTCGACAGAAACCAGCTCTAGGTCCGAAACCGAAAACTCCCACCGCCACTGGCGGCGGCGATACGTTCCAAAGCCTGGCAATCGTACCACACTGAGCGCGTCGCCAGTAGCCCCACAGCTGACCGCTACGCGGCTCCAAGGCTCGTCAGGCCCGTTTCGGTAGGAAAGCCAGCCTACGGGGCGCTCCGTGCCGTCAGTCGTGCCTCGCCTCAGGGTGACCCACACCGAGAGGCAGTGCTTCACCGACTCGGTACCGTTGTTCAGAAACCCAGTCCGGGACTCGGCCACGATGGGGTCGCCGAAGTCGTCTCCAGCACCGCGGGAAAGCCGCGCTACCTTTCCGTCTCGGGTGCCCACGATGCGCTCCCCCCCGTAGGGGCGCTCTGAAGCGCTCGCGATGTTCACCGGCGCCCAGTTCGAACCGTCGTTGCCGAGCCACTCGCTCCAGCCCCAGCCGACCTGATAGGCGAAGCAGCGGCGAGCCGTCGGGAATACCCACACGATGCAGTCGGCTACGCCCTCCTGGTACCAGAAGCCCCAGACGTCATCGACGGTCTCGAGGTCGTTCAATGTCTGCTGGATGGGCCCCGAGAGCACCTCTGCGCCGCGCCCGTCGCTCTGCACGAATCGACGTCGATGGTCCAGGAAGTAGAACTGCTGTTCGCGCTTCACGGCGCTGTACGGGGCACTGAGGCCGTACTCGCGGGTCGCCGCCGCCGAGTAGACGATGGCCGAGTCTGGGGTCCAAACCTGGAGACTGGTACTTCCGAAGCCGAACACCTCGTTCGTGTTCTCTGCAAGCGCCAAGAGCGGGTCCGGACGCGCCTCGTGACTAAAGAAACCGCTGGTCGTCGTGACGCCCCAAGTCTCGTGCCCGTCGTAACTCGAGCCAAGCGCCTGCCCCGAGAACCAGACTAGTCCCTTGCTCACGGTGTCGTTCATCAGAAGGCGCGAACTCTGAGCGATGATGTGCGTACACGTTGTAGGCGCATTCTCGAGGTCTGAAAGCGCGTCTCCGTCGAAGAGCAGCTTCCGCGGCGCGGTGCCTGTCGCGATGGCTAGAAGAGCTTCCGTCTCCGCAATAACGGGGCGCCCGGTGCCGATGAGGCGCCCGACCCCGTCCACGCCGGTGAGCTCGTAGAGGCCACCAGTGACGCGGTAGACGCGCCGGTTGTTGTAGGTGCCACCGATAGCGTAAACCGCATCTGAGGCCGTTACATGCACAGCATCGAGCCCATCTTCGTCCACTACGCTGCTGTAAAGCGAGGAAGCTTCGAGCCCCGGGCGCCGCGTCAGCACCCCGTCGCGGTCAACGATGCAGTTCGCTAGGAAGGCGTGCGACGGCCCCGACCCCGCCATGCCGGAGGCCTGAGGCTGCGCGAAGGGGATAGCGGCTCTGGTCACGTACCTGCGTAGCTCCCGCCCACGGGGTAGAAGCGCTCCCCATCGGGGCCGTTCATCGCTAGGTAGCGCGTGCTGAGGTACGTGCCAACCGCAGCGATACTGGTCGGCGGTGCCGTGCCCGTGACGCTCGTAGTGCCGGCGAAACTCGCCACTGCGTAAGTGAAAGTGCCCGACGCTCCGCCGGCGTTGTTGATGATGATGAGCGTGAAGGCAAGCCCAGCTTTCCCAGTCGCGCCGCCAGTCCCAATCGAAAAGCTCGCGTTGCTAGTGACGGTCACAACTACGAACTCGTAGTCCAGAATCACCTGGCTCAAGTCGAGGTCGCTCACCGAGCCATGGCTGACCGTGTAGACCCTCCCTAGACGCGACCCCAGCGACGAGAGCCCGCCACCGGTGAAGGTCTTCACGAGGTTCACCGAGGCTGGACAGTAGTTGCCGTGCTCGACAATGACGACCCCGCCGTTCCCGCTGATGAGCGCCACGTCCTCGCTTGCGCCGGTCACGTAGTTCCCGATGGCGACGACCCGACCGCTCGTTGAGCCGCCCAGAATCGAGATTGTTTGCGCGCTCGCCGCCGGCGCCGTGACGTCGAAGTAGCACCCGGTGGCCTGCACCACGTCAGCCTGGAACCAGATGAACGAATCGCCCACCGCGCCTGCAGCTAACACCTTGCACCCCGTCAAGATGCAGCGCGGCGTCGCGGTGAACGCCCCATCAGAAACGACCTGACCCGCAAACCCTGTCGGGAGGTAGACTTCGCAGTTCGTCAACTCGAACACCGGGGATACTGAGTCGTCCTCCACCTTCAAATAGGCGTAGGTCGAATCGCTCACAGTGAAGTCGTTGCCGAACTTGCAGTTGCTGAAGATGTAGCGCCCGTTGCTGACTGCTGTGATGAGAGAGCCCGAATGCGTCTGAGCCGCACCGAAAGCGATACCGGTCGCCGATTGCACCGAAGTCACCGCGGCAGAGCTGAATAGCGCCGCCGAAGCGTGGTCGATGAGGATGATGCTCTTGTCGGGGCCACAACCGAGCATGCTGATGCCGTTTGCCCAAGAGCGCGTGCTTGTCACCCGGTAGGTGCCAGGAGGGAAGAACACGATGCGTCCGCTCGTAGCCGCCGCCGTAAACGCCGCGGCGATAGCTGCCGAGTCGTCCGTCGTTCCGTCGCCCACAGCACCGTAGGCCTCGGCCTTGACGTTCTCGAAGTAGCCGCTGATGGTGCCGAGCGCATTTTCGACCGTCGTCGCAGAGCCGCTCAGGAGCACGTTGAAGTCGGTCGTGCCGAAGCTGGCGAAGACCAGGTCAAGCACGTTCTCGAGCGTTGTTGGCTTGCTCGCCCCCGAGGCGCCCGTCGAGTAGTCCGTGCCGGTAAAGCTCGGGCTGATGACCTCCACTGCGGCATCGTAATTGCCAGCCGTGAAGGTGCGCACCGTGGTGCCGCCAGCATCCTTCACGATGATGAGCGCCAGCTGCGTCACGTAGATGACAGCCGAGCCGTACTCATCGAGGTCGATGTCCGTGCCAGCGGCCTGCTGGTTCAGCGCCTCGAACCCGCCGTCTCCCAAGTAGCAGGCGATACGCTGCGACCCAAGGCGGTTGTACACCTCTGCTGTGCCGTTCTCGGCACCCACAATCCCTGCTGCCAAAGCGTGAACGAGCTGCATGCTACTCCTCGATGAGCTGAACTCCACCGGTCATAGTTCCGCCTACGAAGAAGACATCCCCCGCCTCGCCGCCGCTCGCCACTGCGCCGTTCAAGAACGAGCAGCCGCTTGCGTGGATGCGTGGGGCAGTCGTCCAACGGAACGCGAACGAGCTGTAGCCAACATCGCCATCATCAAACACGCAGTTGTCGAGAAACAGCGTGCCGAGGCCAGGCCCCAACAACCCGCCAGTAGGCTGATTCGCCGGGTCGTCGCTGACCGAAATGAAAGTACAATCCTTGATGCAGGTGACGAGCGAGTCGTTGACCGTCACACAGTACGCGCTGTTGTCCTCGCCAGCCTCAAATCGGCAACCAATGATGCGACATCCGCTGGCTGCGATGTTCACGTGCGGGATGCCCGATGCGCTAGGGTGCTGCACGAAGCGAATGTTCCGCAGCTCACACCCGCTGGCCGATAAACGTAACATGTACCCAGACGCTGCCAGATTGTTGAGCGTCACAGTTGGCACGCCATCGGTCTCGCCGGCCGCCACGATGGTAAGCGCCTGGGTGATGTCGAGCTCCGTGGCGAACTGTTCACTGTGCCCTTCCAGCAACACAACGATGTCGCCGCCGGACGCCACCGATACCGCATAGGCCAGCGTAGCGAATGGGCGCGACTTCGACTCCCCGTAGCCAGCGCTGTCGTCCGCAGCAGCATTGCTAGAATCCACATAGTGGAGGTCACCAGTGATGAAGAGCGGCGAGCTCGTCACAAGCGTGTCGCCCAACGTCTCAGCGATGCCGTTCGGAAGGTTTCTGCTCATCGGTACCTCGTCATGTAGCCAGAGCGATGCCCCATCTTGAACTGCCGGTCGACGACTTCCTTCTCGCGCCCGAGGCACTGCGCGACGCCGTCTTCGAAGCCCTGGCGGAACATCATCACCCGGTCGAGCGACACGCCGTTCGACATCGCGAGCTTGTGCGAGATGCCGAAGACCAGCGTATTGGCGAAGTGCCGCTCGCGGTCGGGGGTCTTGGAAGCGTCGGTAGAGTTCGCTGCGAGCCGGGTCACCTCGAGCCGCAGGTAGCCCGCCTCGTTCGGGATGGGCCACACCTTGATACGGTAGGGCGTCTCGGACTTGTCGAGCCAGAACATGGTCGGCACGTTGCCCGTGGCCGACTTGTCCGAAATCTCGTGCATGTCGTCGCGGTAGACACGCTCCACGGGACTCTCGTCGCTCGCGCGAGTCGTGTCAGTGGTCGACGCCGGCAGGCACATGGCCGTGTGCCCTACGTCGAAGACGTCCTCTTCGAGCGTCAGGTACTCGTCATCGGCCGTGAACTGGATGGTGTCGTAGCGAACGCTCCGGAGCGCCACGCCGCGGGCGTCCAGGTCGCGCATGGTGAGCTCGAGCGCGTCCGTGCCCTCCGTGAGCTGCACCGTCGAGAGCTCCTGCCCTGGGGCGATGAGCACACACCGGCGATAGGCCATGTGGACCAGCCGGTTGATGCTGAACTCGTGGGTGTTCGCGGCGTTGACGGTCACAGCTCCTCCAGCGGGTCGCGCAGCGGCTGGCCGAAGGTCTCTTCCCAGAGGTCATCGATGTAGGTGCCGGCGGGGCCATCGTAGGGGCGCATGATGCCGATGTCCCTGTCGAGCCGCAGACTGTAGGGCTCCGCCATCTCGGCGTTCAGACGCGAGAGCTCGGTCTCGTCGGCGCCCTTGTGCTGTGGACACTCCAGCGTCCCGCCTTCGCTAATGCGCATGGCGCTACGCAGCCACACCGAACCGCACACGTCGCACTCGGCGGGGTAATCGTGGAGCGCTGCTCCTGAGGTGTTGTTCGAGATGGTGCGCATAGGGTCTTTCTGTGGACCCCATGGGCACCGGGGCCCGAACCTCTCTCAGGTGTCGGCGACGTCTGGGGTGAGCAAGCCGCTTTCCTTCGGCTCGTCGCAAACGTAGTTGTTGAAGCAGCTGATGAGCGAGTTCGCCCCCAGCGTGACGCCTTGCGACGTCGAAGTGCCGTCGTTCCGGACGCCGACGTAGTTGTCGGCGATGATGCCGGTGCTCGCCGCGTTGCCGATGGCGATGCCCGCCGTGCTCGAGGTGTGCTCGTTCGCGATGCGGTTCCGAGCGATGAGCAGGTTGGTCGCCGCCACCGCCGTGGTCCGGATAAGCCCGTTCGCCGCCGTCGCCGCCGCCTGCATGACGTTGTCCACGATTTGGATACCGTCCACCGCAGAGGCAATCAGGATGCCGTCCGTGACGTTGTGGGTCGCCGTTCCGAAGAAGTAGTTCCCCTGAACTAGCGCGCGCGCTGCCGTGAGCTCCATGCCGATGGTGGCCTTGAGCGCAGCGTCGCTGGCGAGCCGCACGCGGTTGCCGGCAAAGGTGAAGTCCGCGCCGGTGACGCTCAGCGCCTTCACGACGCCGTTCGCCCCGTCCACGTTGAACTGCATCCCCATGACCAGCACGCTGGCCACGTCGAAGAGCAGCTGCGAGGCAGTCCCGGAGAAGCTGATGGTAGGCCGGAGCGCACCATGGCCGAAGCCGACGATGCGCGTGCCCGCTACCAGGCTTGACCAGCCGTCAGCGCCGGCGATCGTCTCCGTGTGCCCCGGAAGGACCACGACCGTGTCGCCACGACCCGAGCCGCACTTCGAGAGCGCGGCGTTGACCGTCGTGTAGACGCCCACCTGAGCAAGCGACTTGTCGTTGACGTAGGACGCGCCGCTCGCATGGACGTAGCCGACCACTCTGCCGAAAGGAGGGAGCAGCGTTCCGAACTCGGTCCGCAGTGGGGCGTTCCCGTAGAACGGGACCAGCCCTTGCTGTGAGAATCTTTCGGTCATGGTCTCTCCTTAGGAGCCGGAGCCGCCGAAGTAGATGCCGCGAGGGTCGCTCCAGCCGTATGCCACGCGCATGTGGTAGATGAAGTTGGTCACGAGCACGTTCCAGTCGACCCAGCTGTTCGAAGCGGGCTTCTCGCGCCAGCGCCAGATGAGCCCGTCGCCCATGTCGGTGAGGACCGCCCAGTCGTTGTCCGCGCCCTGCCAGAACGGCACGGTCACGTTGCGGTAGGTAAAGTCGTTGCCGCGGGCGGTGTTGATGGCTGAGAAGTTGCCCGCTGCCGGGTCCTTCTCGCTCTCGAGCACCGTGCGCCATGCGCCCATCTGCGACGCCGGATGAACGACCGCCTTGGGCATCACCGGACGAATCAGGCCGTCACGGCCCGGTAACACCATCAGGTTCTGCATGACCTGCTCGAGCGCGCCCGTGCTCGGGCCAGCGGGCGTCGACAGGATGTTCGAGTAGGTGCCGCCGCGGGTGACCGGGTGAGACGCCGAGCCCAGGGTGACGCCGTCGCCACCCAGATAGCTCGAGTCGTCCCGGTTGATGAGCATGGTGGCCGCGAGGTACTCGCAGGTCAGCATGATGGCCTCGCGGTTGAACCGCTGCATGTCGATGGCCTTCTCGTACTTGCCGTCTGCAAGCAACTCGCGGGAGGCCTGGCACTTGATGGCGTACGTGCGCGCAATGTAGCGCCACTTCACGCCTTCCATGATGGTGCCTGGAGTAATCTCCTGCCCTTCCGGCTTCAGCGAAGCGAGCCCGGGGCCGGCGATGTCGAGGTCGTCTTCCCAGGCATCCTCCATGCCTTTGACGGTGCAGTACCGGTTCAGGTACAGGTTGGACGCCATGCTCTTGTCGACCTGAATCGAGTTCAGGGTTTGCTTGAGCGTCTTGGCCAGTGATTGCAAGTAGTTCATGGCTGCTCCTTACACACCATCGTCGTCGGTTTCGGGCTCGAGACTCTCGTTGACCGTCACTTCGAGTCGCGGGTACGCGCCCGAGTAGTCGAACAGCTCGACCGCTTTGCTGAAGTCCCAGATGCGCCACTGCGCCGTAGTGGTCGCGGGCGAAGCCAGAGAGAGTTTGGGGAGCGCCTTGGGGCCTGCCGCGCTCGTGTCGAACAGCGTGAGTCGGTGGTCGGCGTTGTTTCCGAGCAGCGTGATGACGTCGCTCTTCGCCGAGATGCTGTCGCTCACGACCGCCACGTCGAAGACTTGGCCCACCGCCGGGATGACCTTGATGTAGGTGCGCCGGCTCTCGTTCGTCCCGTAGGCGATACCACTTGGCAGGTAGCTGCCGAAGAACATCTCTTCTCCGTTCCAGTACCCGTCCTCGCCTACGGCCTGCATGATGCCGAAGACGCGGAGCTGCGCCGTGGTGTCCTCGGTGCCAGGGCAGAGCGCGCCGTAGCCCGTGGAGAGTCGCGTGATGGGGTCGCCGCGGTACAGGCCGCCAACTGCGTGGTTGCCCGCCGCAGGGTCCACCGCTGGGGCGTAGCCGGTAGCGATGGGAACGTTCAAGATGGGCGGGTGGCATGACGAGTTGTTCTTGCCTCGCACCCAGCTGAATCCACTCAGGTTGATATTGTCTGCCATGTCCTACTCCTGATAGGCGGGATACGGGTCTTCCCCGAGGTGGAGCTTTTGGTGGCTCGTCACCCCAACATCGATGTGTTCGTCTTCGGGGGCATCGCGCCCCACCAAAGCAGCGTGCCCTTCGCGAGCCTTCACCGGGTCGTGCCCGAGACGCTCGTCCATCGCCGACACGTAGGCGCGGCGGTAGTCGCGAAACTGGTCCCCATAGGACTTCTCGCGGATGCAAAGCACCTGGTCGCGCATCCCACGGAGCGGCTCACCGGGCTTGCAAGTCTGCCCGCCCGCGACCTTGATGGCGCCAGCCGAACCGGGGGCTTCTGCCATCACAGGTCGGTAGCCGTACATCTCGGCATGGCCCAACATGTGCGGGGGCCAGAACTGGTAGTCGAAACGCTCGCGGTCGACGTTGCCGCTGATTTGCCCCCAGTTGAACTGGTTCACCATGGTGGTGATTGGGTCTGGTCGCGTCCCCCTGCGGGCTTCGACCTGCCTCTTGGTGCCGTTCCGTACCTGCTTGCGTGCCGCCATGCGTCCTGTTCCTTCCCCGAGGTACAGGCGAGAGCGCTGGGGCAGCGAACCACCGATGCGTGAATGCTACGGGGCGCCCGCCCCCAAGTCAAGAAAAACGAACCCCCGGGCCAAAGAGAGGGGGAGCGCCTCAGCCCGGGGGTTCTACGCCGCAGAGGGAGTGTGACTTCCCTGCGGGCGACTCTTAGCCAGAAGCGCGGCGCGCGGCCGCGTCCTCTTTTAGGCCTGGCAGCTTCACCTCGCGGTAGAACTTCGCCGCAGCCTGTTTCTTCGAGAGCTCGGGGTACGTCCGTACCGCCATGCGCATCTCGTCCTTCGTGAGCGTCTGAGGGAAGTCGCTCGTTGGCTCCCCGCCGCCATTGCTGCCAACGCTGTGCCCGGAGAAGCGAAGCCGCGTTGCGTCCGACACAGGAGGCGGCTTCACGCCCAGATCGACGCGGGCGCGCTCGGCGATGCGGTCGAAGTCTTCCTTCGTGAACGGGCGCGCGTCCCCCTTCTTCTGGCGCAGCGTCCGCTCTTGGAACACCAGCGACGAAGCGTAGTTGTACATGTCCCGGTCCGCAGCGATGTCGGGCCAGTTGGCTCGCACATACTCGACCTCTTGCATTTGCGCAATTTGCTGCTGGCTGGGACGCCGCTTCAGGTCACGCAGGTCGATTCGGAGCTCTGCCTTTTTCTCGCCGAGCTCTTCGTACCGCCGGTTCAGCTCAGCATGACGCTCAGGCGTCATCTTTCCTGTTGAGTGCTCCGCCTGGTACAGGCGCTGCACTTCCTCGCGACGCTTATCGAGCTGCGAGAGCTCGTCGGTGATTCGTGTCTCCTCGGGGTCCGCCTGAGGCTGCGACTGTTGCGGAGGCGCGAACTGCTGCTGCGTCTGCCAGTGGCTCTGATAGCGCAGGTTCTCCTGACGCAATAGCTCTGCCTCGCGCTCGGCCTTCTCCTTCGCCGCCACGAGCTCATCGTAACGAGCGCCCTTCTTTTGGTCGCGCGTAAGGCGCGGCGCCTGCGGGTCAGGCGGAGGCCCGTCGTCGTCCGGAGGGCCATCGCTCTCCAGGTCCGCGTCAACCTCCACCTTGAAAGTCCCCTCGTCAGGGACGAAACCTTCGAACTGTTCGTCTTCGAAATCGATACCCATGTCACACTCCTTCAGCCGTCATCCGAAATCCACGGGGTCTCCGGCTGCCAGAGATGCCCGCCGCGGTCTTTGAACACGTGCTCCACGAACTCGTTGGCGTTGGCGTCTTTGCACATGCGCTGAACGATGCCGCATTCCCCGTCCTTTATCGCTTGCATGAGCTCGAGCGACCCGCAGATGTCGCCGTCGCGGATGATGAGCAAGCTCGCCATCTTGTTGTCGACGCCCAGCCCCACCTCGAAGCGGTAGGGCACCATCTGGTTCGTGACCACCGTGTGCCCGATGTCGATGCCGTTCGAGCGCAGGTTGTCGAGCGCGCGGAGCCCCGCCGAAACGATGACCACCTTGGGCGTCACCCGCTCTTCGTAGGCCCGCGTCGTGTCCGGCGCGATGATGCTCCCGCCGTGAAAGTTTTCCTTCTCGGTCGGCACCTGGTAGGCGAAACAGCGGTCGTAGCTGGCCTGCCACTTGAAGCAGGCATCCGGCATCTCGTACCGAAGACGCTTCTCCTCGAGCAGCGGCGGCAGCTTCAGGCTCCCCGGTGGGGCCAGCGCTGCCTTCTTGGCCTGCTTCATCGCGAACTCTTCGCGGGCCTTCTGCTCTGCCTTCTGCTCCCCATACAAGGGCAACAGTTGGGCGATGCGCTCGTCGAGCGACACTCCGTTCGATTGCAATTCTGTCATTGCGTTACCCCTGTTTTCTCAGACTTCTCCCAAGAGTCCTGATGTGAGATGGCGTCAGCAAGCCACAGCCTTGCTTCGTCTAGCTTGGTCTTCACCATGGCTATCCGCCTCGAAGAAACCTCGCGAGAGTCGAACCGCTCGATCAGGTCGTAGAGGTCTTCGAAGGTTCCCATCATTGTCACAGATTTTGCGTCACTCATTCGTTCACACTCCGTTTGCTGGCAGCGAGCACTCCCGCTACCAAGTGGTCTAGGGTCAGGTACTCCGCGCACAGGCGCGCCACCTCGGGGTCCGAAGACGCCCGCGCTCTGGCCAAAAGCCCCGCCAGGGCCCGGTCGCGCTGCTCCGTTACCTGCCGAAAGAACTCCCGACTAGTCCGCTGCTCCGCCCACGCTTGCACAGCCTCAGGCTCGCCTAGTCCCTTCACTGCGGCGGCCCTCCCTGCGGCGGGGCGCCCTGGCCGCCTCCTGGCGGGGCACCTTCCATGCCGGGAGGGGGCATCGGCGGCGGAGGTGGCCCGAACTGCGGGGGCGGAGGCGGGGGAGCACCCATCATCCGCACCAAGTCGTCACGCTGGCGCGCTTTGAAGGAATCAGCGATGACCGCGTGCTGCATCGCCAGGTTGCCCATCAGCGGGCCTCCAGGCTGCGAGAAGCCCATCACCATCTGGACGAGCTCGTCTGCCTCGGCGACCTTCTGCACGTTCGTGGCGAAGCGCATGTCGGAAGTGATCTCGACTGCGTAGTTCTGTCGGTACATGTTGCGCCCGATGGCAAAGGGCTGCGAATCCTTCATGTCGGCGATTCGCACCAGCTCTTCGTCGCGCAGAAAGATGCTGTTCAGCCGAGCGTTGTTCTTGGCGATGAGCGCCACGGCGTCGCCCATCTTGCGCCCAAGCACGCTGAGCTGTTTCGTCGCCTGCTCGATGCGAGCCGCCACGCCCTTGTAGGTCTCCCCAGACTTGCCTGGCTCCCCCGAGAGGATGTCGCTCGCCTGCATGGAGCGCTGGGCGTTCTGCACCAGCAAGTCGGCCACCTCCATCAGCTGCGGGTTCGCCTGCCCCGTCTGGATGGGCATGATGGCCTTGGTAATGTCTTGCGACGACATCGTCTTCGTGTAGTTGATTTTGCCGGGCTTGAGTACCAGGTCCCCCTGCAGTTCTGCGTCTGGCGTCGCAATGAACGAGCGAATGTTGCCAAAGGTCCCAGCATCGATGTACTGACTCACGATGGCGTTCACGGCGCGCTGAAGGTCGCCCTGGATGCGACCGTAGCTGAGGCCACGATTGCCCACCAGCGGCTCGAGGCACACCGCATGCGTGAACATGTAGACGGGGGTACGGCGCGGGCGCTCTGGCTGGGCTCCATCGTCCGACATCCATCCGGGGCGTTGCGGCTCCATGGCATCGATTTGCTGGAGCTGTGCCTGTCGCTGCTGGTCGACCTGCATCATGCCCATCAGCGCGGGCTCACCGCCCGCCAACCCTTCGTCGGCGACCGTGTCGAGGTAGTCGTCGGCGCGGTCGAAGGTGTTCTCGACCTGGGCGCGCTGAAGCTCCCACGACTCGCGCTCTTGCCGGTAGCCCTGGTACTGCTGCATCTCGAGCTCGTAGCGCTGCGAATCCTGCCAGTCCGCCTCCTCGTTCACCATCATGTGCAGGATGCGCCCTGAGGCTAAGTGCAGATGGAGACGCACGAAGTGCTGCTTTGGCCGACTCGGCAGGTCGAGCCACCCTTCCCACCAGAGCACCTTGAAGGGCGCCCACTTGGTGCCATCGTTCTTGTCGTGCCCCTGGTCCTTCGTGACCTGTTCGGCGACTTCCTGGTCCGGCTCGTCGTCGAAGGTCGGCGCGAAGTTCTGCAGCACCCATTCGACGTCCGCCCACTCGCTCTTGCGCGCCTGGAGCTGGTGCCGGTGGAACGCGCAAATCTTGGCGTACCAGGGCAAATCCGACAGGTCAGGCATGGTCGTCTGCTGCGTCCAGGGCATCACGAACTCATCGGGCGTCAACACCTCATGCCGGTTCTGCTGACGCTCGCTGTCGTAGTAGCTGTGGCAGACCCAGTCGCCGATGTGTACGAAGGCCATGCACGCGCGGTGCATCTGGCGCTTGAAGTCGGGAATCTGCGTCCGGAACTGCCAGTTGGTGTGCTTGGTCATCGCGTCTGCCGTGCGGTCCTCCGCGGTCAGGCTGACGAACTGGCAGGGGTTCTTGAAGTCGTGGAAGAGCTCACCGAAGAGGCGCGTGGCGATGCGCGAAACGTTCTCGAGCGAGATGGGGATGTTGGCGTTCGCGCAGTACTTGAACTCGTCGTCCTTGGGAGGGAGCTCACCGGCGAGCAGCTTCCAGTCGGCAGCCCATCGCTTGCGGTAGTCCGCGCTCGCGTCCCAGGCCTCGCTGAACTCGCCGCGGATTCGGTCGGCGATGCGCCGCAAGGCCTCCTTGCCTTTCTCGGAGCGCTGGAACACGGGCACCAGGTTGGGCTCGTCATCGCTGTAGACCAGGTCTTCTTCTACCGGCTCCTTCTGGTCCGGGTCCGGCTCGACCGAGAAAAGCTCATCGTAGACGACCGCTGCGCTGGCTGAGTTCATAGCTTACTCCCGTACAGGCCCGCGGGGGATTCCTGCTCCACTCGAGCCTTCCGCTGACGGGCGTAATCCTGGTCACTCACCCGGGAAGGTATACCACGCCCGCCACGAGAGGCGAAAGCGCAGCCGTACATGAGCGACTCGTGCCAGTGGGAATCCTTGTCCTTTGCCGGGTTGTCGGGGTCGCCATCCTCAGACTGCACCGCGGGGAGCGTCCGGATGAGCTGCACGCACCCTTTGAAGATGGTGAGCCCTGGGGTGACCGTGCCCGACCGGTGGTCACCGAGCCGTCGGTAGACCTCCTGAGCGTTCCGCATCCGGCTGTCCTTGGAGGCTTTCGTCCACCTGACCCCCATGGTCGCCATGACCTCGCCCATCGACGCCACCGACTGCCCAATCTTCTGCCAGAGCTGGGTGTCGGCGGGGCCCGTGAGCTGACTCGCGCCGTCACGCCATGGAATCTTCAGGACGTCGTTTTCGATGCGCCGGATGGCCTGCGCCACCTCGCGGTCGGTGCGCCCCCGGAAGGTGTACTCGTAGAAGACCACTAGGTTGTCGTCTTCGTCCAAGGCGTACCAGTGCACGCAGCCGAAGGCCTTGAAGCCCCAGTCCATCGAGCGGAACACCTTCCACTCCGACGGAATCTTGAACGGCTCGATGACGTGGAGCTGCGGGTTCCATACGGCCCCGTAGTAGCTGCCGACCGTGGCGTACCAGTCACCGAAGAGCTGCGCGCGCTTGATGTGCGGCGGGGCGTTGCGCAGATTGAACTCGTACTTCTGCCGGAACTCTGGGTTCGGGTGGTCGCTCAGCCGCGCGGGCAGGAACATCCACGTGTAGGTCTGCTTCGAGCCGTCCGAAAGCGTGATGACCTTCTTGTGGAGCGTCTTGCCGCCGGGAGCAGGGTCGACGAAGCGCTTACGCACCCAGGTTGGGTCACTGACATTGTAGGTCTGCCCCGTGCCGCGCTGCATCTGCGGGTTCGACATGGCGCGGTTCTTTAGCATCTTGCTCAGCACCGGGTCGTTCGAGCGGAGGCGCGTCGAAATCTGGTCGAACTGCTCCTCTTCGAACGTCACGAGCTCATCGAACATCAGGATGGTGAACTGAAACCCGAGGTACTTCGCCCAGTCGCTCGCGTTATGGCAGTGCCCAAACTGGTAGCGGTATCCGCTCGAGAAGATGAACGTCGAGTTGTTGCCGTCCCAACGCACCCCAGGGTCTAGCTGCGGGAAGGCCACGTGTGCGCGCCTGATGGTCTCCAGGAGCTCGGGGTGCGTGCGGCGCAAACTGAGCGCCCAACCCGTACTGGCACCCTTAGGGAGAGCGTGAGGGTGGTCGGGGTCGGTCGTGCGCTGGTGCTCGACCTGAATCTGCTGAAGCGGCTCCCAGAGCAACACCTCGGTCTTGCCGGGGCCAGCGGCGCCGCCGCCGAGCACGAAGTCGTAGGGCAAAGCGTGGTAGAGCTTGCCCCACTCTGAAGGCGTGTAAATGAGCGACGACATCAGAACACCGTGCTCGCCCAGATGGGGTCATCGCCGCTCCTGTCTTTGAACACAACCGCAATGGCCACCACGGCGCTCGAGGAATTGCTCGCCATCTCCACCGTGTGAGTGCCAGGCGCTAAGCCCGAACGAACCATCGGGGTCGCCCCGCGCTGGCCAGAACCGTTCGCGAAGTACGTGCCATACTGCATCAGCGGCGAATCATCCAGGTCGGCCTGCAGCCACGTTTCGGTTGATACGTTGGTTACCGAAACACGGGATGCGTACACTAGCATCGTGCAGCTCTCGGCCACCGTCGGAACGCCGAACGAAGCCATCGGCCCATCGTTGATGGCAATTGTAACGGACTCGACATCAACAGCGTCATCTATGCCGCCAAGCACCACAGCGTTCACTGAGCGCTGTGTAGAATCTGGGGTAGTAACCCGTAACGTGTACGCCCCAGCCGGCGGAGTGTCGGCGGCTGGCAGCCCCCAAACCATAGTAAAATGAGTGGCAGCGTCATCGTGTTCCGCTGATGTTGAGCCGTCATCCAGCACGCTAAGCGGCAGGTTTAGCCCGAGCGGGTCCAGAACCACGGAGCTAGGCGCTACGCCTCGACAAGTCCCAACCAGAAAACGAACCCCTTCCACGGAAGGAATTGTTACCGTTATGTCGTTAGTGGTTGACGAGATGCTCTCGACCGAGTGCCAGACCACCGGGCGGCGCTGAGCAGATGCGGCAGCTTTCCATGCTATCGTGGCTGCGCCCCATTCCTCTAGGCCTCTCGAGTAGTTTGCTGGGTCTACGCTGGATAGCGTCTCAACCTTGTCGACGTAGGCGCTAGTCATGCCCAGGCCGCCGCCAACGCCAGAAATCGTACGCAATGCGCTGAAGTCGCCAGACGGGCCGCCTGTCATCACGTCGTCGTCATCAGCGCTTACCAGCGACTGCCACAGAGCCTCGGTTGCGCCCCATGGCAAAGTCAGTGACGGCGGGTCAGGGTTGGTCGAGTTTTGCGCGTTCGTTTTTGCTACAGCAGGCCCGTACTCTAGGTCCGCTCCATTGATGACGCCGGCTTCGATGATGTACTCTTCAGCATCAGCAGGGCTCCATGACCAAGAAATAACAGTGCCGCCCTCGCTGCCGTTAGCGACCTTATAGAAGTACATCAACTTCACCTGACCGGAGTCAAGCACCCAGTTGAACTCTCTCAGCTCATAAATGATTGCGCTGAATTCGTTGTCTTGGTTCCCTGAGCCGCCAAACAGGGCGAAGAAGATTACATCGCCCTCGGCTACGGCTGGCACAGTAAACGAAAGCGTGAAAACCTGAGCGCCAGGATTGTAGAAGGTGCGCCCTGTTACGGATATCGTCATCCGAACGGCCCCGAGTTGATGACCTCCACCGTCTGGTCGGTACCATCGAAGTAGAGTGAGAAAAAGTGCTTCTGCCCAGCGGTCATGCTCGTGAGCGACGGCGCCGTACCACTCTTGTGCTGCACATTCGCCGACCACGATGTGATGTTGAACCCGCCTGCATTGGTGACGCGAAGCACGCAATGGGCCGACGTGCCGAACACATCGTTCGCCGCATCGCGAGCTGCCAGCTCCGGGGGCGTGATAACGAGCGCCGTGCTCTGGTCAAGCTCCAGGTGGTATACGTTGGTCTCGCGGTAGTCGAGCTCCCCGCCGGTCAGCCCCGAAGCAACCACGTGGAGCACCCGCGACTTCGGCTTCTCGAGCTGAAGGTCGTTCCCTTGCAGCATCACTACATCGCACTCATCACCGTCGCCCATGCCCTGGAAGACGTCTCGTAGCTGCTTCAGAAGCGGGATGGCCTCGCGGTTCGCCCAGGTCACCGCCTCATCGAGCTTGCCACTCAGGGGCCGACCGAAGCGTACTGGCAAGAACTCACGCCATGCCACTCAGCACCTCAACCTCGTAGAGCACCGGAGCGTTCGACACGCACTCGCACGTCTCGCAGATGTCCGGACGCCACTGAACACCGCTCACCCCGCAGGCGAGCGCGCAGCGCGGGCAAAGAATCACCCTACTCGACGAGGGCACGGGTGGCCTCTTTGATGGCTTCCCAGACTTTCCGTCGCTCTTCTCCATGCAGCTTCCCTGGGCCCTTGTCCATGAATTCTATCCGCTGGGCGTCGGTAAGTCCATGCCAGTCCCGGTTTGCCTCGCGATGCGCACCGAGCGCGCGGAGCAGCGCGCGGTCTGCCGCCCACTGAATCGCCGCCACAGCCTGCCGCGGCACGCGCGTCTGCGTGACCATCGGGAGCCACTCATCCGGGTTGTACGGGCGGATGGCGTAGGGGTCGCTCGGACGGTCCAGGCGAATCTTCGTCTTCCCGTCGCGCTCGATGAGGTACCCGAGCTGGCCGTTTTGGCGATGGCGGAACCAGACACGCTCGGAAGGCTTTGGGTCAGACATCTTGCTCATCCAAATGGCACTGCAGGTCGTAGAGCTCGTCCTCGAGTTCCTTGATGCGCTTCTTGGAAGCCTCCAGCAACGTTTCGACTGCTGCGAGGCGCGCTGTCTCCACGCGAGTGTTCCAGAGTTCGGCCGCCTTCGCCTCGGCCTGCTCACGCGTAACGACCGGGCCATTTCTCCCGATGTAGTCGAAGCTGAAGTTGCCAGATGAGGCCCCGCAGCCGCCCTGCCCCCTCTCGCAGTAGACATGCCGGTAACCTCCCATGCCGACGTTCAGTCCAGCGAAACAAGCCACAGACTTTCGACAGAATGGGCACGGCTTCAGCTCAGACATCTTCCGGCCATCCCATGTCTTTGGCGTCGTTCATGTCGCAGGCGTTGCACGGTGAACAGGCAGAACAGTCGCCCCTAGTTTCGTCGTGCTCATGGCACACGCCACAACCAACGTGCTTGCATTCTGGACACCTGTACACCGACTTCTCCGAGCGACAGTTCCCATTGAAGGCATGCTTATACATCGCCCCACTCCTGCTCTTCGCCTTCAGCGTCAATGACCTCGCGTTCCTCGAACTTCGGCAGCTCCCCGAGAGTCATGTTCACCACGATGGCGTTCAGCGGCTGCGTCTTGCCCTTCTCCGCGGCGCGGGCGCGTGTCACCGTGGAGTGGATGCCCTGCGCGATGGACAGCGCCATAGGCGCGCTGCGCTTGTCGAGCTGGGCTGACCGGGCGATGTTCCACCGCTCCAGCGCACCCTGCTCGCCAAGCTCGCGCACCCAGCGCTCTGGCGGGCCCTTCGCCCCCAGCTCCTGCGAAGTGAGCTCGAAGCCCGCCATGCTGCCGTCCATGATGGTGAGCGCCTTGCCGTAGATGCCCTCTTCGACCTTCTTCAGCTGGCGCTGGCGCTGCTCGGCGCCGGAGACCCCCGGAGCAAGCTCGTGCTCTTTCGGAACGTCAATCTCGTTCCGCTCGGGCACGGGCTCCGGGGTTTCCGTTAGCTTGCTGAACAACGCCTGGAACGAGTTCATGACTCCATGATAGCAGAAAACGCCGTCTGGCGTGGGTCCGACTTGGGTCGGTCAGGTCCCTGCGTTGCGAGGTCGCTTCGTGCGTTGGACAGCAGGTACTCCAGCAGCGCGACGCGCTTTTGAAGTGGCAGCTTTTCCAACCGGCCTCGGATTCCGTTTAGAACCGACGCCTCTTGCTCCTGCGCGCTTCGCTCGTTCCACGCTTTTCGCTGCTTCTTCGCGGAGCTTCCGTTCTCTGATTCTTTCTCTTGGCTCATCGTACACTTCTCCTTCTATGGTCACATGAACACCAGGCCAATCGGCAAGGCGCCACGA